>Ga0081455_10001590_pt1 | contig 27796 bp, 26 predicted proteins | sample TabmetS3T2R1_FD_70207 | JGI IMG/M metagenome (GOLD analysis project Ga0081455, IMG submission 70207) | Tabebuia heterophylla rhizosphere microbial communities from the University of Puerto Rico - S3T2R1 | ecosystem: Host-associated > Plants > Roots > Rhizosphere ...
CGGGCCTCGGCGTCCACAAAGGCCGCCGCGGAACCGTGGGTGACCGCGACGCCCTTGGGTTTACCGGTGGAGCCGGAGGTGAAAATGATCCACGCATCGTCGTGCGGACCGGGAATTCCCGTGCGGCGGCCTGGTTCGGCAAGCATCGTCAGCCCGTCGTCCATCAGCACCGCGCACACCCCGGCCTCGCCGAACACCAGCTTGGCGCGCTCGTCGGGGTCATCGGCATCGACCGGCACGTACGCCGCGCCCGCGGCGAGCACACCGAGGATCGCCACGTAGAGGTCGGCGGTACCGGACGAAACCCGGACACCGACGCGATCTCCGCGCCCGACACCCTCCGCGGCCAGCCGCCGTCCCAGCGCCTGCGCCTCCTCGGAGAGCTTGCGGTAGCTCAAAACCCGCTCACCGTCGTCGAGCGCGGCCGCGTTCGGGTGGCGGCCCGCCGTTTCGGACAGCACATCCAGTAACGTCCGCCGGGCGGCCGCGGGGCCACCCGGGAACACGGCCGGCTCCTGGGCAAGGAGCCCGTGCAGCATCGGATCGAGAACGGGCGCGCCCATCGAGTTCACCTTCCGCCAGCGACCGGGCCGGAACTCGCGAAAAGTGTGAGGCGCCCGCGCGGGACGGTCACTCTACCCGAGGTGAACGGCGGGTGTCCGACCGGTCTCGGCCACGTGTCGCCGCCGTCACACGTCGCACTTTTTCGACAATGTGCGACGTCACTTGGCTTTCTTACCGGGCTTCGGCTTCTTTTCCCGCACCCGCACGTTGATCCGCACCGGGCTGCCCTCGAAACCGAAGCGCTCGCGGAACTTCCGCTCGATGAACCGCCGGTACCCGGCCTCCAGGAATCCGGTGGTGAACAGCACCAGGGTGGGTGGGCGAATGCCCGCCTGCGTCGCGAACAGCACCTTCGGCTGCTTGCCGCCGCGCACCGGCGGCGGGGTGGCCGCGATCAGTTCGGACAGCCACGAGTTCAGCTGGCCGGTCGGCACGCGCTGGTCCCAGGAGGCCAGCGCGGTGCGCAGCGCGGGCGCGAGCTTGCGCACCGACCGCCCGGTGAGCGCGGAGACGTTGACCCGCTCGGCCCAGGTCACCCGCACCAGGCCGCGGTCGAGCTCCTTCTCCAGCTGGTAGCGGCGGTCCTCGTCGACGAGGTCCCACTTGTTCAGCGCGAGCACGCAGGCCCGGCCGGACTCCACGACGGACGTCAGCACGCGCAGGTCCTGTTCGGACAGTGGCTCGCTGGCGTCCAGCAGGACGATCGCGACCTCGGAGGAATCGATGGCGGCCTTGGTGCGCAGCGACGCGTAGTACTCGGTGCCGCTGGCTGTGTGCACCCGCTTGCGCAGGCCCGCGGTATCGACGAACCGCCACACGTCGCCGTCCAGCTCGACGAGCGAGTCGACCGGGTCGACCGTGGTGCCGGCGACCGCGTCCACCACGGAGCGCTGCTCACCGGTGAGCTTGTTGAGCAGGCTGGACTTGCCGACGTTCGGCTTGCCGACCAGGGCGACGCGGCGCGGCCCCGCGACGACCTCACGCTCGCGCGGGGCTTCCGGCAACGCCCCGATGATGGCGTCGAGCAGGTCACCTGAGCTCCGGCCGTGCAGGGCACTCACCGGGTACGGCTCCCCCAGGCCGAGCGACCACAGCGAAGCGACGTCGGACAGCAGCCGCTCGTCGTCGACCTTGTTCGCCGCCAGCAACACCGGCCGCTTCGACCGGCGCAGCACCTTGGCGACGGCCTCGTCGGTCGCGGTCGCGCCCATCGAGGCGTCCACCACGACCAGCACGGCGTCGGCCGTGTTCATCGCCAGCTCCGCCTGCGCCGCCACCGCGGCCTGCAGCCCGGTCGCGCTCGGCTCCCAGCCACCGGTGTCGACCACCGTGAACCGGCGCCCGGACCACTGCGCGTCGTAGGCCACCCTGTCCCGGGTCACCCCGGGCGTGTCCTGCACGACGGCCTCGCGCCGCCCGAGGATGCGGTTGACCAGGGTGGACTTGCCGACGTTCGGGCGCCCGACGACGGCCAGCACGGGCTGGCTCAGCTCGGCTTCCTCGTCGGATGCCGCGTCGTCGGCCTGGTTTTCGAGCACGGTGAACTCCGCCTCGTCCGACCAGGTCCCGTCAAGCTCCGTCATAACTCCGCTTTCTTCCCGCGCACGGGCTCGCCCTGCGCTGCACGCCATTCGTCGAGGGTGCGGACCAGGGCCGCGAGCTCGTCCCGCACCCGTTCGGTCGCGCTGTCCAGCCCCGCCCGGCCGCGGCCGACCTCGAGCGTGAACGGCTCACCCACCAGGATGTCGACCCCGGGCCGGAACCGCCGCGCGACCCCATCGGGACGCCGCGTCCCGCGCACCGCGATCGGCAGGACCACCGCGCCCGAGGCCCGGACCAGCCAGGCCGCACCGCGCTCGGCACTGGCCACGTCACCCGCGCCACGGGTCCCCTCCGGGAACACCGCGACGACGCCGCCGGCCTTGAGCACGTCCGCCGTGGTCAGCAGGGGCTCCCGGCCGGGTTCACCCCGGCGCACCGGCACCTGGCCGATGCGCCGGAGGAACCACCCGAGCGCCCCGGTGAACATCTCCTCCTTGACGAGGAACACCGAACGCCGCGGCAACATTCCGAAAATGATCTGCGGTTCGGCCATCGAGCTGTGGTTGGCCACCACGAGCACCGGCCCGGTCGCCGGCACGCGCTCCAGGCCCCGGACGCGCAGCCGGTACGCCGGCCGGAAGCAGAACTTCCCGACGAACCGCGCGGCGTCGTGCAGCCGGGCCGACGCACCGGACGGCAGACCGGCAGCGCTCACCGCGTGACCTGCGCACACGTGCCGAGCAGCCCGCGCCGGCCGGCCAGCTCGGACAGGGCGACGAGCACCTCGTCGATGGACAGCTCGGTGGTGTCCACGTGAACCGCGTCGGCCGCGGGCTTGAGCGGGGAGGTGGTGCGGGTCGAGTCGAGCCGGTCCCGCCGGTCGACCGACGCGAGTGCCTCGGCCTGGCTGCTGCGCCGCCCGGCCGCCGTGTCCTGGGCGCTGCGGCGCGCGGCGCGCACCGACGGGTCCGCGGTCAGGAACACCTTGAGCGGGGCGTCCGGCGCGACGACCGTGCCGATGTCGCGGCCCTCGACGACGATGCCGCCGATCTCCGCGAGCACCTCGCCCACGATCTGCCGCTGCCGCGCGACCAGCAGCTCACGCACCTCGGGCACCGCCGAGACCGGCGACACGGCGTGGTTGACCTCGGCGCCGCGGATTTCGGCACCCACGTCCTCACCGGCCAGATGCACGCTCGGGGTCGACGGGTCGGTGCCCAGCGTGAACTCGGTCTTGCGCGCCACCTCCGTGACAGCCGGGCCGTCGGCCGGGTCGATGCCCGCACGCAGCACCGCCAGCGTCACCACCCGGTACATCGCACCGGTGTCGAGGTACCCGGCCGACAGTTTGCCGGCGAGCTTGCGCGCCACCGTGGTCTTCCCGGTTCCCGAAGGTCCGTCCAGAGCGACCACGCCGCGTAGGGCTCCCGCCACCGATGCTCTCCCTCGCCGTGTCTTCGGGTGCTTACCTGCGGTTCTCCATTGTGCCTGGCGCACCCATAACGGGACGCACCGGTACCGTGGCGGGCGTGAATGTGGAAGTAACGCCCTTACCGGGCATCGGCGTGCGGAAGGACTTCGCGACCCGGAACGGCCGCCGGATCGGCGTGGTCACGCACCGCGACGGGCAGATCGAGCTCATCGTGTCCAAGTCCGACGACCCCGACGCGTGCCTGGCCGCCCTGCCGCTGACGGCCGACGAGGCGGGCGCGCTGGCCAACCTCCTCGGCGCCCCGCAACTGGTCGCGCAGCTCACGGAGGAACACCGCGAGGTCCCCGGGATCAACACCAAGCAGCTCCCGATTCTGCCGAACGCACCGTTCGACGGGCGCACGCTCGGCGACACCGCGATGCGGACCCGGACCGGTGTGTCCGTGGTCGCCGTGATGCGTGCCGGCCAGGTGCACCCCTCCCCCACCCCGGATTTCACGTTCACCGCCGGTGACGTCCTGGTCGCGGTCGGCACGTCGGAAGGCCTGGAGGGCGCCCTCAAGATCCTGAAGAACGGCTGACCCCTTGGCGCACACCGCACTGTCCCTGATCGAACTCGGGGCCGTCTTCTTCGTGCTCGGTGTCCTGGGGCGCCTCGCCGGGAGGATCGGTCTCTCCCCCATCCCGCTGTACCTGCTGGGCGGCCTCGCCTTCGGCCAGGGTGGCTTGATCCCGCTGCGGGACATCGGCGACTTCACGCACCTGGCCAGTGAGATCGGCGTCGTGCTGCTGCTGTTACTGCTGGGCCTGGAGTACTCGGCGGCGGAGCTGTTCACCGGGCTCAAACGTTCGTGGATGGCCGGCCTGCTGGACATCGTGCTCAACGCCGCACCCGGTGCGGCCGTGGCGCTGCTGCTCGGCTGGGGCCTGGTCAGTGCCATCGTGATGGCCGGCGTCACCTACATCTCCTCGTCCGGGATCGTCGCGAAGGTGCTCGGCGACCTGGGCCGGCTCGGCAACCGGGAGACCCCGGTCGTGCTGTCGATCCTGGTGTTCGAGGACCTGGCGATGGCGGTGTACCTGCCGATCCTGACCGCGCTGCTGGGCGGCGTGAGTTTCCTGGGCGGCCTGGAGGCCGTCGGGATCTCGTTGCTGGTGATCACCGTGGTGCTGGTGATCGCGCTGCGCTACGGCCGGTACGTGTCGGCGATCGTCGACTCCGACGACCGCGAGGTCTTCCTGCTCAAGGTGCTCGGCGCGGCGCTGTTGGTGGCCGGGCTCGCGTCGGCCCTGCAGGTGTCCGCGGCGGTGGGTGCGTTCCTGCTGGGTATCGCCATCTCCGGATCGACGGCCCACAACGCCACGCGGCTGCTGGAACCGCTGCGAGACCTGTTCGCCGCGGTGTTCTTCGTGGTCTTCGGGCTCAACACCAACCCGGCGTCGATCCCGCCCGTGCTCGGGTGGGCGGTGTTGCTGGCCATGGTGACGACCCTGACGAAAGTGGCCACCGGCTGGTGGGCCGCGCGGCGGCAAGGCGTGGGCAAGCTGGGCCGGGCCCGTGCCGGAGCGGCGCTGGTGGCGCGCGGCGAGTTCTCGATCGTCATCGCCGGGCTGGCTGTCTCGGCGGGCGCGGTGGTGACCGAACTGGCCGCGCTGGCCACCGCGTACGTCCTGCTGATGGCCATCCTCGGCCCGATCGCCGCCCGCGTGGTCGAGCCGCTGGCCAAGGGCATGCAGCGCCGGCGCGGCCACGGACACGAACCCGCCACATCCACCGCGGGCTGAGGCCGCGGGCGACAGTGACGCACCCGGCAACGCAAGCCGACCGACCACACCCCACACCTCCCCTGGTGACCTTCCGACGCTGTGAGGGCGTCTACCGCCCGATGGGTGAAAAGGTCAAAAGAGTCCTCGCCGGACAAGCAGGCTCCGGGATGACGGGAATGCAGGTCGGGTCACCGCGGGCAGGTGGTCGCCGGGTGGTTCAGGGCAGTAGTGAGCGGACTGCGTCGTCCGAGCGTCCGACCACCGTGGTGCCGTCGTCCGCGGTGATGATCGGGCGCTGGATCAGCTTCGGGTGCTCCGCGAGGGCGGCCAGCCAGCGGCCCCGGTTCGCCTCGTCCCGCGGCCACTGCTTGATGCCCAGCTCCGCCGCGTCCGGCTCCTGCAGTCGCGCGATGTCCCACGGGTCCAGCGCCAGCCGCTTCAGCACCGCGTCCAGCTCGTCCACGGTCGGCGGCTCCTCCAGGTAGCGGCGCACCTCGTAGCACACCCCGGCTTCGTCCAGAATGGACAGTGCCGAGCGGCACTTCGAGCACCTCGGGTTGACCCAGATCTCCATTACTCACCCTCCGCCAGCGTCGCCAGGACCTTCTCGCCGTACCGGGCCAGCTTGTTCTCGCCCACTCCACTCACCCCGGCCAATGCGTCCAGAGTGGACGGACGTTCGGCGGCGATCTGCCGCAGCGTCGCGTCGCTGAAGACGATGTAGGCGGGCACACCCTGGTTCTTCGCCTCCTCGGTGCGCCAGGCCCGCAGCCGCTCGAACACCGGCTGCGCCTCCGCCGGCATCTCGGCCGCCGGCTTGCGCTTGGACCCCGCGGCCGAACGCGTGGCGCGCTTGGGCTCGCGGCGCATCCGGACCTCACGCCGCCGCCCCAGCACGTCGCCGCTGGCCTCGGTCAGCAGAAGCGTCCCGTAGTCGCCCTCGACCGCGAGCAACCCCTGCGCCAGCAGTTGCCGCACGACACCGCGCCACTCACTTTCCGACAGCTCCGTGCCCACCCCGAACACGGTCAGCTGGTCGTGCCGGTTCTGCGTCACCTTCGGCGTCTGCTTGCCCAGCAGAATGTCGATGATCTGCCCGGCTCCGAACTTCTGGCCCCGCTCGTGCTGCAACCGGTACACCGCGGACAACAGCTTCTGCGCGGCGATCGTGCCGTCCCACGACTCCGGTGGCGTCAGGCAGGTGTCGCAGTTGCCGCAGGGTTCGCCCGGCTGGCCGAAATAGTTCAGCAGTTGCACCCGGCGGCACTCGACGGTCTCGCACAACGCGAGCATCGCGTCCAGGTGCTGCGAGAGCCGTCGCCGGTGCGCGTCGTCGCCCTCGGAGGTCTGGATCATCCGGCGCTGCTGCACGACATCGGCCAGCCCGTAGGCCAGCCAGGCGGTCGAGGGCAGCCCGTCACGGCCCGCGCGGCCGGTTTCCTGGTAGTAGCCCTCGACCGACTTGGGCAGGTCCAGATGCGCGACGAACCGCACGTCCGGCTTGTCGATGCCCATCCCGAACGCGATGGTCGCGACGACGATCAGCCCGTCCTCACGCAGGAAACGCGCCTGGTTGCGCGCGCGGGTGCGGGAGTCCAGGCCGGCGTGGTACGGGACCGCGCTGATCCCGTTCTGCACGAGGAACTCCGCCGTCTTCTCCACGGAATTGCGGGACAGGCAGTACACGATGCCCGCGTCGCCCGGGTGCTCGGTGCGGATGATGTCGAGCAGCTGCTTCTTCGCCTCGGCCTTCGGCGCGATGCGGTACTGGATGTTGGGCCGGTCGAAGCTCGCCACGAACTGGCTGGCCTCGCCGAGGTTCAGCCGGGAGACGATCTCGGTGTGCGTGGCCTTCGTGGCGGTGGCCGTCAGCGCGATGCGCGGCACGTCCGGCCACCGCGCGTGCAGCTCGCACAGGCCCAGGTAGTCGGGCCGGAAGTCGTGGCCCCACTGGGACACGCAGTGCGCTTCGTCGATCGCGAACAGGGCGACCTTGCCGCGGTCGAGAAGTGTGCGCGTGGACTCCATCGACAGCCGTTCCGGCGCCAGGTACAGCAGGTCCAGCTCACCCGCGAGGAACGCGGCCTCGACCTCGCGACGCTGCTCGAAATCCTGTGCGGAATTGAGGAAACCGGCGCGCACGCCGACCGCGAGCAGCGCGTCGACCTGGTCCTGCATCAGCGCGATCAGCGGCGAGACGACCACGCCCGCGCCCGCGCGGACCAGGGACGGGATCTGGTAGCACAGGGACTTTCCGCCACCGGTCGGCATCAGCACGACCGCGTCGCCCCCACCGATCACATGCTCGACGATCGCTTCCTGGTCACCGCGGAAGGAGTCGTAGCCGAAGACGCGCTGCAGCGTCTCCAGCGCGTCACTCACCGGGAGCACCTCAGCTGAAGCCACCCCGCGATCCTAGGGGTTGGCGACGACAGCGGGGCGGCGCCACACGAGATGCCCCGCCGCTACAGGCCGACCCGCCGGTAGAGTCCGCCGACCTCGTCCCGGGTGAGCTTGCGGAGCGTGCCCGGCTTGCCGTTGCCCAGCTGGACGTCCCCGACCGCGGTGCGCACCAGCTTCCGCACCGGGAACCCGACCTCGGCCAGCAGGCGCCGCACGATGTGCTTGCGGCCCTCGTGCAGCACGATCTCCAGCAGGGTGCGCCCGCCCATGTTGTCCTTGACCCGGAAGGCGTCGACGCGGACCGGGCCGTCCTCCAGCTCGATACCCGCCCGCAGCTCCTTGCCCAGGCCGCGCGGCACCTTGCCGTCGACCTCGGCCAGGTAGGTCTTGGGCACGTGGTAGCTGGGATGCATCAGCCGGTGGGCGAGATCGCCGTCGTTGGTGAGCAGCAGCAGGCCCTCGGTCTCGGCGTCGAGGCGGCCCACGTGGAACAGCCGATCGCTGCGGTCGTTGACGTAGTCGCCCACGCACGGCCGGCCCTGGTCGTCGTACATCGTGCTGTGCACGCCGCGGGGTTTGTTGAGCGCCAGGTAGATCAGGTCCTCACGCAGGATGACCCGGGTGCCGTCGACGTGGATGACGGCGCTGTCCGGGTCGACGCGCCGGCCGAGCTCGCGCACGACCTGGCCGTCCACGCTGACCCGGCCCTGCACGATCAGGTCTTCGGCGGCGCGGCGCGAGGCCACGCCCGCCTTGGCGAGCACCTTCTGCAGGCGCACGCCCTCGGCTTCGGGCTCAGATGTCATCGATGGAGTCCACTTCCGGCAACAGGGGGGCGATCGGGGGCAGGTCGGTCAGTGACGACAGGCCCAGCCGCTCGAGGAACAGTTCGGTCGTCACATACAGGGTGCCACCCGTCTCCGGGTCGGCGCCGCTCTCCTCGATGAGACCGCGGGCGAGCAGGGTGCGGATCACACCGTCCACGTTGACGCCACGGACGGCCGCGACGCGCGAGCGCGTGACCGGCTGCCGGTAGGCGATGACGGCGAGCGTCTCCAGGGCGGCCCGGGTCAGCTTGGAGCGCTGCCCGTCGAGCAGGAGCTTCTCGACGAACGGCGCGTAGGTGTCGCGGGTGTAAAGACGCCATCCCTCGCCGACCCGCCGCAGGTCGATACCGCTGCGGCGTTCGGTGAGCTCGGCCGCCATGACCTGCAGGGTCTGCGTCACGCGGGGCTCGGGCTGGTTCAGCGCGGTCGCGAGCGCCTCCTCGCTCACCGGCGAGTCGACGACCAGCAGGAGCGCTTCGAGCGCGGCGGCCAGCGCGGCGTGCTCGGTGAGATCGGGAAGCCCGTCCCCGACGGCCACGAGGTCGTCGTCCTCGGGCTCGGCTTCGTCGGAGTCCGATGCGTCCACGAGCGCCGCCACGTCCGCCACGTCCGGCACGTCCGGCGCGGGCTCCGCGGCGCGCAGTTCCGCGTCAGCGGGATCAAAGCCGCCATCAGCCACATCGGCGGACGGCTCCGCCACCGGCGTCCCGTCCGCCGAGGCGGCCCGGTTCCTGTTCGGGACTCACCCGTACTCCTCTTCCTCGTCGCGGACCCGGTCCTGCTCGGCGGCCACCGCCGCCTCCTCGACCGGCCCGCCGGTCCACCGCACCCGCAGCATCGTCAGCGGCTCGTCCTGCTCGAACTGGACGCTCGCCTCCCGGTAGAGCTCCAGCAGCGCCAGGAAGCGGGCCACCACCTCGACCGTGTGCTCGCAATCCTCGACCAGCTCGGTGAACGTCGCGTCGCCGCGTTCGGCCAGCTTCACCCGCAGCAGCGCCGCGTGCTCCCGCACCGACACCCGGTGCGCGTGGATGTGGTCCAGCGACACCGTCGGCGGCGGTTTGGGCCGGAACACCGCCAGCGCGATCTCCGCGAACTTGCCCACGTCGACCCCGAGCATCACCTCGGGCAGCAGCCCGATGTAGCGCTCCTCCAGCGCCACCGACCGCGGGTACCGCCGCAGCGCCCCGGCCTCCAGCTCCGCGAACAGCGCGGCGACCTGCTTGTACGCCCGGTACTGCAGCACCCGTGCGAACAGCAGGTCCCGCGCCTCGAGCAGGGCCAGGTCGTCCTCGTCCTCGACCTCGGCCGCGGGCAGCAGCCGGGCCGCCTTGAGGTCCAGGAGCGTCGCCGCGACGACGAGGAACTCGGTCACCTCGTCCAGGTCCCACTCCGGCCCCAGCGCCTGGGTGTAGGCGATGAAGTCGTCGGTGACCTGATGCAGGGCGACCTCGGTGACGTCGAGCTGATGCTGCGAGATCAGCTGCAGCAACAGATCGAACGGCCCCTCGAAGTTGTCGAGGCGGACCTTGAACCTCGGCGCTGCGGAGTCCTCGTCGGCGACGGGCTGGGCCCCGTCGACCGGAGCCCCGTTCTCGCTCACGGCCCGGCGGCTTCCTCGGAGTCGAGGCCGCCCTCGCGCAGGCGCCGCACCAGTACCGAGTCGGCGCCGTGCTCGTCGAAGTCCGCCAGCAGCACCGCGACGGCCTCGCGCACGAGCCGTCCGCGGTCGATGCCCAGGCCATGCTCGGCGCGCAGCGTCAGCCGCGCCTGTTCCATCGCGACCAGCTCGTCGCCGGACACGTACACCGTGATCTTCGAGTCGTGCTTCTGCCGTCCGCTGCCGCGACGCGCGGCGGCGCTGCGCTCCAGCTGCTCGCGGTGCGCCGGGTTGTGCCCGTGGCCCGGCCGCTGCGCCTCGGGGCGCTGCGGAGCGGGTGTGGGCGGCGCGGACACCTCGAGGGCCGGGCTGCTGGTCAGGCGGAAGAGTTCCGAAGCCCCGGGGAGGGAGGCTCGCCTGCTCACCGAGCGATCACCTCGCGGGCCAGCGCGCGATAAGCGTGCGCACCGGCGGACTTGGGGGCCCAGCGCGTGATGGGTTCACCGGCCACAGTGGTCTCCGGGAACCGGACGGTGCGGTTGATCACCGTGTCGAACACGGTCTCGCCGAAAGCCTCCACGACCCGCGCCATGACCTCCCGGGAGTGGAGGGTCCGCGGGTCGAACATGGTGGCCAGGATGCCGGTGATATCCAGTTTGGGGTTCAAGCGTTCGCGTACCTTCTCGATCGTGTCGATCAACAAAGCCACGCCACGCAAACTGAAGAACTCGCACTCCAGCGGGATGATCACGCCGTCGGCGGCCGTGAGCGCGTTCACCGTGAGCAACCCGAGCGATGGCTGGCAGTCGACCAGAACATAGTCGTACTCCGCGATGAGGGGTTGCACGACCCGGAGCAACGTGTGCTCGCGGCCCACCTCGGCGACCAGCTGCACCTCGGCAGCCGACAGGTCGATGTTGCTCGGCAGCAGGTCCATGCCCTCGACACTGGTGTGCCGCAGAATGTCCTGAGCGGTGACGGACCGCTCCATGATCGCGTTGTAGACCGTCTGGTCCAGCTCGTGCGGCTGCACGCCGAGCCCCACCGAGAGCGCGCCCTGCGGATCGAAGTCCACCAGCAGCACCCGCCGACCGTACTCGGCGAGCGCGGCCCCCAGGTTGATCGTCGACGTGGTCTTGCCGACGCCGCCCTTCTGGTTGCACATCGCCAGCACCGTGGCCGGGCCATGCTTATCCAGCAGGGGCGGTTCGGGAATCGCACGGAACGGTCTGCCGGTCGGGCCGATCTTGGGCTTGCCGTTGGTGTCGGCGCCCACGGCCACGACAGAGTCCACGGTGTCGGGCTCCCCCTCTGTCGCAATGGTCAAGTGGTCGAGGTTCGCGGCAGCCGAGCGGGCTGTGACCGATCTGGTCGAGGGCTGCGGTGTCGACATGGCGCGAAACTCCTCGTTCGACGGGTTGGCCGCAGCCTATTCGGCCAGCCGTTTGTCGCCAAAGCAACTCGCCGGAGGCGATCAGGTCAACCCAGCGCCCGAGGATGGGCGGTAGCATATACCTCACGCAGAGTGTTCATCGTAACCAGGGTGTAGACCTGCGTCGTGGTCACCGAAGCATGCCCTAGCAGCTCTTGGACCACCCGGACGTCCGCGCCGCCCTCCAGCAGGTGGGTCGCGAAACTGTGACGGAGCGTGTGCGGGGACACGCCGGCGGAGATCCCGGCCCGCTCGGCGTTGGTCTTGAGGACCTGCCAGGCGCTCTGCCGCGACAGCCGGGTGCCCCGGGCGTTGAGGAACAGCGCCGCGGTGCCGTGGCCGCGCAGCGCCAGCACCGGCCGGGCACGCACCAGGTAGGCCTCCAGCGCCTCGACGGCGGGACGGCCGATCGGCACCAGCCGCTGCTTGCCGCCCTTGCCGTCGAGGAGCACGGTGCGGTCCTCGCGGTCGATGTCGTCCAGATCGAGCCCGACGGCCTCGGAGATCCGGGCGCCGGTGGAGTACAGCAGCTCCAGCAGCGCCCGGTCGCGCAGCGGCCGCTCCCCCTCGGGAGGCGGCATGGCCAGCAGCCGCAGCACGTCGTCCACGGGCAGCGCCTTGGGCAGGCGCTTGGCCGGTGCCGGGGGCCGCACCTCGCGGGCCGGATCGTCCTCGGTCAGCCCGTCGAGGTGCGCGAAGCGGTGCAGCCCGCGCACGGCCACCAGCGCCCGCGCCGCCGAGGACGCCGCGAGCGGTGGGTGCACCCTGTCGCCCTCGCGCAGTGCGGCGCCGAATCCGGTCACGTCGGCCTCGGTGACGCGCCGGAAGTCGCGGACACCGGCCGTTTCCAGGTACCCCAGGTACCGGCGGAGGTCCCGCGCGTAGCTGTCCAGGGTGTTGCGTGCCGTCCCGCGCTCCACGGCGAGGTGATCGAGATAAGCCGTGACCACCTCGGAGGCCGGCAGAACATGCACGCCGACACCCTAGGACGGCGGTCAGCGGCCCGCCACCGCCGTGGCACATTTTCGACAAAGTGCGACGCGCGCGACGCGGCACATTGTCGAAAATGTGCGGCTCAGGGGGCGGTCGTCCCCGCGGCCTTGCGCTCGGCAAAGCGGGCCGGCCGGTCCCGCCACGCCGCGCCGGCCGGCCGCGACGGGGCACCGTCGTGGACCACCGCGTGCGCGGCGAGCACCCCGGCGACGGTCGCGCCGTTCACGATCTCGCCGGACAGGGCCATCCGCACCGCCTCGGCCAGCGGCACCCGGTGCACCACGAGGTCGGCCTCCTCGTCCCCGAGCACCTCCCGGTCGACCGGTGCCAGGTCGCGGGCCAGGAACACCCGCACGACCTCGTCGGTGAACCCGGGCGAGGCGGCGACGTCGACCAGCGTCTCCCACCGCGCGGCCGCGAGCCCGGCCTCCTCGGCCAGTTCCCGGCGCGCGCCTTCGACCGGGTCCTCCCCGGCGTGGTCGAGCAGCCCGGCCGGCAGCTCCCAGATCCGCCGGCCCAGCGGGTGCCGGTACTGGTGGACCAGCGTGACGGTGTCGTCGGAGTCGACCGCGGCGATCGCGACGGCACCCAGGTGCTCGACCACCTCGCGCCGGGCGGTGCCTCCGCCGGGCATCGCGACCTCGTCGATGCGCAGCCCCACCACCCGTCCGATGTGGACGTCCTTGGTGGACACCACCCGGAACTCGTGCTCGCCGGGCGCGGTCAATGCGCGCTCACGGTGGGCTCGGGCAGCTCGACCGGCAGCCGGTCGGCCGTGCGGTAGCGGACCACGGCGTCGATGAACGCGTCGAACAACGGGTGCGGCCGGGTCGGGCGGCTCTTGAGCTCCGGGTGCGCCTGGGTGCCGACGAAGAACGGGTGCACGTCCGCGGGCAGCTCGACGAACTCGACCAGCCGGTCGTCCGGCGAGGTGCCGGAGAAGACCAGCCCGGCGTCGGAGAGCTGCTTGCGGTAGGCGTTGTTGACCTCGTAGCGGTGGCGGTGCCGTTCGGAGACCTCGGTGCCGCCGTAGGCCTTGGCGACCTGGGAGCCGGGCTTGAGCTTGGCCGGGTAGGCGCCCAGCCGCATCGTGCCGCCCATGTCGCGCTCGCCGGCCACCACGTCCTTCTGATCGGCCATCGTGGAGATCACCGGGTGCTCGGTCGTGTCGTCGAACTCGGCCGAGTTCGCACCTTCGATACCGGCCAGGTTCCGGGCCGCCTCGATGACCATGCACTGCAGGCCCAGGCACAGGCCGAGTACCGGGATGCCGCGGGTGCGGGCGTAGGTGATGGCGCCGAGCTTGCCCTCGATGCCGCGCACGCCGAAGCCGCCGGGCACCAGGACGCCGTCGACGTCGCTCAGTGCGGCCGCGGCACCGGCGGGGGTGGTCGCGCGGTCGGAGGCGACCCAGACGATCTCGACCTTGGCACGGTGGGCGAACCCGCCCGCGCGCAGCGCCTCGGTGACCGAGAGGTAGGCGTCGGGCAGGTCGATGTACTTGCCGACGAGCGCGACGCGGACCGTCTCGGACGGGTTGTGCACGCGGTCGAGCAGATCGCCCCACACCGTCCAGTCGACGTCGCGGAAGGGCAGCCCCAGGCGGCGCACGACATAGGCGTCCAGCGCCTCGCGGTGCAGCACCCGGGGGATGTCGTAGATCGACGGGGCGTCCGGGCACGCGATCACTGCCTCGGTGTCCACGTCGCACATCAGCCCGATCTTGCGCTTGAGGTCCTCGGGCAGGTCGCGATCGGCCCGGCACACCAGCGCGTCGGGCTGGATGCCGATGTTGCGCAGCGCCGCGACCGAGTGCTGGGTCGGCTTGGTCTTCAGCTCGCCCGACGGCGCCAGGTAGGGCACCAGCGAGACGTGCAGGAAGAAGCAGTTGTCCCGGCCGATCTCGTGCCGGACCTGGCGGCAGGCCTCCAGGAACGGCAACGACTCGATGTCGCCGACCGTGCCGCCGACCTCGGTGATGACCACGTCGGGCTGGCGCGAGGTGCCGTCGGACTCCGCGACCGCCGTGATGCGGCGCTTGATCTCGTCGGTGATGTGCGGAATGACCTGCACGGTGTCACCGAGGTACTCGCCGCGGCGCTCCTTGGCGATGACCTCCGAGTACACCTGCCCGGTCGTGACATTCGCCGAGCCGGCGAGGTCGCGGTCGAGGAACCGTTCGTAGTGGCCGATGTCGAGGTCGGTCTCGGCGCCGTCCTCGGTCACGAACACCTCGCCGTGCTGGAACGGGTTCATGGTGCCCGGATCGACGTTGAGGTAGGGATCCAGCTTCTGCATCGTGACCCGAAGGCCGCGAGCGGTGAGGAGCTGGCCCAGGCTGGAGGCCGTCAGGCCCTTGCCGAGAGAGGAGGCGACGCCCCCGGTGACGAAAACGTACTTGGCTGTCCGCGGCTGAAGTCCCACGGGCTTCCACCTTATCGCACCGGCCCCCGGACGCTCGCCCGCCGCGCCCACGTAGTTCGATAGGTCACGTCAGAAGTTCGCGCGTGAAGGAGGCACCGTGTCCCGGTCCACCGCTTCCCAGCCCAGCTGGACCGCACCGGCCGCGCCCGGCCCGCTCGATGCGACCGTGCGCGTTCCCGGCTCGAAGTCGATCACCAACCGGGCGTTCGTGCTGGCCGCGCTGGCGACCGGGCCGACGCTGGTCCGCGCGCCGCTGGACTCCCGCGACGCCCGGCTCATGCTCGGCGCGCTGGAGGCGCTCGGCGGCCGTTGGGAACAGGTCGGCGACGACGTGCTTGTGCACCCCATGGCGCACGGGTCCACCGCACCCGCGTCGGTGGCGCTGGGCAACGCCGGCACGGTCACACGGTTCACCCCTGCGCTGGCCGGGCTCGGTTCGGCGCCGGTGACCTTCGACGGGGACGAGGCGATCCGCCGCCGTCCGATCGCGCCGCTGCTGGCGGCGCTGCGGGCGGCGGGTGCGGACATCGACGACGAGGGCCGCGGCGCTCCCCCGTTCACCGTGCGCGGCCACGGCGGCCTGCCGGGCGGCAAGGTCGACCTCGATTCGAGCGCGTCGAGCCAGTTCCTGTCGGCGCTGCTGCTGGCCGGCCCCGCGTTCGACGCCGGGGTGACGGTGCGGCTGACCGGCGGAACCCCGCCGAGCGAACCGCACATCGCGATGACGCTGGACATGCTGCGCCGCTTCGGCGCCGCGCCCGAGCGCGACGGCCACGAGTTCCACGTGGCCCCGGCGCCCCTGTCCCGCCCGGATTTCACGGTCGAGCCGGACCTCTCCACGGCGGCGCCGTTCGTGGTGGCCGCCGCGGCCGCCGGCGGGACCGTGCGGATCCCCGGCTGGCCCGAGTACTCGACCCAGCCGGGCGACTGGCTGCGCAGCCTGCTCGTGGAGCTGGGCCAGCGGGTCGAGCTGACCCCGGAGGGCCTGACCGTCACCGGGACGGGCGAGATCCCGGGCGCCCGCCTCGATCTGCACGAAGTCGGTGAGCTGACCCCGGTGATCGCCGCGCTGCTGTGCTTCGCGGACGGCCCCTCGGTCATCTCCGGCGTGGCACACCTGCGCGGGCACGAGACGGACCGGCTGGCCGCGCTGGCGACCGAGCTGTCCGCGCTGGGTGCCGGGGTGACCGAGACCGAGGACGGCCTGGCGATCACCCCGGCCCCGCTGCACGGCGGCGTCTTCCACACCTACGAGGACCACCGTCTGGTGATGGCGGGCGCGGTGCTGGGCCTGCGGGTGCCGGGCGTCGAGGTGGCGGACCCGGCGACGGTCGGCAAGACCTTCCCCGGATTCACCGGCGCCTGGGCGGAGATGCTCAGCTGACCACGTCGGCCAGCCGGTCGGCCTGCGCCGGGTCGGTGCCCCAGCAGTAGAGGATCAGCTCGTCGGCACCGAGGTCCGCGAAGCGCTTCGCGGTCTCACGGATCTGCTCCGGCGTGCTGAGCATCGCCTCGGCGGTCTGCCGCGCCCAGTCACCGGCGAAGCCGTAGTAGTCCATGATCGCCCCGCGTGCTTCGTCCACACTGGACCCGAGCGCGGCGTTGACCTGGGCGACCATGCGCGGGCGGCCGTCGCGGCCCGCGTCGGCCCAGAACCGCTCGACCTTGGCGAACAGCTCACCGGCCCGCTGTGGCGGGGCGGCGCACAGGAACCCGTCGCCCCAGCGGGCGACGCGGCGCAGCGCGGGGTCGGCGAACGCGCCGAACAGGACCTCGGGTCCACCGGGACGGGCCGGCGCGGGCCCGATCCCTTCCGCGCCGGCCCAGATCTCCCGCATCCGGGCCATCTGCTCGTCCAGGCGGCGCCCGCGGTGGCGCGGATCGGCTCCGGCGGCCTGATGGTCGTCCTCGCGCCCGCCGACGCCGAGACCGAGCGTGAACCGGCCGCCGGAGAGGCGATCGAGGGTGGCGGCCTGCTTCGCGAGCAGGGCCGGTTCGCGCAGCGGGGCCAGCAGGACCTCGGTCTGCAGGCGGACGCGCGTGGTGGCGCCGGCGAGCACGGCGAGGGTGACCAGCGGCTCGGGGTTGTCGTAGACAAGCCGGTCGAGCAGGCCGAGCGTGCGGAACGCGCCGTCATCGGCGCGGCGGGCCCAGTCGGACAGGGATTCGGGCCGGCCGATGGGCAGGCCGAGACCGTAGTGCATGTGAACCTCCGGGAACACGGGCATGGCAACGTCGGTGCCGCCCGCTCCGGGCCGGTCGTGGTGCTGCCTCTGCGGCTGTGGTTCGGTGGCAGGCACGGCCCCGTGGAGTACGTTCGACCTTAACGAAAGATCACCTGGGGAAGGAACGGTTTCATGACCGATCGCCGGTTCCGGTTCGGGCTCGTCAGCGGGCAGCCCGGCTCCGCCCGCCACTGGGCCGACCTGGCGCGCCGCGCCGACGACATCGGCTTCGACACGCTGCTGGTGCCCGACGGTGCCGGGATACAGGCGTCCGTCCCGGCGCTGGCGGCGGTCGCCGCATCGAGTGCGCGCCTGCGGATCGGCACCTTCGTGCTGGCCGCGCCCATGCACTCCCCCGGCCGGATCGCGTGGGAGACCGCGACGCTCGACCAGTTGTCCGAGGGCCGGTTCGAGCTCGGTATCGGCGCCGGCCGCGGGGACGCCGGGGACACCGCGGAAGTGCTCGGCGTCCCGTTCGGCAGCGCGGGCGAGCGGGTGCGGCAGGTGGGGGATGCGATCCAGGCGGTGCGGAAGCTGTTCGCGGACGGCACGTTCACGTCGGTGCAGAGCCCCGCGCCGCCGATCATGGTCGCCGGCGGCGGCTCCCGGCTGCTGCGCCTGGCCGCCGAGGAGGCCGACATCGTGGCCGTGCACGCGGGCGGTGAGAACACCGAGGACGGGCTGCGGAAGCGGCTGGCGGTGTTACGCGAGGCGGCCGGGAGCCGCTTCGACTCCCTGGAGCTGAGCGTGAACGTGTTCGCCATCGGCGACGGTCCGGTGCCCGAGTGGGTGCGCCGGTTCGGTATCGACCCGGCGGCCACGAGGGACAACACGAACCTCGCCGCGCTCACCGGCGACACGCCGACAGTGGTCGATGTGCTGCGCCGCCGCCGGGACCAGCTGGGCGTGTCCTACGTGACGATCAACGCCCACGCGCTCGACGCGGCCATCCCGGTCGTCGAACGCCTCGCCGGCCAATAGGTGTTCCTGCCACCGCAGGCGAGCGGCACATTCCCGACAATGTGCGACGGCGTCAGCTGCCCGGCTGAGCGACACCCGGCGCCGGCGACTGCGCGTTGCCCGCGATGCCGTACCGCCCGGTCCCGCCGTCGAGCTGCTCCCGGAGCGCCAGCACGGTGCTGATCCGCCCGGCGGCCGTGTTCGCGTTGTCCACAGTGGACAGGATCGCGGTCGCCGAGGTGTCGGCCCGCACGAAGCCGATCGCGCCGGTGCCCTCGGCCGATGCGGGGTCGCCCGCGAGCACCGTGCCCGCACCAGAGCGGTCCAGTTGCGTCGCGAACCGGGCCAGTGTCGCGGCCTTGTCGCCCGCGCCGTCGCCCGTGGCCTGGCCGCCTGTGAGCACCAGGGCCAGCTGGCCCGGCCCGATGCCCGGGCCGGCCTTGACGAACCCGCCGTCGGACAGGCCCGCGATCGCCGCGGACAGTTCGTCCGATGTGGACTGCGGCCGGGCGGTGTCCTTGTTGAGCAGCAGCGCCGAACCCACCAGCGCCCCGGCCAGCGTGCCCGGGTCGCCCGCGGTCGGGAAGGTCGAGCCGGCGGGCTGCAGCCGGGTCACCACCTGACGCAACTGGTCGGACTTCATCGGATCGGTGAACGAATCGGTCAGCTGCAGCTCCCCCGACACCCGCGCACCGGACTGCTCGATGAGCTGCCGCAGCGCGTCGCGGTCGGCCGGGTTCGCGTCCTGCGTCGTGATCAGGACGACCGATCGGCGGTCCAGCGCACCGGCGACGACCTTCGGGCCGAGCGAGCCGGCAAAGGCATCCGCGTCGGCCAGCCGCGCGTTGAGCTCGTTGCTCTGCGCCTGAAGATCGGACACCTGCGAGGCGAGCTTGCCCTTTTCGTCGGACAGCCCGGACAACAGCGTCCCGTTCAGCGCCGTCGACCCGAGCACGACGCCCAGGGCCAGCGCGAGGAACACCGCCGCGATCGAGACGATGTGGTACCGCAGAGAAATCACGTGAAGAGCCCCTTGACCCAGCTTGCGACGGAATCCCAGGTGGAGCGCGCCCAGTCGAGGTAGGCCCCGCCGACGTCGGAGACGAGCAGCGCGGCCGCGACGGCGACGAGCGCGGCGACCACGAGCAGCACCACCGCGGCCAGCGACACGCGGCTGCGGTGCAGAGCGGCGACGGCCTTGCCGTCAACGAGTTTCGTGCCGAGCTTGAGCCGGGTCAGGAACGTCGACGGGTTCGACCCGGACCGTCCGTGGTCGAGGAACTCCCGCAGCGTCGCCTGGAACCCGACGGTCACCACGAGCCCCGCTTCGTGGGCGTCGGCCAGCAGCAGCGCGAGATCCTCCGGATTGCCCGACGCGGGGAAGGTGACCGCACCGATGCCGAGGTCCTGGATGCGCGCCACACCGGGCGCGTGCCCGTCGGGCTGCGCGGGCACGACCACCTCGGCACCGCACTTGAGGGTGTCGGCGTCGATGCCGAAGGGGTCGCCGACGATGACGTCCGGCTGGTACCCCTCGGCACGCAGGGCGTCCGCGCCGCCGTCCACGCCGATCAGCACCGGCCGGTGCTCGGCGATGTACTTCTTGAGCGCCTTGAGGTCCTCGGCGTGCCCCTTGCCGGGGGCGACGACCAGCACGTGCCGGTCGCGCAGCGGCGCGCGCAGTTCGGGGACACCGACGCCGTCGAGGATCAGCGTCCGCTCACGGCGCAGGAATTCGATGGTGTTGGCGGAGAAGGCCTCCAGCTGGGTGGACATCCCGGCCTTGGCCTCGATCATCTGGTCGGCGACGCTCTCCGGCGTCTGCTCGCTGCCGCTCGCGACGTGCCGGTCCCCGGCGTAGACGCCACCCTCGTGCACCCGGATCCGGCTGCCGTCCTTGATGCGGCGCAGCACCTCGCCACCGACGTTGTCGACCAGCGGGATGCCCGCGTTCACCAGGATCTCCGGGCCCAGGTTGGGGAAGCGCCCGGAGATCGACGGCGAGGCGTTGACGACGGCGCCGACCTCGGCCTCGACGAGCGCGTCGGCCGTGGCGCGGTCGAGGTCGATCTGGTCGAGCACCACGATGTCACCGGGGCTGACACGGTGGAGCAGGTCGCGCGTTCGCCGGTCCACCCGGGCGACGCCGACGATGCCGGGGAGGGCCTCGGTGTTGCGGTTGAGCAGACCGGGAAGCTTCATGGGTCCGATGGTGACAAACGAAAGCCGGATGTCCGATCGCAACACGCCGTACACACGACGGTTTCTCGCGGTGATCTCGGCGGGACCGGTGCGTGTGGACGGTCAGCGTTTGGCGCGTTTGCCTGCCTTCTTGCGGGGTTTCGCCGCCGCCTCCTTGTCCGCGTCGGCCACCGCGAGCAGTTCCTCCGCATGTGCGCGCCCGGTTTCGGTGCTCTCCATCCCGGCGAGCATCCGGGCCAGCTCGACCACCCGCTCGGACTTCTGCAGCGTCTGCACGCCGCTGCGCGTGACGCCCTCGGCGGTGCCCTTGTCCACCACCAGGTGCCGGTCGGCGAACGCGGCCACCTGCGGCAGGTGCGTCACCACGAGCACCTGGTGGGTGCGCGCCAGCCGGGCGAGGCGCCGTCCGATCTCGATCGCCGCGCGGCCACCGACCCCGGCGTCGACCTCGTCGAACACCAGCGTCTGCACGGTGTCCGCGTCGGCCAGCACCACTTCGATCGCGAGCATCACGCGCGACAGCTCACCGCCGGAGGCGGCCTTGTGCACCGGCATCGCCGGCGCGGCCGCGTGCGCCTTGAGCATCAGCTCGACGTCGTCGACGCCCGAGCCGCCCGCGTGCACCAGCTCGCCGTCGACCCGCAGCGCCTGCGCGTCGGACGAGTCGGTAGCGCGCCGTTTCACGGTGACCTCGATCTGCGCCTGGCCCATCGCCAGGCCGGAAAGCTCCTCGGTGACCGCGCCCGCCAGCTCGGCGGCCGCGGCGGACCTGGCCTTCGACACGGCGGCGGCGTGGCCGGCCAGCCGCCCGGCCAGCTCGTCCCGGCGCGCGGCCAGTGCGGCGAGTGCCTCCTCGGAGGTGTCCATCGACGCCAGGCGCGAATTCGCGTCCTCCGCCCACGCCAGCACACCGTCGATGTCCGCCGCGTACTTCCGCGTCAGGGTCTTCAGTTCGGCCTGCCGGGCGAGGATCTGCTCGAGCAGGCCCGGGTCGGCGTCCAGCCCGTCCAGGTAGCCGCCGAGCTCCCCGCCGACGTCGTTGAGCAGCATCTCGGCCTCGGCCAGCCGCGGTTCGAGGTCGCGCAGGGCGGAGTCGTCGGCGCCGGCCAGCCGCCGGCGGGCGTCACCGATGAGGCCGAGCGCGCCCGGCTGGTCGGGATCGCCGTCGGCCGCTCCGGTGACCGCGGCCTGTGCGGCGCTCGCCGACGCGCGCAGCTCCTCGGTCGCGGTGAGCCGCTTGACCTGCTCGGCCAGCTCCGCGTCCTCCCCCGGCTTCGGGTCGACCGCGGCGATCTCGTCCAGCCCGTGCCTGAGGAGGTCCGCCTGCTGCGCCATCTCCCGGGAGCGGCTGGTGCGCTCCGCCAGCTCCGCGACCACCGCGAGCCACTCGTCGCGGACCGCCCGGTACTCCCGGAGCGGCTCGGCGACGTCGTCCCCGGCGAACCGGTCGAGCACATCCCGTTGCTCGGCCGGCCGCAGCAGCCGGAGCTGGTCGTTCTGGCCGTGCACGGCCAGCAGCCGGTCGGCCAGGTCGGACAGCACGCTCACCGGCACCGACCGGCCGCCCAGGTGCGCGCGCGACCGTCCGTCGGCGCCCACCGAGCGCAGGGCGATGAGGCTGCCGTCCTCGTCGGTCTCCCCGCCCGCGTCGGCGACGATCCTGGCGACGTGCTCGGCGAACACGCCTTCGAAGCGCCCTTCGACGCTCGCCTTCCCGGAGCCGTTGCGGACCTTCGACGCCTCGGCGCGTCCCCCGGACAGCAGGTGCAGCCCGGTGACGACCATGGTCTTGCCCGCGCCGGTCTCCCCGGTGACCACGGTGAATCCCGGGTGCAGTTCGAGCAGGGCGTCCTCGATCACTCCGAGGCCCTGGATGCGCATCTCGGCCAGCACGGGACCACCGTAGCGGTCCGCTCCGACAATCCGTGGCGGACTCGCCTCAGCGCGCGTGCCGCTCCCGCCAGCTCTTGACCGGCAGCGCGAACTTGTGGACCAGGCGATCGGTGAACGGCCCCGGGTGCAGCCGAGCCAGCCGGACCGGGGTCTTCCCCGCGACCACCTCGACCCGCGCGCCGCGCGGCAGTGCGATGTGCCGCAGCCCGTCGCAGGTCAGGATGGCCGTGGATCCGTACGGGTCGATGCCGACGGTGATCACCGAGTCGCGGGAGACGACCAGTGGCCGGGAGAACATCGCGTGCGCGTTGCTGGGCACGACGAGCAGCGCCTCGACGTCCGGCCAGATGATCGGGCCGCCCGCGGAGAACGCGTAGGCGGTGGAGCCGGTGGGAGTGGCGCACAGCACACCGTCGCAGCCGAAGGCCGACACGGGCCTGCCGTCGACCTCGATCAGGGCGTCCAGGATCCGCTCGCGCGTGCTCTTCTCGACGCTGGCCTCGTTCAGTGCCCAGGTGCGCGCCACGACCCGGCCCTCGACGGACACCGTGACGTCGACGGTCATGCGCTCCTCGACCGTGTACTCCCGCGACACCACCCGCTGCATCGTCTCGGTGAGCGCGTCGGAGTCGGCCTCGGTGAGGAACCCGACGCGGCCGAGGTTGACGCCCAGCACCGGCACTCCGGCCGGGCGGGCCAGTTCGGCCGCGCGCAGCAACGTGCCGTCGCCGCCGAGCACGAGCACGAGTTCGGCGCCCTGCGCCGGGTCGTCGTGCGGCGGGACGAGGGTGCACAGCTCCTGGAAGGAGTCGTGCTCGATCAACTCCTTGACCTCGTCGTCGATGACGCGCAGGCCGATGCCCGCCTCGGCGAACCGCGCCGCGACCTCGCGCGCGGCGTCCTTGGTGGTCTCGCGGTCGGGGTGCATGACCAGCAGCACCTCGCGGCTCTCGCTCACTGGGGACCCTTCCCGACCGCGTCGCGGACCAGTTCTTCGGTGCTGCCTCGGCCGTCCGCGGGCGCCGCGTCGCGGCGCAGCCAGACGAAGTACTCGACGTTCCCCGACGGCCCGGGCAGGGGGCTCGCGACCACGCCGTGCGGGTGCAGGCCGAGCCCGGCCGCGGACCCCAGGACGTCGAGGACGGCCTGGGCACGCAGTTCCGGATCGCGCACCACGCCGCCGCTGCCGAGGCGTTCCTTGCCCACCTCGAACTGTGGTTTGACCATCGGCACCAGATCGGCGTCCGCGGTGGCACAGGCGGCGAGCGCGGGCAGGACCAGGCGCAGCGAGATGAAGGACAGGTCACCGACGACGAGGTCGACCGGACCGCCGCACTGCTCGGGGGTCAGCGTGCGAACGTTGGTCCTGTCGAGCACCACGACGCGGTCGTCGGTCTGCAGCCGCCAGTCGAGCAGACCGCGGCCGACGTCGGCGGCCACCACCTGACTGGCGCCATGCCGGAGCAGGACGTCGGTGAAACCGCCGGTCGACGCGCCGGCGTCGAGGCATCGCTTGCCCTCCACGGACAACCCGGCCGGCTCGAAGGCCGCCAGCGCACCGAGGAGCTTGTGGGCGCCGCGCGAGGCCCAGCCGGGGTCGTCGGCGGCCTTGACCACGATCGCGGCGCCCGGTTCGACTCCGGTGGCGGGTTTGCTCGCGACCATGCCGCGCACGGTCACCTTGCCCTCGCTGATCAGCGTGCTCGCGTGCTCGCGGGAGCGGGCGAGGCCACGGCGCACCAGTTCGGCGTCGAGGCGGGCCCTGCGGGGCATCGCCTCACACCTTGTCGATGCTGGACAGGGCGAAGGTGAGCTCGGAGTGCACGGCGTCGAAGCGCTCGACATGCTCGGCGAGCGGGATCTGGTCCAGGTCGTCGAGCGCGGCCACGGCCTCCTCGATACCGGCGCGCGGGTCGGCCGGCTCGGCGGGGGCCGGCGGCGGCCCGGGCACCGGGCGCGGCGGCTGCGGGATGGGTTGGTGCTGCACGGTGTCCACGCTAACTGATTGAGTCGACGCCGGACGGCAGGCCCAGTTCCGCGAGTGCGGCCGCGGCGCGCTCGTCCCCGGCCCGGACGTCGGTGACGCCGGTGTCCCAGGCGACCGCGCACAGGGTGCGCAGCAAGGCCAGGTGGTCGCTGTCCCCGTCCGCCGTCGCGACGAGAGCGCCGCCGTCCCGGCGGACCTGCCAGCCGGCCTGCGGGGTGATGCGGAGGTCGTCCGCGGGCTCGGCGAGGGCGCCGAGGCCGGCGCCCAGGTAGGTCGGTCGCTCGGCGGGGATCGCGGTGACCAGCGTGGCGGGGGTGGCGACACCGGTGAGCACACACAGCGAGTCCATGCCCGCGGTGACGGCACCCGCGATGTCGGTGTCCAGCCGGTCCCCGATCGTCAGGGGCCGGCTCGCGTCCGCGGACGCGGCGGCGGTGACGAACAGCGGGGCCTCGGGCTTGCCGGCCACCTCGGGGGTGCCGCCGGTGGCCGCGCGCAGGGCGGCGACCATCGAGCCGTTGCCGGGCAGCAGACCACGCTCGGTGGGCAGGGTGGTGTCGACGTTGCAGGCGACCCACAGCGCACCGGCGCGGATCGCGAGGCAGGCCTCGGCCAGGTCGGCCCATCCGGTGGCGGGGTTGTGGCCCTGGACGACGGCGGCCACGTCGTCCTGGGCTTTGCGCACGGGCCGGAGACCGGCGGCGGCGACTTCGGCTTCCAGCGCCGCGGTGCCGACGACGAGGACGGCCGCCCCGGCGGGCAGCCGTTCGCCGAGCAGCCGTGCGGCTGCCTGGGCGCTCGTGCTGACCTCGTCCGGGGCGGCGTCGATGTCGAGTTCGCGGAGGTGGTCGGCGACGTCGCCGGGCGCCTTGGACGCGTTGTTGGTCACGAAGCGCACCGGGGCGCCCTGCTCACGCAACTGCCGGATGGCCGCCGCGGCCCCAGGGATGGGCTGCGGTCCGTGGTAGACGGTCCCGTCGAGGTCGAACAGGAACGCGTCGTAGCCGGCGTGGAGGGCATCAGCCATTGGCGAGCTCCGTGGCGCGCTCGGCGGCGTCGGTCTCGTCGTCCTCGTCGGCCTCGGCGGCGTGCAGGAACCAGCGGATGGCCTCCTCGCGGCGGTCGGCCGCGACGAGGTTGTCGGCGTAGGCGTAGAACAGCCGCGCGCTCCACGGGTCGCGCTTGCGCGGGTCGAGGTCGTCGCCCTGGAGGGAGACGACGGCGGCGTCGACCTGTCCGAGGTCGCGCCGCGCACCCGCGGCGACGATCTTCAGTTCGATCTCGACCTCCCGCGGCAGCGTGTGGCCTTGCATCTCCTTGGCGAGGTCCAGGGCGCGTTCCGGGCGGCCCAGGGCGCGCTCGGCGTCGGCGATGACGGCCACGTGCTGGTCCGTGCGGGTCATCCGGCGGACGGCGCGCAGCTCGGCGAGGGCTTCCTGCCAGCGGCCCGCGTGGTAGGACACCAGCCCGAGCGCCTCGCGGACGATCGGGACCCGGGAGGCGCGGGTCTTGGCGTACTTGGCGTGCGCCAGGGCGGCCTCCGGGTCGGTGTCGATCAGGTTCCCCGCGGCGACGAGGTGCTTGCCCACGGTTTCCGCGAGAGACTTCGGCAGGGTCCGCAGCTCGCGCCGAACGTCCGCGTCGAGGTCGCCGTACTCGATGTCCTCGGGCAGTTCCGGGGCTTCGAGCAGTTCCCGCGCGAGGGCCGCGTCGTCGAGGTCGCGGGGGCCCCGCTTGCCGCGATGCTCGTCGGCGCGGCGGCGCTCTTCGCGGGGCGCCTCGCGGAACTCCGCGTCGGCGATCTCCACGTGCTCCTCGCGGGCCACGGGCTCCGTCGCCCGCTCGGCGAGGTCGTCCTCGTCCTCGAGGTCAGCTACGTCCTCGGGGTCGCTGCTCCTGTCCTCGGCTGAGTCATCGCCAGGACGCTCGTCCGTCCCGGGTTCCTCCACGCGGGCGGCGTCGGCCCGCTCGTCCGCTTCCTGACCCGGACGCTCGTCGCGGGCGTCCTCGAATCGCTCATCAGCGGTCGAGTCGGGCTGATCGGTCCGACCCGCGGACCGGTCGTCGTCGAACCGCCTGCTCGAACGGTCCTCGTCGGACCTGCGACCCGGTCGCTCACCGCGGTCGGATCGCCCACCCGAACGGTCGTCGAACCTGCGGGCCGGCCGGTCGCCACGATCGGATCCGGGACGCTCGTCGTCGCGCTTCCAGCGCGGCCGGTCGCCACGATCGGATCCGGACCGCTCGTCGTCACGCTTCCAGCCCGGCCGGTCACCACGCTCGTGGCGCCCACCGGAACGGTTGTCGTCGAACTTCCGCCCCGGCCGGTCACCACGCCGGTCGTCGAACTTCCCGCCGGAGCGGTCTTCCCGCCGGTATCCGCCGCCACGACCCGGCTCCCGGTCGTCGAACCGCCGCCCACCGGACCGCCGGTCGTCGAAGCCACGGCCGCCCGACCGGGTGTCGTCGCGGCGCCCACCACCGGAGCGGGAGTCATCCCGGTTCCACCCGGGCCGGTCACCCCCACGCCGGTCGTCGAAGGAACGGCCACCACGCCGGTCGTCGTCCCGCTTGCCATAACCGCCACCCCGGCGGTCGTCGAACGAACGTCCGCCACGGTTGCCGAACGAACGGCCACCGCGCTCCCCACCGCGGTTGCCATAGGAGCTGTCACCGCGCCGGTTCTCGAAAGAACGGTCACCCCGCTCATCGCGCCGGCTGTCGTAAGGGCGGTCGCTGCGCCGATTGTCGAACGAACGGTCACCACGGTCATTACGCCGGCTGTCGAACGAACGGTCACCGCGGTCACTGCGCCGATTCTCGAAGGAACGGTCACTGCGCCGATTGTCGAAAGAGCGCTCACCGCGGTCACCGCGCCGGTTGTCGGCCGGACGGTCGCCCCGTCGATTGTCGTAGGAGCGATCGCCGCGCGTGTCACGGTTCCAACCCTGGCGGTCACCCCCGCGCCGGTCGTCGTCGCGGTTCGAGCCGCGCCGGTCGCCGAAACCGCGGTCGCCTCCACGACGGTTGTCGTCCCGGTTCCAACTCGAGCGGTCACCCGCGCCACCGCGGCGGTCGCCGTAGTCGCGCCCCCCGCGCCGGTCGCCGTCGCGGTCGTTCTTGTCCGCTCCCCGGCGGTCGCCGTAGTCACGTCCGCCGGAGCGCTTGTCGTCCTGCCGGCCGTATCCACCCGACCGGCCACCCTGCCCCGCCTTGCCACGCGGGGTGCCTCGCTGTGCTCCCGATCGCCCGGCGCCGGGAGCCGAATCGCGGCGCCGGGGGCGATCGGATGCGGCGCCGTCGAAGTCGCGCCGCCCGAAGTCCGCCACCTGGGCCTCCTCTTTCTCGTTGTGAAGATCAGTAAACGCGCCAAGGGCCCGTCAGGCGAGCCAATCGGCTATCCTAACGGGCCCTTGGGAAAGGGTGTTCGGCGGTGTCCTACTCTCCCACACCCGCGGGGGTGCAGTACCATCGGCGCTGGCAGGCTTAGCTTCCGGGTTCGGAATGGGACCGGGCGTTTCCCTACCGCCATGACCACCGAAACTC
>Ga0081455_10001591_pt1 | contig 27788 bp, 43 predicted proteins | sample TabmetS3T2R1_FD_70207 | JGI IMG/M metagenome (GOLD analysis project Ga0081455, IMG submission 70207) | Tabebuia heterophylla rhizosphere microbial communities from the University of Puerto Rico - S3T2R1 | ecosystem: Host-associated > Plants > Roots > Rhizosphere ...
CGATTGCAGTGTTTCAGGCATTAATGGCTCTTCCTTATCAATGTCAGCCTGGCATGGCTATAAGGTAGCATGGTGGAATGTCGGCAGTCCACCAACTGCTGTCCACATGGAAGCATGGCAAGACAAAGGTACTGCCTCAGGTAGCACACCTCCGAATCAGTGGGAAAAAGTACAAGAACACAACGATTCAAGTGGATCATGTGGTAACATAGATGATCCGCTTTTTAGACCCAAAGGTGGCACATCCCAATGTACATTTAGGATAGACGAGAATTCAGGAACAGATTACAAGTGGCTTTCCATAGTAGAGATTCAACCTGGTGGTGTAAACCCCCCTCCCCCACCTGGACCAGGACCGTCACCTCCCCCACCATCACCAGGTCCTCCACCGTCACCTCCTCCTAGCCCACCTTCCCCTCCTCCACCTCCACCTCCAGCAGCCAGAGATGTCCCTGGAACCTCAATAAAAAGATGGAATGGAACAAACTGGAGCGCAGATGATGGAGGCAACTCAGATTTAGTATATCAAGCAGAACGGTTTGATTCAACTCCTGGAGAAGAACCACCTGAAGAAGACCCGATTATCATAGACCCTGGAACAAAACGTAAACCCACATCATATGACCAAGGTATTATTATACCACCATTAGGACCAGGAGACTATAAAGCGCTAATTCTAGAAAGAACATTTCCACCAATAGTTACTGATCCTATCGTACTAGGAGAAGAAGAACAACAGTTAGTTATCGAGATAGACACTTCCACTTCTCCTAAAGAACCTACCGATCCACAATTACCCATTCCACCTCCACCTCCACCTCCCCCACCTCCAGGTCCACCTCCGCCACCAGGACCATCACCACCTCCGTCACCTCCACCTTCACCTCCACCTGCACCCGGAGGAATAGGACCATACGCAAGTACTGGTAGGCAATTAGGTGCTACTACCCGTCGTGCCACAAGGCACTATGCCTCAGGAAAACCTGATGACGAAACGATTGAAAAAAATACAGACAACATTACGTACCAAAACTACCAATGCATTTATTTCGTAACAATGCACGCCATTGAGCATGATGATACCGTAAGTAGTAAACTAGGTGGTACTCATATGGGTACTGGCTGGCATGACCATGGCGTCTCCTTCCAAGCAGGTAAGACCTGCCTCGGTACTGAACCCGAACATCCAGATACTAACTCATGTATCAAAGTGGGTGCTAGCATAGGTAGCATACTCGAAAAGAGAGTAGGCATATGTACCGTTTGGAGAAGACAAGGTCCTCACACAGAACTATGGACTAAACTACCAACTCAAACAGCATGGGTCAAACAACTCGAAAACACAGGAGCCTTGGGCGGATTCACACCTAACCAATCTGGAGACCAAGAAGCCCAACTTAGAATAGATGGATTTGAAGATGGCTCAGATCCAACAATAGATACTGCAATAGTCCAAGAGATAGCCGCAGGTGCTCCAACGTCTATAATGGCTTCAATAGAGTGTCCACCAGGTCAACATTATGACCCGCTGCAAAATGTCTGTGTGCTAGATGCAGGTTCAGCAGGAACTACACAAAATGGAATAGTACTACCATCACTATTGCACTACTCGTATACTTTGGATACAATAGACTATATGATGATATCAGACCATAAGGCAAATGGCTCATTCAGAGAATATTTCATGCGAATGGACCATGACCTGAATAGTGTGTTAATGGGTGGATACATTAAAGTCGATGGACCTGACGATGAAGAAATATCAGCCAAGTTAGGAGGTGGTCAGCATTCACCAAGTGATGGAGGCAAGGCAGGGAGATGCTATGAGATCAACATCACGTTAGATGGCTATAACTGTGTAGTGTATAAGGAAGACCCACATGGTGTATACCACGAAACAGGCATCTCCAATTCTATAAACATTGGAGCAAGGCAGGGTCACTTCACAGGTTTTATCTTCATGAAGTCAAACATAATGTGGCTTGGCAATCCTGCAGTTAGGCTAAAAGCATGGGTTGACATAACGGGGATGAATGATGCAGGAACATTCACAGCGGCAAATCAACATTGGATTCAAGTATTGGACGCAGTAGATTCAGGGTTGTGGTATGATAAAGCATGGCTTACGGGAGCAGTACCAGGGAACAGCAGAGCCATTATCAGGGTAGACCAACAAGAAGAATCATCATATGAATGCAAGTTCTGCTTCTGTGCCAGAATAAAGGGAGGACCAGCAGACTTTTAAAATGACTTTGGAAAGTCCTGATCCTCTATACCAAGAACAACGACAAAAGGAATCATTCAAACACTGGCTAGTTAGAGAATATTTTCATTCAAATCTAATGTACCATCCATCATGGGAGTTAGCAATGGAGATACAAACTAGATGGCCTAACTTCCCAGAGACAGGAACATACCTTGATTTGAGCATGTTTCTTGTAAACAATGGCGCATGTAATCGTTGCAAAAAAGCATTTAGAGATGCCTGGGAAAACTACATTAACGATGGCTAATCGTGTGTACGTGAACTGTGCCAGGTGCACAAAGAACATTGGAGTAACAGAGAGTTACAAACAGAGAATGGATGCAAGACATATTCCTATATTGTGTAACGACTGCAGAAACCAGAGTGAGGTCACTGAAAAGTAATGGCAAAGATAGACCCAAAAGACAAAAAGTATATGATTACATTCAAACCCAAAGACCAAAGACCAAACCAGAGAGATGACAAGTTTGAGTTATTCAGACATGCTATAGGCCTTGAGGATGTTCGAGATATCCTAGACTTGAGCCATTACAAAGAAAACCACATGACAGATAAGATTCGCAAAACTGTTAGCACTGTTACAGATATCAACTCATATGATCTGCCTCTTGTCATGGCCAGGCTAACTCCTGATCAAGTTGGCAGACTTAGACGCGATCCAAATGTTCTCATTGTTGAAGAAGATATGATGTGGTACGCCACGGAGGAATTCCCAGGTTATCAAGTTGCTAAAGTGAGAGCACCTAATGCATGGGCTGCTCCTCTTAGTATAAGAGGCTCAGGTGCTAACGTTGCCTCAATAGATACAGGTGTAAATCCACATCTAGATCTAGGCTCAAACTTAAAAATAAATCAGAATTTTACAGCCAGACCTGGAACTGCAGCAGAGGATGCCAACCATCATGGCACACATGTAGCAGGCATTACTGGCGCTTTAGAAGGAAACAATGAAGGTATTGCGGGCATTGCTCCAAACTGCAATATCTGGAATCTAAGAGCAGGCGACCAAAATGGTGGTTTTGCCCAGACAGATTCCATAGAAGCAGTACAGTATGCAACTCAGAATAATGCCCATGTTATTAACATGAGTTTTGGTGGTACTGGTAGTAATACAGCAGCAGCACAAGATGCCATGACAGCAGCATGGAATGCAGATATTATCCTATTTGGTGCAGCCGGCAACACTGGTATACAAGAAGCGGGATTCTATCCAGCAGCATTTAACAATGTTATAGCCATCACTAATCTCCATGAGGATGGGACACAGTTATTTCCAGGTGTAGGATTTGGGTCTTCATGGGGAACATATGTTGATTTTACATGCCCTGGTCATAATATTCAATCACTCGCTGAAAATAACCTGTATAGAGTATTATCAGGAACATCAATGGCTTGTCCTGCAGCCTCAGGTGTTGCTGCCTTATGTGTGCAGGCATACAACTCTTCACCTGCATGCCCTCCAAGAGATCCAGCAGCAAAAAGGAATGTTACTATTTCAAATGTTCTTGCACAAACTGCAGTAAAGGCAGGCCTTTCAGGAGCAGGTCCTCTAGGTCAACGAGACATAAGATATGGATATGGATTACTACAGGCAGGCAATGCTGTAGCGTCGCTCAAAGGTGTGTTACCTACTGCACTTACCGCATAAGCCAGTTCATATGATCTGCTTTGCAATAGAGGCACAACTTGTTGTTGTTTGACTCTGCCACTGGATAGATCTTGTGACAATTAACGCAGATTGCCATATCCAGATAGTAACTCTGTTTTATCATGCTCTGATGATAATACTACAAGAAAGTATAAAAATATTGACTAATGTATTTATATGAAAAAATAGATAAAAGTGGCCTTAAAAGCCAGCGTCATAAGCATTGATTTCCTCAACACTTTGAGTCAAGTTGTTCATTGCCTCATCCAACTCAGCCTGAGCCAGGTCATATTCCAACTGTGCTTGCCTCTGCACTTCCTGCGCATGTTGCACATTCGGTATCGCAAAGCCAAACAGCACAGCAAAAGAAACAACTGTGACTATCAGACCAACAATTAATCTCACATTTGCCATTTCTACTAACATTCACCTCGTTCTGGACGACGACATAGGAGACTTCCAGATGCTGTGTAAACCCAAATCCCCAGATGGGTTGGCCTGTCAGACCTGGACTCTTTTACACCGCGAGTCTTCCCGTGTCGTCTTTATCCACGCGACACTTATACTATGTTATAACCGTTATATAAATCTATAACCATTATAACCGTTATAGTATGGAGTTAGTCAAACTCCACACCTTCGGTTATCTGACCGTCAACGTCTGTTGCATCAACCTTGAAGGGTTCACACAACGACTTGCCCTTGCCTGTTGAGTCTGTATTCAGGCAGACAACGCCATCACCTTGTGGATTGATAGCAACAAAGGCTAACTCAATGCCAAAGTCATGGTTGTCTGCATCTTCCAACTCAGAAAAGTCTTGGGATTTGACAGCATCGATTGCATCGTCTATGTCGTTGGATCCTGTATTGCCATTGTCGTAATTCTTGTCAGAATCTGTTTCAATCACTCTCCAGAATGCCTGGTTAACCTTGTTGTCTTCCATGCCAAAGTCCTGACATTGAATCCAATCATTATCAATGTTCATAGCACAGAGCATAGCATCACCATTGTCTTTTACGCTAAGTCCAATGATATCAATGTCTGGAAATCCATCATGGTGCTTGCCTTCATTGGTTTCTTTGATTATCTTGTTGATAATGATGGTCTTCTTCTTGATTATGATTGGATCATCATCTACTTCTACACAACCTTCTGCATCTGGATGTTCTTGACACGCAAACTCTTTTTGCAGACAAGATGGCTTGCCTTCTAGAATAAGCACATAGCCAGGTGAACATGGCACATCATTGGGGATGCATTGACCTGTCTCATCGTCTTCATGGGAATGGTACCCCTCTGGACATCCATTTGGGTGATCTGGTACGCAGTTAGCGTCTTCATTCTGGAAAAAGCCTTCTGGACATATTCCGTTGTCACTAGCACACTTTGGTAGGCTTGGATTGAACAAACAGTCTTCATCTGGTCCTTCCTCTACTGGTGGTGGTGGAGGCACTTCTGGACATGGACCTTCACAATCTACACATGGCTCTCCTGGTCCTGTTCTAAACTGACCTGGTGGACATGGTTCTTCTTCTTCAACAGGAGGTGGTTGCTGCAGGGATGGATGTAAAGGACAATCACTCATATCTTCTGCACATTCACATTCATGACCTCCTTGCCCTGCCAAACAAACATCTCCATTAGGCGTTATACAGTCTTGGAATGTTCCATCACATATCGGCAATGCTGGAGTTGGTTCAGGTTGAGGACATTCATCCTCACTCTCCACCAATGTATTATCTGCACACTGGAATAACTTTGGTTCGACTTCTCCTGGTACCACTGGTATAACTGCTTCAGGTGGTGTTACAGGCTCAGGTTCTGGCTCCGGCTCTGATTCAGGCTCTGACTCCTCATCCAAAGACTCTTCTGCTTGCTCATCACTACCACTTTCATCTCCGGAGCCTTCATCACTTGATTCATTCTCTGTTGTCGTCGATGCATAAACAAATAATGTGCTACTGGCCACAGTGCCCAAAGAAATTGAAAGCACAGCCAGCAACAGTAAATAGACGCTTATACTCTTCATTCTAACTTCACTTCTTCGATTTGACATTTCTAAGTTCAGTACGTATCCTCACTAAGATTCACTCAGTTTGTTCAACAGAGTCCACCGATGCACAGTACCGTTAGCATGCACAGCCTCAAAACTTGTAAAATATTCATGGACTGTCTTCTTCACTTCTTTACACTGTTTCCAGCATTTGAAACACTTACGAAAACTCTTTCTTGGCATCAGTATTCTCCCACGAAGTGGAGATTACCACTATCTTGTTGTTGTTGTTCCATAGACATATAACTACTATAAGCGTTATATAAAGGTTATAAATATATATAAGGCCATACGTAATTATAATTAACAATGGGAAAACATGATGAGGATATAACCTCAATTAGTGTGACCAAGGGCGACCGTAACTGGTTGCGAGGCCTTGGTACAAAAGGAGACACATACCATGACATCTTCCTAAAGATACGACAGATAGTGGGGGATAGGCTGAAATAGACACATGAGCACAGCGAGAAGAAGTAGATTTGCACGTGGCTGGGTACTAGCAGCCACGTCGAGAATCAAACGAATTGAGCCCCGTACTACCGCAGCCCAACTTTGGAAAGTGGAGAGCGAGAGTACACCAGCAATGTTCTACGACGTGATACAAAAGAGTGATGGTGAAACGTTCTGCACATGCCCTGATTACGAATTTCATAATGGAGAGACATGCAAGCACATCTATGCTGTCGTCATCTATGAATCTCAAATACAGGACTTTGCGCCAGACGTGATTGATCAGGTGGAGAATGCAATCCAAAATTGACTGACCAAGAAGAAGAGATTCAATTTGAAAGCACAAAGGAAGGCTATGCATATTCAGTGACCATATCCCAAACAGCCTATGGTGCTAGAGTTGCGGTTAATGTTCACAACGACAACATAGACAATGCCATGAACCATGCACTATACATGTACTCTCACATCCGTGGCGAATTGGTAAACAAAGGGTTCAAGGTAGCACCAGAGGAGCCAGTTATTAGGTCCAGTAACAAGAAAGGAGGTGATAATGAAGCACAATGAGTAGCCCACAGCAACAACCTAAGTTATATCCATGCTTTGCCTGCAAGAAAAACGGTTTCGATAATGTGATGGTTAAACTTGGAGGTAAAGACGGCTCAGGAAAAACAATTTATCTGGAACCAACAGGCGAACCACATCAACACAAACGAGTAGCAGGTGATGAAACACCAGCACAAGTTGCAAGAACACAGAGTCAAGGACCACTAGGCCTAAGCGACTTAGTCAAGGCAATAAGCGATGGGTTCAAAGAAATCAATGAACGTGTAGACAAACTATCCAAGGTATACACAGATCTAGCAGTAGACAATGCTGAACTGGCAAATGCAATGAGAAGGGCAATGCAGATAGCAGACAAGGCTGACCAGTTTTTAGAACAGAGCAGGATCACCGATGCCAAGGCAGACAGGATTCTTGGACTGATATATTCAACGAGACCCTATACACCAGTCACATACGACGCCAAGAAAGAGCAGGCAAGAAAAGAATTTGAACAGCAATTAGCAGAACAAGAAGCAGAGTACGACAGAGACAAGGAAGACGGAACACTACTACAATGATAGTAGATATTTGGAACTTTATATACTACTGTCCCGTTTTTCTTGGAGTGGAGGTGAAATAGAAAAGAAGTGCCATTCATAAGACTTTACCGTAAAGAAACCGTTAGAGAACTCGCTAGACTGAAGCGAACCAAATGGAGTAAATTACCTTATCCCAACTTTGTTATCCAAGCAGAGAGCGAGATTAATCCTGAACGCACCAATGATCCAGATGTCAATTTCTCAGAGGCTGAAGCAGTTGGAGGATTCATCACTCCCATCCCCATAAGACAGAGAACAATAAACACTGACATTCGCACTTTTATCGATGAATTCGGCAGACCCGATCTATACGCAATTCGATTCTTCAAAAGACGACGTGATGCATGGAATGATGACATTAAGAATGCAACAAGAATCATTTACTGTCTAACATACGATGCTAGACAATTATTACCAAGAGGTCGTACAAGAATAGTTCAACACAAATACTTGCAGACATTGAGAGGTCAAGATGCAGTTAGACAACTCGATAGACATCTTGTTAGCGGCATAGATGGATTAGAAGAAAAAAGACTTGGAATACAACCATGTGTTGATGAAGACGCAGTGGATAGGGCTATAGCAGAAACCTTGGCAGAAAACGAACGTATTCAAAACGGTGGGCCGTAAGATATAGTCCAAAAGAGGAGGTGATATAGGAAGAAAATGACAACTGAACAAATACTAGAGATACCTGAGAATGCAAAAACACCAAACTATGATAAGATGACTCACGATGTCAAGAAACTTTTGACAGCAACAGCAGCAACATACATCCCTGAACTTTGTGACGCCCTGAGAAAAGATTTGTTTCCCCGTGCAACAGATGAAACATTTGCAAGAGATGAAAACAAGGGTGTAAGAGATGATATAAGAGATAGAATACTTGATGATTGGAGCAACCAAAGAAACTGGCCTGATTCTCCTTGGGGTGATTCAGTAATCAAGTACTGGTTTCCAAAATGGCTAAGACATCCAAATGTACTTGAGGCTAATGAAAAAAGCGTAGCGGCAGCCCAACAAGCACACAAGGATAATGCTATTGCTAGACGTTATCAAAAGAATCTCAGTGTTCAAAAACTGGAAATTGATAAACTAATGAAGAATCTGCCTGAAGTACCAAAGCAACTTGAACAGCAAGAAGAAGAGGAAGAACCAGAAGAGGAAGAATCTGTCACATATGAACCTCTTGGAATACATCAGGCTCCAGAAGCAGAGATGCCCACTCCAATAGCAGTGTATGAAGACACAGTGACATATGCAGAGAAATTATGGAGTGCCCTAGTTTCAAACAATATACACAAACCCAAGAAACTGATACCTGCCCAAACAAGTGATCCATTGCTAGACTTCATAAAACCAAGTCGTAAACTTTGGCTGAGAACTCTGAAAGGATTAGACCAACCACGTGTCAATCACATGCTGATGTGTTTAGTATGGATTGATATGCTAATACAGGATAGGCTGAAGGAAGCAAAGGAAATCAATAAGGAACGAAAGGAGATTCAGAAATGAATCTTCTCTATCCCGATTTTTCAAAGGATGAAATAAGATTGTTGGGTATGGCATGTAGTGAAGAAATAAACTACTGGAAAAGATATCATGTTACTGACTTTATTCTGTCAAAGGATAAAGGAACGTTAGAACGAAACCCTAATCCTCCTCCATTATATCATCCTGCCCCTGATTTATTGAACAAGATTGCTACAGCAGCACAAAAGACTAACATCGAAAGATACAGAGCGCTATTAAGGAAAATCAAGGAGGATGATAAGGAATACGATGCAGAAGATATTCATTGGCTCAAAATAATGTGTCAAGAAATTATTCCACAAATCAACAAGCATTTTGTAGTAAAAATGCAGATAGACGGAACAGGTTCGGAAAAACATGCTCTTGGTTTTATGAAGATTTCAAATGAAGCAGCAAAACAGATGTGGAGTGATGACTACGAAAAACTATCTATTAAACTCTCCAAAATGGATACTATTCCAGGTGAGGGAATCAAAGAGCCGCGGGCATTTAGAATTGAAAGCGACGGGACATTTGGCAGCAACAAAATAGAAAAATGAAACCATCAGAAGAAGAGGTACGTTCCCACGTGGAACGTTGCCCCGAATGTGGAAAGCAAGGCTGGGCACTCTGGTATCTGCCAGAGGACTTGTCAGATCGCAGTAGATTGCAGTTAGTAGTACACCATGGCTTAGGTCCACATACTGGCTGGCGTCGCAATGATTTTCACTACTTTTCTATATTCCGAAATCCTCGTAACAATGAAATCATTATGACCTATCGAGCAAATCCAACAAGCCCACCAGATGACTATCAGCCAGCATATGACTTTCTTCACCCTAAACGCAAATGACTATTAAAACAAAGATCAAGATTTGCCAATTGGAAGAATACAGCAATCATTTGCTTGATCCAGAACCAGGATTCATAGCAGCAATGGATGGAATTTTCTATTGTACTGCTAAGGCTAAGCATACAATGATCATAAAAGAAGGCGGTGTAGGACATCATAGAAAAATGGTGTTCAGGCTATGTGATACACATTTGAAACTATTGCGGGATAACAGCCATAGCCAAGTCGGCTGTCATTGCACAACCCATTCCCATTATCTGTTCAGGGAGAACAAACTTTGACAATAGTCAATGAACAAAATGGTACAGAACGCGAACCAACTTGTGAAGAACTTCTAGAAGCAGCCAAGTCTAGAATTAAAGAGTTGGAAGAAGCCCTGCGCAAGGTCATACCAGATGAGTTCAAGAAAGCATCAACACTACAAGACCCACCAACACAGATATGGCTGCCAGCCATAGAAGCCATTCCCTTTTTTGCTGTACTTAGAAATGCTAGAGATAAAATGTTGAGTGACAACAAGCCCTGGAGAAAGATTCTATTCAAGTACGACAGCGATGGTCACATCAGAAATGCTGAAATCGATAGCGACAACGGGGATGACATCACATGAAAAAGCCGTCAAGTTCTACCAACAACGCAAGCGATTCTTCAAAGAAAGTCCTCGGCATAGACGCGGCAAATTATTGCTTTGTAAGATATTCCGAGATAGAGGATTTACGACGGAGTGCGAACGACGCTTCCATTGCCCTGTCCCGGATAGCGAAATTGTGTGCAGATATCAAGTTGATGTCTATGCGGAACGGAAAATGGACAACCGACGAATTATTGCAGAAGTTGATGGATACATCGGTCACAAGACCGTCTACGCGATTGGTCAACAGAATCTCCGAAGTAACAGAATCAAATTGCGATACGGACAAGGAATTGAAATTTACAGATTTACCTTTGCCCAACTTACACACTGGACGAAAGAAGAGATTGCACAAGAGATGAAGATATGACACGTCAATTCACATACCTAAGGCATGTGAGGATAAACCGTCAGTTCGAGGATATCCATATACTTGTTCTCACATACCTGTTTGAAAAAGGACCAACCAGTATAACCCGTTTAATGTACATGTGTGAGATCAACACAAGACAGAGAGATACCATCTTCCCAGACATGGCAGCCAAAGGGTTAATCCACATAAAATCTAGAGATGAAATACTTGCACTAGCCAATGGTCCACGCAAGCGAAAGCGTGAAGGTAGACTTATGGGCTTGCATCCAGTGGCTAAAACTTTTGTTATACCAACACCGTTAGGAAAAAAATACTTGGAGATGCGCAAGAGGTTGGATGAGATGATAAAGTGGCCCGCATGAGTCCCAAGAGATTGGCAGCACGCAAGAGATGGATATTAGGAGACCACAAGGTAAAACGCAATACCAATAATCATGGCGCCTGGCTACATGCAAGAGGGTATCACTTAGGCGATATCCGTTGTTCTCAGTGCATGAAATGGATCAACCCAGAGAACCCATTTGAGGCCATCGAGATATTCATATCACCTGCAGGTAAACGATATCATGATAAACGCTATTGCTTGAATCCAGGCATGGGCACAAGCACATTTACTACCACACCTCACTTCTCTGGTGGAAGAAGAAGGAGGCTTCTAGATGTCAAAAGATACTAACCAAAGAATGAAACTGTATGAATATCATCTGCAATGTACTGGTACCATAACAGGCCGAGACAAGGAGGAAGCAAAGAAAGCGTTGATTGACTGGCTAAACACATATTGCTATGATTTCGAAATATCCGGTTTCGAAGAAAAAGGTGATGCTTGGTAACAGTGCCATACAAAGTTAGGTGTAATGTATGTTCTTACACTGAAAAGGCAAAAACTTTCAACGAAGCAGTCTATTTACGCAGAAAACATGAACACCTCGATACAGAGGTTGAAAGAGTTGGCTAACATAAACCAAAAGCAAATAGTGGATTCTACAACAATGTTAGTGTTAGTAGATGAACATGGATTTATAGCAAAAGTAAAAAATTTACCAAGGTGGAAATTAAAGATTACACATGCTGGCAGAGGCACTTATACTTGCAAAGGATGGTGCAGGCTTATTCCCAAGGTAGATTCACGCAAGGTCTCATACGCAAAGACAAAGGATTTCTACTGTGCTACATGTAGTATAGCAATGAAGTGTGTTCGGTGCAAATGCTGCGGTCGCATTGGTAGACGAGAACCCAGAAGCCGTAACAGGTTTACGAGGGCCTTACTTAATGGGAACAAGTACATCGAATAACAACAACAATAACAATAGATCCAACATATACCATGCCGATGCTGTAGACTATCTTCCAACAATCCCTGCTAATAGTGTCGATTGCATATTCACAAGTCCAGACCCTATCCAGACTAATGCAGAATTTTACAAAATAATAGAGATATTGGGAATGCAAGTCAAACGGGTACTCAAGCCAACTGGTAGTCTGTGGGTACACATGGAAGATAGGTTCAACGAACACGGTTCACTAATGCGTTATCCTGCCAGATTTACAACAGAAATGGTCCACGAATATGGCTGGATAATGAGGGCAGAAAGAATCTGGCATCTACCAGTTGGAGATATGGGCTTCTTTAACGAGGGTAAAACAGTGGATAACAATCGCCTCATTTTAGACCATTGCTATCTCTACCATTTCACAAATTCTAGGCATGGTTACTACAACAACTTTGCAGACTTTCAGGGTCAACCATGTTCCATATTCACGGAGAGAAGACCATTGAAACCAGGTTCTGACAAAGAATATGAACCTGGCTTCTCTGCTGAGTTAGTCAAACAAACCTTGCTTATCTCATGCCCTGACGATGGCACTATCCTAGATCCATTTTGTGGATGGGGAACGACAGGAGTAGTGGCATTCTTGATGAAAGATAAACACTACAAATTCATAGGCATAGACATAGACGAGGAGAGACTTAAGACTGCACAAGAAAGATTGGAGAAAGCACTCGTATGACCAATCACTACAAGAACATCATCCCAAATCCCATGGGTATGACGAGAGGCTTGATGCCACCGGCTAACTGTCCCCATTGTATGCATTCTCCACAAGAGCATATGATAGTTGTAGAGATGGCTATGACAATATGCAAGGTAAAGGGATGCACCTGTTCACTAGTTTTTGGATATTCTGACAGGCTGAAAGAAGAGATGAAGTAGTTATTAGCATGGTTACACTGTTTGGGGTAGAAATGGAAAGATCCAAGTTCATAATTGTTCTAGTGATGGCAATTTTGTTAGGCCTGACTGGAGCAGCAGCCGTCAACAAAGCAATGGGTTCATCATTATCGAAGGAACCTCCATCTATACTAGTAAATGGTCCACCGATGAATCTAACAGCAGATGATCAAGACATCGACATTAGTATAGACCCGCTAGAACCGATCTTGGTACCCAATGGTACATTATCCATCCCAATAGCAGGAGCAACAGATGTTGATATCAATGAGTTTCCTCCGTTTGGTGTTACCGTACTCATAGACAATCAGAGTGTGACAGTAACAAAGAATCCAGTTAGCATAGATATGCCTGGAGCAGCAATAACCAATGATGAAGAATCTTCGAATGGTAATGAGGACGAGGGCGACGAATGACTAGGAAGCAAGCACCAACAGAATGGAAAGTCGATGAACCTTACTCGCCACCTTATGCTTTACCTAACTCAAACACCAAGCCAACTCTCCCAACAGATTGGAGAATTGATGAACCTCCAGTATTACCAACAAGAAACGTCTCGCCGACCAACATAAAGGTGGAGGGCAAGACGTGGACTGCTCAACAGTTTAAACCAAGAACAGTATATAAACAGACAAGGAGAAAAAGGCTCGTTTAGACCAATTACTTGTCGTAATACACCGTTTTTGACAGTTTTGATGTACATTGTGAATTAACCTTATACCATTATACTTTAAATTTATATATCGCATACTCCAAACCTTGGTTGCTGTACCACTGGTTTAGATCTATGGTTATGGTACAGAAGACAGAAGACCTAAGACAATCTATCTACGTACAATAACACTATAACCCAAAATACTTAAAAGTATATTGGTATATCATTAATTCAAATGAGAGGTAGACCCCAAGGTTCAGGCAACCTGAAACATCCAAGCCGTAAATCCACAGTATCAGCCAAAATCTCACCAGAGTTGGTTGAACTCATAGAGGCTGAGAGAAGGCTTGGCGAGACAGTTTCAGATACGATAATGCGAATGATCCGGCAACATGCTTACAACAGTATTGCTGCGCAAAAAAAAGTTGACGCCCTAGAAGAGCGTCTTAACCGTCTGGATTCATTAATAATTAGCAGAGATGCAATTAATAAACAATGAGTACTGACAACTACGATAACTTCAAAACGGCCAGATCCATGATTCCCATGGAACAAGTCAAACAAATAGTTGAAGATAGAAAATGCAGGAATCATACTAAGGGTTGTAAATTCCAAACCAAGTGGTTTTATTGCACAGCATGTATGATGCACTTTGCAATAGGTTGCGATTTCTTTGATACTCTAAAGAGACTTACCATAGAAGACCCAGACTATGCATTCTCAATGACGCAGTGGCAAAGAGATAACTTTGACGATGACTATGTATACAATACAAAATGGCTAGACAATTTCCCAAGGGGAGCATCTCCGTAATCCAGATCCTTCACCTCAAGGGTGGCCCATATGTCTGCATAGACTGTGGAGGAGTAGAGGATGTAGAAATGCCCAACAGACAGGCAGTCTGGAAACATCTAGAAGATTACCATAACTGGATGAAAGACAACGAACTTCTATCAATACAAGAAACTTGACTTGTATTTTGTGACGGAAGTTGGCTCAGGTGCCAGAGGTCTTGAGATACCAGGTTGTAATATAGATCGTCTCATAATCTTTGAGAACAAGATACGCGTCTACATATTGCCGACTGGTTACTTCGAATTTGACATAAAAAATGATTTTGAGGGAGACCCAGATGTGGTCTGTACTTCAGAAGACTAACTATCGCTAACGTTTCCCTCGCTTTTTCTTAGGAATGTGTTTTCCTGTGCGTGGATCCGTACCCTGTCGTCTTTCTACGGCTGCAACATAGGCCTGTGCCCTCTCCTTGGAAATGCCTTTCTTCTTGGCAATTGCTGCGGCTGCACCACCAAAACTTTTGTATTTCTTTTTACCCATTTGAACTGGCATATAACTTCTATTAATAGAAGTTATACAAGAACAATATGCCATACGCAAACATTCCAACAGCCGACCAAGTCCCTTATCCCGACCCTGCTCTAAACTTTGTACCTGTAAAAGTCATAAATGCCTGGGCAACCAGTTCAACAGGTAATACCCAAGGCGTTAACATTATCCTCGATGCAGAGAACATTAAATGGACATCCAAGGGTAGAGGAGAAAGTGTTTTTCTGGATATAGGCACTAACTTGCTGGAGATTCATAGAATGTTAATCGAATGGGATCCAGCACTTGCAAGAACTGGAGCATTCAAGGTTGAGTTTATCATCTCGCCTGCAGTTCCAGATGGACAGGGAGGAACAACACCAGAAACAAAAGGCAAGGTCTATGATGGAGTACAAGACACTTCTTTGTTCACATTATTAGAGGATGCTGACAAAGAAGCCAAAGCAAGAGCCATTCGCATTATCTGCTATGGCAATGATGGATATAATGCAGACGACAACAATGGCATTGCTAATGTAAAACTCTGGACGTCATCTCTATAGTTGTAAAGCAAAACATATCTACTACGGACATTATAGCGCTCTATGTCGACAGAAAGCGACAAAAAGCACGGACTTTCAGAAGATGAACTTAAACTCATAGCAGCCAAGAAGAAAGAATACATGGATGCCGCAGCAGCCGGCAATCCAGAGATGGCAGATCTAGCCAGAGAATATCATGATACAGCCTTAGACATTTTGTTGGGTGACCATGGTACTTTGTTGCCAGGTCCAGGACCAGGTTGTGGACCAGATCCAGACCCGAACGATGAGCATGTGAAAGAAGGTGGCTGGGGTGGCAATGAAGCATCACCTGAACAATGGGAAGTTGTACCAATGAAGGATGACCCCAAGTTATTCAAGGTTGTAGATGCAGAAGATACAAACATTGCTCACAAGTTTGAAACAAAAGAAGAAGCAGAAGAGTATGTCAAGTGGCATCAATGTAGAAAGGAGCAAGGACTACCTGCTCCAGTACCGCCAGGTCCGCCTGCTCCTCCACCATCAGTACCACCAGGACCACCACCAGCACCAGGCGCAGAAGGCGATGGTCCATATCCAGTAAAGGGAGAGAAGTTAGGACATACTATTAGGGGACCCACCACCAGACATTACGCCTCAGGCAAACCTGATGACGAAACAATTGAGGCCAATGTGAAAAACATCAAGTTCGCTAACCACCAGTTCGTAGTAGATGTTGGTGTACCAAATGCAGCAGGCTGGGCACATGATGACAATCTAAGTATGAAGCATGGTGGTACACACATGGGTACTGGTTGGTTTGACGAGGGCATAGGAGTATACACAGGTCAGTCATGCCTTGGAAAAGAGGAAGATCATCCTTCAACAGACCTATGCGTTATCAAAGGACCTAAGATAGGCGATATCAGAGATAAACGCATCAAACTCGGAGCAGTATACTACAAGGCAGAGAACAAGGTAGAACTATGGACTAATCTAGGCGATGGCTGGAAGAAACAGATAGAAGGTACAAACGTTGGAGGGTTCAATCCAAAAGCATCAGAGTTTGAATGCCAACTCCGTATAGATGGATTCAAGAAGAGTTCAGTACCAAAGATACATGATGCATGGGTATCTGAAATATGAGCCAAGAACAAGAATACTGTGGTTTTATGTGTAGTGTTGAAATAGAGAAACTTCAAGAAACCATAGATGATCTCAGACACCTGAAAAAGGTAAACCCAGAGTTCGCTGAAGAGTTCAGGCAAAAACTCATAAAGATGCTACAGGAAGTATAAGATTCCTTCTTTCTTTTTTTATATACTAGTACTTGTTACCAGACTTAATGCAAACAAACATCGTTGCAGTTGTCTTTGTTGCTGCTATAGCAGCAGGGATAATATTAGTTAGCGCAATCATAGCGCAAGCACAAGCACAAAATGGTCTACCATTCGCTGAAGTAAATACCCAGATAACGGGAGACAAAATCGTAGTCACAATCACTAGAAGTCCCGAAGCACCTCCAGGTCCGATAGTCATCATCCCACCTAATGAAACAGAAGGCGAAGATAATGCCACAGTCATACTTCCACAACCACCTGTTGATAACGAAACAGGTATCCAGCCTCCAGGGAACATAACAATCATAGAACCAGATGGGAATGTGACTCAAGTTCCTGATGGCAATATCACACAGACACCCGGAAATGTTACAGTGATCGACCCTCCTGCCCCGCCAGCGTGTGAATGTCCAGTAAATGGTGGAATCACACTACCAGTTGAAGGCAATGACACAACAATCATAACAAATGAAACAACAGTAGAAGAAGCACCTCCTGCACCAGCCCAACTACCAGTAATACCTGAAGAAGAAGGTGGAAATGGGGGAGACGGTAACGGTGGTAATGGTAACGGAGACTCAGATGGACAAGAAAGTAATGGTGGTGGCTGATAACTGAACTAATCTCATCTTTTTTTATTAGTTCTCATTTTATTACAAACTACGAGTGTTTTTAACATTTTGACTTTAGAGAATACAAATCCACAATTAGAGAACATTAACAAAACAAAACGCATTGATGAATTACAAAGTGAAAAGGAAGCAGCATATCACGTTGCTGTAGATGCTGCCAATGGTTCAACAGACCAGGATAACACGATAAGAGGTGCAATACAGAAGGCAGCATTAGCCTTAGAAGAGATTTACAACTTGTATGGACAACAATGGATGATTCAAGAAATTGGCTCGCTAATAGTCAAAGATCTTAAACTTCGAGGCTTTCCAGACACAAAGTATAGATACGTCTATGTTGCCTTATCCGTATACGATAACCGTTTTGTTAGACCGATAGATCATTCTTCTAGTACATCTGTCAACTCATTGACAAAAGCACATGAACTTTTTTACAGAACAAATGCACAGCGTTATTACCAAGCCCTTGATGTTTTGAAGGGTTTAGCCAATGATTATGACAACCTGCTCAAGCGAGACATCCAGACTATAGTACCCAAAATATTAGATTATTACGATGACAATGATAAGGAATGCAGACAACGTCTTATATTATTAGAAAAAAACAAGCAAGAAGGCTTCGACGGTGGGCCAGAGAAATACTCAGACCCTATTCGAATCAAGAAGGATGTGCCGAAGGTCCCAGAACACATGGCGGAAGAACTGAATATCTGGATTACCCAGTTTTTACCGGCATTACTACGCAAATTTACAGATTATCCCATAAAGGATATCCATCTCGACAAGAGAATGGCTGCTGGATGGGCTGCAGTTAGACATGCCCATGATCCAACAGTCGATGATAAATATCGCAAGTCATACTACGACTGGATTACCATTGTCCAGTTCGCAGACGATTCATTCAAACATCACGCAGCAAGCAAATTCAAAACTCAAGATTTCTCTGGTAGATGGCGGAAACTAACCAGAGAACAAATAGGTGCTAGACAACGTTCAATGAAAGATTGGTGTAAGTGGTTCTTTGAGGTATTCCCTGGATTCATGGAAGAGATAGCATGGACCAGACAGTTCCGTGATCCCAGACTTGCTGGTTTTAGTGAGGACTTAAGTCCTAAGTTATCTGATAGAAGTATTAGGTGATAGTTAATTAACATGGTAGGAAACGTAAAAGCCGAACCAGGTTTAACTGAACAAGAAACAGAACAGATGCAGGGCTTAGAAGACCAACGCAAGAACAAGGATGCACCAGGTGGCCCAGGTCACTTAACAGATTCTGAAAGAACATTGTTGTCACAATTAAAGCAGAAAGTTGCAGACGCCAAAGCAGCAACCAAAGAAGCCAAAGAAGAACTCAAAGAAGCCAAAGCAGAAACCAAATCATCGTCGTCGTCGTCGTCGCCCGCAGGCAAATAACTAACTATAACTAACTTCCTTCTATTTTTTTGCGTTTGCGTTTTGTTATGTACTAGATTGGTATTTTATTCACTATCTTCATTCGAAATTGTACCCATGCCTTACGAAGGCTAACATACAGATGAAAAAGTATTCATAAACCCAAACATACCATACGTAGCCTACCAAGAACAAGCAAAATGCGCCGAACATATGTGGAGATACGAAGGCTCATGGATGAGATAGGAAAGATGATAGCCAATGGTTTGACAGACCAAGAAATATACACCAAGTTGGAGATGAAACGAGCACAGTATTTCCACTGGCGCAACAAACTCTTCGAAGAACATGCTGAAGAATTTAAAAGGTGCACACCACAAGACCTAGCCTTTCACAAAGATTTACTAAAAGACCGCTTAACTCGACTCCTCAGACGAGCAGAGTTGAAGGTGGTCCAATCCTCTGCCCCTGAAGTGAACATGTCAGGCCGTGATTATGCAGCCTTGTTAGAAATATGCCAAGACTTGAGCATAAACCTTTTCAAGATAGAAAGTGAGTCCATTAGAATACTTAGAGATGGTCAAGCGGCAAGACATATCAGCAGCCCTGAATCCGGAGGATCACCGGGAGGAAGCCTTCAAGTTCTTCCCAGTTCAGCAACAGATTCAAACCAACGACAAGATAAGTTCTAACTTACAACAAATTAGAGGCAAACCATTCTGGATTGAAGACCCTATCCAACATGAAGAACATTGGCATTACACTGCTGGTCAATGTTGCTTCAACCACATAATAGGTCTACCAGTAAAAGATGGAGAAACTAAACAAATCTTTGATTATGAGGTAGAGATCTACAAGTACTTACAAGCATACAAGCACATCTGGCTGAAGAAGGCTAGAGGCCTAGGTGTTACTGAACTTCTCTTGCGGTATATGGGATGGTTAGCGTTATCTTCAGATAGTTATCGTGATAAGCGCTTTGTTGTTGTAACTGGTCCCAAAGTAAAGATTGCGTGGGATCTAATTCGTAGGTTAAAACATCTCTTTCAGTACTACATAGCACTTCAGTCCCGTCTAGATTCTGTTGTGCTAAATGGAGTGACAATAGAAGCCTTTCCTTCGAACACTGTATCAATGAGAGGTTATGAGGACTTCAAGTTTATATTGTTAGATGAGGCCGACTTCTTTGATAAATCAGAACAAGAAGAGGTCATGGCTGTAGCCAGAGGTTACATAGTTAAAACGCAACCCTGGATCGTCATGGTTTCAACCCCGAACGAACCCAATAGTCTATTTCACAAGATAGAACAAATGAAGTCCGATGAAGAAGCCGGATTCAAAAGGATTCAATACCTTTACGAAAGAGGAATGGGAAAGATATACCAAGCATCTTTCATTGAGGAAGAGAGGGAGCAGCCTTACTTCAAGCGTGAGTACGAAGGGCAATACGCGTACGGAGTTGGCACGCTATTCTCTGAACCTGCAATACTACACTGTGAGCGACTTGGCCGAGAGATCGACGCAAGAGTGGCGCATTACCGCAACAGCATCAGAGAATCAACAAGGAAGTCTCTTGGTATTGATATCGGTTGGGGGTCATCCAGAACTGCATTTGTCCTTACCGAATGGCTGGAGGGGAAGATCTATACAAGATACGTCCAGCAATTTGATAGGGCAGATTATGAATCAATGGTCAAACATACCTACAACCTCATCCGAGAATATGACCTGGATAATGGTACTAACAAGATATTTATCGACGGCTCTGCACCTTCCTTTATCTCTTCACTCAAATCAATCGCAGGAGAAGACAGAGATTACCTCAGACTAGTGCAACTAGCCAAACAATCGGATACAGAATTATATTACATGATGAACATTGTCCCTGTCAACTTTAGCCAACGCAATCAGGCCATGCTCGACAATTCAAAGCGGATTGTCGACAAAGGCCTGCTTGCAATAAACCCTGACATATCGCAAGGTCATAAAGATTTACTAACAGACCTCAGGATAGCCAAAAACAAACCAGACACATTCAAACTAGACAAGAGCAGTGAGAACAAGATGGACTTGTTCGATGCACTTAGACTAGCACTGGAATACTATAAGTAGTTGCATACTGTTGCATACTATATGAAACTAGTATGCAAGAAATGTGCATACAGATGGGAATATACTGGCAATAAGCACAGAACATCATGCAGCAGATGTAAGACTTCTGTAACTTTACAACAACAACATTGGCAACAACCACAACCACAACAGCCTCTATCAGGCGATGAGCAAGTAAGGCAACACACAGAGAGAGCGTTAAATCATAAACAAGTCTACATGCCTGTTGGTATGGCTAAACAACTTAACAAGTTCCTGCTCGCTAGATTAATCGGAATCGCTGCTGCCAATGGTGATGATTGGATAAAGTTTAATGTTAATAACGATGGCGTACTTTCTTTGGCCTAATCAATCATGGCACCTTGTATTAGAGCCTGTATGTGTGGCCATGATGTCAATGTCCATATTGACAAGTTCAATGAGTTAGGAGAGAAGATAAGCCAGAGATGTATGGCTCAACAGGGTTATCACATTGGTGTTCCACCAGTAAAAAAGGTGGAAGATAGCATATGTGAATGCACCAATTTCGTTTGGGATAAAGACTATGTTTGGGTTGCTCCCTCTTCTTAGTTAGTCTACACACTCCGGAACATCATCGGCTAATCCTCCAACTGTATCAGCGTGGTCTGATGGATGTCCCTCATGTTGATTGCCTACTCCTTCTCTAGGTGTCTCATTGTCGTCATCACCTGGTCTTGGATCGCTGGTATGTTCACCTATCCCTGGTTTACCATCGTCATTCTTCGTAAGCGAAGATGTTACCTTGCCCCAACAATTTGCTTCATCTGTATCATCGTCATTTGGATCACCGTCATCTCCACCTGGCCCATCTCTATCTGCATCGGTGCTATCCCCTGAGCCATCATTACCCACTCTATCAGGTTGAGGATTGCAGTCTTCTCGTTCTGGGTCTGTCGTGCAGTTGCTCATGCCTGTCGTGGCATAACTACTATTCGCAACTGACATAGTACTCATTCCTAAAACCGTTGCTAATAACACAACAGCAACAGTTAGAACATTTTTCACTTGCATCAGAGTACATGAACAGTATATTGATTAAACCACTAACTAACTATTCATTCACATTGATATGTATCTCTCAAGTTATCAAGTTCTGCCTGTTCTGCCGCTGTGATTGTTCCCTGTTGTTCTTTATACTTTAATTCTGCCAGTTCATTTCGCTCTTCTGTACTCATTGCTTGGCCACTCATTAGATGATTGATTATATTTATGGGATAGATAAAGTTAAACTATCACCAATATGCAACAGGCTGTAATACCAGGCTTTCTTAGCGACATGGAGTGTTTAGAGATCATTAAGATGGCACGTAACAAAACTGCCAGAAGCCAGGGTTGGAACACTGAGGATGGCACTCAGACGGTATCAGACTATAGAACATCAGAGCATATGTTCACAAACAGGTGTGAGACGCCTCTTGTAACTAGTATTCAACAAAGAGTGGCACAGATTACAGGCTTTCCACTAGAGAACCAGGAAAATATACAGATAGTCCATTATGAACCAGGCAAATACTACAAAGTGCATTGGGATTACTTCGATCCAAAGTGGGCAGGCAGCGCTAGCGCATTTGCTAGAGGTGGCAACAGAATAATAACATTCATGGTATATCTTAATACTATTCCAGAAGGCTATGGTGGAGAAACCTACTTCAATAGAGCAGGCCTCGGTATCAGACCAGATGCCGGTAAAGCATGTATGTGGTATAACACATTTCCCAATCATAACGTGGATCAATCCACAAGTCATGAAGGCAGACCACCTAAAACACCTTACGAAAAGTGGATTGCAACTATATGGGTTAGAGAGCATAGATTCATCTAATGGTTAGTAGAGCAAACTTGGTTGAACTTGTTCACCTGTATGGTTTAAAGTGTCAGGTTCATAAACTACTAGATATGTACAACTTCCCTGAATGTGCAGGTTTTAGATATGTGGAGAAAGATGCTACCAAATGTGATTCTGACTTTGAACATATTCACCATATAGATAGAGATAGAAAGAATAATGATATTGATAATCTCATTCCACTTTGCAGTATTTGTCATGATTGGATTCATCATGGATGGCCTATCAAAGAAAAGACTTGGTATCATTTTAGAACAGGAATGATGTCAACATCACGAAATCCTAGGTATTGGTGATGAACAATGAACAAAATAGAAAGACGTATCAGAAACAAACGTCTTAAAATCCAGAGAATATTAAATGAGCATCGTTGAATTAAGTTGTCCTGGATGCCATGAAAAACTTCGTATCAACTTCATGGTCAAACATGAGGTTATACCAGTAGAGACTACTGTTATATATCGCCATGCAAAGAAGGCCAGCGCATTATGGCAGAAACCGAAAAATATCAATACTAAAAACAATAACAGCAACAAGAAGAAGGTGAAGAAGCAACGCTCAAGATAGGAATAGGCCTCTCTTGCTATCAGGACTTTGATTCACTACGCAGAATGTTAATGTCCTGCCAGCAGTACCCAATAGACAAGATCATAGCAGTAGACGGGAAGTATGATGGCTATCCCACTGACCAGGAATATTCAGACAAGGATGTTCTAGATCTTTTTGATGCATTCCAGACCAAAGTAGAGGTCTATGCATATACAGGCAACCAGAATGCTAAGCGGCAGATATACTTCGATGAAGCCAAGAACCTAGACGTCATCATAGTCATGGACACTGACGAATACTTTATCCCAGAGAAAACAAACTGGCCTCTCTTTGTAGAAGACTTGGAACAGAAGATTAAGACTGATGCTTTAACATATAAACAGGCATATTGTTTACCTGTCTACCTCTTCGATAAGGGTGAGCAGAAGATGCCAGAAGGCTATTACGAGAACCTGCCTCGTATATTTGCTAGACCCACTGAACTACGATATGTTGATGACCACTTTTCTATTCGGAACAAGAAGACTGGTGTGCTGATGTCCTTTGAAGGCAACAGCGTTGTTAGCAACATAGCCATGGGTCACGACCATAACCTTAGAACACAAGAATACAATGCTAACACAAAGAAGTATGAAGACGAACTTATTGAATATGAGAACAGCATTAGACATCAGAGAAGAGAGGAGTTTGTGAATAGGAAGCAATGACAAAGTATGTTCGTAATGATGCGCCTCCCGAACTCAGATTGCGTTTTCACATCCGTGACAAGTTTGGACAAGATATACTTCGAACTCTTGATTACGACCCGGAAACAGGGGTCGGACATTGCTATGTACCTGACTCAGAGAATACTATTGAATACTTCAGACCAGGAGGATACGTGGAAATCGATGGTCATGTTAACCCGTCACCTGAAGTCCTAGAAGCAATCTTTGCAAATAGCAGAGCAGTTCTTCAGAAAGAAGTTATGGATGCAACGGTGAAAAAGATTGAGCAAGAAGTACATTTCAGAGAAGGAACCAAACAGGTTTCCGGTTGACTTAACTAAGTTCATAGCACAGCAAAAATATCTGTGCCAAGACTGCAACATAGCCTTAGCATTATACCCTGCACATTTAGCATCCCAATATTGGCCTTACGAAAGGGGACCACATTATATCTGTCCTACCTGCCATATGGTAACAGACTTGTCACAAGACAAGCCACCAGGTATAGAAGAGATTAAACCTCTAGACTTATCAGCACCCACCTTTATCATGGTGGCTGAAGACAAAGGTAGTATAAAACGTCCAAATGTCGACCAAGACCAAGATCCAGAACCGAACGAAGAAGAATGGCTCAAGAGCATTGGGGCAACTCTTATATCGAAAAAGATTCAAGTCTGATATGACATTTCATCAATGGAGCAAAGCCCAGTTTTGATTGTTCATTTACCTCAATACTTGAACAGTGCCTTTTCGGGGCTTTGCTTCATTTTATAAACCTAGCAATAGTTCATTCGTATAATAGTAAATGCCTCCTATGCCTAGTGCTGAGAAGCAACAACAAGATGAATCAGTAATATTTTCAAAAGACTTTGAACAACCCAAGCCCAATTATACATCCTTTATCACACGCAATGCAGCCCTGGTTGTAGCCAGAACTAGTAACAGTCAATTACAAACAGAGAAAGAGGGCAAGAGCACCGACCTAAAGAAACCAGACAACAAAGAACTCATAGCAATTCTAGGATCAGACTATTCAGACCAGTTTAAATCGCCTTATGATACGGTTGATCTAATTCGATTCCATGAATCTTTACGTGATGACGGCATAGCAGCAGCATCTCTTGATTTTTTGATACAGTTCATGCTGGGTGACCACTTCAAGACCATTATCGATGTAAACGCAGAGTTCGATACCGAGGAAGAGGCAGCCGAAGCACTCAAATTCTTTACAAATAACCCACAAATCAGGGCATATAAGCGGCAATTAGACCGTGTAAACAGAGAAATCAAGTTCCAGACCCATGTCTTTTCTCTTATTCTGCAATGCTTCTCGTTTGGCAGAGCATGTGGTCTGATCGAAAGATCAGATGAAGACAATCTACCCATAGCCATAAAGGTGCTACCATCTATGCATCTTGGCCAGGTCTACGTTCACAGAAAAACATGGGAAGTAATCGGTGTTGAGCATCTAGATTTTCCATTCCCTGCCTCCATCATAAAAGCAGAGAACATGATGTATTTTGCTAACCGCAACCATAACATATCACCTGGAACATTTCAGTATGGCTACTCATTACTTGAAAGAGTTGTTGATTTATCAGAACTGAATAGGATAACTAACCAACGCAATTTAAAAGAGATTAACTTTCGTCTATGGGCTGCTTTCCTGTTAATCAAGTTACCAGGTTCATTTAACAAAGAGATAATGCAGAAACTAGCAGAGGAAATAGCCAAAGGAGCAGGCAACAGCATATTCACCAATCAAGCAGCAGAGATTGAAGTCCATCAGTTAGGACACGATATGGATAAATTGCTGGATCAACGAGACAAAAACTATCGCGAAATCATTAGACAATTGCAAGTACCCATCATACTCTTTGATCCAGACATTCTAAACCGAGCAACAAGCCAAGAACTCATGGAAGCCTGGACTGCCTCCGTCTTGAAGATATACCGTTCATGGTTCAAAGACATAGTACAAGACCAGTGGATTAACCCTATCATCAAGACTTTGATAGAAAATGAGCGTCAAGCAGGGAGAGTGCAAGAAGGAATACAACCAGAAGAGACAGAGCCAGAAGAGATTGTATCGGAACAAGTGACTCCGGAGGATACAGAGGAGCCACAAAAGCCTGTCTTACGTGCAAGACCTCAAGTAATCCCAATAGAAGCAATAGACCCACAAACAGGAGAAGTGCTACCCTACCGCTTACCATGGAAAATAAAGATAGAACTCGAACCTTTGAACTATGATACGTTCAAAGAAAAAGCAGAGACTGCTATCCTCTTAAAGAACAATGGGTTAGCAACAATTGGCACCGCACTCAAACGTATCGGAGTGACAGATGAAAACGAATTAGCACAACTCATCGAGATGGAAGAAGAACGTAGAACACAGAATCAGCAGTTTGTTGGTGCTAATGTGGCACAGCAGCAACAGAGAGAAGTAGCAGGGCAACCTACAACACAACCATCACCACGTCCAGCCAGAAGTGTAGAAAGACAGCGTGATAAGTTCAAGGAATCTCTTAGGCAGAGTGTAACTGGGAAGAATGTACCAACTAAAACATTCACCAGACCTAAACGTGTTGGAATAAAGAGGACACCTTAGCAATGTCCTTTACTCCATTCAAAGAGGTAACGATCGCTAACCCTGGTTCAACCACTCGTTATGGTTCTGACGATGTGCTAGATGTTATGAAAATATTCAATGGTGCTGTTGTGGCAAACAGGAGGCCTGTCATTTCGAATCGCTGGAGATGGGCATCATACCAAGAAATACAACAGATGACTGAAGCCTCAGTACCAACACCATCAGAGGCTAATGTTGTACATTTATTCCAATCAGCAACCGACAACAAACTCAAAGTCAAGAAAACAGGTGGCACCATCATAAACTTAGAGGACATAGGCAGTGGAACATGGTCTAACACATCCACCGAGACATTTTCCAATAAAACAGTGCATATAGATACTAACACAGTCAAGCATTCCACTACTAATTCCCAAGGTGATGTAATGTTCTATGATACCACTGCCGCAAAGTACATTAGGCTTGCCAGGGGTACAGCCAATCAATCTCTAACAGTCAATGCCGCAGGAACTTCATTAGAGTGGCAGACCATCACCGGAGGCGGCGGAGGTGGAGAAGCAAATACTGCTTCTAATGTTGGCACTGCTGGCATTGGCTTATTCTTTCAGAAGTTAGGTGTCGACCTTCAATTCAAACAGATATTCTCCCCCGATGGTTCTGTAAACATAAGTGATGATACTGGCAATCAGAAGATTGACCTTACCCTACCAGCAGGTGTTGCTAAAACAGGTACAGCCAATACATATGGTGACTTTCAACAAACCTTTCGTTCATCCCGTTTAGCAATCACTAATCCAGCCAATACCTTTGCCTACTTTTTTGTTGGTTCAGCAATTACAGCCTCTAGAAACATCACCTTGCCTTTACTCACATCCAACGATGCTATAGTCATGGAGACATTCGCCACTACTTTAACCAATAAGACATT
>Ga0081455_10001592_pt1 | contig 27747 bp, 28 predicted proteins | sample TabmetS3T2R1_FD_70207 | JGI IMG/M metagenome (GOLD analysis project Ga0081455, IMG submission 70207) | Tabebuia heterophylla rhizosphere microbial communities from the University of Puerto Rico - S3T2R1 | ecosystem: Host-associated > Plants > Roots > Rhizosphere ...
GACGAACCCGAGCCGGCCTAATCGATGGCGGGGATCCAGACTCCCTCGTCTTGGGGCGTGTCGGGGGGATCGTCACTCGCGACCTCGCTGTTGGTGGCGGCCGGCGCCAGGACGATTCCGAGTGCTGTCACGAAAGCCCCGATGCGGGCGAGGAGGTGTCGGGTCTTCATGTCGGTGAGTTCGATGCCGATGTACATGCCGGATGACGCCGTGTCGGTCCATCCGCGGCCGGTGGGGGCTCCGAAGTAGCGGCGGTGGTAGATGGCCGCCGTGAAAGGAGCCTCAGATGTCTGGACGTATCCGCCTTCTGTGGGCCGGCCTGCTGGCCGCCGCAACCACCGCCGTCCTCGTCGGGGCGCCGGCTATGGTCCAAGCCGGCGTCGCGTTCAACGCCATCGACTGAGGGAGCTGACGATGACTGGACGACTCCGCCTCATGTGTGCCGGGCTACTGGCCGCCGCGACCACGGCCGTCCTGGTCGGGGCGCCGGCGTTGATCCACGCCGGCATCTCGGCCCGAGCGATCGACTGAGGGGCTGACGATGAGACGACTTCGCCGGCACCGGCCGTGACCCGTGGGGCGGACACCGCATCGCGTTCTCCGCCTCCGGCGAGATCGTCCGAGACCACTGGGGCATGAACTGGAACCAAGCCCTCGAGGCCGGCGGCTTCGTCATCGGCAAGAAGGTCAAGCTCGAGCTCGAAGTCGAGGCCGTGAGGGGCTAGGGGCGCCACGCTGGGGCAGCCGGCGCCGAGCAGCGCACCCATGCCCGATGCGTTTGGCGGGCGTCGTCAGGCGCGGTCCGGCGGATGCTCGGCGAAGTAGCCGACAATTGCCGGCATCATCTCCTCGAACCCGCCCGGGACACCGAAGTTCAGGGCTCCGGCACGTACGTCGCCCGAGTTCCTGAACGCGTGGGTGACACCACCGGGCACGAGTACGAAGGAGCCGCAGGGAGCGCTGGTCCATTCGTGGTCGACGAGGAAGTCCAACGTGCCCTCGATGACGTAGAAGACGTCGTCCTCGTCGTGCGAGTGTGCACCCGGACCTTGCGTGTGGGGGTCCAGCCACCACTCCGACACGTTGTACCGGCTCCGCGTGGCGGCGCCGTCGGCCTTGAACACCGCCTGCATCCGGCCCATCTCGTATGGGCGACCCTCACCAGGCCCGAGGACAACCGGCTTGCGCACGTCTCCGACCTCGCCACCCATACCGGCACTGTAGGCGGCGTTGCCATCGTCGTCGCCGCCAACACACGCGTGGACAGCGGGCCGGAAGGGCCCGTCGTGCGCCGACGTATGCCCCGCTGGCCGCCGTCACGCGGCCGTAGTAGAACAACGCTTTCCGTAACCGGCTGTGTTCGTCGGGTGCTGGGGAACCGGGTGCTTGCTCCGGCTCCCGCCAACGAAGCGAATGGAGCGTGCAGGTGGGTCGACGCATCCCGATCCGCGTCAAGGTGGCCGCGGTGGTGGCGGTCCCGCTCCTGGTCCTCGTCGTCGGCGCGGCGATCGGCGTGTCCACCAGCACCTCGGACGCTCGGACGGTCACGCGCCAGGCCGAGTTGGCCACCGCATCCCTCGGCCACGCGGGCCTGATCAACGTCCTGCAGAGCGAGCGCAACACCGCACTCGTCCGGATGCTGGGCCTGAGCAACCAGATCGAGCTCGAGGAGCCGGACATCGCCGCGTCCCGGCAGCGCACCGACGAGGCCCACGAGGCGCTGCACCGACAGGTCAGTGGCCAGGACGACCGCCTCCGCGAGGACTGGGCGGACGCGCTCTCGACGCTCGACGACCTGCCGGGTGTGCGCGCCGAGGTCGATGCCGCCGTCGCCAACCCGGGGCCGGAGAACCGCGAGACCGCCCACCAGGTCTTCGGCGAATACACCGACATGGTGGCGACGATCTTCGCCTCACACGACCGATTCGCCCTGGTGGTCGACGACGCCGGCCTGCGCCAGGGAGACGATCTGGTCCACTACTCGTCCCACGCCACCGACTCGGTCGCCCAGCTGGTGGACCAGCTCCTCTATGTCGGTTCGGAACCCACGGGCATCGACGAGCCCGTGGAGGCCGCACAGGTAGCGGAGGTCGCCCGCGACGTCGAGAGGAACAACGCGGCAGTCCGGACCAGGGGTACGGGTGACTACGCGGCCCCGACCGAGCGGCTCCTGGCCGACCAGCAGGTCACGGGTCTGGTGCCGTTCGCCTCCAACGCCATTGCCAGCGGGGAACCGGTCGACCCCAGTGCGCTGCTGGCGACGACACCGTTGGGTGCCGACAGCCCCTACCGGGCGTTCCGCGATCAGGTGGCCGACGTGCTCGAGCGGCGCGCCGACGACCTGCGGTCCGAGGCGGACGCCCGCCGGCGTTGGTACATCGGGGTGGGGCTGGCGGCCGTGCTCGCGGCTGCGTTCGTCGCCTGGCGGGTCAGTCGCTCGATCACGCGGCCGCTGCGGGCACTCAGCCGCGACGCTCAGTCGATTGCGGACGAGCAGCTGCCCCGCGCTATGGCCGACATCCTCGATGCCCCCCGGGGGCAGGACCTCGAGCCCCCCAAGCCGGTGCCGATCGAGGTCACGACCAGCGACGAGGTCAGTGACGTGGCCGAGGCGCTCGACGACGTCCAGCGCTCGGCGCTCGGGCTCGCGGTCGAGCAGGCGACGCTGCGGCGCACCATCGCCGAGTCGTACGTCAACCTCGGGCGCCGCAACCAGAACCTGCTCAGCCGGTTGCTGGCGGCGATCGGCGACCTCGAGCAGGGCGAGGCCGATCCCGAGAGGATCGCCCAGCTCCACAAGGTCGACCACCTCGCGACCCGCATGCGCCGCAACGCCGAATCGCTCCTGGTGCTGAGCCAGGTGGACGTGGCCCCGCACTGGCATCCGCCCGTGCGGGTCCTCGACGTGGTGCGGGCGGCGCTGGGGGAGATCGAGAACTACCAGCGGGTCGTGGTGCGGACGCTCGACCCGGTGATGGTCGTGGGTGGGGCCGCATCGGACCTGACCCACCTGTTGGCCGAGCTCATCGAGAACGGGGTCAAGCACTCACCGCCGCACGAGCTCGTCGAGATCCGGGGGCGACTGACCCCCGACGGGTACTCGCTGGCGGTGGTCGATCACGGGCTGGGCATGAACGCCGAGGACATCGCCGTGGCCAACCAGCGGCTCGCGGGGACGGAGGCGCCCACGGTCGCCCTGTCCAAGCACCTGGGGCACTTCGTCGCCGCCGCGCTGGCGGCGCGCAACGGCATCTCAGTTCGGCTGCAGGGCTCAGAGGTGGTGGGCATCGCCGCCATCATCGACCTGCCCGCGGCGATCGTCGGGCCCATGCCCCCCGAACCCCTGCGCGAGCTGGTCGCCCCGGCGGCACCCGCGGCGCCGGCCGGGCCACCGCCCCCCGAGGCGCCGGCCGGGGCGTCCGCCCCCCCGAGCGTGGCCGCGCCCCCGGACGCGGCGTCACCCCCAGTCCCACCCCCGCCATCGCCGGCACCAGCGCCCGAGCCAGCCCCGAACCCGATTCCCGTCGGTGGCGGCACGCCCGCCGTCACTGCCAGCGGGTTGGCGCGGCGCGTCCGGGGCGCGCAGCATCCCGGCGCCGCAGGTCCGCTCGGGCCGGCGGGGCGCTCGCCGTCGATCCAGCCTGCGGCACGACTCGCCGACCGTGGGCCGGGCGTCGATCCCGCCGAGATCCAGCGATTCCTGACTAGCCTTGCGGCCGGCGTGCAGCGCAGCCTGGCTGACACAGACACGGAGCGGGACCGGGAATCGCAATAGGGCGATGTCATTGACCAAGGAAGCGCGCAACTTCAACTGGTTGCTCAGCAACTTCGTTGACGAGGCGGCAGGGGTGACCGACGCGGTGGCGGTGTCGTCGGACGGCCTGCTCATCGCTCGTTCCAACTCGCTCAGCCAGCAGGAGGGGGAGCAGCTCTGCGCCATCATCTCGGGGTGCGCCAGCCTGGCGGAGGCGTCCGACCGGTTGCTCGACGGCGAGGGACTCGAGCGGGTCATCATGGCGATGAGCATGGGCTTCCTGTTCGTGTGCTCCATCGCCGACGGCAGTTGCCTCGGCGTGGTCGCCACCCGTGACTGCGATGTGGGCTCGGTCGGGTACCAGACGACCGAGCTGGTGACGAAAGCCGGTGAGCTGCTCACCCCGGCGCTGCGCGAGGAGCTCAAGACACACGCCGCCTCGACCTGACTGCGCACAGTCAGGTTCGCATCCGCCGGAGGCGGTCCACCTCGGCACCGCCACAGGCCCTTCTGGCGACCGTCGGCCCAGGGGTACCGTGGAGATGTGAACGGCGAGGCGCCGGCCACGCATCCGACGACCTACTGGCATCGTCTTCCGGACGGTCGGCTGCAGTGCGACGTCTGCCCGCGTCGCTGTCGCATGCAGGAGGGTCAGCGGGGCATGTGCTTCGTCCGCGGCCGCGTCGATGATCAGGTCGTCCTGCTCACCTACGGACGATCCTCGGGCTACTGCATCGACCCGATCGAGAAGAAGCCGCTCAACCACTACCTGCCGGGCACGTCGGTGCTGTCCTTCGGCACCGCCGGGTGCAACCTCGCATGCCGCTTCTGCCAGAACTGGGACATCTCGAAGTCGAAGCAGATGGACACCCTGGCCGACGCCGCGTCACCGGAGGCCATCGCCACCGCCGCGGTCGAGCTCGGCTGCCGCAGCGTCGCCTTCACGTACAACGACCCGACCATCTTCCTCGAGTACGCCAGCGACGTCGCCGACGCCTGCCACGAGGTCGGCGTCAAGGCCATCGCCGTCACCGCCGGCTACATCTGCCCCGAGCCGCGCCGCGACTTCTACGCCCACCTGGATGCCGCCAACGTCGACCTCAAGGGGTTCACGGAGGAGTTCTACAAGCACGTCTGCGTCGGCCACCTCGAACCGGTGCTGGAGACGCTGGAGTACCTGCAGCGGGAGACCGAGGTCTGGTTCGAGATCACGACCCTGCTCATCCCCGGCCGCAACGATGGCGACGCCGAGCTCGACGAGCTGACGTCCTGGGTGGGCGAGCACCTGGGGCCTGACGTGCCTCTGCACTTCACCGCCTTCCACCCCGACTTCAAGATGATGGATGTCCCTCACACACCCCCCGCCACCCTCAACCGGGCGCGCCTCTGGGGCCTGCGCAACGGGCTGCGCTACGTGTACACCGGCAACGTCCACGACCGCGAGGGATCCAGCACCTGGTGCCCGGGGTGCGGCGCCTTGCTGATCGAGCGCGACTGGTACGAGCTGGGACGCACGCAGCTGACCGACGACGGTCGATGCCTGGCCTGTGGCTGGCAGGTGTCCGGACACTTCGACGGACCACCCGGGAGCTGGGGCCGGCGCCGGGTGGGGGTGCGACTTTCGGGCAGCAAGGCGTAGCGGCGTGGGGGCGGCGGCGACGGGTTGGGTGCGGGAGCCGGCCGTCGCCGGGCTGTTCTACCCGGCCGACCCGGGACGGCTCCGGTCGGAGGTGATCGAACACGTCCGTGCGGCCGCGTCGCCCCCCGACCTTTCGCCGCCGAAGGCGGTGATCGCGCCCCACGCCGGCTACCGGTACTCGGGGCCGACGGCCGGGGCCGCCTACCGCGCGCTGGCCCCGTGGCGGGGCCGCGTTCAACGAGTGGTGCTGGCGGGGCCCGCCCATCGCGTGCTCCTCCCCGGCGTGGGCGTGAGCACCGCCGATGCGTGGCGGACCCCCCTGGGGGACATGGCGGTGGACGTCACCGCGTGCCGGGACCTGGTCGAGGGCGGTGATGCGGTCGAGGCCGACGACGCCCACGGCCCCGAGCACAGCCTCGAGGTCCACCTGCCATTCATCCACGAGGTCCTGGGCGCAGTGACCATCGTGCCGCTGGTCGTGGGCCGTGGCAGCGCCGAGGCGACCGGCCGGGTGCTGGAGCGGGTCTGGGGCGGCGACGAGACGGTCGTGGTGGTGTCCTCCGATCTCAGCCACTACCTCGACGATGCCAGCGCCCGCGAGCGGGACCAGAGGACGGCGGAGGCGATACTCGAGGGTCGGTCCGACGACGTTGGCCCCTACGACGCCTGCGGCTGCGTGCCCATCTGCGGCCTGCTCGTGGCGGCACGCGATCGCGGGGTCGTGGCGCGCCTGCTGGCGGCGTCGACGTCGGCGGACACGTCGGGCGATGTCCACCGGGTGGTGGGGTACGGGAGCTTCGGGTTCGTGGCCCCGCGGCCACTCGACGACGGCGAACGGCGCTGGCTGACCGACCTGGCCCGCCGGGTCATCGAGCACGAGGTGAAGGCCGGGGAGCCGTACCCGCTGGACGACGACGAAGTGCCCGAGCGCTTGCGCCCCCCCGGCTGCTGCTTCGTGAGCCTGGACCTGTCGGGGGGCCCGGCGGGCTGCATCGGGTCGCTGGAGCCGCAGCGATCCCTGTGGCGCGACGTGGCGCACAACGCCCGGGCGGCGGCGTTCGACGACCCGCGTTACCCGCCGATCGAGCTCGGGGAGCTGGTGGAGGCGACGCTCACGATCTCCGTGCTGTCGCCGCTCAGCTCGGTCGCGGGCGACCGTGACGAGGTGGAGCGGAGCCTGCGGCCCGGTGTCGACGGCGTCGTGCTCGCGGCCGAGGGGCTGAGGGGCACGTTCCTTCCCAGCGTGTGGGGGAAGGTCGACGACGCCGCGGCCTTCCTCGACCTGCTGCTGCGCAAGGCTGGCCTGACCGGCGACTCGTGGCCGGCGGACGCCCGTGTCTGGCGCTACACCACCGACGAGTGGACCGACTGAGAGGCCGAGCGGATAGGCCCGCAAGCGGCCACCGAACGGTACGGGATGAGCAGCGTGAGCCCAGGCCCTACAGCTCGGTCTCCCGGCAACACCGACCACCGTGAGCCGAGATGGCGTGCCTATCTGCGCATGCTCTAAGGGCCGTCGGCGACGGCCCGGGCCCAGGCGTAGTCGGGCTTGCCGGCGGGGGACCGGACGACCCGCTCGACCCAGCAGAAGGCCTTGGGCAGCTTGTAGCCGGCGAGGCTGGTGCGGCAGTGGGCCCGCAGCTCGACCTCTAGTTCCGAGACATCGGCGCCGTCCCGGGGGGCCACGACCGCCACGATCTCCTGACCCCAGCGCTCGCTGGGCCGGCTGGCGACGATGGCGTCGGCCACCGCGGGATGCGCGACGAGGACCCGCTCGACCTCCTCGGCGAACACTTTCTCGCCCCCCGTGTTGATGGTCACCGAGTCGCGCCCCAGCAGCTCGATGGTGCCGTCGGCCAGCAGGCGCACCCGATCGCCCGCCACTGCGTGGCGGACCCCGTCGATCACCGGGAACGTGGCCGCCGTCTTGGCGGCGTCGCCGAGGTACCCGAGGGGCACGCGCCCGGCCTGCGCCAGCCAGCCGATCTCCGGGTCGCCGGGGACCAGGCGGCGCGTGCGGTCCTCCGACAACACCGCGGTGTGGGCGCCGGGGCGGAACGTCGGCTCGGCACCGGCCACGGCCTGGCGCCCGGTCTCCGACGACCCGAGCACGTCGACGATGCGCAGCCCGGGGATCCGCTCGAGGAGCCTTGCCTTGACGTCCGACGACAGCACCGCCCCGCCGGAGAGCAGGAAGCGCAGCGTCGAGAGGTCGTACGGGTGGGCCTCCATCAGATCCAGGAGTGGCCGGGCGAACGGGTCCCCCACGATCTGCAGCGCGGTCACGCGCTCGCGCTCGCAGGCTGCCAACACGTCGGCCGGGTCGAACCGCGTCGGCCGATCGGGCACGACCACGGTTCCGCCCGACACGAACGCGGAGATGGCGTTCCAGTGCGCGGCGCCATGCATGAACGGCGCCGCCGGCAGTGTCCGCAGCGATGCGCCCCGGCGGGTGGCGGTGGCCACCAGGTCGGCGCTCGTGCCCTTGACACCGAGGCAGGTCGCCAGGAAGTCGCCCTGGCGCCAGAGCACGCCCTTGGGCATGCCAGTCGTGCCGCCCGTGTAGAGGATGTAGCGGTCGTCGGGGGACAGCCCGGCCGGCTCGAGCGGATCGGCGGCGGCCAGGGCGGCCTCGTAATCGGCGGCGCCGTCGAGGAGGTCGGCGCCCGAGCCATCGTCGACCTGGAGCAGCAGCTTGACGCCGGGCAGGTCGGGCAGGACCTCCGCCAGCGTGGGCGCGAACGATGCGTGGTAGACGACGGCGACAGCGCCGCTGTCGCGCAGGACATAGGCCAACTCGGCGGCCACGTAGCGGTAGTTGACGTTGATCGCCGCGCAGCGCGCCTTCCAGGCGCCCAGCATGCCCTCGAGGTACTCGGGCCCGTTGTGGAGGTAGAGGGCGACGTGGTCGTGGGGAGACTCCCACGCGATGCCGGCGTCGGGCCGGGGGTCGCCCCGCAGGCCCATCCCCGCCCCCGCGAGGACCCCGGCCAGTCGGCACGTCCGGTCGGTGACCTCGCACCACGTGAGGCGACGACGCGTACCGTCCGCTGCCACGGGCGCACCTCGCGCTTCCACGGCCGCTCGGGCCGGTGCGACGATGCACTCGCGGTCCGGCACAGCCACGGCGATCGCCCGGTGCAGCGCCGCCGCGTTGTGATCGCCCGAGGTCGGGTCGCCGTTCACTCTTCGGTGCGTGGCTGCAGCAGCAGGCTCTGTGCCGCCCGGCCCAGCCGCCCGTGCTCGTCGTAGACCGCACTCTCGGCCAGCGCCATGCCCTGGTCGCTCGGGAGCGTGACGGCATCGAGGCCGATCCACTCGCCCTCGGGTGGCCGGGCGAGGTGCAGGGTCAGGTCGGGGTTGACGAAGATCCAGCGGTCGGGCGGGAGGACCCACGAGACACCGTTGCCGAAGTCGGCCGCCGCTGCGGCGCGCTGCACGCCGGTCGGCTCCTCGCCCTCGACCACCGGCCGCCGCAGGCGGAACCACGCCTTGGCTGGCCCAGGCCGGCCGGCGCCGCCGCCGACGAAGCGCACCTCCATGCCGGTGCGGTGGAAGGCGGGAAGGCCCTCGTCCTCGAAGACGAACGAGCTCTCGACGCCCGCCTCGGGGCCCGGCTCCAGGAACGTCCGGTGACCCTCGCCGGTGGGGAGGTCGCTACGGCGGATGGCGACGGCGTGGGCGCGCACGACCTCGACCTCCTCGAGGTCACCGGCGCTCAGCGACACGTCGATGCCGATGACCCGGCGGCCGGGCCGGGGCACGGCCACGTCTATGGCCAGGGTCTCCAGCGGCACGGGACGCATGAGCTCCATGGTCAGGCGGGTCAGGGCGAACCCCTCGCCGGCGGTCTGCTCGGCGGCGCGGGCCACGAGGGCCGCGACGGCGCCGCCGTGTTGGTGGCGGCGATCCCAGGGGCCGCGCGTGTGCTCCGACGGGACGAAGTCGATGCCGCGTTGGGTGAACAGCGGCACATCGGACTCGCCGGACATTCCCCGAGATTAGTGGCCGCCCGGTCGGCGCCCACCAGCCGCCGGACGGTCAGACGGCGGGCTGTTCCACGACGCTGACCGACCGCATGACGTCGCCCTGGCTGATCCGCTGGGCAACGTCGACCCCTGACGTGACGTAACCGAAGAGGTTGTACGACTTGGCCAGCTTGGGGCGGCAGTCGTCGATGCAGATGAAGAACTGCGAGCCGTTGGTGTCGGGCCCGGCATTGGCCATGGCGACGGCACCCAGCGTGTACTCGCCCCTCACGGGCTCGTCGGCGAAGCGGTAGCCCGGCCCGCCTCGGCCGGAGCCCTCGGGATCGCCACCCTGGACGACGAACTCGGGCACCACCCGGTGGAACGTCAGGTTGTCGTAGAAGCCGCGCCGCGCGAGCGCCACGAAGTTGTTGACGGTCGCGGGCGCCAGCTGCGGATCCAACTCCATCACGATGTCGCCCTTGTCGGTGGTGATCGTGACCTCGTAGGTGGCGTTTTCGTCGATCTCGTGGTCGGGAGGATCGGCCATGGGCGCGTACCCTACCGGCGATGGCTGACGCTCCACGCGACGATCGTCCGGCAGCACCGGCGGACGAGCCGCTCGACGCCCGCGAGCGCTCGGAGCTGTGCGACTTGTTCCTCGCCGTCGGTCCGGAGGCGCCGACCCTGTGCGAGGGCTGGACCACGCTGGACCTCGCGGCCCACCTGGTGGTTCGGGAGCACGACCCCCGGTCGGGGTTCGCGATCCTCGGCGGCGAGCGCTTCGCCAAGCTCGAGCACTCCCTGATGGACAACGCCCGCTCGCAGGGCTACGGGCGCCTGGTGGACCGGCTGCGGGCCGGACCGCCGCTGGTGCCGTGGCGGCTGCCGATGCTGCGACAGTTCCTCAACCTGACCGAGTGGTTCGTGCACCACGAGGACGTCCGGCGACCGGCGGGGGAGGCGCCCCGCGGCGACCGTCCCGACCTCGACCGCGTGCTGTGGTCGATGCTGCGGAGGGGGTCCAGATTCATGCTGCGCAAGGTCCGGGGGGCGGGCGTGGCGCTCGAGGCGCCGGGCTTCGGCGAGGTGTCGGCCCGGGGCCCAGGTCCGAGCGTGCGGCTGACCGGTGGCCCGCAGGAGCTGACGCTCTACCTCAGCGGCCGCCGCAACGCTGCGCAGGTCCAAATCACCGGCCCCGAAGAGGCCAAGGCGATCATCGAGAGCGCGCCCCTCGGCATCTGACGCTAAACGCGCCCTCTCGTGGGGAAGACTTGGGACCATGGCGCAGTGGCACAGCTTCGCCCGGGCCGCACCTGCCCTCGCCGCCTTCGGCCAGTCCTGCCTCGAGCGACCCCCCACGGTGTCGTACCTGGGCACGATCGCGGCCGATGGGCTGCCCCGGGTCCATCCGGTCACGCCCATCGTCGGCGACGGCCGGCTGTTCCTGTTCATGGAGCCGACATCCCCAAAAGTCCGTGACCTGCGGGAGCGTCGGGTGTTCGCCCTGCACAACGGCGTACCCGACGGCGACGGCACCGGTGGCGAGTTCTTCGTCCGCGGCTTGGCCGAGCCGGTGGACGATTCGGCGGCGCGGTCGGTCGCCGCGGCGGCGGCGAGCTTCGAGGCCGCCGACCGCTACGTCCTGTTCGAGCTCACCGTGGCGGAGGCCCGCTGCATCGGCTACGGCGACGTGACCCTGCCGGACCCGCGGCGCTGGCGCGATCCCGAGGCCAGGGCAGCCGCGTCCGCGACCTACGGACCGGTGGCCTCCGAGCCGGAGACGCCCACGGCGGAGCCGGTGACGACGGAGGCGTCCAAGCGAGCGACCGCCAAGCGGGGGGCGGCCAAGCAGGGGGCCGCCAAGCGGGGGGCGGCCAAGCGGGGGGCCGCCAAGCGGGCAACGTCGGGGCCGGGGGCGCGCCGCTAACCGTGGTTGGACGCCGGTCGGGGGGTCAGTGCCGACGGCCGATGGTGAGCCCGTCGAAGGCGGGCAGGACGACCACGTCGACGCGGTCGTCGGCGGCCACGCGGTCGTTGAACTCCCGGATCGCGCGGGTGTCGTCGTCGCCGTCGTCGTCGGCGACGCGGCCGGACCACAGGACGTTGTCGGCCAGCAGCACACCACCGGGCCGCATGCGGGGAACGAGCTGGTCCCAGTAGTCCCAGTAGCCGCCCTTGTCGGCGTCGATGAACGCCAGGTCGATCGTCGGCTCCGGCGGCAGCGACCGCAACGTGTCGAGCGCGGGGGCGATGCGCAGCTCGATGCGCCCTGCCAGCCCGGCGCGTTCCCACGCCCTGCGGGCCAACGCGGTCCACTCCTCGCTCACATCGCAACACAGGAGCGTGCCGCCGGCTGCCAGGCCCCGGGCGATGCACAGCGACGAGTAGCCCGTGAAGGTGCCCACCTCGACGGCGCGACGGGCGCCCACCAGCCGGGCGAACAGCGTCAGCAGCTGGCCCTGGTCGGGCCCGATCTGCATCGTCGCCACCGGCCCCAGGGCCGCGGTCTCGTCGCGCAGGTCGGCGAGCACCGGATCGTCCGCCCACGTGCCGTGCGCGACGGCGTAGTCGACCAGCGCGCTGGTCACGGTCAGCGCCCTGGGGTCAGCCATCGGTGCCGACGCTACGCCGTGGCAGAGTGTGACGGTGAACGAGCGTGTGACCGTGGCCATCGACCGGGGCGTGGCCGACGTGCGACTGAACCGCCCTGACAAGCTCAACGCCCTGGACACCGACATGTTCGTGGGCCTCGTCGATGCCGGGGCCCGGCTGGCGACCGAGCCGTCGGTCCGGGCGGTGGTGCTGTCGGGGGAGGGCCGGTCGTTCTCGGCCGGCCTCGACTTCTCGGGGTTCCAGACCATGGCCGACGGCGGGAGCGCCACCGACGACGGGGAGGCGACGGGAGGCGACGGCCTCCGGACCATCGGCGCCACCGAGGGGCGGATCACCCACCTCGCACAGCAGGCGGCCCACTGCTGGTCCGAGGTCCCGGTGCCGGTGATCGCCGCCATCTCGGGTCACTGCCTGGGCGGCGGCCTGCAGATCGCGCTAGGCGCCGACATCCGGATCGTGCATCCCGACGCCAGCCTCTCGGTGCTCGAGATCCGCTGGGGACTGTCGCCCGACATGACCGGCACCGCCACCCTGCCCCGACTGGTCGGGCCGGACGTCGCCAAGGACCTGGCCTGGACCGGCCGCACCGTGAGCGGGGAGGAGGCTGCGCGCATAGGCCTGGCCACACGGTCCAGCGCCACACCGCTGGAGGACGCGGTGGCCCTCGCCCGCGAGATCGCCACCAAGAACCCCAGTGCGATCCGGGGCATCAAGCGCCTCATCGAACAGTCGGGCCGGGTGCCGCTGGCCCAGCAGTACGCCGACGAGCGCGAGGTCATCGGGTCGCTCGTGAGCACGCCCAACCAGGTCGAGGCCGTCGCCGCCTTCTTCGAGAAGCGGGACCCCAGCTTCGCCGATCCCGGCTGAGAGGCCGAGCGGATAGGTACGCACGTGGGTACCGAACCGTACGGGATGTGCAGCGTGAGCCCAGGCCCCACAGCTCGGCCTCTCGGCAACACTGACCACCGTGGGCCGGGATGACCTTCCTTTCCGCGCACCCTCCAAGGGTGACCCGATAGGCCCTCAGCTCACGGCACCGTGAGCCCGGAGGATGGTGATCGCCCGGACCGTGGCGTAGCTGCGCCACTCCCGCTCGGCGCCCGGCGATGCCGAGGCGAAATCGACCGTCCAGCCGCCGTCGGGCCGCTGCTCCCCGGCGAGCCGCTCCAGGTCGGCGGTGACCGCGTCGGCCGCGAACAGCTTGCGCAGGGGCCGGTCCGGTCGGGGCGCGAAGTCGAGGGGACGGAGCCTCTCGTCGGCCGCCCCGCCCGGAACCGGCAGTGACCCGGAGGGCGGAATGGTGCCGGCCAGCCGTCGCATCTGGTCCGCGGCCTCGGGGACGTCGTCCGCGATGGCGTCGAGGAACCACAGGGCGAAGCGCAGCTCCAGCACGAACATGTCCTCGGGCCGCTGGGTCGCCGCGATCCGCTCGAGGCAGTAGCCGGTGGCGGCGCCCAGCCACGGGTGCTCGGCGATGGCCGGGTCGTGGCGTCCTGCACGGTGCGCGAGGGCGGCAACCGCGCTCGTGATCTGCAGTGACGAGGTGGTGGTGTCGGCCTCGGTCCACACCGGCGACGAGGCGGTGGGATCGTCGATCGGCAGCACGAACGGCAAGCCACCGTCGGGCCGTGTGACCGTCGCGAGCCAGTCACACAGCTCGCCGGCGTGCGGCGATGTCGCCGGTGCGATCTCCTCGATCACCTCGAAGGCGTGCAGCGCCCCCGCTGGGTGGCTGCCGGCCGACCGGAGGTCGGGCTCGATGGACCAGCCGTAGCCGCCATCGGGGTTGCGGTGGGCGTCCAGCGCCCTCAGCACCCGGTCGGGGTCACCGACGTCCATCACGAGGTCGCATCGATGGCGGTCGAGCAGGCGGCCCTGGCTGACCAGGAACGCCCTGGCTGCGTTGATGTCTGCGCTCATGGGGCCATCGTGACCGCTGGTCCGGCCGCCGTATTGAACGTTTCGGACGTCGGGGCGGCGGCGTTCAGTAGCCCACCGCGGCGCCGTCCAGGGCACGGGGGTCGGCCGCGCCCCGCATGACGTCGGCGTCGACCACCTCGATCACCTGGGCATGGCCGAAACCGTGGTCGACCGGGTGGGGACTGCGCCGGACCTCGTGGCCGCGCCCCGCCAGCCCCTCCTCCCAGCTGCTGCCGGCGTGAGCCTCGATGACGACGAACCCGGGCCCGTCGCCGTCCCAGGTGCGGAAGCTCCCCTCGCCGCCGCCCAGGACCCAGCGGGGCGCAGCGACCGCTCGACCCGGCGCTTCGCCGCGGCGCAGGAGCCGGGCCAGGAGCTGGAGCAGGACCTGGGGCTGGCTGTCGCCGCCCATGGTGCCGAGGACCACGCGCAACGACCCATCGCTCCGCGTCACCAGCGCGGGCGCGAGGGTGTGTGGGGGGCGGCGTCCCGGCGCCAGCTCCGCGGGGTGGCCGTCCTCGAGCGAGAAGCCGATGCCGCGATCGTGCAGGAAGACGCCCGTCCCAGGCTCGACGATGTGGGCCCCCCAGGCCGAGGCGTTCGACTGGATCAGCGTCACGCCCGTGCGCTCGCCGTCGACAGCGCAGCACACGGTGGTGCCTCCCGCCGACGCCAGGGGTGCCTGGCTCCCGCGGCGGCGAGGGTCGACGACCGCGCGCCGGGGCGCCAACCGCTCCCGCGCCAGCAGGGCGTCGCCGTCGACACCGTCGAACAGCACGGCGCACCGGTCGGCGCCGGCCACGCGTGCGGCCTCGGCGAGGAGGTGCGGCCAGGCCGGGTCGTCGGGATCTTCGGGCAGGGGCAGGCCCTCCGAGATCCAGGCGCCGGCGAGCGTGAGGTAGCCCTGCGAGGGTGGTGGCGTCGTCCACAGCTCGTGCCCCCACGCGGTGACCCGCAGCGGTGTGACCCAATCGGCCTGGGAGCGGGCCAGGTCCTCGGGCGCGAACAGGCCGTCACCGAGCTCGACCAGCCCGTCGCCGAACCGCCCGAGGTAGAAGGGCTCGCGGCCCCCGGACGCGATCGCGTCGAGCGCCGCCGCCACGCCCGGCCGGCGCACCAGTGCCCCCGGCGCCAGCCGGGTGCCGTCGGTCGCGGCGGCGCGATAGTCGTCCGCCCCGTCGATACCGAGGATCTCGGTCGCCGAGTACGCGAGCAGCCGCGAGGCGGGAAACCCTCGGTCGGCGTAGGCCGTGGCGGGCTCGAGGACCCGGGCGAGTGGCAGCCGGCCGAAGCGGCCGTGCAGCTCGATCCAGCCGTCGACGCAGCCCGGCACCGTGACCGCCCGGACGTCGCCGCGGAGGGGGAGGCGGTCGAGGCCCTCCCGTCGCGGCGCCGCAGCGTCGGCGCCCGAGCCGGCGCGACCGGCGGCACACAGGGCCGCCACCGGCTGGCCGCGCCGGTGGACCAGGGCGAACAGGTCGCCGCCCAGGCCGCATTGATGCTGGTTGGTGACAGCGAGGACGGCTCCCGCCGCCACGGCGGCGTCGACGGCGGTGCCCCCCGCCTGCAGCGCCGCGACCCCCGCGGAGGCCGCCAGGTTGTCGGCCGCGGCGACCATGCCGACCGGCGCCCAGGTGGTGGTGCCGACGGAGACGCAGGCCAGGGTGTGGGTGGGCATGGGCGCCGTTCTAGTGCGGGTCGGCGGCCGTCCGCCTCCTCCGGGTGCGACGGCATGGGCGGCCGGTTCGGGGCGGTACGGTGCCGGGCGTGGTTGATCTCGACGAGGTCGCCCGGCTGGCGTTGGAGCTGCCGGAGGTCACCGAGGGCGAACGTCACGGCCATCTCACGTGGTCGGTCGCCGGCAAGGCCTTCGCCTGGGAACGCCCCTTCAGCAAGGCGGACATCCGGCGCTTCGGCGATACCCAACCGCCGGACGGTCCGATCCTCGCGGTCCGAGTCGAGGACCTGTCCGAGAAGGAGGCGGTGCTCGCCGCCAACCCCGGCGCGTTCTTCACGATTCCCCACTTCGACGGGTACGCGGCCGTCCTGATCCAGCTGACGTCGGTGAGGAAGCGAGCGTTGCGGGAGGCGATCGTCGACGGCTGGCTGGCGTGTGCGCCGCCCGACCTCGCCACCACCCATGTCGAGCGGGAGCGCCGGCGGACCGGCGCCTCTGACGCCGGTCAGGGCCCGAGTTGACGGCCTGCGGCCTAAGCGAGCGTCATGCTCGGAACAGCAACCAGGCGTCGCGCATCCGTTGCGTCTGGCCGGGAGTGAACTCCGTGTAGCAGGAGTCGAACGAGTAGTCCATGTAGTTGTGGATCGGATCGAGCCCCGGGGCCGAGCACGTGTCCTTGCCCTCCGGGCATCCGGATGTCGGTGTCTTCTGTGCCGGGGTGTCGTCGACGAAGTCGCCCTTGGCGTTGCAGCCGCCGAAGAAGGTGTGCTCGAGGTTGAGCCAGTGACCGACCTCATGCGTCGCCGTCTCGCCTTGGTCGAACCTGCCCGCGTAGGTCGTTGACGTGCCGAGCATCGACTCCCAGTCGATCACGACGCCGTCCAGATACGCCCGGCCGGGCTTGGTCACGATGTCGGGCAGGTACGCCCAGCCAAGGAAGTCACCGGCGGTCGTCGAGTACAGGTTCAGGGCTTCCGGGCCCCCCTGATGGAGGGTCCGCTTCATCGAGTGCTCGTCGACGCCGTTGGGGTTCGCGTAGAACCAGCCCGCATTGTCGGTGCGCGTGACGCCGGCGAGCCGGAACGAGAACCCGGTGTCGGCGCCGCCCTCCCCACCGGCGAACGTCGCGTTGAGCACCCGGATCTGATCGTTGATCTGCTTCGTCGTCAGACTGCCGATGGCGCCGTCCGTGACGACGTGCACGTATACGGGGACCTGAGCCGTGAAGCCTGGTCCGGCCTTGCCTTTCGCCGCGGCGGGCAGGTCCTGGGGCGTCTGGCCCAGGTCTGGCTCACGGGGCTCGCCGCCTCGCCCGGCGACGCTCGCGGCCGCGGTGCCGGAGTGTTCCGAGACATCGGCATGAGGCCCGCAGAGTGCGGCGCCGGCCTGCACGCCGGTCGCACCTGCCGGTCCCAGCGTCACGGCACCCATGACCGTCGCAACCATCAAGCCCCGAAACCGGTTCACCATGACGTCGTTCCCCTCACGTCAGCCCAGCGCGCCCAGAGGGCGTGAATGACAGCGTAGGCGCGGCGGATCCGGTCGATGACGCTCAGGGCTCGACGACGAGGGCGTCCGCCCCCCGCCAGGCCGCCTCGACGGCGTCGAGCCGGCGGGTGGCGCTCCGCCGGAGGCGCCCGGCGACCCCGGTGACGAGCGCGTTGGCGAGCGCCAGCGTGCCGACGTGGCTGTCGAACGGGCCGGCGCCCTCGGCCGACACCGCGAAGCTCACCGACGCCACGGCGGCCAGCGGTGACAGCGGGCTGTCGGTCACCGCCACCAGGGTGGCCCCTTGCTCGACGGCCCGGGTGACGTGCTCCACGACCCAGCGCTCGTAGCGCCGCAGGTCGATGGCGACCACGACGGTGTCGGGCCCGGCTCCGGCGAGTTGGCGGGCGACGGCGACGTCGGAACCGGCGACCTGCACCACGTCGTCGCGCACCATCCCCAACGCCGCTGCGAACATCGCCCCGACTCCGGCCTCCGCGTCGCCGGCCACGACCCGCAGCGACCGTTGGCCGTCCGCCATGAGGCCGACCGCGTGATCGAACGCTTCAGGCGCGACGGACGTCAGCGTGCGGTCCACGTTGGCGAGCTCCGCCCGCAACGTCCGGGACACGACGTCGGAGCCGCGTTCGTCGCGGATGCGTTCGACCGCCGGCCGCAGCTGCTGGCCGATCGCTCCCTGGACGGCCGCCTGCAGGCCGGAGTAGCCGGTGTAGCCCAGCCGGGTCGACAGCCGCACCACCGACGCGCCGGAGGTGCCGGCCCTCTCCGCCACTCGGGCGACGGTGCCGAACGCGACGCACTCGGGGTCGCGCAGCACCACCTCGGCCACACGCCGCTCGGCCGGCGAAAGCTGCTGCCGGTGCAGCTCGATGCGGTCGGCGGCCTCGCTCATGGCACGGATGATACGTTGACCGGCGAGTCTGAAACGTTTGTATCGGAGGAGGAGGGTCGTGAACACCTTCCGATCGGTGAACCCTGCCCGCCCCGACGACATCGTGGGCGAGTACCCCACCCACGGTCCGGCGGACGTCGACGCCGCAGTGGGCCGGGCCGCCGCCGCCCAGCGCGACTGGGCGCGGGTCCCCGCTCCGGCCAGGGCGGAGGTCATCGCCCGTGCCGCCGCGGTGATCGCCAGGGACAAGGAGGCCATGACGGCGCTGGTCAGCCGTGAGGCGGGCAAGGTGCTGGTCGAGGCGGGCGGCGACGTGCAGGAGGCCGTCGACATGGCCCACTTCGTCGCCGGTCAGGGCCGTTCCGCCTGGGGCGAGACCGTGCCCTCGGAGCTTGGCGACAAGCTGTGCTGGACCACCCGCCAGCCGGTCGGGGTCGTGGGGATGATCACGCCGTGGAACTTCCCCGTGGCGATCCCGTCGTGGAAGATCTTCCCGGCGGTGCTGGCGGGCAACGGCGTCGTGATCAAGCCGTCGGAGCACGCCCCTGCGTGCTGCGAGGCGTTCGTCGCCGCCTGCGTCGAGGCCGGCGTGCCCTCCGACCTCGTGCAGGTCGTGCACGGCTTCGCCGAGCCGGCGGCGGCCCTGGCGGTGCACCCGGGCGTGCAGGCGATCAGCTTCACCGGATCGGTCCCGACCGGGCGCAAGGTGGCGGCCGCGGCCATGGAGACCGGTCCCCGCCTGGTGTCGCTCGAGCTCGGGGGCAAGAACGCCATGGTCGTGCGGCCCGATGCCGACCTCGACCTGGCGGTCGACGGCGCCATCTTCGGGGCCTTCGGCACGTCGGGCCAGCGCTGCACATCGACATCGCGGCTGATCACCTATCCCGAGGTTGCGGGCGAGCTCGTCGACAGGATCGTCAAGCGCGCCGGTGAGCTCCGGCTGGGAGACCCGCAGGACCCGGCCGTCGATGTGGGCCCGGTCATCAACGCCTCCTCGGCCGAGCGCATCGCCGGCATGGTGGCGGCCGCCGTCGACGAGGGCGCCGCGGTCGCCTGCGGGGGCCAGCAGCTCGACGTGGCCGGTTGTGGCGGCGCCTTCTACGCGCCGACGGTCCTGACCGGCGTGCGCCCCGAGCACCGGGTGGCCCGCGAGGAGGTGTTCGGACCCGTGCTGGCGGTGCTCGAGGTGGCCGACCTCGACGACGCCCTCGGTGTGGTGAACAGCGTGGAGTATGGGCTGTCGGCTGCGATCTACACCCGCGACATCAACGCCGCCCTGCGCGCCGTCGACCGCATCGACACCGGCATCGTCTACGTCAACGCCCCCACCATCGGCGCCGAGATCCCGCTGCCCTTCGGCGGCACCAAGCACACGGGGAACGGCTTCCGTGAGGCCGGCACCCGGGGCATCGAACAGTTCAGCCAGCTGAAGACCGTCTACGTGGACTACTCGGGTCGGCTGCAGAAGGCCCAGATCGACACGCACCCCCTGGAGGACCGGGCGTGACCACGAGCATTCCTACCTCCGCGCCGGCCACCAGCGCCGGCGGCGACGAGTCGGCCACCGCCCGCTGGCTCGCCCGCGACCACGAGGCCCTGGCGGGCGTGCTACCCCGCTACTACGACGTGGTCGCCGAGCGGGGTGAGGGATCGTGGATCATCGACGTCGACGGTCGGCGGTTCCTGGACCTCGGGGCCGGCATCGCCGTCAACGCCACCGGCCACTGCCACCCCCGAGTGGTAGACGCCGTCGTCGAGCAGGCGCGAACCCTGCTGCACACCTCGGTGGTGGTGCACCACCGCCGCAACGTCGAGCTCGCCGAGCGCCTCGGCGCCCTCTGCCCGTTCTTCCTCGAGCCGCAGGTGTTCTTCTGCAACTCGGGGGCCGAGGCGGTCGACGGCGCGCTCAAGCTGGCGCGGAAGACCACGGGCCGGCCGGACGTGATCGCCTTCCGGCGGGCCTTCCATGGCCGCACGCTCGCGGCCACGACGCTGACCACCGCCAAGGGCCGCTACCGGGAGGGCTACGCGCCCCTCCTCCCCGGCGTCTACCACGCCCCCTACTGCATCCCCCACGAGCACGAGGATCCCGATGCGGCCGTCAGCGCGGCGCTCGACGGGCTCGACCGCCTCTTCGCCCTCCAGGCGCCGCCCGCGAACGTGGGGGCGATGATCGTCGAGCCCGTGCTGGGCGAGGGTGGTTACATCGCCCCGCCGCGGGAATGGCTCCAGGGCCTCCGGGACCGCTGTGACGAGCACGGCATCCTGCTCGTGTTCGACGAGGTGCAGTGCGGCGTCGGCCGCACCGGTCGACCGTTCGCCGCCGAGACGTACGGCGTCACACCCGACGTGCTGCTGTTCGCCAAGGGCATCGCGTCCGGGTTGCCGCTGGGCGGCATCGTCGCCGGCCGGCGCCTGCTGGACCGGTGGCCGACCGGTACCCACGGCTCGACCTTCGGCGGCAACCCGGTATCGTGCGCCGCTGCCATCGCCACGCTCGACGTGCTGGAGGGCGAGGACTGCTACCGCCGGGCCGTGGAGCTCGGCGCCGGCGCAATGGTCCGGCTCCGGCGCGAGGTCGGGTCCCGCCCGCACGTACGCGACATCCGGGGCATCGGGCTCATGATCGGCGTAGAGCTCGAGGACAAGGCCGTCACCGAGCGGGTGGCCGCCGGCTGCCTGGCCGCCGGGGTGATCGTGCTGGCCTGCGGGCCCGACGAGAACGTCCTGCGCATCGCCCCGCCGCTCACCATCGACGACCACGAGCTCGCCCAGGGACTCGACGTCCTCTGCCAGGCGATCCTGGCTGGCTGAGGGGCGGCGGCACCAGAGCCCAACGTGCCACCGTTGGGGGGTCATGGCATCGTTAACGGCCGCAGGTTCGGGTGGTCGCGGCTAAAACGCCAGCAGCTCCCGCAGGGCCGCCAGCAGCCGGCTGTCGGCCGACCAGACGGCCTCGAGCGTCGGGGCGAACGGGATCGGAGTGTCGAGCCCACCTACACGGCGTACGGGCGCGTCCAGGTCCATGAACGCTTCGTCCGCGATCGTGGCCGCGATCTCCGCGCCCAACCCGCCGGTCAGGCCGGCCTCGTGCAGCACGAGCACCCGTGACGTCCGCCGCACCGACTCGAGCACGGTGTCGCGGTCCCAGGGGCGAAGCGACCGCAGGTCGATCACCTCGACCTCGCCGGCGCCCTCCTGCGCGAGCGTGTCGGCCGCCCCGACCGCCCACCCGACGCCGGCGCCGTACGTCACGAGCGTGGCGGCGGTGCCGGGCCGGGCAATGCGGGCGGCGCCGATCGGCACCACGTGGTGCCCGCCCGGCACCGGGCCCCGCACGCTCCGGTACAGGCGCTTGTGCTCGAGGACGAGCACGGGGTTGCCGTCGTCCAGCGCCGCCAGCAGCAGGCCCTTGGCGTCGTCGGCGGTGGCCGGCGCCACCACCTTCAGGCCGGGCACATGGCAGAACCAGGCCTCCACGTTCTGGGAGTGGAACGGGCCGGCGCCCAGGCCCCCACCCACGGGCAGGCGCACCACCAGGGGCACGGCGGCGTTCCAGCGGTAGCGGGTCGTGGCCACGTTGTTGACCAGCTGGTTGAACCCGCAGCTCACGAAGTCGCCGAACTGCATCTCCACGACCGGCCGGAACCCGGCGAGCCCTAGCCCGAGCGCGGCGCCGATGGCCCCGGACTCGATGATCGGCGTGTTGCGCACCCGCTCGGTGCCGAACTCGTCGGCCAGGCCCTCCGTCGCCTTGAACACGCCGCCGTAGCCGGCGATGTCCTGGCCGAGCAGCACGACCCGGTCGTCGGCGGCCAGCGCCACCCGCAGCGCGTCCCTGACGGCATCGAGGTAGCGCATGTCGTCGTCGCCGGTGGCGTCGGGGCCCGCCCCGTGGTCGGACTCGCTACGCCGGAGTGGGGCCGGCGCCGCGTACACCCGAGCGAGCTCCTGGTCCTCGGTCGTCGCCGGTGCCGGTGCCGCCAGGGCGCCGGACACGAGCGTCTCGACCTCGAACCGCAGCTCCTCGCGGAGCGCGGCGCGCTCGGTCGCCGGCAGCAGGCCGGCCTCGTCGAGCCGGGCCTCGAACCGGTCGATCGGATCCCGCGCCACCCAGGCGGAGAGGTCCGCCGCGGGCACGTAGTCGTTCCCCGACGCCTCCTCGTGGCCCCGCATGCGGAACGTCTTGCACTCGAGCAGCGTCGGCCCCTCGCCGGCCCGGCCCCGCGCCGCCGCGCGCTGGCACGCGTCCCGCACCGCCAGCACGTCGTTGCCGTCGACGAGCTCGCCCGGCATGCCGTAGCCGGCGGCGCGGTCGACCAGGTCGACGCAGGCGTACTGCTCGCTGACCGGGGTCGACAGGCCCCACTGGTTGTTCTCGATGACGAAGAGGACCGGCAGCCTCCAGACCGCGGCCAGGTTCATGGCCTCGTGGACGTCGCCTTCGCTGCTGGCACCGTCGCCCGTGAGCACGGCCGCCACCCGGTCCTCGCCCCTCAGGCGCGCCGCCAGCGCGAGCCCGGTGGCGACCGGGACCATGGCGCCCAGGTGGCTGATCATGCCGACCACGTGATGGTCGAGGTCGCCGAAGTGGAATGTGCGGTCCCGGCCGCCCGTGATCGGTCCCTCGCGGCCCAGGAGCTGGCGGAACAGCACGTCGAGGTCGAGGCCCCGGCCGGTGAACACGCCCAGGTTCCGGTGGGCGGGCAGGATCCAGTCGTCGGCCCGGAGCGCGGCCACGAGACCAACCGACACGGCCTCCTGGCCGATGCCCGAGAACCACTTGCTGAGCTGCCCGCGGCGCAGCAGGGCCAGCATCTTGTCCTCGATGACCCGCGGGAGCAGCAGCGCGCGGTACAAGGCGCGCATCTCCTCGGCCGTCGGCCCGTCGTGGGCACGGCCCGCAGCAGGCGCGTCCAGTTCGGTCACGGCGACCAGTGTCGCACCCGGGGGCGGCCGATCACGCGGACGACCGGCCGACCCAGGCTCCTCGTTCCCCGAGGACCGCCTTCAGCACGTCGGGCCGATCGGTCATGATGCCGTCGACGCCGAGGTCCAGCAGCCGGTGCATCTCGGCGGCATCGTTGACCGTCCACACGTGCACCTGGAGGTCGCGGCGGTGCGCGGCGGCCAGGAACCGGCGGGTCACGATGGTCACCGGCCCGAACTTCACCGGCACCTGCACACACGCCGCCGAGAACCGGCGTCCGGGCAGGCCCCGCGAGGCGAGCACCAACCGCCGGACCTGGCTCGGGCCCATGGAGGTGCAGATCCTGTCGCCGAGGGCCGACCGGATGCGGGCCAGTCGGTCGTCCGAGAACGCACCCACGCACACGCGATCGATGCTGCCAGTGCGGCGGATGAGCTCGATGAGCGGGTCGACGGCGGCGTCGTGCTTCGGGTCGATGTTGACGCGGACGTCGGGCCAGGCGGTCAGGACGTCCTCGAGCAGGGGGACCTCTTGCTGGCCCCGCACCCGCGCCGCTCGAACATCGGCCCACGGCAGGTCGCAGATGGCGCCGGTGCGGTCGGTCAGGCGGTCGAGAGTGTCGTCGTGGAAGGCGACGAGGACGCCGTCGGCGGTGGCGTGCGCATCGGTCTCCAGGTAGCGGTAGCCGAGCGCGACGGCGGCCTCGAACGACTCCATGGTGTTCTCGCCGCTGGCGCGGTCGAAGTGCGCGCCCTGGTGCGCGAAGGCCAGGGGGCCGGGCCAGTCGAGGAAGGGGAGGCGAGCCATGGCGGCGGGGACGGTAGCGTCAAAATTGATGAGTGAGCGTTCCGAAGGACGAAAGAGCGAGCCCGGCCCGAGCGGCCGTGGGAGCGTGAGACAACGCGTCGACAGCCCGAGCGGCCCGGCCGAAGGCCAAGAGCGGGGCGCCACGAGTGAGCTGATCGCGGTCCCCATCGGCGACGAGCGGGTCACCGCCGACGACGAGATGGTGGTGGCGTCGCCGTACGACGGTGACGAGATCGGTCGGGTGCCCTCGTGCGGCGCCACCCAGGTCGACCGGGCGGTGGCGGCGGCCAAGGCTCGGCTGGCCGAGCCGCTACCTGCACACGAGCGTGCCGCGATCCTCGACCGGGCTGCCATCCTGCTGGCCGAGCGCCAGGAGGACTTCGCCCGCACCATCGCCCAGGAGGCGGCCAAGCCCATCCGTACGGCCCGCATCGAGGCCGGCCGGGCGGTCGACACGTTCCGCTTCAGCGCCGTCGAGGCCCGCAGCCTCACGGGCGAGATGGTCCCCGTCGATGCCAGCGTTCCCGGGACCGGAAAGCTCGCCTTCACGCTGCGCGTCCCGGTGGGGGTGGTCGGTGCCATCAGCCCGTTCAACTTCCCCCTCAACCTCGTGAGCCACAAGGTCGCGCCCGCCATCGCCGCCGGCTGCCCCGTGGTGCTGAAGCCCGCCAGCCAGACGCCGCTGTCGGCCCTGGCGCTGGCGATCATGCTGCTGGACGAGTGTGGCCTGCCGCCCGGCTGGCTCAACGTCGTGACCGGGTCGGGTCGGGCGGTGGGCGACCCTCTGGTCGCGCACGACGACGTTGCCCTCATCACCTTCACCGGTTCCCCCGAGGTGGGCTGGGGCATCCGTGAGCGGGCGCCGCGCAAGAAGGTCAACCTCGAGCTGGGCAACAACAGCCCGGTGATCATCGAGCCCGACGGCGACTGGCGCGGCGCGGCCGCCAAGCTCAAAGTCGCCGGCTTCAGCCACGCCGGCCAGTCGTGCATCTCGGCGCAGCGGCTCCTCGTGCACCGCTCGATCGAGGACGAGTTCGTGGCGGCGCTGTCCGGCGAGGTGGAGACGCTCGTGGTGGGGCCGCCGCTCGACGAGGCCACCGACGTGTCGGCGCTGATCTCCTCCGGCGACACCGAGAGGGTCAAGGGCTGGATCGACGACGCCGTGGCCGCCGGCGCCAAGGTCGCCGTCGGCGGCGACGTGGGTGACGACGGCGTGCTGCGGCCCACGGTGCTCACCGGCGTGACGCCCGACATGAAGGTGTGCGCGACCGAGGTGTTCGGACCGGTGGTAGGCGTGGCGGCCTACGACGAACTCGACGAGGCCCTCGCGCTGGCCAACGACACCCGCTACGGGCTGCAGGCCGCGATCTTCACCGCCCGCATCGACGCCGCGCTGGCGGCCGCGCGCCGGCTCGACTTCGGCGGCGTGATGATCAACGAGGTGCCGACCTGGAGGGCCGACCAGCAGCCCTACGGCGGCGTGCGCGACAGCGGCAACACCCGCGAGGGCCCCCGCTATGCGGTGCGGGAGATGACCGAGCACCGCCTGGTCGTCATCCAGCCGTGACGCCATGACCGGCCCCGGGCCCGGCGGCCCCAGGGGTCCCAGCCGGGTGTGGACGGTCGACGAGGCCAACGCCGCGCTGGGGTGGGTGAGCGACGTCGTGGCGCGGGCTCAGGGCCTGTGGGACGACTACCGGCGCAACACCGTCGGCCGGGCCCGGCTGGCCCGCCAGAACGGCCACGGGCTGGTGCCCGCCGACCCCAGTCCCATCCAGTCCTGCATCGACGAGCTGGCGGCGGCCGGGATCGTCCTGCGCGACATCGAGCGCGGCCTCATCGACTTCCCCGCCCGGGCGCCGAGCGGCCGGTGGTACTGGCTGTGCTGGCTCGCCGGCGAGGACGCCGTCGAGTGGTGGCACTGGCCCGAGGACGGCTTCGGCGGCCGCACGCCCCTCGACGACCCGCCCCCGTAGAAACCCCTGGCTCGCCCCCGAGGCGTGGACGTGAGGCAATGGGTTCCGCCGGTGCCGGGCGGAGGTCATGAGTTCCGCGCTCGGAACCGATGACCTCCGGTTCTGGTCGGGGGAACCGATGGCCTCAGGTGCCCTAGTTCCAGTGGGCGGCCGGGGGGAGACCACGAGCGCTCAGATGATGCGGGTTTCGTGGCCCTTCCAGTACTCGTCCTTGAGCAGCCGTTTGTAGAGCTTGCCGGTCGGGTGGCGGGGCAGCTCGGCGCGGAAGTCCACGGTCCGGGGGCATTTCACGTCCGCCAGGTGCTCCCGGCAGTAGGCGACGAGCTCGCGCTCCAGCTCGGGGCCGGCGTCGTCCATCGACAGCGGCTCCACCACCGCCTTGACCTCCTCGCCGAACTCGTCGTGGGGGATCCCGAACACGGCCACGTCGGCCACCTTGGGGTGCATGGCCAGGACGTTCTCGGCCTCCTGCGGGTACACGTTCACGCCGCCGGTGATGATCATGTAGGCCTTGCGGTCGGTCAGGTACAGGAACCCGTCGTCGTCCACATAGCCGACGTCGCCGAGCGTGGTCCACCCGTGTCCACCGGGATCGTGGGCGGCGGCCGTCTTGTCGGGATCGTTGTGGTAGGTGAACTCGGAGCCGCCGCCGAAGTAGATGGTGCCCGGCTCGCCGGTAGGCGCCTCGCCGCCCTGCTCGTCGAGGATGTGCACCTCGCCGAGGAGCGATCGACCGACGGTGCCCCGGTGGGCCAGCCACTCCTCGCTGTTGCAGCAGACGAAGCCGTTGCCCTCGGTGCCCGCGTAGTACTCGTACAGGATCGGTCCCCACCACTCGATCATCTGCTCCTTGACCGCAACCGGGCAGGGGGCGGCGGCGTGGACGGCGACCTGGAGCGACGACAGGTCGTGTCGCTGGCGCACATCGGTCGGCAGCTTGAGCATGCGGATGAACATGGTCGGCACCCACTGGCTGTGCGTCACCCCGTAGCGCTCGATCACGGCCAGGGCCTCGGCCGGGTCGAAGTGCTCCATCACCACCGCAGTGCCGCCGAGCCGGTGGACCGCCATGGTGAAGCGCAGCGGCGCCGAGTGGTAAAGCGGGGCGGGGGAGAGGTACACGGTGTCGACGGTGCCGCCGTAGAGGCCCGCCAGCAGCAGGTGGACCGGGTCGGCGCTGCCGATGGGTGCGCCCGACAGCGGGGCCTCGATGCCCTTGGGGCGCCCGGTCGTGCCCGACGAGTAGAGCATGTCGCGACCCTCTGTCCGCTCCTCGTCCAGTGGTGTGTCCGGTTGCGCGGCGATGGCCTCCTCGTACGGCTCGTAGCCGTCGATGGCGCCATCCAGCATGAACGTCTTCACGCCGTCGGCCAGCTCACCCACGAGCTCGGCGGCCTGGTCCGCCTTGTAGGCGGAGGTCACGAAGGCCTGCGCACCGGAGTCGTCGATGATGTAGGCCATCTCGTCGGTCGTCAACCGCGAGCTCATCGCCGTGTAGTAGAGGCCGGCGTAGTACGCGCCCCAGGCGAGGGCATGGAACCGCGGGTGGTTCTCGAGGCAGAACGCCACGTGGTCGCCGGGGTGGAGGCCCAGGGACCGGAACAGGTGTGACACCCGGTTGGCCTCCGCATCGAGCTCGCGGTAGGTGACGACCCGACCTGAGCCAGCCATGACCACGGCGGGCTTGTCGGGGGTGGTGTCTGCGTGGGCGCCGGGAAACATGGCCCGGCACGGTAGCTGCCTCGTGACTCAGGACACATCCCGGGGCGGCACTCGCCGCGGGCGCCGATAGCCTGATTTGAAGTGGACATCACCGACCGGTTCGCCGAGCTGGTGCGCGGTCCGGAGGAGCGATGCCAGCTCGATCTGGGGGCCTTGCTGATCGCCGCCCACGCCCGGCGCGACCTCGACGTCGATGCTCAGCTCCAACGCCTCGACGAGCTGGCCACGAGCTGTCCAGGCTCGGACATCGACGCACTCACCGCCCACCTGTGCGGGACGCTGGGCTTCCGGGGCGACACCGACGACTACAGCCACCCGCGCAACTCGTTGCTCGAC
>Ga0081455_10001593_pt1 | contig 27740 bp, 25 predicted proteins | sample TabmetS3T2R1_FD_70207 | JGI IMG/M metagenome (GOLD analysis project Ga0081455, IMG submission 70207) | Tabebuia heterophylla rhizosphere microbial communities from the University of Puerto Rico - S3T2R1 | ecosystem: Host-associated > Plants > Roots > Rhizosphere ...
CGGCCAGCAGCGGGCGGCAGACCCGGTCGGTGCCGGCCAGCACCGCCTTGCGGACGAACTCGGCCCGCAGCTGGTCGAGTTCGTCGGCGGCCAGGCCCGGGAAGGAGGCCACGAAGCCGGACCGCGCCGCCACGCCGGCGTTGATCTCGGTCGCGGCGAAGTGGTCCTCCAGCGCGACGTCCACCTGGGACACTCCGGGCACGGCGCTGACCGCGTCGTAGGCGTCGGCGACCATCAGGAACGCGAAGTTGGGCGCGCAGAAGTAGGTGGGCAGCCGCAGCCGTACGACCGCCGTCCCCCCGCACGTGACGCGGCAGGACGCCACGAAGCCGAGGTCGGTGACGGCCTCGTCCAGCTCCGGGTCCCGTACCTGGGCAAGCGCCGCCCAGACCGCGGCGTGCACCGTCGCGGTCCGGCCGGCCTTGGGCAGGGTGCCAGTCATGGAGACGCCGGCTCCAGGGTCGCCTCCTCGGGTTCCGCCTGCGCCTTTGGCAACTGGCACTCGGCCGGGACCTCGATGCCGTACAGGCGGGCGGCGTTCAGGCCGAGGATCTTCTTCTTGGTGGCCGTGGTGACCCGCGGGTAGTCGGAGAACTCATCGCTGGGGTAGTCCCAGTCGACGAAGCCCTCGATCTGCCACCGCGGCTCCCAGATGCCGTAGTCGCTGCCGAAGGTCATCTTGTCCTCGCCGACCCAGAACAGTAGCTCGCCCATCACCTTGGCGAAGAACTTCGGCCGGGCGTGCATGAGGCCGCCGATGACCACCGACAGGCCGGCGTACACGTTGGGTTCCTGCGTGGCCATGAAGCAGAAGTCCTCGATGCGCGGCAGTCCGACGTGCTCGACGATGAAGTTCAGGCCGGGGAAGTCGGTGGCGGCGTGGTCCACATCGGACACGTCGAAGGCGTCCTTGTCCAGCGGCCAGATCGTCGGTCCCTTGTGGACATGGATGTTCCTGATACCCAGCTCCTGGCACCGCTCCAGGTACCGGTACGCCGCCGGGTCCTTCAGCGTCCAGCCGCGCGAGCCGTCCTTCCACTCCGCGGTGTAGAGCTTCACGCCGGTGGAGCCCCAGCGGGCCACGTTCTCGGCCAGCTCCTTCAGCCCGTCGTCGCCGTCGCGCGGGTCCCACCGGGTGTTCACCACGAACCGGCCGGGGTGCTTCTCGGCCAGCGCGCCGTTCCGCTCGGTGGTGTTGAAGCCCTCCCGGTACCACTCCTTCAGGTACGTCGGCTGGAACACGGCCACATCCACGTACCCGTCCTCGAACAGGTCCTTCATCAGGTCCTGTTCGGAGTAGCGCTGGAAGTGCTCGATCGGCCAGTGCGTCGCGGCCGGGGCGAGCCCCTGGTAGGCGTGGAAGCACTCGATCCAGCCCTTGGCGTAGTGCTCGGCGCCGGGCACCCAGTTCGCCGGGCTGGCATCCCAGAAGTGCATGTGGCTGTCGACGACGAAGTACTTCTCGCCATCCTTCTCGTACATTCGATCCCCCTTGGGGCCGTCGCGTCAGCTGGAGCTGGTGAGGTCGAACCCGATGTATTCCGCGGCGTCCTCGGGATTGGCGAACATGATCGTCCGGTCGTCCTCGTGGATCATGCGGCCGTAGTGGGTGGACATGCTCTCCTCGAACTCGGCGGCGTCGAAGAAGCCCGCCTCCTCGCCGAGCGCCTCGGAGATCTCGTCGTAGACGAAGTCCATCCGGCGGATCGCGTCGACCCGGATCATCGACGGCAGCGGGGTGACGGTGACGCCCTCCTTGCCGCGCATCACCTGCGCCACCACCTGGCCCACCTGGTTGTTCATCAGCGTGACGCCGCACCTGTTCGAGGCGCTGCTGTCGGACTTGAAGGGGCTCTCGGCCGCGCTGAACTCGCCCGCCCGCACCGATGTCATTGCGCCAACTCCTTGGGGATGTCCAGGCCGAGCTCGGCGAGGATGCCGGAGAACCGGCTCTTGACCCGGTCCAGGCTGTCCTCGAAGCGCGGCGGGCGGGCGTCCGGCTGCGACCACAGCGGTTGCAGCGCGCGGGCGGCGACCAGGCAGCGCGGCACCCAGGTGGCCAGCCATTCCTGCATGATCGCCTTGTTGTGCTGGGCGAACTCGCGGTCCTCGGTGAGCAGCACGAACATCGCCTTGGTGTAGCGCAGGTCGCGCTCGGCGTAGTCGTGCTCGCCGGCGCCGATGAGCGTCGGGGTGACGTAGTCGCCGTTGCCCGGCGCGGCGTGCTGGACCAGTTGGCTGCGGAACAGCTCCCCCACCAGCGGCTCGAAGACCACGTTCGCGGCGAAGATCGCCTCGCACCAGTCGTCGATGGCGGTCAGCTGCTCGGCGGTGTCGCGTACGCCCTGCCAGACCGGGTCGGAGTTCCAGGTGTGCAGGTGCGCGGCGCCGTCGAAGTCCTCGATCTCCTCCGAGAGCGTGAGGTTGTACAGCGCGAGGTCCTGGGCGAACCGGATCCGGTGCATGCTGTTCACCGAGATCGCGTTGTTGTGCATGTTCGTGGGGGCACGCCGGTTGGCGTTGGCGAACAGGTAGAGCCCGAGGCCGTGCTCCACGTGCATCCAGGCGCCGACGTTGCGCTCCACGAAGCGCACCCAATTGGGGTTCCACTGCGCGAAGGACTTCTGCTCGCGGGCCGACTCGATGTTCTGGTTGACCTGCCGTACGACGTTGGAGTTGTACCGGTAGAAGGTGAGCTCCCACTCCTCGTTGGGGTCGCGGAACTCGTGCCAGCCGTGCGCCGGCCAGTCGTAGCCCTTGCCGCCGGAGCCGGGGTAGCGCTCGGGCTCGGGGCGGTCCGAACCCCACGCCTTCAACCTCGTCCAGTCCAGCGGGTACCCGCCGCGGCCGTCGGAGAAGCCGTACAACCAGCCCTGCGAGAGGTAGTGCCGCGGGTCCGGCTGGACCTCGACGGTGACATCCTCGTAGTGGGTCTGCTTGCGCCGCTGCGGGATGTAGTAGTTGTAGCGGCGGGCGGTGGAGTCCGGAAACTCCTTCGCGCCGGCCTCGGCGTCGGTGAAGACAGGCTTGGGGACGCTTCGTTCCTGCATCTCTGTCATTCCGATCCTCCTCACGTATCCGCGTTGCCGGTGGTGGTGAACTTGTCGTAGTAGATGCGGTTCGCGGCCACCCCGAGGCCGGTCAGCAGCGGGATCGCGGCGTCCACCATCGGCGGTGGGCCGCAGACGTAGGCGTGTACGCCGGCCAGCTGGAGCTCGTTCCGCTTGACCACATCGGTGACCAGCCCGACCTCGCCGTCCCAGCCGTCCGCCTCGTCCGGCTCGGAAAGCGCTGGTACGTAACGGAATCCGGGCAGCGAGTCGGCCAGCGCCCGCAGCTCGTCCTCGAAGCACAGGTCGCGCCGCCGCCGGGCGCCGTAGTAGTAGGTGGCGCGCCTGCTGATCCCGCGCTCGGCCATCGACCGCAGCACCGACAGGATCGGGGCCATCCCGGCGCCGCCGCCGAGGAAGACCAGGTCGGCGTCGTGACCCTCGCGCAGGGTGAACACCCCGAACGGGCCGGTCAGCTCCAGCCGGTCCCCGATCCGCAGCTCCTGGTCGAGGAAGCGGGAGAACAGCCCGTCCGGGTAGACCTTGATGACGAACTCCAGCCGGCCGTCGTCCCGGCTGGAGGTGTTGGCCATCGAGAACGAGCGGGTGGCATCCCGCCCCGGGATGGTGATGTCGACGTACTGGCCGGGGAAGAACTTGATCTCGCGCGGCTCCACCAGCCGCAGCACCAGGTGCCGCATGTCGTGGGTGACCGGGTCGTTGGAGACCACCTCGGCCACCGCCTGCTGGATCGGCAGCCCGGACCGGATCATGTCCTCGTCGTAGTTGAGCAGCTCGATCGTCAGGTCCTCGTACGCGTGCGCCCGGCACAGCAGCGTGAAGCCCTCCTCGCGCTCGTAGTCGGGCAGCGCGAAGGTGGAGTAGCGATCCAGCTCGACGTCGTCACCGTCGAGCAGGAAGGACTTGCACGAGGAGCACTGGCCCTCCTTGCAGCCGTGCATGAGCATGATCCCCTGCTCGGCGGCGGCCCGCAGGATCGTCTGCTCCTCACCGACCTCGATCTCGATGCCGACCGGTTCGAACCGCACCACGTGCTTGCGCTCGCCAGCCATCACTCACCTCCCCGCTCGTCTGGTGGACACCCGTGGGATGGGGAGGACCCGGTGCCCCCGGGTCCTCCCCCGCAGGGATCAGGGCTGGGCGGGTGCCGGGCGGCCGGCCGGGCCCTGCCGGTTGTAGTCGGCCTGGAAGGCGGCGCGCTGCTCGGCGGTCATCTGGTTCAGCAGCACGTTCGGGCTCTGCAGCGGCGGGCAGCGGCGCAGGTGGTCCAGCGTCCACATCTTCGACGGGTCCAGGTTGAGGTGCGGCTGGGCGACCAGGGTCTTGCCGTCGTCGCGGACGTACCCCATGTCGGAGACGACGTCGGCCCAGTTCCAGCCGTGGTAGAGGGTCTCCCACTCGCGCTTGCCGATGAGCTTGCCCATGTTCGGGGTCGAGCGGCCCTGGTAGGTCGGGCGGAACGCGGTGGCGTCGGTCCACTTGCACATCTCGTGGCAGTACGTACGCCACTGGCCGTCCACCTCGGCCATGACCATGTCCTCACGGACCAGGCAGGGCACCATGCAGGTCCAGCACCGGTGCGGGTACACGTAGTCGACGTCCTCGAACACGATCGGGTTGTGGCCGTTCGGGGTCGCCAGCCGGTTGTAGTTCTCCCACCACTTGCCGTACCGGTCGTACCAGCCCGGGTACTTGTGCTCGAACCACTCGAAGTCCTTGTCGGTCATCGGGTCGATGCGCCAGTAGTTGGCCAGCCAGCCGGTGGCGAAGAACTGCGCCACCTCGTGTACGTAGCCCTTGTTCCAGATCTGGTTCCACGACTCCTCGATGAGGTCGTGCGGGATCACCAGGCCGTACTTCTCCAGCGGTACGAGGTAGCTACGGTAGTAGTCGTCGTAGATCCACCGGCGCCACATCTCGGCGTAGCTCTCGCGGTCCTTGCGGCGGTCCTTCGTGCCGTACTCGATGAAGGTGCCGATGGCCGCGTCGACGACCCGGTGGTTGTTCCACCACGCGTAGCGCAGGTCGCGTTCGAGCAGCTGGTGGTTGCCCTCGTCGGACAGCGCCATCAGCAGCGTGGCGTACCCGTTGCTGATGTGCCGGGACTCATCCGACTGCACCGAGTGGAACACCGTCGGCAACAGGTAGTCACCGTTGGCCGCCGCCTCGGCCGGCATGGCCACGAACAGGGTGTTGGTGAACGCCGTCTCCGCCACGATGGTCAGGTAGATGCTCGCCGCGGTGATCGCGTCACCGGTGATGAACCCCTCGGCGAACTGCCGGCCGATCGTGCCGCAGTAGTCGTTCTGGAAATTGCGCAGGCTGGAGTTGAAGCCGGCCGGGTCGATGTAGTTGTTCATGTACAGGCGCTTGAGGTTCTGCTGGATCGTCGAGTGCCGCACCTCGTCGATCATCTGGATCGCCTGGCCGTTGTGCAGTTCCGGGTTGGGCACCGTACGGAACAGCAGCGGCATGGCCCTGGCCGCCGAGATCTCCGGCAGCGGGATGATCGACAGGAACAGCTTCTGCCATTCCAGCCAGCGCTCCTGCACCTGCCGGAACATGTTGCCCCGGATCGCGCCGTCGGACGCGCCGTAGACCCGGTGGTCCTTCTCCTCCTGCATGGGGAAGTACGACCGCAGGACCTGTTTGAGCGGGTCCTTCTTCTGGGCCTTGGCGAACGTGTAATCCGTGCCGTACTGGGAAACCGGCTCGTGGTACATCGGCTCCCAGGACAGCTCCTGGATCTTCTGGTGGGCCTTTGCCACGCTCTGTCGACTCATAGTGCCTCCTCACCCGCCGCTCGGGCCGAACTTCTGGTGCCGCCGATCACACCCCCTGGCCGGCCGGGCGCGGGTCTCAAGATGAGGCAGTCCCGGCTCAGGGCTCGCCGAAGACCGCCGACCGCAGCTGGGTGAGCTGGTCCCGTACGCCCTCGATCACCTGCCGGTTACCCTCCGCAGCCGGCGTGATCCCGAGCGCGCGCAACAGGTCGGCCGCCGGGCCGCCCGGATCCCCGGGGCCGCCGAGCACGGGGTGGAGCCCCTGGTCGGCGAGGTGGTGGAAGACCAGGCTGACGACGCTCCACGGGTTGTAGGTCTCGTCCGGCTGGACGCCCGGTTCGTCCATCGCGCACCTCCGTGTCCCGCATCAGATGACCTGCGGGGCGGCCCGGAGGTCTCAATTTGAGACAGCGGGCCGAGGGCGTGTGCACAATTCTGTAATCACGACGCAACCTCGACGCCGCAGCGACACGGGGAAGGCGGTGCGATGTCAGCTATGCAGGATCCGTACGCCGCCGGCGAGCACCTGGCCGAGACCCGGGTGCGCTTCCTGACCGCCGAACCGGTCGAGCCCAGCCAGGTACGCGACACGATCCTGGCCTCGTGGTGGCGATCGCGGCGGTGGAACGTGGCCGCCGACCACCTCGACCTGTCCTACGTACGCGACCCGGACCTGGACACCCCGCTGACCCGCAGCGCCGGCCCGGTGCTGCGGGACCTGCGCGAACGGCTGGACGGGCAGCCGATCAGCATCATCCTCACCGACCCGGCCGGCGTGGTGCTGACCCGGCTGAAGGCCGACCAGCACCTGGACCGGCACCTGGACAGCGTGCACCTGGCGCCCGGTTTCTCCTACGCCGAGGAGTTCGTCGGCACCAACGGCATCGGTACGGCGCTGGAGGGCGGCCGGCCGATGCACGTGTTCGGGCACGAGCACTACGCGGAGAACCTGGAGGACCTGGCCTGCGCCGGGGTGCCCATCCAGCACCCGATCTCCGGCAAGACCGTCGGCGCGGTGGACCTGACCTGCTGGCGCAAGGACGCCGGCCCGCTGCTGATCACCCTGGCCAAGACCACCGCCGAGCAGATCCGGCAGGCGCTGCTCACCGACTCCGGGATGCGCGAGTTCGAGCTGTTCCAGGAGTACCTGCGGGCCTGCCGGCGCGCCTCGGGGATCGTGCTGGCGCTGAACAACGACGTGGTGATGATGAACGACCACGCCCGCCAGGTGCTCGACCCGGCCGACCAGCCGGCGCTGCTCGGGCGCGCCGCGGAGGCGCTGGCCAGCCGGCACCGCGGCCCGGTCCTGGTCGAGCTGCCCACCGGCGTGACGGCCCGGCTGTACTGCCACCCGGTGCACGGCGAGAGCCGGCTGGCCGGCGGCGTGGTGTACGTGAAGCTGCTGCACGGCGACCGGCCGGGAGTGGCCGAGCCGGTGGCGGCGCCGGTCCGGATGTACCTGCCCGGTGTGGTCGGCTCCGCGCCGCTGTGGCTGCGCGCTGGCCAGGAGGTGGACGCGACGTACGAGACCGGCGAGTGGCTGGCGCTGGAGGGCGAGGCCGGCGTGGGCAAGCTGGCCCTGGTCCGCGCCGTACACCAGCGCCGCAGCCCGGCCGCGCGCTTCCACGTACTCGACGCCCACCAGACCGTCGACGAGCAGTGGCAGGAGCAGGCCCGCCGGGAGCTGCTGGAGGGCACCGGCACCCTGGTCGTCCGGCACGTCGACACCCTCGACCCGGTACGCCTGCGGGCGCTGGCCGACACCCTGCAGGCCGCCCGGGCCGCGGGCCGGCAGCACGAGCTGCGGGTGGTGGTCACCCTCGGCCAGGGCCAGCGCGGCGACGACCTCACCGACCTGCTGCGCTCCTTCCCCAGCACCATCGAGCTGCCCCCGCTGCGGCACCACGTCGAGGACCTGCGCGACCTGGTCCCGTTCTTCCTCGGCAAGCTCGGCCAGCACGGCCGGCTGACCTGCTCCCCCGAGGCCATGCAGTTACTGCTGCGCACCGGCTGGCCCGGCAACATCGAGCAGCTGTGGCAGGTGCTGCGCCGCGTCGTCCGGCACCGCCGTACCGGCGCCATCCAGCCCAACGACCTCCCCCCGGAGTGCCGGACCGTCAGCCGCCGCCTGCTCAGCCCGCTGGAGTCCATGGAGCGCGACGCCATCGTGCAGAGCCTCATCAACACCGAGGGCAACAAGGTCCGCGCGGCCCGCTCCCTCGGCATGTCCCGGGCCACCATCTACCGCAAGATCCACGAGTACGGCATCGTCACCCCGACCTGATCCCGTACGTCCGCTGACGTACGGGAAGTGTCGCGGCTGGGCGGACGCGGTGCAGCGGTGCCGGCGGCAGGGTTGGCGGCATGGAACCTGTCGTGACGCGAGGGCTGACGAAACGGTACGGCGAGCTGGTGGCCGTTGCCGATCTTGATCTGGTGGTGCGGGCCGGGGAGGTGTACGGGTTTCTCGGGCCGAACGGGGCCGGGAAGACGACCACGCTGCGGATGCTGCTGGGGCTGGTCCGGCCCACAGCGGGCGAGGTGCTGCTGCACGGGCGGCCGCCGGGCGCGCTGGAGGGTATCGGGGCGCTGATCGAGGGACCGGCGTTCTACCCGTACCTGTCCGGGCGGGACAACCTGCGGGTCATGGCGCGGCACGCGCGGGTCGCCGACCGGCGGGTGGACGTCGTGCTGGAGATGGTCGACCTGACCGGCCGCGGCAAGGACCGGTACGGGGCGTACTCGCTGGGCATGAAGCAGCGGCTCGGGGTGGCGGCGGCGCTGCTGAAGGACCCGCGGCTGCTGGTGCTGGACGAGCCGACCAACGGGCTGGACCCGGCCGGGATGGCCGACATGCGGGCCATGGTGCGGCGGCTCGGCGCGGCCGGGTGCACCGTGCTCATCTCCAGCCACCTGCTCGGCGAGGTGGAGCAGATCTGCGACCGGGTCGGCGTGATCGCGCAGGGCCGGCTGGTCGGCGAGGGTACGGTGGCCGACCTGCGCGGCGCCGCCGACCTGCGGGTGGTCGCCGCGCCGCTGGAGCGGGCCGCCGGGCACGCGCGGGACCTGCTGGGTGCGGACGCGGTCAGCCTGGTGGACGGCGGGCTGCACCTGGCCGTCGAGGCCGCGCGCGCCGGGGAGATCAACTCCTCGCTGGTCTGCGCCGGGGTGACCGTCTCCGAGCTGCGGATGGTCGAACGGGACCTGGAGGAAACCTTCTTCGCGCTGACCGGAGGTGAGAGCCGTGTGGGGTGACTTCTCCGCCGAGGTGATCAAGCTGGTGAAGCGGCCGGCGAACTGGTTGCTGCTGGCCGTGGCGATGGTGCTGGGGTTGCTGTTCACCTACGTCGTCCCGTACGCCGGCTTCAAGGGGGCGACGACCAACGCGACCGGCGGCCGCGGGCTGGCGGCGATGCTGCCGGCGAACCTGGTGGGCAACTCGGTCGCCGGCCTGCCGGTGTTCATGGGCGCGATCATGGTGATCGTCGGGGTCCTCGCGGTCGGCGGCGAGTACGGCTGGAACACCTGGAAGACCGTGCTCACCCAGGGCCCGTCCCGGCTGGCCGTCTTCGCCGGCAAGGTCGGCGCGCTGGCCGTCGCGGCGCTGAGCTTCGTGGTCGCGTTCTTCGCCGTCGGTGTCGCCGCGAGCATGGTCATCGCCTCGCTGGAGGACCAGTCGTTGGCGCTGCCGTCGGCTGGCGACCTGCTGGTGGGCGTCGGCGCGGGGTGGCTGATGGCCGGCTGCTGGACCGCGTTCGGCGTCCTGCTGGCGGTGCTGCTGCGCGGTGTCGCGCTGGCCGTCGGGTTGGGCCTGGTGTGGCTGCTGGCCGTACAGAACCTGATCACCCTGCTCGCCGCGCCGCTGCTGCCCTGGGTCGCCCAGGCGCAGAAGGGCCTGCCCGGGCCGAACGCGGGCGCCCTCGCGGCCGCCCTGGGCAGCGCGACCGACACCCCCGGGGTGGAGGCCATCGTCGGCGGCGCCCAGGCGGCGCTGGTCCTGGCGGTGTACCTGGTCGGGTTCCTCGCCGTCGGCGCGGCCCTGTTGCGCCGACGTGACATCCTCTAGTCCTATGGGCGACGGCCTGCTCGCCGCTGCACTGCTGGTGTTCGGGCTGGTCGCGACGCCACTGGCGACCGCGCACCAGCCCGGCACGGTACGCCTGGACGCGCTGGGGTACGCGCTGATCGTGGCGGCCTCGGCGGTCCTGGCGCTGCGGCACCGCTGGCCGGTCGGCGTGCTCGCGCTCAGCACCGCCGCGATCACCGCGTACCTGTTCCGCGGCTACGCGTACGGGCCGGTGCTGCTGGTCTTCTCCGTCGCCATCTACACCGTGGCCGCCCGGCTGGCACTGCGCCTGTCCGCGGCGGCCGCCGGCGCGGCACTGGTCGCGCTGAGCACGCACGTGTTCGTGCCGCACCCGCACAACCCGGGCGTGGGCGGCCTGCTGCCCGCCACCGCGTGGGTCGTCGTGCCCTTCGCGCTGGGCGTCACGGTCCGGCTGAACCGGGCCGACGCCGCCCGCGCCCGCCTGGACGCGGCCCGGCGCATCGCCGACGACGAGCGGCTGCGCATCGCCCAGGAGGTGCACGACGTGGTGGGGCACGGCTTGGCCGCCATCCACATGCAGGCCGAGATCGCGCTGCACCTGCTGCACCGCAGGCCCGAGCAGGCGCAGGCCGCGCTCACCGCGATCAGCCGGACCAGCAAGCAGGGGCTGGACGAGCTGCGGGCGACGCTGACCGCGGTACGGCACGGGGACGACCGGGCGCCCGCGCCCGGGCTGGCCCAGCTGCCCGCCCTGCGCGACCGGCTGGCGCACGCCGGGCTGCCGGTGACCCTGTCGGTGGCCGGCGGCGGCCCAGTGCCGGCAGCGGTCGACCTGGCCGGCTACCGGATCGTGCAGGAGGCGCTGACCAACGTGCTGCGGCACGCGGGCGCGACCGGCGCGGCGGTGCGAGTGGAGCATACGGCCGGCGCGGTGGAGGTCGAGGTCACCGACAGCGGCATCGGCGGTACGCCCGCGCCGGGTGGCACCGGCATCGCCGGCATGCGGGAGCGCGCCACCGCGCTGGGCGGCGCGCTCACCGCCGGACCGCGGCCCGGCGGCGGGTTCCGCGTGCACGCCGTACTCCCGGTACCGCCGGGGGCCGCGCCGTGATCGACGTCCTGATCGCCGACGACCAGGACCTGGTCCGGATCGGGCTGCGGTCGCTGATCGAGGCCGAGGACGACCTGCGGCTGGTGGGCGAGGCCGCCGACGGGCTGGAGGCGGTCGCGCTGGCCCGCCGGACCCACCCGCAGATCATCCTGATGGACGTACGGATGCCCGGCATCGACGGCATCGAGGCGACCCGCCGGCTGGCCGCCGACCCGTCGATGAGCGCCACCCGGGTTATCGTGCTGACCACCTTCGAGCTGGACGAGTACGTCTTCGACGCGCTCCGCCACGGCGCCAGCGGCTTCCTCACCAAGGACACCAAGCCGGCCGAACTGCTGCGCGCCATCCGGCTGGTCGCCGCCGGCGAGGCGCTGCTGTCGCCGTCGGTGACCCGCCGGGTGGTCAGCGAGTTCGCCGCCCGGCCGGCCCGCCCGCGCAACCCGCACCCGCTGCTGGACACGCTGACCGAGCGGGAGCGGCAGATCGTCGGCCTGGTCGGCGAGGGGCTCAGCAACGACGACATCGCCGAGCGCCTGGTCGTCAGCCCGGCCACGGCGCGTACGCACGTCAGCCGGGCGATGGTGAAGCTCGGCGCCCGCGACCGCGCCCAACTGGTCGTGTTCGCCTACCAGTCCGGTCTTACTTGACGGCGAGTACGTCGACCGGCCGGATGTCGGGAGCCGCGGCGAGCAGGTCGTCGGCTACTTTGCCGAGTTCTACGGGGATCTGGCCGTTGAGGTGGGCCTGGCGGGCCTCTTCGGTGTCGAAGGTGTCGAAGATCCCGAAGGTCGTCTCGCCCAGCCGGAAGGCGTACCAGGTGACAGTGCCGTCCTCGGCGGCCGCGATCGCCCGCGCCGAGGCGAGGAACGCGCCGAGGTCGTCGCCCTTGCCCGGCTGTGCTTCGAAGAAGGCGAGGAACCCACGGCTGACTGTCATGTCATGTCCCTTTCGTCACTGGTGTCGCCCACGGTAGCGCTGGCGCTGGAGGTGAGCGGGAAGTGGCAGGCGACCAGCCGGCTGGCCGGTCCGATCGGGTTGGCCAGCGGTGGCTCCTGCTCGGCGCACAGGTCCTGCGCGCGCGGGCAGCGGGTGCGGAACCGGCAGCCGCTGGGCGGGTTCAGCGCCGAGGGCGGCTCGCCGGGGACGGCGGCGCGCGGCTTGGCCGCCTCCTGCACCGGGTCGGCGACCGGGATCGCGTCGATGAGGCCCTTGGTGTACGGGTGCCAGGGCGCCGAGTAGACCGCCGCCGACGGGCCGGTCTCCACGATCCGGCCCAGGTACATGACCGCGATCCGGTCGGTCAGGTAGCGCACCACGGCCAGGTCGTGGCTGATGAACAGGTAGCTGAGCTCCCGGTCCTGCTGCAGATCCTTCATCAGGTTGAGGATCTGCGCCTGCACCGACACATCCAGCGCGGAGACCGGTTCGTCGGCGACGATCAGGCCCGGCTGCAACGCGAGCGCGCGGGCCAGGCCGATCCGCTGCCGCTGCCCGCCGGAGAACTCGTGCGGGTAGCGCTCGGCGGACCGCCGCGGCAGGCCAACGGCGTCCAGCAGCTCGTCCACCCGCCGGTCCCGGTCGCGGGAGGTGCCCACGCCCTGGATCTCCAGCGGTTCGCGCAGGATCGCCCGTACCCGCATCCGCGGGTCCAGCGAGGCGTAGGAGTCCTGGAACATCAGCTGTACGTGCCGCCGCTCCAGCCGGCGGGCGGTGCCGCGCAACCGGTCCACCCGGCGGCCGCGGAACAGGATCTCGCCCCGGCTGGGCTGCTCCAGCCCGACGATCAGCCGGGCCAGCGTGGTCTTGCCGCAGCCGGACTCCCCCACCAGGCCCACCGCCTCGCCGCGGTCGAGCCGGAAGGTGACCCCGGCGACCGCGCTCACCGCGCCCGCGTTCCGCTGCGCGATCAGCCCGGTGCGTACCGGGAAGTCCTTGGCCAGGTCGGAGACCGACAGCAGCGCCGTGCCGTCGGCCGGGACGTACGTGGTGGGCGCGACCCAGCCGGCCTCGCCCACCGCCCGCGCCCCGGCCGCCGGCACAGCGCTGGCCACCGGCGCCGCGGGCCCGGCCGGCCGCGGCACGAAGCAGGCGAAGGCGTGGTGATCCCCGGACAGGTCGGGGGTCTCGGTACGGCAGCGGGCGACCGCGTGCCGGCAGCGCGGCGCGAACCGGCACGCCGACGGCGGGTCGGTCAGGTCCGGCGGCAGGCCGGGGATCGAGTACAGCCGCTGCGCGGTGCCGGCCACCCGGTCGGGCAGCGCGGCGAACAGCGCCTCGGTGTAGCGGTGCCGCGGGTTGGCGAACAGCTCGACCGCGCCGGCGGTCTCCACGATCCGGCCGGCGTACATCACCGCGACCCGGTCGGCGCTGCCGGCGATCACCCCGAGGTCGTGGGTGACCAGGATGACCGCCATCCCAATCTCGGCGCGCAGGTCGTCGATCAGCTCCAGGACCTGCTTCTGGATCGTCACGTCCAGCGCGGTCGTCGGCTCGTCGGCGATGAGCAGCTTCGGGTGGCAGATCAGCGCCATCGCGATCATCACCCGCTGCCGCTGCCCGCCGGACAGCTGGTGCGGGTAGTCGTCGTAGCGCCGGGCCGGGCTGGGGATCCCGACGCGGGCGAACATGTCGATCACCTGCGTACGCGCCTGCGCCCGGCTCACCCCCCGGTGCAGCCGCAGCGGCTCGGCGACCTGGGAGCCGACCGGTTGCACGGCGTTCAGCGAGGTCGCCGGATCCTGGAAGATCATCCCGATCTCGCCGCCGCGGACCTCGCACATCTCGCGCTCCGGCAGCGCGGTGAGCTCGCGCCCGTCGAAGCGGACCGAGCCGCCGACGATCTGCCCGCCCGGCGGCAGCAGCCGCTCGATGCTCATCGCGGTCATCGTCTTGCCGCAGCCGGACTCCCCCACGATGCCGAGCGTCTGGCCGGCCGACACCTCCAGCGACACCCGGTCCAGCGCGTGTACGACGGTCCTACGCAGGGTGATGTCGGTGCTGAGGTCGCGGATCTCCAGCAACGCCACGCCGTCACCGCCTCCGCAGCCGTACCTCGACGGCGTCGCGCAACCCGTCGCCGACGAAGTTGACCGCGACCACGACGAGGACGATGAGGATCCCGGCCGGGTAGATCAGCCACCAGTAGTTGGGGAAGATGAAGTTCGTGCCCTTGCTGAGCATGCCGCCCCAGTCGGTGGCCGGCGGGGAGATGCCCAGCCCGAGGTAGCCGAGGTAGGCGATCAGCAGGATCGCGTCGGCGACCTGGAAGGTGGCGTTCACGATCACGGTGCCGGCCACGTTCGGCAGGATGTGCCGCAGCACCGACCGCCACGACGAGCCGCCCATCATCCGTACGGCCTGCACGTACTCGCGCATCCGCAGGGTCAGCGACTCGCCGCGGACCAGCCGGGCCGGGATCAGCCACGCGGTCAGCCCGAGGACGACGATCATCACGGTCACGCTCGGCCGGACGATCGTGACCAGGTAGAGCAGCAGGAACAGGATCGGGATCGCCAGCAGCGCGTCGACGACCCGCATCATGACCGCGTCGACCAGGCCGCCGAAGAAGCCGGACACCGCGCCCCACAGCGTGCCGACCAGGGTGGCGATCAGCGCGGCGGCGAACCCGATCGTCAGCGAGGCCCGGCCGCCGACCATCAGCCGGCCGAGTTCGTCGTACCCGGTCTCGTCGGTGCCCAGCGGGTGCCCGGCGCCCGGCGGCAGCGTGGCGTTCGCCAGGTTCACGTCGACCTGGTTGGTGTGGTAGACCAGCGGGCCGCCGAAGCAGAACAGCACCAGCAGCACGACGACGGCCAGGCCCGCCACCGCGAGCCGGTTCTGTACGAAGACCGCGGCGCCGGCCCGGAACGCCCCGCGCGGCCGGCCGGCCGGGAGCGCGATCTCGTGCTGCGGCGCCAGCTGCTCGGTGGCCAGGTCGATGGGGTTGACACTCATGCGTACCTCACCCTCGGGTCGAGCAGCGCGTACGACAGGTCGGCCAGCAGGTTCCCCAGCACGGTCGCGACCGCGGTGACCAGCACGACGCCGAGTTCGACCGGGTAGTCGGAGGTCTGCGCGGCCTGCCAGAACAGCAGGCCCATGCCGGGGAAGTTGAAGATCGACTCGGTGACCAGCGCACCGGCGAACAGTGCCGGCAGCGACAGCCCGATCAGCGTCGCGATCGGGATCAGCGCGTTGCGCAGCACGTGCCGCGACAGCACCCGGGACGAGGAGCACCCCTTGCTGCGGGCCGTACGGACGTAGTCCTGGGTGAGGTTGTCCAGCACCGCCGAGCGCATGTACCGGGAGAAGCCGGCGATGCCCAGCAGTGCCAGCGTGACGATCGGCAGGATCATCCCGCGGAAGTCGGCGAAGATCGGTACCACCCCGTCGGACTGCGGTGCCTCCGGCGGCAGTACGTTCAGCTTCTGCGCGAACACCAGCACCAGGATCAGCCCGAGGTAGAACGTCGGGGCGGCGTAGCAGATGAACGCCAGCGTGGTCGCCACGTAGTCGAACAGCCGGTTGCGCCGCACCGCCTGGTAGATCCCGACCGGCACGGCGACCGCGATGGTCAGCACCAGCGCCAGGGCGTTGAGGACGAGGGTCTTCGGCAGCCGCTGGGCCAGCAGCGCGCCGACGGGTTGGTTGAGCTTGTAGGAGAAGCCGAAGTCGCCGGTCAGCCAGTGCCGCAGGTAGACCAGGTACTGGACCGGCACCGGCCGGTCCAGCCCGTTGTCCTGGTTGAACTGGGTGATCTCCAGCGGGGTGGCCCGGTTGCCGAGCACCGCCCGGGCCGGGCCGCCGGGCAGCTGGTGCAGCAGGATGAACACGATGACGGTGACGAACAGCACCACCGCCAACGCCTGGGCGACCCGGCGCAGCAGGTAGCCGGCCATGCCTAGTAGTGCCAGTCCTCGGGCGTGATCGTGCCGAACGGGTTCTGCGGTGTGACGCCGGACAGGCCGTTGGCCACCTCGGTCAGGCTGTAGGTGTAGTTCGGCTGCCAGATCACCGGCAGCGCCCTGGCCAGCGCGTCCTCGTACGCCTGCATCGGCTCGACGCCGCTGCGGATCGTGGTGTCGCGCATCAGCGCATCCATCGCCTTGTCGCTGTAGCTGCCGACGTTCGAGGCCGCGCCGGTGCCGAAGATGTCCTCGCCGGTCGGGTAGTAGTCCGGCGCGTACACCCAGCCGCCGCCCCAGTTGGCCAGCTGCCAGGTGCACTTCGACCCCGAGCACGGGACCGCGAGGCCGATGATGGAGTTGAACGGCGCGGTGCTGGTCCGCAGCTGGATGCCGACCTTCGCGGCGTTCGACTTCAGCGACTGCATCGCGGTGTCGACGGTCTGCTGGCCGCTGGCGTACTGGAGGTCGAACTCGAGCTTCTGCCCGGCCGCGATCCCGGCGCCGCACTCGGTCGGGCCGCTGCCCGGGTGCGCGCAGCTGGAGGTGCCGCCGGGGACGATGTTCCAGCCGTGCGAGGTCAGGTAGTTCTTCGCCGCGTCGAGGTCGAACGGGTACGGGTTCTGCCGCTCCAGATCGGAGACCAGCGGGCTGTCCGGGTACAGCGGGATCGGCCCGGTGGTCGGCACGCCGTACCCCTTCGCGGCCGCGGTGATGATCGACTTCTGGTCGACCAGCGACTGAAGCGCCTGCCGGAAGTACAGCTGGGCGAAGATCGGCCCGACCGTGGGGTTGCCGAAGTTCAGCGGGAAGTAGTTGACCCCGTACAGGAACAGCGGCGACAGGGTGTACCGGGAGCTGAGCGGGTTGGCGCCGGCCTTGTCCGGGGCCTCGCCGGCCGGCTTGGCCTGGGTGACGTCCGACGTCGGCAGGTAGCCGACGTCCAGGGTCTGCCCGGCGCGCAGCACGTTGAACTCGGCCGCGTCGGTGGTGAACGGCGCCAGCACGACCTTCTTCAGGCTCGGCTTGGGCGACCCGGACCACTTCGGGTTCGGTACGAACGCGACGTGGCCGTCGGTCTTGAAGGTCTCCAGCCGCCACGGGCCGTCGACCACCTGCCAGATCGGGTTCGTCGCGTACGTCGACAGGTCCTTGGCCTGCGCCGACAGGAACTTGTACACCGCGGGGCAGGCGGCCATCGACGCCGAGCACCCGCCGGGCGTGCCGGGCGCGGTGACGTCCCAGGCCTTCGGCATCGGCGTGATCTGGCCGAGTTCGTTGTAGGTGAACCACTGCTCGCTGTAGGCCCGGTCCAGCTTCAGCACGACCGTCGAATCGTCCACCGCGGTGGCCGACTGCACGTTGTCGGGGAACTGGCCCGGCACGTAGCCGGCGTAATTGGCCTTCTCGGCCTTCTCCATGTTGATCCAGAACAGCACGTTCGCGGCGGTGACCTGCTCGCCGTTGGACCAGGCGTACGGCTTCAACTTGATCGTGACCGTACGGCCGCCGTCGCTGTATGCCGGCAACTCGGCCAGGCTGCGGTCCGGATTGAGGCCGGGCCCGCCCTTGCTGTCGCCGAACCAGTACAGCGGCCGGTACATCAACTCCTGGAACACTCCCGCGTTGATCACGCTGAAGTTGCCGATCGGGGTGAGCGGCCAGATCCAGTTCGGCACGGTGTTCGGCGGCAGCGCGAACGTGGCGATGCCGGCCGCCTTCCCGGGCGGATTGCCGCCGGGCGAGGACCCGACGGTCGAGCAGCCCGTGGCCGCGAGGGCCACGATCGTCAGGGCCGCGCCGATGCGCCAGCGAGATGCGATCACTTCCGAACCTCCAGACGTGAGGGGTGCGCCGTCAGGTACGGAGAACGTTTGTCATGCTAAGCAGTTTTGCCGCCGTAGACATCACAAGTTGCGGACAATTCCGAATTACTGCTGGTGACCATTACTCCCCCGGTTCGGGTGCAATGCGGCCACCATTTGGGTGATGTGGTGACGGCCGGCCGAGGAATTATCGTGTTCATATACGTGGCCAGCAGTCACATACCTGAACCCCTGCGCCGGCCCCCTGGCCCGCCGGCCGAAGGGAGAGCACCGTGAAACCCACCAAGAGTGCCGTGTCCGTGGCCGGCGCGGCCGTGCTGATCGGCGCCAGCGCCCTGGCCGTACCGGCGGTGCCCGCGGCCGCCGCCGACGCCTCGACCGCCACCGCGAACATCGGCTGGGCAACCCAGTCCGGTGGTACGGCGGGCGGCAGCGCCGCGACCGCGGTCCACACCTACACGGTCTCGACCAGGGCCCAACTCATGGCGGCCATCGCCGGCACCGACCCGGCCACCGGCAAGACCGACAAGAAGGCCGCGAAGATCATCAAGTGGGTCGGCACCATCGACATGACCGAGGGCCGGCCGTACACCAGCCATGACGACCAGGGCGCGCGCGCCGAAATCAAGCTACAGCCGAACACCACGATCATCGGTGTCGGCTCCAACGCCTACCTGCCCAACGGCTGGTTCATGATCCGCAAGGTCGACAACGTCATCATCCGCAATATCAAGGTCACCAATCCGTGCGACCTGGAGCCGGAATGGGATCCCGGCGACGGCGCCGGCAACTACAACTCCGAATGGGACGGCCTGACGATCGACGGCGCCACCCACGTGTGGATCGACCACATGTGGTTCACCGACGCGCCGTTCACCGACGACCTGGAGCCGCTGGGGAACACCGACAAGAACGGCGTACGCAAGCACATCCAGTGCCACGACGGTGCCGTGGACATCAAGAACGCCTCCGACTTCGTCACGGTCTCGAACAACATCATCGAGCAGCACGACAAGACCACGCTGGTCGGGCAGTCCGACAGCAACACCGCTGACGACGGGCACCAGACCATCACCTTCGCCGCCAACCTCTACCGCAATCTCGGCCAGCGGGCCCCGCGCGTACGGTTCGGCAAGGTGCACTCGGTGAACAACTACTTCACCGGCAACAAGGCCGATGCGGTCTACCCGCACCTGTACAGCATCGGCACCGGTCTGCGGTCCAGGATCATCTCGCAGAACAACTCCTTCGACATCGCCGGCGCCAGCCCCGGATCGTGCACGGCGGTGGTGAAGAACCCGAACACCGCCAACCCCGAGGGCAACTTCGCCGACACCGGCTCGCTGGTCAACGGGACGGCGCTGAGCGGGTGCACCGCGCCCACGGCGGTCGGCTGGACGGTCCCGTACAGCTACCCGGCGCTGCCGGCCGCGCAGGTACGCGCAGCGGTGCTTGCCAACGCGGGCGTCGGCAGGATCTGACCTGGCCGGCCGCGGCGGCCGGCTGGCATGCTGCCGGGCATGCGGATCTCGATCTGGCCCGGGGCGTACCAACCGTTCGAGTCGGTGCTGGCGGCGGCCAACCACGCCGCCGGCACCGGCTGGGACGGGGTGTGGTTCGCCGACCACTTCATGGCCAACGCGGGCGGGCCGTTCCCGCCGGAATCGCCCACGCTGGAGTGCGGGGCGACGGTGGCGGCGCTGGCGGCGGCGGTGGACCGGGTCCGGATCGGGACGCTGGTGCTGGGGAACACCTACCGGCACCCGGCGGTGGTGGCGAACATGGCGGCCACGGTCGACCGGATCAGCGGCGGGCGGTTCACCCTCGGGCTCGGCGCGGGGTGGCAGCGCAACGAGCACGACCAGTACGGCATCGAGCTGCCGGCGGTCCGCGAGCGGGTCGACCGGTTCGCCGAGGCGGTGCAGGTGATCAGCGGGCTGCTGCGCGAGCCGGCGACGACCTTCGACGGTACGCACTACCAGCTCACCGGCGCGCTGTGCGAGCCGAAGCCGGTGCAGCAGCCGCTGCCGATCCTGATCGGCGCCAGCGGCGAGCAGCGGATGCTCGGGCTGGTGGCCCGGTACGCCGACCAGTGGAACACCTGGGGCCTGCCGGAGCTGATCAGGCACAAGTCCGGGGTGCTGGACCAGCACTGCGAGAAGGTCGGCCGCGACCCCGCGCGGATCCAGCGGACCGCGCAGGCGCTGGTGTTCCTCACCCCGGACCAGGCGACCGCCGACCAGATCACCGGCAGCCTGCGCCAGCCGGCCTTCGGCGGCCCGGCGGACCGGGTGGGCGAGATCCTCGGCGAGTACGCCGAGCTCGGGCTGGACGAGTTCATCGTCCCGGACTTCACCCTCGGCACCGGCGCCCAGCGCGAGGACAACATGGACCTGCTGTACGCGGCGGCCGCCCCGTACCGCTGAGGGCTCACGCCTGGCGGAGCGCCCGCAGTTGGGACTTCACGTAGCTGACCTCGTTGCCGAGCTGCTGCCAGGTGATGCCGTCCACCTCGCCGGTGACGCGCAGGTGGTACAGCTCCTGGAACTGGCGTACCGCGTTCTGCAGCTCCGGTCCGTACCCGCCGTCGGGGATGCTCGCGCCGCCCCAGTGGGGGCGCGGGTTCGCCGGATCCACGGCGCTGTAGTCGTCGAACATGCGGAAGCACAGGACCACCACCGACACCCAGTGGCTGTCGTTGTGGCCGTGCGCGGTCAGCCGCGGGTGGTCCGACGACGGCGTACCCAGCGTCTCGGCCAGGAGGTACTCGCAGACCTGGAGGTAGTGGGTCAGCTGGCCGGGATCCAGGTGGTGTGGCTGTACGGCCGGCGGTGCCGCGGGCCCGGCATCCTCGCCCACCTTGTACTGGAGGTCCTCCACCTCGGCATGCAGCGCGGCGGCCAGCGCCGTCCAGGTGGACTGGCGGACCACCCCGTCGGCGGGGTGCACCCCGTGGTTGTGCTGGAACTGGGCGACCTGCCCCGCCAGGTGCTCATCGAACTCCCCGGGCTGCACCCACGCCCCCCAGTTGGCGAACAGTCCGGTGAGCAGCGCCAGCGCCTGCTGGTCGTTGTGCGGGTCGTGGGCGGACAACTCCGCGTACTGGGCCTGGCAGCGGTGCAGGTACTCGGTCCGGTCGTGCAGCATCTGCCGCAGCGCGTCCAGGTCGTTCATTCGCGGGTGCTCCCTGTGTCGTGGACGTATCAGCCGCGCACTGTGGCAGGGGCACCTTGAACGACCCTGAGCCGTCCCTGAAATCCCGGCGAACGGTACGATCCGATCATGGGCGCGGCGAGGTCATGACGCGGAGCATCCTGTCGGGAGACCTGGCCGACGCGATCCGGGACTGGGGGCTGGCCGAGCCGACCCTGATCGGCGAGGGCTACGACTTCGACGCCTACCGGGCCCGGGCCACCGACGGGGCGCTGGTCGTGCTGCGGGTGGCGCGGCGGCGGTACTCGCACAATTTCCACGACCCGTGGGTCGATTCGCGGGAGCAGCTGCGGCAGGAGTACGTCCTGGCCGACCACCTGCTCGGCACCGGCTACCCGGTCGCCCGGCCGCACCGGCTCGCCCTGGACGTCGCCGGCACCGACGTGCTGGTCTCGGAGTACGTCGCCGACGACGGCGCCGAGGTGGACAGCTACCGGCTCGGCCAGCTCCTGGTCCGGCTGCACGCGGTGCCACCCTCGGACGTACGCCTGGTGGCCGACCTGCGGCTGGTGGCCCAGGAGGGGCTGCCGTTCGAGGTGCTGGCCCCGACCCGGCTGACCCGCTGGTGGGGGGAACTGCGGCTGCTGGTGCCGCGGCTCCCGCCGATGCTGCCTGAGCCGGTGCTGCGCGCCGCGCTGGCCGGGCGCGAGCACGCCCGCAGCCTGCTCCACCTCGACGTGCGGCGGACCAACCTGCGCTGCGTGGGCGGGCGGGTCCGGGCCTTCATCGACTGGTCCAACGCCATCGTCGGCGACCCCGCCTTCGAGCTGGCCAGGATCGAGGAGATCGCCCGGCTGCCGGAGAACGGCCTGGACCCCGAGCGGGTACGCGCGGGCTACGGGCCGTCCGCCTGGCAGGACGTCCCCGAGCTGGTACGCCTCATCTACCGGCTGGACGCGGCCACGATGCTCGCGCTGCTGTTCACCGCGGAGGAGCCCGGCTCGGAGCGGGGACCGGTCGCGGTCGAGCACGCCGTACGCCTGCACGCCGCCGCGGTGGCCGCCGCGGCCGGCTGACCGGCCTCAGGCCTTCCAGCCGCCGAAGACGGCGAACTTGGTGTACCGCCAGGTGCAGTCGACCCGGGTGAACCCCACCTCCCGCAGCCAGGTCAGGTGGTCCATCAGCGGCGCCGGCCGGTCGTTGGTGGCGACCCGCTCGTGCAGCTCGCGGACCTCCTCCTCGGCGAAGCCCTGCGACCGCAGCCAGTCGCCCCAGGCGGCCTCGTTCGCGGCGGTGTCCTCCGGGCTGGAGCAGATCACGTACTCGCCCTGCCAGAAGCAGCCGCCCGGCGCGAGCGAATCCAGTATCCGGGCGTACTGCGCGCGTTTCTCCTCGGCCGATTCGAGATGGTGCAGGGCGAGCGTCGACACGACCGCGTCATAGGGACCCGGCGGCATCTCCTCAAAGGTCGTGCAGAAGAACGTGGCGCGTCCGGGAAAGCGGCTGAGCCGGCGTTCGGCGACCTCCAGCATATTGGACGAGAAATCGAGCAACGCGATACTGGTCCCGGGGAACCGGTCGAGCATGGTTTCCGCGAGTATCCCGCTCCCGCTGCCGAGGTCGAGCATTCGCGCGCCGGCCGGCGGCCTGACACGGTTGGCCAGTTCCGTCAACATCTCGTCATACCGGGTCTGATAGCGGCGGGCCAGTCTATGCCATTCTTCGGCCTCCGCCTGGAACGTCTTCTCGATCGTCTGCTGTCGATCGGGTGCGCTCATTCTCTCCCCTGTCGAGAGGGTTGTGTCAGGATAATCCGGCGGCCGCCCGCAATGCCGCGACATGGGTTGTGCGCTCCCACGGCAGGTCCAGATCGGGCCGCCCGAAATGGCCGTACGCGGCCACTGGAAGGTACGCGCAACCGCGCAGGTCGAGATCGCGGATGATAATGCCGGGGCGCAGGTCGAAGACCTCCCGGATGGCCTTTCCGATCCGGTCCTCCGGGACGGTGTTGGTGCCGAAGGTCTCGAATGAGATCGACAGCGGCTGGGCCATCGCCACGGCGTAGGAGATCTGGAGCTCGAAGGCCGTCGCCAGGCCCGCGGCCACCACGTTCTTGGCGACGTGGCGGGCGGCGTAGGTCCCGGACCGGTCGACCTTCGTGGCGTCCTTCCCGCTGAAGGCGCCGCCGCCGTTGCGGGCGAAGCCGCCGTAGGTGTCCACCTGGATCTTGCGGCCGGTCAGGCCGGTGTCCACCAGCGGGCCGCCCGCGACGAACCGGCCGGTCGGGTTGATGTAGATCCTGGTGTGCGCGTCGAGCAGGTCGGCCGGGATCGCCTCGGCGATGACCGCGCGGGTCAGGTCGTCGCGGATGTCGTCCTCGGCCGCGTCCTCGTCGTGGTGCGCCAGCAGCACGATGGTGTCCACCCGGACCGGCCTGCCACGCTGGTATTCCACCGTGACCTGGCTCTTCCCGTCCGGCCGCAGGTACGGCAGGATGCCGGCCTTGCGTACGTGCGCCAGCCGGCGGGTCAGCCGGTGCGCCAGCGAGATCGGCAGCGGCATCAGCTCCGGCGTCTCGTCGACGGCGAAGCCGGTCATGATGCCCTGGTCGCCGGCGCCGATCGGGTCGGCGTCGCCGTAGGACAGGTCGTCGGCGGAGTAGTCGATCGCCCGGTCGATCTTGCCCAGGTAGTCCGGCGACTGCGGCACCAGCGACACCACGACCGACGACGTACCGTCATCGAAGCCGTAGCGCGGGTCGGTGTACCCGATGCCCCGGATCACGTCCCGGGTGAGCGAGTCGTAGTCGACGTACGCCTTGCTGCGGGTCTCCCCGAAGACAAGGACCATGCCGCCCTTGGTCACGGTCTCGCACGCCACCTTCGCCCGTGGATCCTGCGCCATATGCGCATCCACAATCGCGTCGGAAATTTGGTCGGCAACCTTGTCGGGGTGACCTTCGGTAACCGACTCGGAGGTGAAGAAGAACTGCGGCGCCGACCTGAATGTGAGGCCCGCCATCGATCTCCGCCCCTTCTCCCCCGCGTAACATCCGGCATTGACGCACTGAGCTGGTCGCTGGTCACTGGGCTGAGCTGATCGCTAGTGTAGACCACGTGCTACCCCCTGGCAACGATGATCGCGGAGCGCACCAGAATGCCGCCGCGGGCCTACTTGATCAACTACTCTCCCCCTGTACGGAGGCCATATCCGAGCGCTGGAAATCCGAAATCACGGCCGGCCGGGAATTGCCGGACCTGGCCGCCCGGCGGCTGCTCGCCAAGAAGTTCCGCAAATCCCCGGTCGACACGCAATTGGTCGATCGGATTACCAGAACCGTGTCCCACTGCCTGGCCGTGGGCGCGCCACTGCGCCTGTTCGTGCCATTCGGCGGTTACAAGAGCCCGGCCTCGCCGGAATTCCCGCTGGCCGGCTGGGCGGAACTGTTCGCGGTGGCCGGGCTGTCCGCGATACTCGCACCCATCTGCGAATTCCACCCGCCCGGCGCGATCCTGGAATTCTCCTCGGACGAGCTGATCGTGCCGCGGTTGACCGGCGCCCCCCGACCGGTCCTGGACACCTACCGCGCCGACTTCGACCGGATCCTGGCCCTCGCGCGGCCGTACCTGCCGGCGAACCTGGGCCTGCGCCAGACCTCGCTCCGCGACGCCTACGACGGCGCCGAGCTGACCCGCATGATCGGCGACCTCGGCCGCCGCCTGGCCGGCGGATGGTTCCCCGGCCTCCCCCGCCAGCAGCAGGAGCGGCTGCTGCGCAGCGCCGCCAGCAACCGCTTCCCGGCACCGCCGGGCACCCCCACGCCGGTCGCCGAGCTGCGCCGTACGGTCTGCGAGCACCAGGCCTTCCTGCAGGTCGACGACCAGTGCCGGTCGGCGACCTTCACCGATCCGGGCACCATCCCGGTGGCACTGCGCCGCGGGCTGGCCGGCTGGCTGCACCTGGGCAGCAACCACCGCAGCGCCACCCAGTTCTGGATCGGGTTCGGCGTCGTGGACACCCTGCCCCGCTCCCCCGCCGCGCACATCCTGCCCCCGGGCCGGGCGGCCGCCATGCTGCCGGGGGTCCGGTACCTCCCCACACCGGCGATCGACGTCCCGGGACTCATGTCCATGCCGGTTACTACCGGAATTTCGCGTTGACGACAGATGACTACTATGGCGCGGTGCGACCCCCAGCCGCCCGTCCCACCGCTGTTCCCGGCACCGATCCGGGCGACCCGTGGGAGCAGGAGTCATCGGTACGCAGCTACTCCCGCAACTGGCCGGTGGTGTTGCGCCGGGGCGTCGGGACCACGCTCTACAGCGCCGATGAGCGGGCCTACCTCGATTTCTTCGCCGGTGCCGGCGCGCTGAACTACGGCCACAACAACCCCATCCTGAAGTCCCGGCTGATGGCTTACCTGGCCGGTGACGGCATCATTCACAGCCTCGACATGTGGACCGAGGCCAAGGGTGAATTCCTGCGCGCCTTCCGCGACCTCGTGCTCATTCCGCGCGGCCTGGACTACAAGATCCAGTTCACCGGGCCGACCGGCGCCAACGCGGTGGAGGCGGCGTTCAAGCTGGCCCGCAAGGTCACCGGCCGCCGTACCGTCGTGGCGTTCACCCGCTCCTTCCACGGGGTGAGCCTGGGCGCGCTGGCGGCCACCGGGAGCGCCTCGAAGCGCGCCGCGGCCGGCGTGGACCTGCCCGACGTGCTCCGATTACCCTTCGACGGGTTCGGCTCGCAGGAGATGTCCGGCCCGGTCCTGCTGGCCGACCTGCTCGCCGACCCGTCCAGCGGCGTCGACCTGCCGGCGGCGGTCGTGGTGGAGACCGTCCAGGCCGAGGGCGGGGTCAACGTGGCCGGCGCGGCGTGGCTGCGCACGCTCGCCCAGATCTGCCAGCAGCACGGCATCATGCTGATCGTCGACGACATCCAGGTGGGCTGCGGGCGTACCGGGCGGTTCTTCAGCTTCGAGGAGTCCGGCATCCGGCCCGACATCGTGTGCCTGTCGAAGTCCCTGAGCGGCTACGGCCTGCCCATGGCGATCCTCATCTACCGCCGGGACCTGGACGTGTGGGAGCCGGGCGAGCACAACGGGACCTTCCGCGGCCACAACGCCGCGTTCGTCACCGCCACGGCCGCGATCCAGGCGTACTGGAGCGACGGCGAATTCCAGCGGCAGTGCGCGGCCAAGAGCGAACTGGTCGCGGCGGCGCTGGCCGCCCTCTGCGACAAGTACGCCGGGCACGGCCTGGCTTGCCGCGGGCGCGGCCTGATCTGGGGGCTGGAGTTCGCCGCGCCGGGCGCCGCCCGGCAGGTCTGCGACACCGCCTTCCAGCTCCGGCTCCTCGTCGAGGCGGCCGGACCGCGGGAGGAGGTGGTCAAGCTGATGCCGCCGCTGACCGCCTCGGACGACGAACTCCAGCAGGGCCTGGACCTGCTGGGCGAGGCCGTACGCGAGGTGCTCCGCTAGCCCCGGCTGGCCGGGAGTGATCACGCTGGTTAGTATTCCGGCCGGCTGGACGATCAGCACGAAACCACGGCTGCCACGGGGACCTGGGAGTTGGGGGGCGTAGGCGATTCTGCGGCAGCACACGGTGGGTCGGTCCGCGCCCGGATCCCCCGCCTTCCAGCGGTTCTTCGCCAGCCGCGCCGTCTCCCTCGTCGGGGATGCGATGGTGCCCACCGCCCTCGCGCTCAGCGTGGTGGACCGGGTGGACTCCCCGAACTGGCTCGGCGCGATCCTCGCGGCGGCGATCCTGCCGAAGGTGGTCTTCCTCGCCGCCGGCGGCGTGGCCGCGGACCGGTTCGTCAAGCGCGACCTGATGATCGGCTCCGCGCTGGTCTGCGGCGCGGCGCAACTGGGTACGGCGTTCGCGCTGGCCGGCGGCGGCAGCCTGTGGTGGGCGCTGGCCGGCCAGGTGGCGTACGGGCTGTCGATCGCGGTCGGCCTGCTGCTGGACAAGGACCGGTTGAACCTCGACGCCGACATTCAGAAATACGTGCCGGTCTTCCCGGAAAAGCAATGGCCGGTGACGCTGCGCCAGCTGATGGGACACGTGGCCGGCGTCAGAAGGGACAACGGCGACGAGGAACCGCTGTCGGAGCACTGCGAACGGACCGCGGACGGAGTGAACCGGTTCGCCAAGGACCGGCTCCTGTTCGAGCCGGGCACGAAGTACCGCTATTCGGCCTATGGGTGGATCCTGGTGAGCGCGGCGATCGAAGCCGCCGCCAACGAGCGCTTCTTCCCGTTCATGCGGACGCAGGTCTTCACGCCGCTCGGTATGCTCGATACGGTCCCCGACACCACTGCCACGGATCAGATCGCAGATCGCGCGAGTTTCTACTATCCACGGTTCGCCGCGGATACTCGATACGGTCCGGATCCGGCTCGCGACGGCGACTACTCCTGCTTCGCGGGCGCCGGTGGCTTTCTGTCCACGCCGTCCGATCTCGTGCGCTTCGCGACGGCGATCGACGGCAGCAAGTTGCTCAAGCCCGCCACGCTCCAGCTGCTTCGCACGCCGCAGCGGCTGCTCTCGGGTGAGGAGACGGGGTACGGCCTCGGCTGGGATTTCGACCCCGTCTCGCTCGCGGGCGCACAGACGACGATGATCGGCCACGACAGCGAATTCACGATCGGCGGCTCGGCGTCGTTGATGACGTTCCCGGAACGCCGGCTCGTCGTCGCCGTGATGACGAATACCTCGTTCGCCGACGTGGAGTCGGTCGCGCTGAACATCGCGCAGGCCTTTGCGGAACAGGGCAAGCGGCCTTAAGCTCGGGACCGCTGGTCTGACTCCAGCGGGGCGCGCCCCTTGATGCGGCGAGTCGC
>Ga0081455_10001594_pt1 | contig 27706 bp, 27 predicted proteins | sample TabmetS3T2R1_FD_70207 | JGI IMG/M metagenome (GOLD analysis project Ga0081455, IMG submission 70207) | Tabebuia heterophylla rhizosphere microbial communities from the University of Puerto Rico - S3T2R1 | ecosystem: Host-associated > Plants > Roots > Rhizosphere ...
ATGGCTGCTACGGACGATCAGGATGGAAGACATATTGAGATTACTTGGGCGGGAGCAGCGCTTCCTGGCAGGCACTATAAGCGCTGAAGGCGCGATCTATAACCCTCATGCCAAATAGCTGAAGGGTTCCGTCTGGGAAAGGAAAGCCCAACCTTCTTTGTGGATGGTAAACCGTGGACTAAAATCCACTGCTCCCGCCCGTTCGCGCATTAGCGCGAATCTGCCTTCACCGCAGAGTTATAGAGCGGGCCTTCAGCCCTTCATCGTTCAATGGCCGTGAGACCTGGGCGTTGCCCAGGCTGGTATAGAACGCGCCTTCAGCGCTTTTATCAGCGGGCATTCTCTATCGCGAAGAAGCCATCGTCGCAGAGAAAAGAAAAACGCCACGGATTCTCCGTGGCGTTTTTTCTTTGGATTGAAAATGCGGTTTATGCCTTAGCGGCGAGCTCGCCTTCTTCGGCCTCAACCTTCTTAACCTGATCTGCGATCCAGGCATAGGTCTTTTCCAGACCGGTACGGAGCGCTGGCTGGGCTCCCACTGCAGCTTCTCGCGAATCAGACGATTGTCGGAGTTACGTCCGCGGACACCGAGGGGACCGGGGACATTCTTGATCGCCAGTGGCTTGCCCGCGATGTCCATCACGATCTGCGCGAGCTGATTGATGCTGACCATCTCTTCCGAACCGATGTTCAACGGTCCCTCAAACGGGCCGTCCATCATCCGGCGAATCGCATCGACACACTCATCGACGTAGAGGAACGAGCGGGTCTGCTTGCCATTGCCGTAGATGGTGATCGGCTGCCCCTTCAGCGCCTGGACGATGAAGTTCGACACCACGCGCCCGTCATTGGGGTGCATGCGCGGGCCATAGGTGTTGAAGATGCGCGCGACGCGGATGCGCAGCTTGTGCTGGCGGTGGTAGTCGAAGAACAGCGTCTCGGCGCAGCGCTTGCCCTCGTCGTAGCAGGCGCGCGGCCCGATCGGGTTGACGTTGCCGCGGTAGCTCTCGGGCTGCGGATGGATGTCGGGGTCGCCGTAGACCTCGCTGGTCGAGGCCTGGAAGATCTTGGCGCGCGTGCGCTTGGCCAGCCCCAGCATGTTGATGGCGCCATGCACGCTGGTCTTGGTCGTCTGCACCGGGTCGTGCTGGTAGTGGATCGGCGAGGCCGGACAGGCGAGGTTGTAGATCTCGTCGACCTCGACATAGAGCGGAAACGTCACATCGTGCCGCATCAACTCGAAATGAGGATGGTCCAGGCAGGCCGCGACATTGTCCTTGCTGCCCGTGAAATAATTGTCGACGCACAAAATGTCGTTGCCGGCCCGAAGCAGTCGTTCGCACAGATGCGATCCCAGGAACCCTGCCCCGCCGGTCACCAATATCCGCTTGCCCATGACCCTCCCTGGTCCGCTTTCGATTGCAGACTAGGCTATCAAACTCTTGAAATCACTTGAAATTCGTCGCATTCCCGAGAGTACAAAGAAGTAAAAGGGAGTAGCGCGGATGGGCATGCAGATGGTTGGACTGGGCGACATCGTTCGCACGCACGCCATCCAGCGAGGTGATGCCGTCGCCTTGGTCCACCAGGGCCGGCGGACCACCTACAGCCAACTCGATCACGCGGCCAATCGCGTCGCCCAAGGACTGATCGCTGAAGGCCTCAAGCCCGGCAGCCGCGTGGCCCACCTCGACAAGAGCAGCGATCTCTATTTCGAGCTCCTGTTCGGCGTGGCCAAGGCGAATGCGGTCATGGTGTCGGTCAATTGGCGCCTCGCACCGCCGGAAGTGCTGCACATCGTGAACGACGCCGAAGCCGAGATCCTGTTCGTCGGCGAGGAATTCTTTCCGGTCGTCGCCACGATCCGGGATCAACTGCGTACCGTTCGCAAGATCGTGGCGCTCTCCGGCGATCATCCCGGCTGGGAAACCTTCATCCGATGGCGCAACTGCCAGGCCGACCTCGACCCGCATCTCCCGGCCAAGCCATCCGACACCGCGGTCCAGTTCTACACGAGCGGCACCACCGGACTGCCCAAGGGCGCGGAACTCACCAATGCCAACTTCGCCTACATGTTCCGCGTCTGGTCGACGAGCTGGCAGATGTCCCCAGGCACGAACACCATCGTCTGCCTGCCGATGTTCCATATCGGCGGCGCCGGCTGGGGGATGGTCGGCCTCTATGCCGGTGCGGTGAACCATGTGGTGCGCGAATTCGTACCCGCACAGATCCTGGAGATCATCCAGCAAGAGCGCATCGAGGTGATCCTTCTAGTGCCGGCCATGATCCTGTTCCTGATCCAAGCGCCGCAGATTCGTGAGACCGATCTCTCGAGCCTGAAGCTGATCGTCTACGGCGCGGCGCCGATCCCGGCCGAGCTCCTGAAGCAGGCGATGGCGATCTTCGGTTGCGGCTTCCAGCAGGTCTACGGCCTCACCGAGACGACCGGCGCGGTGACGCTGCTGCCGTCCATGGACCACGATCCCTCCGACGCGAAGAGGCTCCTGTCCTGCGGCTACGCCCAGAAGGAGGTGGAGCTGCGAATCGTCGACGAGAATGGGAACGAGATGCCGGTGGGCGAAGTCGGTGAGATCGCGATCCGTTCGCCGCAGGTGATGGGCGGCTACTGGAAGCTGCCGGAAGCGACGGCGCGTGCCTTCAAGAGCGGCTGGTTCCTGAGCGGTGACGTGGGCTATCTCGACGAGAAGGGGTACCTCTATATCTATGACCGTGTGAAGGACATGATCGTTTCCGGCGGCGAGAACATCTATCCGGCCGAAGTCGAGAGCGCGCTGTTCGGCCATCCCGCCGTGGCCGACGTCGCGGTCATCGGCGTGCCCGACGAGCGTTGGGGAGAGGCGGTGAAGGCGGTCGTGGTAAAGAAGGCCAACGCCCACGTGACACCGGGCGAGCTCATCGAATGGACCCGCTCGAAGATCGCGGGCTACAAGCTACCGAAGTCGATCGACTTCATCGATGCCCTGCCGCGCAATCCAACCGGCAAGATCCTCAAGCGCGAACTGCGCAAGGCCTACTGGGCAGACAAGGAACGGCAGATCAATTGACCCGTTGTTCGGAACCGACGGCGACGATGCGACGCCGCCGGCCCAAACCTCACACCTTCATGTCACCGATGGCCAAAACTCCGGCCGCCGCTGTAATTGCCGCCGGAGCCACCCGTGTTACGGGCCTGGTAGCTCTGCGTCGTCGTACGCGTCTGGGTCCAGCTCTGAGATGCCGGCGCGGACGCAGGCATCATCCGCGGGCCCTGCTGCGGGTTAGCTTGCTGACGGGTTCCCCAGCCACCGCTGCCCCAGCTGTGCGAGTTGTTGTTCGCCGACCCCGTGGCGGGGGTAGGCGAGCCAGTCGGCGTGCCACCATGCTGCCAACCGCCCTGCCCCGGCGTACCATTCCAGGAATGCCCACCAGGCTGGCCAGACGGACCACCATTCCAGCCGTGCTGGCCGTTGGCCTGGTTCCAGCCGTTATGGTTGCCATTCCAGTTATGATCCCGGCCCCAGTCGCGATTGCTGGCGTTGCTATGGTCCCAGCCGTTGTGGTTGCCGTTCCAGTTATGGTCCCGGCCCCAGTCGCGGCGATCGGCATCGCGGTTCCAGCCGTCATGATCGCGCCGCCCGTCGTGTCCCCAACCGTCGCGACCACCCCAGGCGGTGCGGTCGTTGTGCTGGTCGCGATAGATCTGGTGGCTCTCGCGATTGACCATGTTGTCGATGTGCCGCCGTTCCGATGACGACACGTGACCGTCAGCTTCGGCGCGTGCCTGGGCACGATTAATCGCTTGCTCCCCCCGCTCGAGGCGCGCCGCCTCGCCGGGAGTCAATTGCCCATCACGAATGCCGTGACGGATCCAATCCTGTTGCCCTGCCTGACGCTGATCGATGCTATACATCGATTGAGCATACGCACCGCTGCCAACGAGCAAGCTGCCCGCCGTCAGTGCCGCGTAAGGGATGTGGCGAAGTATTGACATTAATGTCCTCTGGGCGAATGTCGGCGACATATGGGTCGCCTTGTGAGTCGCTACGTTGGTTTGTGCGCAAACATCCCTCGAAAAACGCATCATCCGCGGCTAGAACGCTACGTCCTGGAAACGACACACCACCGCCACATCGATGTCTGAATTGCCCCCAAACCTCACGCCCGTCCGCGATGCTCATGCTTTCGACGAAACGCGGCTTGCCGACTACCTGACGTCGAAAATCGACGGTAGCCGTGGTCCTTTGCACGTCCTGCAGTTCGAGGGCGGGCAAAGCAATCCGACTTTCCATCTGACCGACGCCGCCGGGCGCATGTACGTGCTGCGCAAGAAGCCACCCGGCAAGCTGCTGCCCTCGGCTCACCAGGTCGATCGCGAATTTCGTGTCATCAAGGCGCTTTCCGACCACACCGACGTGCCCGTGCCGAAGCCGTATCTGCTTTGCCAGGACGACGCGGTCATCGGCACCGCCTTCTACGTGATGGAATTCATGCCGGGCCGGATCTTCGCCGATCCGAAAATGCCCGGCGTATCACCTGCCGAACGCGGTCGAATCTTCGACTCCATGAACGACGTGCTGGCCCGCATCCACAATGTCGACTATCGCGCCGTGGGGCTCGCCGACTATGGCCGCGAAGGGCAGTACATCTCGCGCCAGATCGCTCGGTGGTCGAGCCAGTACGATCTGTCCCGTACCGAGCACATCGAATCGATGGAGCTTTTGAAGCAGTGGCTGCCGGCCAACATTCCGCCCGGTGACGAGACGCGCATCAATCACGGCGACTATCGGCTGGGCAACACGGTGGTGCATCCCACCGAGCCGCGCATCATCGCCGTGCTCGACTGGGAACTCAGCACGCTCGGCCATCCGCTGGCCGATCTCGGCTACAACTGCATGATGTACCACTTCGGCGAAGGGTTCGGGGCTTCGGGCGGCTATGCCGGCATGGACCTCAAGGCATTCGGCATTCCGGCGGAGCCCGAGTATCTCGCCGCCTATGCCCGCCGCACCAACCGCAAGGGCATCGAGCATTGGGATTTCTATCTCGCTTTCTCGCTGTTCCGCCTCGCCGCAATCGTGCAGGGCGTCTACAAGCGGGGCCTCGACGGCAATGCCTCGTCAACCACCGCTACCAAGTACGGCAACCGCTGCCAGGCGATGGCCGATCTTGGCTGGTCAATGGTCAAGGATCGCGCCTGAGCTGCGTCGTCTTCCAATTCATTCGTCGGCGACAGGCACCTTTGACGCGTCGTTGCCCACTGGGCAGTCGGCGCTGTCGATCACCAAATTGGTGGGATTGCGGAACTTCGCGATCTCGGCGGCGGTCTGCTCTGTCGGCAGCCGGGGCGGCGGCGTCCGTAGCGTCCATGCCACGAGGCGCTTCATGACACTGCCCAGCGCCTGATCGAACGCCTCCACGACCTTCGGTATCTTGTCGGCTCTGGCCCGCACGCATCGCTCGAAGCTTGCCTCGCCGATGATCTGGCGATCGGGCATCTGCACCAGCTTCGCGACGAGGCGCACATGGGCAATCGGCGTGCCACCGTAATAGTACATGGCCTCGAAATTGCGCAGGTCCGACTGGAGCTGATAGTTGGGCACAAGCGCAATCGACTCGCGGGCCACGGCGATGATCTTGCGCGTATTCTCGAACGAATCGACGATGCGCGTCTGCACCATCAACGGAGCGCGGTCCGTCCAGGCCGTCTTGGCGTAGTAGTCGAACGCGGTCGGCGAATGGGCGATGGCAATACGGCCGGTGTTGAGGTTGGCCGCGGCGGCCGGAACCTCGACCGCGAGCTGCCAGCGCACGCTCGGCAGATCGGGATCGAAGGTGCTTTTGGGACTGACCTGATAGAGATTGGTCGGCTCCTCCGCTGCCTGGATCAGCGCGCAACCGCCCAGCAGCAGCGCGGCCGCGGCCGCCGCCATCAAGCGCATCATTTGGGCGTATATCCCTGCTTGCCGCTGAACACGAAGCCGGCCGGGTCGCGTTCGAGCTTGGTGGCGATGATATTGAGATTCGCTGTCAGCTCCCGCAGCTCGCGGAGGGTGAGCGACAACTCGGCGAGACCGGTTTGGGAGAACTGCTGCATTGGCTGCCGGCTCGCCGCGAACAGCTTGTTGAGCTCATTCGCCGCGCCGTTGACATTGGCAAGCGCCGACCTCGCCTCGTCGATGGTCTTGGCGAGATCGCCGCGGCTCTTGCCGGCAAGCGCCTTGCGCGTGGCCGCGTCCTGGGGCCCCAGTTCCATCGCCATGAGGCTCAGTGAATCGGAAAGCTTATTCAGCCTGTCGAACGTCTGGTGGAAATCGGCCACGGCGCTCGGCAACTGCGAGAGTGCGGACTGGATCGCCGCGTCCTGCTTGGCGAGGCTGCCCGTCACCGTCGAGAGATTGCGCAACGAATCGCTCAGGGAGGCGATATTCTCCTCGCTCAGGAGCGCATTCAGGCGGTCCACCGTCACGCCCGCCTTGGTGAGGAGCTCCTGCGCCGATGTCGAAGTCGCCTGCAGGAAGGATGCACCCTCGCGAATCTCGGGATAGGGCTTGTCGCCCAACCTCTTCTTGGGCTTGACCTCGTCGGACTCGAGACGGCCCACGATCTGGATATAGGCCGCGCCGGCGACGAACGGCTTTTCGAACACTGCATAGGACCGTTCGCGAATGTCGATGTGCGAATCGACTGCGACCGTCACCTCGATCTTCTCGGTCAACCTTTCGCGACCGGTGCTGCGCTGCAGGTCACGCCGGGAGGTGAGCTCGATGTCCTGCACGCGGCCGACGCGCAGACCACGGTAGTAGACCGGCGAATCGACACCCAACCCCTGGACATCGCCCGAGAACAGGATGACGTAATAAGCGTACGACGTCTGGTCGCCCTCGCGCAGCTTCCAGACAATGAAGCCGACCAGGGAAACGACAAACAGGATCATCGCCGCGCCGATCAGCACGTAAGGCGATCTATTTTCCATTGAACGCCGCTTTTCGCTCCTGCCCCGCCGCTGCCGCACGTCCGCGCGGCCCTCGGAAATATTCCTGCACCCACGGATGGTCGTAGGCCAACAATTCGTCAATGGTACCTACCACGACGCGCTTGTCGAGCAGCACCGCAATCCGATCGCACACAGCGTAAAGGCTGTCGAGGTCGTGTGTCACCATCAAGACCGAGAGGCCAAGGTTGCGCTGAAGATCCCGCACCAGCTCGTCATAATGCGTGGCACCGATGGGATCGAGACCGGCCGTCGGCTCGTCGAGAAACAGCAGCGCTGGGTCGAGCGCAAGGGCGCGCGCCAAGCTCGCCCGCTTGCGCATGCCGCCGGACAGCTCAGGCGGCCTCTTCTCGCCGGTATCCGCCGGCAGGCCGACCAGTGCGATCTTCAACGCAGCAATGCAGCGCATGGCCTCCTCGTCGAGGCCGGCGTGCTCGCGGATCGGCACGATGATGTTCTCGGCCACGGTCAGGGAGGAGAAAAGTGCGCCGTCCTGAAACTGCACGCCAAGATGCGCCTGGAGCGAGCGCTCGGCCTTGCCGTGCAGGTGGCTTGTGTTCATGCCCAGGATCTCGATCTGCCCATGTCTGGCTGGATTGAGGCCGATGATCGTGCGCAACAGCACCGATTTGCCCGATCCGGAGCCGCCGACCAGCCCCACAACCTCGCCACGAAACATGTCGAAATCGAGACGGTCGTGAATCACGTGGTCGCCGAACTGGGTGCGCACATCGCGAAGACTGAGGACCACGTCCCGGCCGTTGCGATGATCGACGAGCTGTCCGCCTTCCGCCATCACACGCCCGCGAACAGGAAAATGATCGAAAACACCGCGTCGAGCACAATGACAAAGAAGATCGACTCGACAACCGATCGTGTCGTGAGCTGGCCGACGCTTTCAGCGCTGCCACGCACCTGCAGTCCTTCGAAGCAGCCGATGGCGGCGATGATCATGCCGAACACGGGCGCCTTGATCATACCGGTGTAGAAGTGCCAGATGCCAACGGTGTCGCGCAAGCGGGCGAAGAACTGCACGAAGGTGAAGTCGAGATAGACGCTGCAGGCTACCGCCCCGCCCAGCAACCCCGCCATGTCGCCCCAGAAGACGAGGAGCGGCATCGAGATCACCAGCGCCAGCACCCGTGGAAGCACCAGCCACTCGATGGGATTGAGTCCCATCGCATGCATGGCGTCGATCTCCTGGTTGACCTGCATCGTGCCAATCTGGGCGGTGAAGGCGCTGCCCGACCGGCCGGCCACGATGATCGCCGTCAGGAGCACGCCCAGCTCACGAAAGATGCCGATACCGACAGCCTCGACGGTAAAGGTCTCGGCGCCGAACTGACGAAGCTGCTGCACGCCCTGGTAGGCAATGACGACACCGATCAGGAAGCAGAGGACGCCCACGATGGCGAGCGCCTTCACCCAGACGTCGTACATCTGGCGCACGATACCGGCCGGCCGGAAGCGCTTGGGCTCCGCGAACGCACCCGCCGCAACCACCAGGCTCTCGCCGAAGAAGGCGCAGAGGGCAATGAACTGACGATAGATATGCACGACGCCGTGGCCGACCTCGGCCAGAAAATGCGACAGCCAATCGACATGCGTTGCAGGAGGTGTCTCCACACCATGCGACTGCACCACGCGGAAAAGGTCGGCCTGGCCTTCCTCCCGCGCCCTCACGTCGGCGTCATGACCGCCGCCCGCCAGATGCAGCAACTCGAGGACGCCTGCCGTGTCGATGTGCTCGACGCGCGTGATGTCGATGAGCTGCGGCCTGCGCCGCGGGGCAGGCACCTTGGTCCTGTGCCAGAGCCGATGCCGGCGCCCGAGGCTGCGGAGGCTGAACACCGTCCAGTTGCCTGTCGCCTCGAGCACGGACGTACCGCCCTGCTCGACATATTTGAAGGTGGGAGCCGAGGACATCGGAGAGATTAGTCGCGGTGCGCGTTCGACCTGTCAATCGGCGCGATTTGCGTCGCTGCCCGCCGGCTGGCACGATCCGCCGCCGGAGGAGAAACGATGGGCAAATGGCCGTCCCTCGACAAGATCAAGATGATCGAGGAATCGATCGACGACGAGACCTACGAGCGCAAGCTGAAGAAACTGCAATACCAGCTGCTGGATCTCCAGGTCCATAGTATCCGGAACGGCGGCCGCGCCATCATCGGCGTCGATGGCTGGGATGCCGCCGGCAAGGGTGGCGCCATTCAGCGTATCGTCTACGGTTTGGAGCCTCGTGCGACCCATGTCTGGCGAATCGGTGCGCCGACGCCCGCCGAGCAAGGCCGACACTATCTCTGGCGTTTCTGGGATCGGCTGCCGGCGCCAGGGAACTGGTCGATCTTCGACCGCACCTGGTACGGTCGGGTTCTGGTCGAACGTATCGAGGGCTTCTGTGACGAGGACGCCTGGAAGCGTGCTTATCGCGAGATCAACGAGTTCGAGCGCCAGCTCGCCGATGACGGCGTTCATGTCATCAAGCTGCTCTTCCATGTGAGCGCCGAAGAGCAAAAGCGGCGCATGATCGAGCGCCTGGACAAGCCGCACAAGCGCTACAAGATTGGCCTCGAGGACTTCCGCAACATCGCCAAGCGCAAAGCGTATCTCGAAGCCTACACGGACATGCTGGACAAGACCGACACCGACTACGCGCCCTGGCATGTGATCGCCACCGACAACAAGAAGCAGGCGCGGCTTGCGGCGTTGGAGTTCGTCGTCGAGATGCTGGGCCGGGGCGTGAAGATTTCCGAGCAGGAGCTCGATCCTCGAGTCGTCGACGCCGCCTATAAGCTATGGGGCTGGAAACCGGGCAACAAGAAGGACGGCGGCGACAAGAAGTGACCGCGGTACGCGTCTTTGCCGGCTGGCGTGTCGTGGCCGGCGCATTTCTTTGCATGCTGACGGGATTTGCCGTCGCCTATTCCTTTGCCGCCTTTTTCGGCCCGCTCGAAACGGAGTTCGGCGCCCAGCGCGGCGACACCTCGCTGGTCTTCTCGATCGCGGCGTTCCTCTATTTCTTGCTCGGCCTGCCGGCCGGCCTGATCGGCGATCGACTGGGGCCGCGGCCGGTGGTGATCGGCGGCTTGCTGATCGTGGCGCTCGGCCTGGTGATCGCCGCCCGAGCAAGCGCCTTGTGGCAGGTCTATCTCGGCTATGGCCTCGGTGTCGGACTGGGCGTGGGCCTCTCCTACGTGCCGAGTGTGACCGCGGTCCAGCACTGGTTCGTGCGGCGGCGTGGAACGGCGAGCGGCATCGCCGTCGCGGGGATCGGCGTCGGCACCTTGATCGGCGCGCCGCTGGCAAACGCCTTGATCGCAGGGATCGGTTGGCGCCAGACCTATATCGCGATGGCAGGCTTCACGGTCGTGGCTGCCATCGTTTCCGGCGCGTTGGTCCGTCGCGGTCCGCATTTCTACGGGCTGGAACCGGATGGCGATAGCGTGCCTGACGACAAGCCGCCGGCGGCGCCCATGGGCTTGGCGCTCGCTGAAGCCGTCCGGACCGGGCCGTTCTGGGGCATCTATGTATCGGCTCTCCTGATGTCGTTCGGCCTCTTCACGCCTTTCGTCCATCTCGTGCCCTATGCTCGCGACATCGGCCTCGGATCGGGTTTCGGCGTCCTGCTCATCACCTTGCTGGGCGTCGGCAGCACCGTCGGCCGCTTCCTGTTTGCAAGCGTCACGCCGTGGCTTGGTCGGCGGCTCTCCTTCGCCCTGATGTATATCGGCGCGGGCGTGATGCTGATCGTCTGGTCGCTTTCCACCAATGCCCCCATGCTGATCTTCTTCGCGCTGCTGTTCGGCGCCTTCTATGGCGGCTTCGTTGCCATCGCACCTTCGCTCGCCGCCGACTATTTCGGCGGCCGCGCGCTCGGTGCCGTGATCGGCGCGCTCTATAGCGGTGTTGCCTTCGGTGCCCTGCTCGGCCCGCCGGTCGCGGGCTATGCCTACGATTTCTTCGGTTCCTACGTCGGGGCGATCCTGGCCGGCGCGCTCCTCTGCTTCGCTGGGTTCGTGATCATGATCCTTGTGCCGGAACCGGCGCGTTGGCTCTCCCGCCGCGCACGGTCGCGCTGACGCCGCGTCCCAGCCGCTGGGCAATCCACGGCAGTGCGTCACGCATCGCCTCCTCGAACATCCACGGCGGATTGATTATCGCCAGGCCGCAGGCGGCGAGCTTGCCGGGGTCGACCGGCTCGCCTAGCCGGAGCTCGAGGGTCAAAAGCTTGGTGGCAGCCAACGTCGAGATGAATTCGCCCGCCGCGGCGTCCTTGATGGGATACCAAATAGCGTAACAGCCGGTGGCGAAGCGCCTCAACGCCTGTTGGACCGCGCGCGCCAGCCGTTCGAACTCGTCCGTTGACTCAAATGGCGGATCGATCAGCACCAGCCCGCGCCGTTCGCGCGGCGGCAGCAGGGCCTTCAACGCCTGATAACCATCGGCCTGGCGCACTTCGACCGCACGATCGCCGGCGAACTCACGTTTCAACGCCAGCGCGGCGGCCGGATGGAGCTCGCAGGCGATGAACCGATCGCCCGTGCGCAGGCCGGCGCGGACCAGGCGAGGCGAGCCGGGATAATGCCTGAGGGGGCCCTGCGTGGTCCCAAACTTTTGATCGTAGGCCGCGACGGCGACGAGATAACGTCCCACCGCCGCCGGCATGCCGGCCCGGTCCGCCTGGGCAAGGCGCAGGACGCCGGCATCCGCCTCGCCGGTTCGTCGAGCCTCGTCGCCCGCAAGGTCGTAGCCGCCGGCGCCGGCATGGCTGTCGAGCACGAAAAGCTTCTTGTCCTTGGCCGTCAGGAGCCGCAGCAGTTCGACCAGCGCGACGTGCTTCAGGACATCGGCGAAATTGCCTGCATGGTAGCCGTGGCGATAGTTCATGAAGTGCCTATAGCATCCGGGGCCTCGTTCGTGCTTCAACCTTGGCCCAAAGGGGAGACCGCATGGCTACACACGAGCTTCAATCTTCGCCCGAAACCTGCCATTGGGGCTATTTCGACAGCCAACTCAAGCCCTCGCTCAGCATCAAGTCGGGCGACATCGCGACCATTCACTGCGTATCAGGCGCCAACGAGATCCTGCCGCAGCCACCGATGAACGTGCTGCCCGAGCATCGCGAGATCCTGGGCAAGCTCAAGCCTCATCTCGGCCGGCACATCCTGACCGGGCCGGTCCACGTCGAAGGCGCCGAGCGCGGCGACGTGCTGGCGGTCGAGGTGCTCGACATCAAGTTCCGCACCAACTGGGGCTGGAACGTGCAACGCCCTCTGATGGGCACGCTGCCGGAAGACTTCCCCTTCTATCGCCTCACCCACATTCCGATCGATTCCAATCGCGGCGTCTGCACTCTGCCGTGGGGCACCGAGATCCAGCTGAAGCCGTTCTTCGGCATCATGGGCGTGGCGCCGCCGCCGGAATGGGGCCAGTGCAGCTCGGTCGAGCCGCGCGCCTTCGGCGGCAACATCGACAACAAGCATTTCAATATCGGGACGACGGTCTATTTCCCGGTCTTCGCTGGGGGTGCGCTGTTCTCGACCGGCGATGGCCACGGCATACAGGGCGATGGCGAAGTGAACCTCACCGCGCTCGAGACGTCGCTCTCGGGAACGTTCCGCTTCACCGTGCGCAAGGACATGAAACTCAACAATCCGCGCGCCGAGACCGCAACGCATTGGATCACGCACGGCTTTGACCAGGACCTCGACGATGCCGCCAAGGAAGCGCTGCGCGACATGATCCGCCTGATCGCGGCCAAGACCGGCCTCAAGCCGGAGGATGCCTATATGCTCTGCAGCCTGAAGGGCGACTTGCACATCACGCAGACGGTCGACGGCAACAAGGGCGTGCATTGCATGATGGAGAAATCCCTCATCGGCGGCTGAACAAGACAGCACCCCGGCCGTTTTATTTTATGGGCGGCCGGGGCGCCGTCTCGTCAATGATGAGCGGATGGCGTCGCCGCTCAGGCCGCCTGCAGTCCCGCGCGGGAGCGCGAGGGCAGCGGCGGGAAAGCGAGTGCGATCGCTACCGCGCCGAGTCCGATGCCGAACGAGGCGATGTAAAGCCAACCGTAGCCTGCGTAGGTGTCGTAGATCCAGCCGCCGACGACCGGCCCCAGCGCCATGCCGAGGCTCGAGACCATGGCGGCGGCGCCGAACACCGTTCCCATGATGCGCATCGGAAAGTATTCGCGCGCGATGACGGCATAGAGCGGCATCACGCCGCCGTAGGCCATGCCGAAGACGATCGCCACGGCATAGAACCCGCCGAGGTCGCGAACGAAGAAGTACGTGCCGGCGCCGATCGCCTGGATGAGCAGCCCGACGACGACCGTCCGCTTGGCGCCGAACCTGTCGCCGGCGAAACCGAAGATCAGGCGACCGATCAATCCGGCAAAGCCCTCGACGCTATAGATCGAGACGGCGGCCATAGCCGGCAGTCCGCAGGCGATGGCGTAGCTCACCGTATGGAAGATCGGCCCCGAGTGGGTCGCGCAGCAGCAGAAGAACGTGAGCGCGAGGACGATGAATTGCGGCGAGCGCAGAGCCTGCCCCACCGTCAAGCCGGAATCGCCTGCACCGGCGGCACCGGGCGCATTGGCCATCGCTGGCGGAGCCCGACGCACCAGAAAAGCGGTCGGCACCAGCAACACCCAGGCAAGGATCGCGATGATGAGCTGGGCGGTGCGCCAGTCATACGTCGAAAGCAGCTCGCGGGCGAACGGCGAGATCGTCATCGGCCCCATGCCCATGCCCGCCGACACGAGCGAGACGGCGAGGCTGCGGCGCTTTTCGAACCATCCCGTGACCGTCGCGATCATCGGTGCGAAGACCGCACCCGCGGCCACGCCTACGATCGCACCATAGGCGATCTGGAACTCGAGCAGGCTGCCGGCGCGGCTTGCAAGCGCGAGGCCGAGCCCCAGCAGGATCGCCCCCGACAAAACGACAGGCCGTGGGCCGAAGCGATCGGTCAGGGCGCCCCACCCGAAGGCGGCCACGCCCATGACAAGGAAATCTATGGTCATCGCGGTCGAAATGCCGGTGCGCGACCAGCCGGTCTCGTCCGACATCGGCGCCAGAAAGACTGCGAGTGAAAACATCGAGCCGATCGCCACGCAGCCCATCAGTCCGCCCGCGGCGACGACCACCCATCCGTAGGACCGTTCCATGTTGCATCTCCGTTTGGCTGGCCCGAATACTTAACCTAATGGTTATGTATTGGCAATGCCTCAATCCGGGCCGAAAACAGGCCTGAAATCCGTCTCAGGGGGCGGGTTCGACCCGGAGTTCGGTTCCGGTAACAGCGGCCACGCGGACCTTCGCGCCCGCCGCCATGTCGGGACCGGTCACGATCCAGCTGCCATCGCCCAGCGTTATGCGGCCGCGGCCGTTCAGGATCGGTTGATCGAGCACGAAGGTGCGGCCCACCATCGACTGGCCGCGCTCGTTAAGCGTCGCCTCGCCGCTGCGGTGCTGCAAGCGGCGCAGCGGTGCGCGCAGCAGCACCGCCGATGCCACTGCAACGATGGCGAAGATAAAGAGCTGCAACTCGAGCCCGGTGCCGGGAGCGATCAGGAGGAGCAGGCCACACACTGCCGCGCCCGCCGCCAGGAACAGGAACATCACGCCCGGCAGCATCATCTCGAATACCAGCAGCACCGCCGCCAGCGCCCACCAGTACCAGAATACGATCGTCATCGTGTCTAGCCCGACGACGGCACCGAGCCGCGCGGCCGGCCCGCCGATTCGACCGCGCGCGCCTGCGCTTCCTTGGCGAGCTCGCCGATGCCGGCGATCGAGGCCATGACGCCCGCCGCCTCGACCGGCAGGAAAAACATCTTGGCGTTGTTGGAGGCACCCATCTTGGCCAGCGCCTCGACGTACTTGGTGCCCAGGAAGTAGTTGATGGCCTGCGTGCCGTTGCCTGCGATCGCTTGGGCGACCACGGCTGTCGCCTTCGCCTCGGCTTCGGCCTGCCGCTCGCGCGCCTCGGCCTCGCGGAAAGCGGCTTCGCGCTTGCCTTCGGCGATCAGAATGGCCGACTGCTTCTCGCCTTGCGCGCGCTGGATGCTCGATTCGCGCACGCCCTCAGCCTCGAGAATGGTTGCCCGCTTCTCGCGTTCGGCCTTCATCTGGCGGCCCATCGCCACCACGATGTCCTCGGGCGGCGCGATGTCCTTGAGCTCGATGCGCAACACCTTGACGCCCCACGGGTTGGTCGCCTGGTCGATCACCGCGAGCAACGTGTTGTTGATTTCGTTGCGCTTGGACAGCACCTCGTCGAGCGCCATGTTGCCCATCACGCTGCGGATGTTGGTGAGCGCGAGGTTGGTGATCGCGAGATGGAGGTTCTGCACCTCGTACGCCGCCCGCGCTGCATCGACCACCTGGTAGAAGGCGACGGCGTCGACCTGCACCGTGGCGTTATCCTTGGTGATGACCTTCTGCGCCGGGATGTCGAGCACGTTCTCCTGCATGTTCATCTTGCGGCCGATCCTGTCGATGAAAGGCACGATGAGATGCAGACCGGGCGGCAGGGTCCGGGTGTAGCGGCCGAAGCGCTCGATGGTCCAGTTGAAGCCCTGATTGACGGTCTTCACTCCGGCAAAGACCAGGACGATGGCCACCACGACCAGCGCTACGACGAAAATCAACGCGCCCATTGCTGTCTCCCCCTGCTCGCTCCGACCCTAGCCCAGGCCGCACCAACCGGCTATCAGGCCGATCAAGCCAGAACCGTGAATTTGTGGAGATTTCATGCTTGCCAAGTCCGAGTGGGCCAAGCCCGTGTGGGAACCCCTGCCCGACTACCGTTCCTATCCGCCGGCAGAGATGGCGATACGGGCCTCCGCCTTCCACGCCAACCTGGTGCGCCGGCGCACGGTGCGCGACTTCGACTCGCGGCCGGTACCGCGCGATGTCATCGAGAGCTGCCTGCTGGCGGCCGGTACCGCACCGTCGGGAGCGAACTTGCAGCCCTGGCACTTCGCGGTGATCGAGAACGCCGAGGCCAAGAAGCGCATTCGCGTCGCCGCCGAGGAAGAGGAGCGCGCCTTCTACAGCGGTCGCGCACCCAAGGAGTGGCTGGAAGCGCTGGCGCCGCTCGGTACCGATGCCGACAAGCCGTTCCTGGAGGAGGCGCCTCTTCTGATTGCGATCTTCGCCCAGAAATCCGGCACGCGTCCCGACGGCCGGACGGTGAAGCATTACTACGTGCCTGAATCGGTCGGCATCGCGACAGGCTTCCTCATCCTCGCGCTGCACGACGCAGGGCTCGTGACGCTCACGCACACGCCGAGCCCGATGGGATTCCTGAATGAGATCTGCGACCGCCCGTCGTGGGAGAAGCCGACTATTCTGCTGGTTGTAGGCTATCCAAAACCAGACTGTCGCGTCCCGGTGCACGGCGGGCTGAAAAAGCCGCTGGCCGAGACGACGTCCTGGATTTAGCGAAACGCTGGTCGGTGGCGAGCCAGCGGTCGAGGAACCTGTTGATCCAGCGATCGAGCGGCGGATCGTAGAGCGCGTGCATGGAGAGATGGACGCCGCGCTGTTGTATGCCCGGCTGGGTCAGGCGCTCGGAGTTCAGCGTCCAGATCTCCTTCATCTCCAGCGTGACTTCGGGATGGAACTGGAAGCCGAAGGCATTGGGTCCATAACGGAAGCCCTGCACCGGATAGCGTTCGTTGGTCGCCAACAGCTCGCAGCCGTCGGGCAGGACCATCCCTTCGCGATGCCACTGGTAGACTTTCATCGGCGCTTCGATCCAACGGCGGCCGGCTTCGGTCGGCTCGATATCGACGTAGCCCACCTCGACCAAGCCCTGCGGATGCGGCGCCACGCGACCGCCGACAGCTCGGGTCAACAATTGTGCACCGAGGCATAAGCCCAAGTAGGGCACGCCGGCCTCGATCACCTTCGGTATCCAGTCCAGCTCGCATTTGATACCGGCCAGTGTGCCGCAATCATTGGCTGACATCGGACCGCCAAAGATCACCACACCGGCATAATCCGACATGTCTTCGGGCAGCTCGCAGCCTAGGTTGGGGCAAAGCCGGCGCAGCGTATAGCCGCGCTTCTCGAGGAGGGCGCCGACCCGACCGGGTCGCGAATGCTCCTGATGGACAACAATGGCAATATTCTTGGGCTTTTCAGCCGGGGGCGTCATGGATTTGCAAAGTACGCTCCGCTTATGGCAACGACAAGGCCGATAGACGGCAAAGGGACGATATGGCGCGCCTTCTCGACTTCTATTTCGACTGTTCCAGTCCTTGGACTTACCTGGCTTTTCATGCTGTCCAGCCGCTTGCGGCCGAGATCGGCGCCGAGATCGCCTGGAAGCCGATCCTGGTCGGCGGCGTGTTCAATGCCGTGAACCAGACGGTGTACGACAACCGGGCAAAGCCCAACCCACTGAAGCAGTCCTACATGCTGAAAGACCTTGCCGACTGGGCAAAGCTTTACGATCTCGCCATCGTCTTTCCGCCCAAGGTCTTCCCCGTCAACAGCGTGAAATGCATGCGCGGCGCCTTCATCGCCCTCGATGAGGGCAAGCTGGTGCCCTACGCGACGGCCGCTTTCCAGGCCTACTGGGGCGGAGATCGCGATCTGTCGAAGGAGGACGTGCTGGCCGATATTGCCCAGCAAGCCGGCCTCGAGCGTCAGCGCTTCTTCGCCGGTATCGAGACCGATGCCTGCAAGGCGAGATTACGCGCCAACACCGACGAGCTGATCGCCCGCGGCGGCTTCGGCAGCCCGACCATGTTCGTGGGCACCTCGATGTTCTTCGGCAACGACCGCCTGCCGCTCGTGAGGGCAGCTCTCGAGGCGGCATGAGCAACAACGAGGATCCCCAATTCTGGGAGAAGGCGCGCGCGCATCTCGTGCGCTACGGCGGCGCTTTCTCGCCCGTCATCGCACAAAGCGCGACGGGCAACTGGTTCACCGACGCCGATGGACGCCGGATCCTCGACTTCACGTCGGGCCAGATGAGCGCGATCCTGGGTCACAGCCATCCCGAGATCGTCGAGGTCGCACGCCATTACATGGGCGAACTCGATCATCTCTATTCGACGATCCTGTCGCGACCGGTGGTCGATCTGGCAACGCTGCTGGCGCAAGTCTCGCCCGGCAAACTCGATCGCGTGCTGCTGGTCTCGACCGGCGGCGAATCGAACGAAGCGGCACTGCGCATGGCCAAGCTTGTCACCGGACGGCACGAAGTGGTGGCGATGAGCCGCTCCTGGCACGGCGTCACCGGCGGTGCTGCGTCGGCGACCTATTCCTCCAGCCGGCGCGGCTACGGTCCGCCGGCGCCGGGGTCGTTCGTTCTTCCCGCCCCCGACACCTATCGCTCTCGATTTATCGACGAGCGTGGCGTCTACGACTGGAAAGCCGAGCTCGCCTTCGGCTTCGAACTGATTGATCGCCAGTCAAGCGGTGCGCTGGCGGCTTGCATCGTCGAGCCGATCCTGAGCTCGGGCGGCGTGCTCGAACCGCCCGAAGGCTATATCGCGGCCCTTGCTGCGGAATGCCGCACGCGCGGGCTGCAGCTCATCTTCGACGAGGCGCAGACCGGGCTTGGTCGTACCGGCACGCTGCTTGCTTGCGAGCGCGACGGTGTCGTTCCTGACTACCTCACCCTGTCCAAGACGCTGGGGGCCGGCCTGCCACTTGCCGCCATGCTGACCACGCCCGAGATCGAGGATGTGGCGGCCGAACGCGGTTACCTCTTCTATACCACGCATGCCTCCGATCCCTTGCCGGCCGCGGTGGGGCTCAAAGTGCTCCAGATCATGCTGCGCGACCGGCTTACCGACCGGGCAGCACGGCTCGGCGAGCGGCTCAAGGCTGGTCTCAACGCCCTGCAGCAACGGTATGAATGCGTTGGCGACGTGCGTGGACGAGGGCTGTTGCTGGGCCTCGATCTCGTCAAGGACCGGCGCACCAAAGCTCCCGACCCCGATCTCGCACAGCGAGTCGCCCGCCATTGTCTTGACCTTGGCATGATGACCAGCCTCGTCCGCGGTGGGTTCGGCATCTTCCGAATCGCGCCGCCGCTCACCATCGAGGAGGGGGAGATCGATCTCGGACTCGAGATCTTCGACAAGGCGCTCGGCAAGGCCTTGCATTGACTTCACTTTCCAGCGTGGGGCGGCCCTGTGCGGTATTTACGTTTGAAACGGACCGCTAACTGTTGTACCCGCTGGACCCTTTCCGGCCAACGTGTTGGGAGTCTCTGGATGAGAAGCAAGGTCAAGCAGGCGGCACTTCTGGTGGTGAGCAGCCTGGTGCTGAGCGGGTGCAATCTGTTCCCGCCGAACACTGCAACGCCTGCCAAGAAGCCCGCTGCGCCGGATTACCAGGCAGCGACGGCGCCACACAACGTTCCCGCCGCTAGGCTCAGCGCGATTTGCTACAACGAGGCCGACTTGGGGGTCATTCGTGCGCGCATGCTGCAGCAGGAGCTGACTGTGGCGACCCTGCAGTGCCAGACGCCCAACGGCGCTCGCGCGTTCGAAGGCATTTACACCAACTTTCTCAAGAAATTCGGCTCGGAGCTCAGCGCCAACGCCCGCTCCCTGACCGAGCTCTCGCGCCGCAAGAAGTTTAATGTCGACGTTCTCGTCACTGAATTCGCCAACCGGACGGCCCAGCGCCCGCCGGTGGAAAAGGATTTCTGCGCCCGCAGCTTACGGGCCTTCGAATGGACGCTCGACCCCAAGGTCACCTCGCTGAACCAGGCGCCACCGCCCTACGACATCGGGCCCGAGATGAACATCCATCCCTGCCCACCAAAGTAAGCGCAAGATTTGGAGAACGAGGCGGTCCCAACGGACCGCCTTTTGTTTAGCAGCCTGGCCGGCGCTAGCCCCGGCCGTGTCGCAGCAAACGACCTGAATGCTTGTTGGTCGGATGGCCATCGCGCATCGTGACCTCGCCGTTCACGAGGATATAGCGATAACCCTCTGCTCGCTGGATCCGCCGCCACTCGCCGCCGGGCAGATCGTGCGCGATCTCGTCAGGCAGGACTTTCAGCCCATCGAAATCGTAGACGACGATATCGGCCGGCGCGCCCTTCTTCAGGACACCGCGACCACGGAAGCCCGCCACTTCAGCAGGCAAGGCCGACAGCCGCCAATGCGCATCCTCGAGGCTCAGCATGCCGTGCTCGCGCACGACCTTGCAGAGCGTCTCCGTGGGATAGCGGCCAGCGGTCAGGAATTTGGTGTGCGCACCACCGTCGCTGACTCCGAACAACACATAGGGATCATCCACCAGCTCCTTCAGGTAGTCGATCCGGCCATTGGGAGGAGCGGCGAAGAACTCGGTCTTGAGGTCCTCCTCGATCGCCATGTCGAGCATGACATCGACCGGATGCTTGCCCATTTTTTCACCGGCATGCGCCAGCGTGTAGTCGAGCCACTGTTGGTTCTTGTCGAGCTTGGGCCCGACGATGGCGATCTGGGGCAGCGGGCCGGTCGCCGTGATCGGCAGGTTCTTACGCAAGGCCGGGCGACGCGCCGGGTCGGCAAGCTTGGCAAGCCGCTCCTCGCGCGTTCCAGTCGTCGCTTCGCACCAGACCTGCTGGTCGTCGAACAGGTTCCAGTCCTCGAACGTGAAGGTGAATCCGGCATCCGTCGTGAGCCCCTGCCCCACGACACGGATGCCACGTTCGCGACAGCTCTTGAGCCAGGCCAGGACATGACGATGGATATGCGGCCGGTCGTCGAAGGCCTGGACGACGTTCATGATCACCGGCCGACCGCTCAACGTCGCCACCTCCTCGTAGAAGGTGCGGTCGCGCGCATTGTCGCCCGACACCAGCAACATCTGCACGAAGCCGTCGTTGCGCTCGGCCAGCACACGCGCCAGCTCGCGGCAGGTATCGTCGTGCATCACGTCGGTCGGCATGGGCGAGCCGTCATAGTCGCGCTGCACGGCCGCCGGACCGGTGGGCAGCATCCGCTGCGCCGACCATCCGCAGGCGCCAGCATCCATCGCTTCATGCAATAGCCGACGCAGCTCCGCATGCTGCTCAGCCGTTGGCTGCCGGCCGGCCTTGGCCGCCTCGAATCCCATCACCCAGATCAGAAGCGGCGATACAGGCACGTAGGGCAGGATGTTCATCGCCTTGGGCGCGCGGTCCACCGCATCGAGAAACTCGGGGAAGGTCACCCAGTCCCACGGCATGCCAGCCTTCATCGAAGCCATCGGAATTGCCTCGACGCGCGTCATCGACATCATGGCGCGTTCGCGCTCGGCCGGCCGCACTGGTGCGAAGCCGAAACCGCAATTGCCGATCACCACCGAAGTGATGCCGTGCCAGGAAGAGAGGGTGCAGTAGGGATCCCAGAAGAGCTGCGCATCGTAGTGTGTATGCAGATCGACAAAGCCCGGCGCCACGATCAGGCCCCCGGCATCGATGGTCTCGTCGGCTTCGCCGGCGCCGATCCTGCCGATCTCGGCGATGATGCCGTCCTTGATGCCGATATCGCCACGGAAGCGCGGCAAGCGGCTGCCGTCGACGACCATGCCGCCCTGTATCACCCGATCGAAGCGGGCCATGTTTCCTCCTGTTTTGCGAGAAGCGTGAGCGGACCTCCCAAGGCTGTCAACGCAAGCTCCGTCGGCTATTCTCGCAGAATGGAAACGCTTGCCGTCCGTACCGACACACTCGAAATCGCCTGCGAGGCGCATGGTCCGGCGACTGGACCGTCCGTCATCCTGTTGCACGGTTTCCCCTATGATCCGCGCGGCTTCGACGAGGTCGCGCCCTCACTCGCTGCCGACGGATGCCGGGTGCTGGTGCCCTATCTGCGCGGCTACGGCCCGACACGGTTCCTGTCGGACAAGACGTTGCGCTCCGGTGAGCAGGCGGCGCTGGGCCACGACCTGCGGCAGCTCATGGACGTGTTGAAGATCGAGCGCGCAACGCTCGTGGGCTACGACTGGGGCGGCCGCGCCGCCTGCATCGTGGCCGCGCTCTGGCCCGACCGGGTGCGCGGCCTGGTGAGCTGCACCGGCTACAACATCCAGAACATTGCCGCTTCGGCGAAGCCGATCTCCGCGGCGCAGGAACACCGCTTCTGGTACCAGTATTACTTCCATACCGAACGCGGCCGCGCCGGCCTCACCCAGAACCGCCGCGACATCTGCAAGCTCCTCTGGCAACTCTGGTCGCCGCATTGGCGCTTCGACGATGCCACTTTCGAGAGGAGCGCTGTCTCCTTCGACAATCCCGATTTTGTCGACGTCGTGATCCAGTCCTATCGCCATCGCTACGGCTATGCGCCGGGCGATCCCGCTGTCGCCGGCATCGAGGCAAAACTTGCGGCACAGCCCGCGATCTCCGTGCCGACCATCAACCTCCACGGCGACGCAGACGGAGTCGGCCCGGTATCCGGGACCGACCCCCATACCAGGATGTTCACCGGCCCCTACGAACGCCGCTTGATCCCGCGGGTCGGCCATAATGTGCCGCAGGAAGCGCCGGCCGAGACGGTCGCCGCGATTCGCGACCTCATGAAAGGAACCCCGGCATGACGCTGCCACAGGAACGGCCATGCCGGTGAAGCGAACCAAAGCCGGCGCAGTCAAAGGCAGCGCGTATGACCGGCTGCGCGCGCTGGCGCTCGCCTATCCCGAGACCCACGAGGACTTTCCCTGGGGCGAATCGGCAATCAAGGTGCGCGGTAAGGCATTCCTGTTCATGCGGCAGACGTCGGAGGGACTGGGCCTGTCGATGAAGCTTCCCTTCTCGCGGGAATTCGCCCTCGACCGAGACTTCGTAGCACCAACCGGCTACGGCCTGGGCAAGGCCGGCTGGGTCACCGCGCGATTCTCATCGCGCGAAGCCCCACCGATGGATCTCCTGACCGCCTGGATCGACGAGAGCTACCGCGCGATCGCCCCGAAGAAGCTCGTCGCTCAGCTATCGAAAGCGCAATAAGACGCCGGCCATCGCCTCCGGAGCTACTCCAGAGTCTCCAGCAGGCGAGTGCAGAGGTAAGTTCGTGGCACCAGCGACGAGTAGTAGATCTGCTCGTAGGCCGCATGCGCGCCCTTGCCGTCGGCGCCCAGGCCGTCGAGGGTCGGAATCCCGAGCGCCGCGGTGAAGTTGCCGTCGCTGCCGCCGCCGGTCAGCGGCACGTCCTTCAGCTCCTTGCCGATCTCGCGATAGATCGCCTGCGCCTTCTCGAACAGCGACGCGATGCCAGCGTCCTTCTGATAGGGCGGACGATTCATGCCGCCTTCGACCGTGACTTCGACATCCTTGCCGATCGGCTCGAGATTCAGGAACCAGTGAGTCATCTCCTCGGCCAGCTCGGCCGTGGGCACGCGCAGATCGATCTCGGCGGTGCACTCGGCGGGGACAACGTTGACGCCCGTGCCGCCGTTCACCAGTCCGACATTGCAGGTGATGCCACGGGCATAATCGGTCTTGCCCTCGATGCGCACGATCTGCCGCGCTATCTCCAGGATCGCGCTACGCCCGTCCTCGTGCCTGACGCCGGCGTGCGAGGCGCGGCCCTTCACCGTCATCAAGAAACGACCGACACCCTTGCGCGAGGTGACGACGCGATCGCCATCGCGGCCCGGCTCCATCACCAACGCATACTTGTGGCCTCGTGCCGCCGCCTCGATGCGGGCGCGCGACGTCGGGCTGCCGACCTCCTCCTCAGGAATGAACATGAAGGTGACGGGCAGCTTGGTCTTCTTGCCCTGCCGGACCAGATGGCGCAGCGCGTAGTAGGCGATGTAGCCGCCGGCTTTCATGTCGTAGATGCCGGGACCGAAGATGCTGTCGCCCTCACGGCGGACCTTCAGCTCCTTCTCGATCGAGCCAATCGGATGCACGGTATCGAGGTGGGCCAGCACCAGGATGCCCTTGCCCTCGTTCTGGCTCCACTCTGAGGGCGTGCGACACTCCAGGATGTCGCCGAAGCCGTTCACGCCTGGCGTACGGTCGAGCTTCAGCCCGAGATCGCGGAACTGTCCCTCGACATGGTCGACCACCTTGTTGACCGACCGCGAGTCATGGCTGGGGCTTTCGATGGAAACCCATTCGACGATGCCACCCAGCACTTCCTCGGCATCGATCTTCGGCTCGTTCTTCAACTTCGCAGACATATGGCCTCACTCTCCAAAAATACCTCACCCTGAGGAGCGCGAAGCGCGTCTCGAAGGGTGGGATCGAACACCTCGCCCGTTGCCCATCCTTCGAGACGCCACGCTACGGCGTGGCTCCTCAGGATGAGGTAGTCGCCTAGACCGGATCCCAGGTGAAATACTCCGGCGAGCGCTTGAGGTCGGTGAAGTAGGGCTTCATCGACGGCACCGCGTGCTCGGCAATCGCCTCCAGCGTCCAGCCCTCCGAATTGTGCACCGAGCGCACCGGCCGGTTGGCATTGAACAGCATGATTTCGTTCATGCGCACGCCGAAGATCTGCGAGGTGATTCCATCGGCCGCATCGGACAGCAGGAACACCGCCATCGGCGCGATCTTGGCCGGCGTCATCTTCTTGGAGCGCTCCAGCCGCGCCTTCTGCGCGTCGGTGTCGGCGGGGATGGTGCCGATCATGCGCGTCCAGGCGAACGGCGAGATGCAGTTCGAGCGCACGTTGAACGCCGCCATGTCGAGCGCGATCGACCGCGACAGGCCGATGATGCCCATCTTGGCCGCCGAGTAGTTGGCCTGGCCGAAATTGCCAACGAGACCCGAGGTCGAGGTGAAGTGCACGAAAGCGCCCGACTTCTGCTCTTTGAAATGGTTGGCGGCCGCGCGGCTGACATTGAACGCGCCGTTCAGATGCACGTCGATCACCATCTTCCAGTCGACATGGCTCATGCGATGGAAGATGCGATCGCGCAGGATGCCGGCATTATTGATGACGCCGTCGATCTTGCCGAAATTCTCGACTGCAGCCTTGATCATGCGCTCGGCGCCTGCCGGATCAGTGACGCTGTCGGCATTGGGCACCGCCTTGCCGCCCGCCGCCGCGATCTCCTGGCACACCTTTTCCGCCGGCGTCGCGCTGCCCGAGCCCTCGCCGTCGACCGCGCCGCCGAGATCATTGACCACGACCTTGGCGCCTTCCTTGGCCGCCAGCAGCGCCATCTCGCGCCCGATGCCGCCGCCCGCGCCCGTGACCAGCACGACCTTGTCCTTCAGCATGTTCGTCATTCTTGTCTCCCTTGTTTGGTCTCGGCCGCCCCTTCGGCGCCAAAGTCGCCGTCGAGGGCTCCGCCCAGGGGCATGCTTTCCTGCAGCTGGGCAAGGCGTGGATAGTAGTGACGGAAGGCATCCCGGATCTCGTCGAACGGAATGTCGGCGAACACGCCGCGATAGGCGAGATATTCCATGTGGCGGCGGCCGCTGAGATCGAACGGATGATAGATCGAATCGGCGACGGCATCCCACTCGAGCGGCTTCAGGCCAAACCGGTCGGTCAGCTCCTTGTTGAAGGCAGGCGTGGCCTTGATCCAGTGTCCATCGAGCCAGACATCGGTGTAGCCGTGATAATAGAAGATGTCGCTGCCCATCAGTTCGGCGAGGCGCCGGGTGGTCATGTGGTTGCGCACATCGGCATAGCCGACCCGCGCGGGGACGCCCGACGCCCGGCAGAGGGCCGCCATCAAGCCCGCTTTGTTCACGCAATAGCCATGGCCAGCCGCGAGCGTCGTGCTGGCGCGATAGGCCTCGCGCTTCATCGGCGTCTTGTACGGGTCATAGCGCAGCCCGTCGCGCACGGCGTAATAGAGGCGCAGCGCCTTGTCGCGATCGCCGCCCGTCCCGGCGATGTTGTTCGCCTTGGCAACGATTTCCGGATGATCCGAATCGATCAGCTCGCTCGGCCGAAGGTAGGCATCGAACGCCGCGCCGTCGCGCACCGTGCCATCTTGCGGCGTCTTGAGAGCGTCGAAATCCATAGCCGCTGTTGTGCCCCGAAAGGAACGACAAAGTCCATGAGCTATCCCGCGCAATTCACCCATGCGCATTTGATGAACGGTTTACCTGCGCCCTAAACCATACTTTCATGACCTGCCAGGTAGGTCGGAGCTTTGCATGTCGGAAAAGAGCGCCGTCGAGGACGCCGCGCCGGGCGGAATTGCCGGACGCCGGAGCCTCATCCTGGCGGCCTGCATGATGGCGACCTTCATGGCGGCTGTCGAAAGCACGATTGTGGCGACGGCCATGCCGACCATCGTCGCCGACCTCGGCGACTTCCATCTCTTCAGCTGGGTCTTCGCCGTCTATCTCCTGTCGCAGGCGGTCAGCATTCCGATCTACGGCCGGCTGGCCGATCTGTTCGGCCGCAAGCGCATCTTTTTTGCTGGCGCCAGTCTGTTCCTATTGAGCTCGACCCTGTGCGGCTTTGCCCAAGGCATGTTGTCGCTGATCGCCTTTCGCGCCTTGCAAGGCATGGGCGCAGGCGCGGTGCAGCCGGTCGCCTACACGATCGTGGGCGACATCTACACGCCGACCGAGCGCGCCCGCGTGCAAGGCTTCCTGTCGAGCGTGTTCGGCATTTCCGCCATCGTCGGTCCCTCTTTGGGCGCGTTCCTGGTCGAACATGTGAGCTGGTCGGCGGTCTTCTGGGTGAATCTGCCGATCGGGGTGCTCGCCATGGCAATGCTTGCGGTCTTCTTTCGCGAGCACCTGCATGCCAAAGCGCCCCGCATCGACTTTCTCGCCTCTTTCCTGCTGATGCTAGGCGCAGGTGCACTGATGATGGCGCTGATTCAGGGCGGCAGCCTGAACCGCTGGCTGTTGGCAGCCTGCATCGTGGTGGGCATCGGTGCGCTTGTTTTGCTTGTGCGTCACGAGCGCCATGTCGAGGCGCCGATGCTGCCCATCCGCTTCTGGACCAATCGGGTGATCGCGCTCGGCAACTTCGGCAGCTTTGGTATCGGCGCCGTCATGATGAGCGTCAGCGCCTTCCTGCCGACCTATGTGCAGGGCGTGATGGGCCGCACCGCAGGCATCACGGGCGCGGTGCTGGGCGCCATGTCGATCAGCTGGGCGGTGGCAAGCGTCGTCTCGGGCCGCGTCATGATCCGCACCAGCTACCGCGTGAGCGCGATGTTCGGCGGCAGCATGCTGGTGCTTGGCAGCATCGTTCTGCTCGCGATGTCACCCGAACGAGGCCCTCTCTGGGCCGGCGCCGGCGCGCTGTTGGTTGGCCTCGGCATGGGCTCCTGCAACACGACCTACCTCGTCTCCGTGCAGGCGGCCGCCGCCCTGCGCGAGCGCGGTGCAGCGACTGCTTCGAACATGTTCATGCGCATCGTCGGTCAATCGACCGGCGCCGCCCTGTTCGGCGCCCTCGTCAATCTCGGCCTGCTGCACTACGCGCCTCAAGCTGGCGAAGTGGCGGCCCAGCTGATGGAGCCGGCCCTGCGCCAGCATCTCTCGGCATCCGAGATCGCCACGCTGACCACGGCAATGGCTGCAGCCCTCCGGAACGTCTACGTGGTGGCGGCCCTGTTCGGCCTCGCTGTCCTCGCCATCGGCGCCAGCTTCCCGGCCTCCCTCAGCCCGGCCACGCTGCCCGATCGAAGCCCCTCGCGCGGTCGCGCCTGAAGTCGCTCACAACGCGGACGGTTCATCGTCGGCCGTCACCAGGAAATGCGCCTGCGCGGTGGCGACCGGCTTGGCACGGTCGTCCTGCCAGGCCTCGGCGAAGACATTGACCATGCGCCG
>Ga0081455_10001595_pt1 | contig 27705 bp, 28 predicted proteins | sample TabmetS3T2R1_FD_70207 | JGI IMG/M metagenome (GOLD analysis project Ga0081455, IMG submission 70207) | Tabebuia heterophylla rhizosphere microbial communities from the University of Puerto Rico - S3T2R1 | ecosystem: Host-associated > Plants > Roots > Rhizosphere ...
TAGGATCTCGGTCGTGATCGGCCCGAGGCCGCGCGCGGCAAGCGCCTTCTCGTAAGCGGCCTTCGACGCCTCGGCGGCGCGGCGCTGCTCCTCGGAATAGTAGTAGATGCCGGAGCGGTACTGGGTGCCGACGTCGTTCCCCTGGCGCATGCCTTGCGTCGGGTCGTGGCTCTCCCAAAACACCTTGACGAGCTCGTCGTAGCTCACGCGGGCAGGGTCATAGACGACGAAGACCGCCTCGTTATGGCCGGTCCGGCCCGAGCACACCTCTTCGTAAGTGGGGTTCGGCGTGAGCCCGCCGGCATAGCCGATGGCGGTCACGTGAACGCCGGGGACCTCCCAGAACTTGCGCTCGGCGCCCCAGAAGCAGCCGAGCCCGAACTGCGCCGTGGCGAAGCCTTGCGGGTAGGGACCTTTGAGCGCCGCGCCGTTCACGAAATGCGTCTTCGCTGTGGGCAGGGGCTCACTCCGGCCGGGCAGGGCCTCGGCCTCAGACGGCATCGACAAGGGCTTGCGTTTCAGCGTGAACATGGAGGCACTCCTTTAAGCTGCGGCGGCGCAGATCCCCCTGGTTGTCGCGAAATCCCCCTAGTTGATGAACACCTCGACCTGTTTCCGCTTCTGCCCGAGCCAATAGAGCAGGACGCCGAGGATGCCGAACACGACCCAGGTCGGCGCATCGAGGATCGTGGTCATGATCGGGTCCCACACCACGGGGCTGACGCTCGACTCGATCGCGGCTTTGGCGTCCCGCAGCGTCTCCGGGCTCAAGGCCTGCCATTGCTGCCCCATGGGCGTCACCACCCAGGCGCCGCCCCCGGCGAGGCTCTTTGTGGCGTCGATGACGGCGGCGACCATGGCAAGCAGGAGCAGCCAAACGCCCAAAATGCGCAACAACATCCGCATGGCTCGATAGGGTTCCGCTGGGAGCGATGAGCCTTACATAAGCCATTGCGGCCCCATGTTCAAATCGGCGCGCGATCAGCATTGCGTGAAGGGCACGCGAGCAGGGCATCCCCCTCGCTTGAACCGAAAGGGTGCTTCGCTATAGTGCGGCGCCCTGCTTTAGGAGAGGTGGCCGAGTGGCCGAAGGCGCACGCTTGGAAAGCGTGTAGGCGGGCAACCGTCTCGTGGGTTCGAATCCCACCCTCTCCGCCACCGTGCAGTCGATCGACCATGGCCGGCAGGTTCTGCTGCTGGACTCGAGCGCCTTATTGAGGCGCCTTCGGTGGACCATTTGCGGCCACGGGCAAGGCGATGGACCTTTTTTGCTCTATGAGAGTTAGGGGTGCGTTCTAATTTGATCAGTACGAACTGACGAGTACGGTCAATGAGGCTCGTGTCCGTGAGGCAGGAGGCTCTTTACCGAGGATATCGCATCGAAGGAACCAAGGAAGGCCAGTGCACAGCCCTTCGTGTGATACCGACAAGGCCGGATCTGCCTAGCTTAGAGTATTCGCGCTTTCGGAGCTTCCCCCGCGGCACATGGGGGAAGGCCGTAGAAGTGGTCTGCGACTACGTCGATCAAGCGTTGCGCGACCGAACTTCGCTTTCCCACACACGAACTGCAGACCGGTCTCCTAAGGAGAGCGGCATCCACTAATTCTAGCGTCTGCGACTCGACGACTGACGCGCGAGTATGAGCGGATGAGTAGCGACACCGCATTTTTGAGAGAGCGTCTCAAATATTCAACGAGCGATTGGAAAACCGCCTGGATCACAGGCGCGAGTCGCGGAATTGGCCGGGCACTTGCGCTGCAGCTGGCGGCCGAAGGCGTCAAGGTGGCAGTGTCTTCCCGGAATCGGGTTTTGCTCGCCAAACTCGCAGCGCTCAGCCCAAACATTATTCCCTTTCCGCTCGATGTGACAAACCAGCCGGCTACTCGACGCAGCCTTAAGGCCATGAGTGAGCGGCTTTGCGGCATCGATCTGGCCGTTCTGAACGCCGGCATCCATGAGCACATGGATGTTCGAACCTTTTCCGCGGCTACGGCGGCGCGGGTCATGGCGGTCAATTATCTCGGAATCGTCAAGGCGCTTGAGGCACTGATTCCTTTGATGACATTTTCCAAGCACGGCCAAATCGCGCTTATGGGATCGTTGTCCGGTTATCGTGGCGAAATCGGACAGGCAGCTTATGCTCCGTCGAAGGCCGCAATAATTTCTTTGGCGGAATGTCTCCTCCAGGAGCTCTTACGAGAAGGAATACAAATCAGCATAATCAATCCCGGTGTGGTGGATACGCAGATGACAGCGGGGATGAGATGCAAAAAGATTCCGGCGGCAGACGCCGCCGACCACATTCTGGCCGGTCTCCACGCGCGCAAGTTCGAAATTGCGTTCCCGCTGCCGGGCGTTGTTCGGACGAAGCTGCTTCAAGCTTTGCCTAATCCGGTCTTTCATTGGCGCGCCTGCAAGCGAAACAACGAAAGTCGCAAGCTAAGCTGGACATAATAGAACAGTGCTTACGGGCAGATCATGCCGGCATCGTTGACGAGCAAGTGCGGCGCCTCATTGAGGAGTGGGGCTCGGCTCGGGAATTACAGCGAGCAAGGGATCTAAGACGTTCGCATCCAGTCCCACCAGCCCGGACTGATTTTGATAGAGCTCCTCGCTATACGGCTTTCCGTCCACACGCGGCGCACCGGCGCCCTGAACGATCGCTTCGAGAATCAATTGCCCGCTTGTGACCCTGAAGACTCCGCCCCCCGAACCACCTTCACCGCCGGAAAAGTCGGAAAAGTATGCCAAAGGACCATCCGGGCCGGCGGGAAACACACGGCGGATCGTCCCGATTTGGGTAACGGGTTCTCGGCCGCTCCAGTTGCTGAGCATGCCATCTTGCTCCCCCGTCGCTTGAAAAATGCGATCACCTTCTTTCAGCATCGCTCCTTTTTCAGGGATAGCCAGAGGTTGGCAACCCTCGACAGGATGGGCGAGTCTCACTGCAGTCATGTCCTGCCGCTTCAATTCCGGTGATTTGGACATCGACGTCGCGATGGGCGGAAGTTGCGACGGATCGTCGATGATGATCGCAATTTCATCCGTGGGATTTTTCCAGTTGTAAAAGCGACACGTCTCGACCGGCAAGAGCTGCCCCGTGCTCAGATCCTGAAACGCATGTTTGACCGTAACCAGGATATTGGGCTGAAGCGCTATGCTGCCGCTGCCCTGATAGGTATTAATGCGCTTTCCGTCCGATGACGGAACTCTGCAGACGACAGGGCCCGTACACGCCATCAGTTGAGTGAGTTGCGACGCGGTTACGCCAAACTCCTTTTGCAGGGTATCCGCCAGCTCGGAAAGGTCGTGGCGTTTATCATACTTTTTGAGCTCTTCCTTGTTGTTCGGATCGACGATGATCCCTTCCGGCGTGATGATGCTCGCCTGCTGCAATAGCTTGGGGGCGACGGCAATCGGCTCGGCCTGGGTCAGAGGAGCGAGCTCAATGCTCGCGAATCCGACCAACGCCGCAATGGCCAGAGTTCTTCCCATCATCTTATGAGAGCGCGTCATTGGCGTGTATTGAGCACCCGTGCAGAAAGTCGCACTGAGCGGTGTCGAGGATGCCGCCGGCTGGTACCGCGACGCGGACAGTGATCGTTGTCCGAATCGAACACAAAAAAAGGGGCCGGCGCGGGGCCGGCCCCCAAAATTGATCTGCTAGCCTTTGCACTCGGCCATGGTAGCCATGGCCGCCTCTGCGGCTTCCTTCGTATCGTACTCGCCCATCATTTTCATGCCCTCGGCCATCTCGGTCACGACCGAGCACTTCTTGCTCGTGGTGTCGAGGCCCACGAAGTACTTCCCGCCGCCGGACTCCACGGCCAGTGCGGATGTGGCAAACGCGCCAGCCAGAACGGCTGCGACTAGATATTTCTTCATTTTTTGTCTCCTATGGATGAACCTTGCGCAACGGCAACCTAAGGATAGAGCACATCCCTCGATCACCTACCAGTCAACTATCCGTAAAAAGAGGGTGCACCCCGCGTTCTAACGGCCGTTCTCGGCTATCGGTTCCACGGGGGGCGTTAACCTCGCGCGCGGGCCAAGACCGTCTCGCCATCCCCTGAACCAGGCGTGGCAAGCGAATTCACGCTGGAAAGGGCCGCGGCATCGGCCTGCCGCACGATTTCGGGCACCGCCGTGATCTCGAAGAGCGTGCCCTGGCATAAGGGGCCGAGCGCAAATAGCCCCCGCGTCGCCGCGCCGTCCTTGCCCACGACTTGCCCATCGGGCCGTACGAGAAGTCCAAGCAGATGTTCGTCGGCGCGCGCGAGGCCCTGGAATAGCAGGCTCTGGATGAGCGGTTGATCGAGGTCGGGCTTATAGCTCGAGCAGTCGATGGCAAGATCCGCATGCAGGGTTTCGACAACTGGGGAGCCGCGGCGTCTGAACCGTAGCGTGAAGCGGTCTTGCTCGCGAACGACGGCGATCACGGTGCCGTGCACGAGAACGGCGCGGCCCGCTTCGAACTCCGACAACACGCGCTCATGCATCTCGCTTGGCAGGCGATGGCGATGCGCGTCCCAGAACGGCCGCACATGACGCAAGAAGCGGCGTTGTTCCTGCGTCGAGAGATCGAGCCAACGCTTTTGCACGAACGGCCGCAAGCCGTTGATTACCGCTTGCCAAGGCGTGCCGTGCGCCTCGGCTGCCTCGCAGGCGATGCGAATGGCCGCCGTGAGCCGCGCCACGCTCTTGGATTGCGGCACGGCGAGCTCGAGCGGCACCACGCCCTTGGCGGCGTGCCGCCGCGGCAGCTGGCCGCGGCGCGAAACGATCGTCGCGATCCCGCCAAAGCCATCGCGCCGCGCCCCGATCAGGGCATCGACCATGGTCAGACCGGAGCCGATCAGCGCGATCGATTTTGCCGTCCTCAGCCGCTCCGGCGCGATGACCTCATACGGCGCGAGCGCCCCCGTAGCCGATGCGTTCTGCACACCATAAGCGGTGGCGAGCATCACAACATCGGCGGAGAACGTTGCCGCTTTCTCCGTGCGGATGACGAAATGACCGCCGCGACGGGTGCACGAAACCGCCGCATCGCGACGATCCTGGTATCGACATCGGCGCGGCTTTCGATCGCTTCGAACAGGCGCTGCCGCGTATAGGAGCCGAACAGTTCCCGCGGCAGAAAGCTGTGAGCGAGACCTTCGAGCAGGCCGGGATCGTTTTCGCCCTGATCGATCTGCGCGAACGCCCAGTTCAAGAAATCCCGGGGGCGATCCGGAAGAATTGAGAGGTCGCGCGTCCGCACGTTGAGAAGATGCAAGGGATGATGACCGCCATAGGCGGCGCCGCGCCCCAGGGCCGCGCTTGGCTCCACGATGGTGAGGTCGAACGGACTCTCGATACGCTTCAGGCAGGCGATTGCCGCCGCGGCCCCGGTGAAGCCGCCGCCGATCACGCAAATATTTGGCTGCGTGCGCTTCATTTTGTTTCCAAACCCGGTCAAAGCCAAAGTGACGGCGCTCGAAGGAACCGCCGCCCCTGGGTGAGGGGCGGCGGTCTGGCAGCGGAGGGGACTATTGGTCCGCTTTACCAGTCGACTTGGAATCGGGTGCCGAAGCCTTTGATTTTCGCACCGTCGTTGCGGTTGAAGCCATCAGTGTTGTCAGCGACGGCGAAGTTCCCGCCCTCGATTTCGGATTCGCCATATTGAAACATGAAGCGCGAATAGTCGTTGAGCCACCAATTCACGCCGACGATCCACGTCTTCTGCTCGCCGCAAAGTGTACAAGCGTTGTTGACCGTTACGGCATTGGGAGGCACGCCAACGGTGACTGGGAGGCTCTGGATTGTTTCTGCCTGGTCGCTGAGATCGAGGACATCGTAGCGTCCGGCGAGTTGCCAAGCGCCCCAGCCGCCGCCTTTGCTCCAGACAACCGGATTCTTGACTTTGAGGCGCCCAAACACGCCCTTGTTGTATGCTTGCGTCTCTCCGGTGATGAACCAGCCGGCATCGACATACCAGGCTGTGTAGGTCGGGTCTCGGCCGTTGAACAACGGCGAAATGTCCGCTTCCAACTGCGTGTATTCGGTCTGGACGTGGAACGACTGCCAGATGAAGAGACCTTCCAAGCCCCAGGAGGTGTCGTGATCGAAGATTGCCGGCGTTGAGATGAAGCGGTCGGCCAAATGCAGATCCGGGCCTCGCGCGCGGTATTGGAAGAGCTGATCGTTGAGCGGGTTCGACACCCCGCCATCAGGACCATTGCTGCCGCTACGTAGGTGTTCGGCCTGCTCGCGATCGCGCCAGTTTCCGCCGAAATGAACCACTTGATGGACGCCGTTTACCTCGCGATTGATTGGAGCGACGGTAACGCGAGCCGACCCGGTCTTCACATCCTCGAGCCACCGCTCATCGTTGCTGGTGAAGGGTCCGAAGATGCCTGCGGAGGCGGTGAAATGATCGGTCGCGTAAATGGCGGACGCACCGATCTGACGCTCGATACCCCAAGCCTCGACGAAGGCCGGACGCTCCTGGAAGGTGTAGTAGTTCGAGCTGTTCAGCCAATCAAGCGAGTTGAAGGTCTTCTGATTGCCAATGCGTAGAGCTAGGTCGTTCATCAGGCCAGTGTATTCCCCGTACGCATCGCGAAGGACCACGGCGTCATTGGCGAAATCGGCTTCAACGATGTATTTGACGTCGTACCAGAGGACGCCTTCGATGCCGAGACGGGCGCGACGGATCTCAGCCGCGCTGACGTCGGGCCTGCCCGTGATAGGGAAATCCTGGTCGATGGCGTCGTAATCGACGTGAAGCCGGCCACGGACCTTCATCTTGAATTTGCCGTCCGCGCTCGAAAGCTCAGGCGCGCCCTTCCACTTGACCTTCAAGTCCAAGTCGCCGCCGCCGGCATTCGCCGCGGTGGCATTGGCTGCAGCGGCTTGCGCCTTCGCGTCCTGCACTTGTTTCTGCAGCGCCTGGATGGTTGCTCGCATTTCCTGGATCTGGGCTTGGATTTGTTGCAGATCCTGCGCCTGTTGTGCCTTCGCCTCTGGAGCGTTCCCGACCAAAAGGCCGATCACGCTCGCGCCCGCTAAGAGATAGCGGCCATGTTTTTCCAGTCCCCCGCGCATGTCTTGTCCCCCTGCTGAGATCTGCTACGCATCGTTATAACTCGATATAGTCTACCGAATTTATAGACATTACAAGTCCGCGCCGTTTCTTTTGTGATCGGAGTCGGGAAAATTCATTCTTCGGTTTGGCGAGACCTCTAGGAAGCCCCGACTCGAAGCAACGCCGCGCTATGGGCGTCGCCCCGCATGGGTCAGGCTTCCGGTGCTGCGTCTGGGTAGAGGCGCCAGCGGCGGGGAAGCACGGCAATTCCTTGCCCGACGCTGCCCTCGAACTGCGACGGCAGCTCGATTTCGATGCGGTGGCCGTCCAGGCCCGCCTCGACGTCGATCCGCCGCGCGCCCCCATGCCGGCGGATCGCCGCGATCGTGCCCGGAATCGCACCCGGAGCGCCGGAGTCGAGCTCGACATCCTGGGGGCGGAAGAAGAGCCGCGCCGGGCCGTCAGGATAGCCTTTCGCGGCGAGCGGGAGCGGAACCTCGTCGAGAACGATGTTCCCCCGTTCGACCCGCACCGGCAGTTCGCTCGATTCGCCGATGAAGGAGAACACGAAGGGCGAATTCGGCGCATCGTAAATCTCGTCCGGCGTGCCGATCTGCTCGATGCGCCCGTGGCTCAGCACCACGACGCGGTCGGCAAGCTCGAGCGCCTCTTCCTGATCGTGGGTGACGAAGACGGTGGTGTGTCCAGTTTTGTCGTGGATCTCGCGCAGCCAGCGGCGGAGGTCGCGGCGGACCTGGGCGTCAAGCGCGCCGAACGGCTCGTCGAGCAGCAGCAGGCGAGGTTCGATGGCAAGCGCGCGGGCGAAGGCGACGCGCTGCCGCTGGCCGCCCGAGAGCTGCGAGGGATAGCGCTTCTCTAACCTGGAGAGTTGCACGAGCTCGAGCAGGGCGCCCACGCGCCGCGCAATCTCTTTCCGGCTCGGGCGGCGCGAGCGCGGCCGCACACGCAAGCCAAAGCCGATGTTTTGCGCAACGGTCATGTGGCGAAAGAGCGCGTAGTTCTGGAACACCAGCCCGACATGGCGCTCCTGCACGGTGAGCTTCAGCGCGTCGTCCTGATCGAACAGCACCCGCCCCGAGGTCGGAATGTCGAGACCGGCGAGGATGCGAAGCAGCGTCGTCTTGCCCGAGCCCGAGGGACCGAGCAAAGCCACCAGTTCTCCGGGGTAAATGTCGAGCGAGACGCCGTGCAGCGCCGGTGTCAGACCGAAGGTCCTGACGACGTTCTCGACGGTGACATGCATCGGGTTTTCCCAGCCCCCTTCCGCACGCACGCGCCCCCTCACGGGTTCAAGCGTACCCGCATCCTTCATACTATAATCTACCCGAGCGTCCATGAGGTTCCCCCAATATCATCAGTGCCGCGCCGATCCCGCGATCTGGTCGGCGTAGCGCCATTCCAGGCCGATTTTCACCACCAAGGTGACGAGAGCGAGCAGCGCAAGCAGCGATGCCACGGCGAAGGCCGCGGCGAAGTTGTACTCGTTGTAAAGAATCTCGACATGCAGCGGCATGGTGTTGGTCTTGCCTCTGATATGGCCCGAGACGACCGACACCGCGCCGAACTCGCCCATGGCGCGGGCATTGCAAAGGATGACGCCGTAAAGCAGCGCCCATTTCACGTTGGGCAAGGTCACGAGCAGGAAGGTCTTGAAGCCGGAAGCGCCGAGCGAGAGCGCGGCTTCCTCGTCCTGCGTCCCCTGTTCCTGCATCAGCGGGATGAGCTCGCGGGCGACGAAGGGGAAGGTGACGAAGATGGTGGCGAGAACGATGCCGGGTACGGCGAAGATGATCTGGATGCCCTGGCTTTGCAGATACGGTCCGAAATAGCCTTGCAGCCCGAACAAGAGCACATAGACGAGCCCCGAGATCACTGGCGAGACCGAGAACGGCAAATCGATCAGCGTGTTGAGAAAGCTCTTGCCGGGAAACTCGAACTTGGCGATCGCCCAGGATGCGGCCAGCCCGAAGATGAGATTGGCGGGAACCGCGATCGCCGCGACGAGGAGCGTAAGCTTGATTGCCGCCACCGCATCGGGCGTCGAGATCGCCTGCCAATAGCCCTCGAAGCCGGCGCGCAGCGCCTCCGAGAACACGGCGAAGAGCGGCAAGAGCAGAAACAGAACGAGGAACGCCACGGCGACGAGGATCAAAGAGAACCGCACTCGGCGCCGCTCGGTGGTGACCGAGCGGGCGCGGTCCTCGATGACGACGTCGGCGGCTAGGGAAACCTCACTCATGACCCGACCTTTTCCGCTGCCACGCCTGAATGAGATTGACGAGAAGAACGACGATGAAGGCGATGCCGAGCATGGCGGCGGCAATCGCGGTCGCCTGCGCGTAGCTGAACTCCTCGAGCTTGATGACGATCAGGAGGGGCGCGATCTCCGAGACGAAGGGAATGTTGCCCGCGATGAAGATGACCGAGCCGTACTCGCCGACGGCGCGGGCGAAAGCGAGCACGAAGCCGGTAAGAATGGCCGGCAGCAGCGCCGGCAGCATGACCATAAATACGGTCTGACGCCTGCTCGCGCCGAGAGAGGCCGCGGCCTCCTCGATCTCGCGCTCGAAATCTTCGAGCACCGGCTGCACCGTGCGCACCACGAACGGTAAACCGATGAACACGAGCGCAACGCCGATGCCCCACGGCGTGTAGGCGATTTTGATGCCGAAGGGATCGAGCAGACCGCCGATCCAGCCGTTGCGCGCGTAGATGGCGGTGAGCGCGATGCCGGCCACTGCCGTCGGCAGCGCGAAGGGCAGATCGACCACGGCATCGAGCAGGCGCCGTCCGGGAAAGCGATAGCGCACCAGCACCCAGGCCACGATCACGCCGAAGACGACGTTGATGGCGGCGGCGATGAAGGAGATGACGAAGCTCACGCGAAGCGCCGCCAGCGTGCGCGGCGCGGTCACGATCTCCCAAAAGCCGCTTGCTCCCAGCGACGCCGCCTTGATGGCGAGTGCCGCGAGCGGGATGAGAACGATCAGGCTCAGATACGTCAAAGTGAAACCGAGCGCCAACCCGAAACCGGGTATGGCGCTCGGCCGCTTCAACGCCAGGCCGCGGGCGCCGGCCATATGCGTTTTCCCCTCGCTAGCTAGTTGGTCGATTTCGGCTGGTAGATCTGGTCGAAAATACCCCCGTCATCGAAGTGCTTCGGCTGTGCCTTGGCCCATCCGCCGAAGAGGGGATCGTCGATCGACACGAGCTTCACGTCGCTAAAGCGGGCTAGATCTTTTGGATCGGCCGCGCTCGGGTCGGAGGGACGATAGTAGCGCTTGGCGATCAGCTTCTGCGCTTCCGGCGTATAGAGGAACTTCAGGTAAGCCTCGGCGACCTTACGCGTCCCCTTGGCGTCCACGACCTTGTCGACGATGGCGACCGGCGGCTCCGCTTTGATCGAAAGCGACGGCACCACGATCTCGAACTTGTCCACGCCGAGCTCGTCGATGGCGAGGAAGGCCTCGTTCTCCCAAGCGAGCAGGACATCGCCGATGCCGCGCTGGGCAAAGGTCGTGGTCGAGCCGCGCGCGCCGGTGTCGAGCACGGGCACGTTGGCATAGAGCTTCCGGATGAACTCCTGGTTCTTGGCCTCGTCATGGCCGAATTTGCCGTCGGCAAAGGCCCACGCGGCGAGGTAGTTCCAGCGGGCGCCGCCCGAGGTTTTCGGGTTCGGCGTGATGACTTCGACGCCCTGTTTGGCGAGGTCATCCCAATCCTTGATGTTCTTCGGATTGCCCTTTCGCACCAGGAAGACGATGGTCGAAGTGTAGGGCGAGGAATTATTCCCCAAGTGTTTCTGCCAATCCGCGCCGATCAGGCCGGCCTTGGCGATCTGGTCGATGTCGCCCTGTAGCGCGAGCGTCACGACGTCGGCTTGAAGCCCGTCGATGACGGCGCGGGCTTGCTTGCCCGATCCGCCATGCGACTGCTCGATCGTTACATTGTCTCCGCCTTTCGCTTTCCAGTCCTTGATGAAGGCGGCATTCACATCCTTGTAGAGTTCACGGGTCGGGTCGTAAGAGACATTGAGAAGGGTGGTGTCGGCCAGCACGGCGCTCGCGCCAAGCGCAAGACCGAGCGCGGCAGCGGCCGCTAGGGTGTTTCGCAGTATCGTCATCGGATCCTCTCCTCTGTTTAATACTAAAACTCTATCAACTAAGTCGTGTTTATGAAAGCAATGGCCGCTGCTTTGTTTTGCCAAGAAGCGAATGTCCGTAGCGCCAAACCGCCGGGGCGGGAAAAAACTTCCCTTTGAACTCAGGCCCGCGCCTTGATTGCCCGCCTTTTTCGTGCCGATCGGCCCGTTCCCAACCCATCGCCGGCGATGGCCTCGGCGATGGTGGTGCGGTCGAGAACGTCGCGGGCCGATTCAGTCACTCTGGCGAAAACCCGCCTGATCTCGCAGGTCGCCTCGTTCTTGCAGTCCGGACAGCGGCGATAGGCGATTTTGCTCAAGCACGGCAGCGGCGCGATCGGGCCGTCGATGATCCTGAGCACGCGCCCGAACGTGATCTGATCGGGCGGCGTCAACAAGCCATAGCCGCCGAGCCGGCCTCTGCGGCTCGCGACAATGCCATGGCGCTTCAGGTCGAGGAGGATCTGCTCGAGGAATTTGCGCGGGATGCGCTGCTGTGCCGCGATGTCCGCGATCATCATATTGTCGGCGCCTGCGAGCGCGATCAGCGCCCTCAAGGCATATCGTGCCTTCTGCGAAATCACCTTGGAATTGCCCCAGAAACCCGATCTTCTGGATCGGATATAAGGTTTCAGTCCTCAACACAACCGCCTGTGGGGGAGGCGGCCGCTCCCGTCCGCGCTTTCCCTCACCCACCCAAAGAAACTCTTGCGGTGCGCCCTCGGTTTGGCGCAATTCTTCGCCGGCGTTATTCCAAGGTAGCTCAGCCCATGACGGCAAGGACGGGAGGGACCGCGGCTTCGCCGGCCGCGCAAAAAACTGCGGTCGCGGTTCTTGCCGCCATCAGCATCTGCCATCTCCTCAACGACGTGATCCAGTCGCTGATCGTGGCGCTCTATCCCATGATCAAGCAGAGCCTCGCGCTCGACTTCCGCCAGATCGGGCTCATCACTTTCACGTTCACCTTCACCGCCTCGGTGCTTCAGCCGGTCGTCGGCTTCGTCACCGACCGCTACCCCACGCCCTATTCGCTCGTGGCCGGCATGGGCTGTTCGCTGCTTGGTCTCCTCATCGCCGCCTTCGCCTCGACTTACGGCCTGGTGCTCGTCGCCGTCGGGTTGATCGGCATGGGATCCTCGGTGTTTCACCCCGAGTCTTCGCGCGTCGCGCGCCTTGCCTCGGGCGGCCAGCACGGTCTCGCCCAGTCGGTGTTTCAAGTCGGCGGCAATTTCGGCACGGCGCTCGGTCCGCTACTCGCGGCCTTCGTCGTGCTGCCGTTCGGGCAGGGAAGCATCGCCTGGTTCTCGATCGCCGCCCTGATCGGCATGGTCATGCTTGCCGCGATCGGCTCGTGGTATGGCCGGACGCTGAAATTCAACAATGCCTCACCGACGAAGGAGCGCGAAGCGATCCACGAGCTGACCCACGGCAAGGTGCGGAAGTCGGTCGCGATCCTGATGGCGCTCACCTTCTCCAAGGATTTCTATCTCGTCAGCATCACGAGCTTCTACACCTTCTATCTGATCCACACCTTCGGCCTCTCGGTGAGAAGCGCGCAGCTTTACCTGTTCCTATTTCTGTTCGCGGTCGCCGCCGGCACGGTGATCGGCGGCCCGATCGGCGATCGCATCGGAACGCGGCGCGTAATCTGGTGGTCCATTCTCGGCGTGCTGCCGTTCACGCTCGCACTTCCCTATGTCGGCTTGCTCGGCACGGCGATCTTGAGCGTGATCATCGGGCTCATCCTCGCCTCAGCCCACCCTGCGATCATCGTCTACGCGCAGTCTCTGATCCCGGGCCGGGTCGGCATGGTGGCCGGCCTCTTCTTCGGTCTTGCCTTCGGCGTCGCCGGCATCGGGGCGGCCTTTCTCGGCTGGCTTGCCGATGCGACCAGCATCACCTTCGTCTACCATGTGTGCGCGTTCCTCCCGGCGATCGGGCTGCTCGCGGTGTTTCTGCCGGAGATGGCAAAGCCAAAGCGAGCGCCGGCGCGTCGCAAGAAGTGATCGGCCACAGAACTTGCCTTCCGCCGCTCCGGCGATTGTGACGCGCAATCCACAGCGGCGATTTTTTTTATCCACAGGGAAGCTCGGCCGGTCTTCGCCAGGGACCCCGCGCGTGGCGGCAAGGCCTTGGAAAGTCACGCGATGCGACCGTTCTTGCCCATCGCCGCCGCAGCGAAGGCTGAATGAGACAGCGGCCGTCCCCTGTGGTTAGATGAGGCCAGTGAGGCCGCCCGGCCGACGCAAGCCGGGACCTTGCAAGACTTGCCGGGCGCGGCGGCCAGGCAGGGTTCGTTCGGTCTTGCGTGAACCTGCCAGCCCGCTCTCGGTCGTTGGAACCAACGCCATGCACGAGGGGCAGCAATGCGTGATATTCGCGGGGACCTGCAAGACCGGGCCGCTCTCTTGGGAGAGCAGATCAACGCCCAGGAAGCGCAATTCGAACAACTTATCGAGCAGCTGAAGCGCGAGCACGACTCGCGGCTCGAAGACTTCAAAGCCGAGCTCGATGCGGTAAATCGGCTGATGGAGCTCGAACTCCGCCGGCTCGAGTCCGCGCCGCCGAGCCAGAGGACGCAAGCGCACGAGCAAACGGGCCAGGCGGTCCATCAGCCGCATCATCATCATCAGTCTCAGCCTCAGCCGCAAGTTCTGCATCAACAGGCGCAAGCGCAGCCGCAGCCGCAAGTTCCGCATCAACACATCCAGGCGCAAGCGCAGCCGCAGCCGCAAGTTCCGCATCAACACGTCCAGGCGCAAGCGCAGCCTCAGCGGCAACCGCAGCAGCCTTTGGCCGATTTCCTCATCCGCTGTCTCAACGAAGCGGGCGCCATGCCGCGCGACGATCTCCGCCGGCTCGCGTTGCAGGAGGGCTATTTCGTCGATGCCGAAACCGCCGACCGGGGCGTGCATACGACCCTGATCAACGTGGTGAAGGCCGGTCTCATCCGGCAATTGCCGAACGGCAACTTCGCGCCGGCAACCGTGCTCGACACGATCAGGCTTAGGCGGGCGATGTAGCCTTCGAAGGATCGCGAAGCGCCGGGGTCTTCACGGGCTCCGGCGCTTCTCTTTTTCCGGGGTCTACCCGCGCGACCGCGCCGCTCTCGCGGCCTCCGCGCAAGAGTTCGACCACATCGCTCCGGACTTTGTCCTCGGCATAGCGCGCGAGCGCCTTGCGGTCGGGAAATTGATCGAGCGGCATCGGCGGCCCGATACGGATATAGGCGTCGATCGGGCCGAGCCCGAGCAGCCGCCACGCGTGCGAGCCCAAATCCATATCGCCGTACCAGGCGACGAGGTGCCGCCCACGCCGGCACAGCGGAAGCCCATAGACTTTGTTATAGGTGAGCGCGAGCGTCTGCGCCGAGACCTTGGCCCCCATCGGCGCGCCGCCGGCGGGCTTCGCCGCCGCGAACAGCGACGTCTTGAACGGGATCACGCTGTTGCCGTCGCTCGACGTGCCTTCGGCGAACAGCACGATGTGGTCGCCCGCCGCAAGCCGGCCCAGGATCTCGTTCGCCTTGTCGCCGACTTCGCTCCGTCGGGCGCGGTCCACGAACACGGAACGCTGCAATTTCGCGAGCCAGCTCACGAATGGCCATGAGGCAACCTCTTGCTTCGCCACGAACGACACCGGAGCCACCGCTGAGAGCACGGTGATGTCGAGCCACGACACATGGTTCGAGATCAGGAGAACGCCCTGTTCGTGGGCGACTTTGCCGTCGATATTGAGCCGTACGCCGGCGATCTTGCAGACCTGGCGATGGTACCAATGCGGGAAGGTGCGGGCGTAGCGCGAGCCGGTGGCAAGAAGGAGAAGCTGAAACGGCATCAGCGGCAGCGTGAAGGCGAAGAAGGCGCCGAGGACCAGTGAGGCACGCAAGCTTCTCATGACAGTGCCGCTAGAATCGTCTCGCCCTCACGCCGGTCTACGACTTGCCGTTCTTGAGCGGCATGCCGAACAGTTCGAGCCGGTGGCCGATAAGGCGGAAGCCCAGCTCGCGCGCCACGGCCTCCTGCAGCCGCTCGATCTGCTCGTTGGAGAACTCGATGACTTCCCCGGTCTTGACGTTGATCAGGTGATCGTGGTGACCGAGGCCCGCGGGCTCGTAGCGGGCGCGGCCGTCGCCGAACTCGTGACGCTCGAGGATGCCTGCGCCTTCGAACAGGCGCACGGTGCGATAGACGGTGGAGAGCGAGATGCGCGGGTCCCGCGCGCTCGCCCGCCGGTAGACCTCCTCGACGTCGGGATGGTCCTCGGCCTCCGACAGCACCCTGGCGATGGTGCGCCTCTGGCCGGTCATGCGCATGCCGCGCTCGGCGCAGAGCCGCTCGAGCCTGCTTTCCGCCATCGCCGTCTTGCGCATTTGGTCGCCTTGCCGTCGTCGCCCGCCGCGTCATGCATCATCGGCAAGGGGCCGTCAAAGGGCAAGACTGAAGATCGCGGCATCGGCGCCATGAGCGTAATAGCCTTGCCGCCGGCCGACGGGGGTGGCGCCGCAGGAGCGATAGAGTCGGAGCGCCGCTTCGTTGCCGTCCGCCACTTCGAGAAACAGCCGCTTCGCGCCGCTTGCGCGCAAGCGCTCGACGGCCGTCTGAAGCAGGGCCGTGCCGAGACCCTGGTTGCGGCAGGAGGGGGTGACGCCGAAGGTCAGGATCTCGGCCTCGTCGTCGGCTTTGCGCGCGATCAAGAGACCGCCAACGCGGCTCGACGCGGCCTCGCCGACCGAGCCGATCAGGCAGAGCGTTCCCGGTGCTGCTGCAAATTGCGTCATGGCGGCCTCGTCCCAGGGGCGCTCGAAGCAGTCGCGGTGGAGTGCGGCGAGGACGGCGGCATCGAGCGGTCCTGCCTCGCGCACGTTGAGCCCCGAAGCCATCAGCATCGCCTCGCCTGAGGCTGCGGTTGCGGCCTCGCGTCCGGCGGCCGCAAATAGAGCGGCCGGAGCGTTGGCACCGTCTCCGCGCTCTCTTCGGCGAGCGCGGCAAGCGCAGCGGCGTTCGGTTCGAGATCGGCGAGTTGCGCTGTGACAGGGGCGCCGCTTGCGCTCGCAGCCTCGGCGAGGCGGGCAGCCCCGCTGCCCACGGCCGTCCGCAAGTCGCGCGGCAGCAAATTCGCGGCATCGTCGGGCGCGATCAGGAGCGGACCGTCACGCCGGCGCGCCGCCTCGTCGTAAAGGCCGAGATAGAGCATGCCGCGCCGCGCATCGACGGCGACGGCGAACGGCGCGCCGCCCGTGACACCGAGATCGCGCGCCTCTCTTGCCATCACAGTCAGGCTGTCGCTGCCGAACAGTTTCGCCGCCGTGACGAGCGCGAGACCGCGCGCCGCCGAAATTGCGATCCGCACGCCGGTGAAGCTTCCGGGTCCCGTCGTCGCTGCGATGCGGTCGAGCGCGCCAAACGCCGTGCCGCTCTCGCGCATGATGTCGTCAACCATCGGCATCAGCGCTTCGGCGTGGCCGCGCGCCATCCTCTCGGCGCGGGCGAAGATCCGGCGCGCATTGCCCTCGCGCGCGATGAGCGCGACCGAGCAGGCCCCCATGCTGGTGTCGAGCGCGAGGATATTCATGGCGGTCGTTTAAAGGATGCGCGCCATCTCGTCGAATTCGAAGCGCGGCGAGCGCGGGAACAGGACGCTGCTGTCGCCATAGCCGAGACTGCAGAGGAAATTCGATTTGACGTTGGTGCCAGCAAAGAACTCGCGATCGACGCCCTGATTGTCGAAGCCCGACATCGGCCCGCAATCGAGCCCGAGCGCGCGCGCCGCCATGATGAGATAGGCGCCTTGCAGCGTGCCGTTGCGAAAGGCGTTGTCGAAGATTTTCTCCTTTTTGCCGGCAAACCAGCTTCTCGCATCGGTGTGGGGAAAGAGCTTCGGCAGATATTCGTAGAAATCGAGATCGTAGCCGATGATGGCGCAGACCGGCGCCTTCATCGTCTTGTCGCGATTGCCTTCGGAAAGATGCGGCTTGAGCCGCTCCTTCGCCGCGCGCGACTTCACGAACAGGAAACGCGCGGGGCTACAATTGGCGCTGGTCGGCCCGAGCTTGGCGAGATCGACGATGTGATGCAGCAGGGCGTCGGGGACGTCCTGATCACGCCAGGCATTATGCGTGCGCGCGTCGAGGAACAGTTGGTCGAGACAGGATTGAGCGATCTTGTCCGTCAAACGGGACGGACCTCTTGCACTTCGGGAATGAAGTGCCTGAGCAAATTCTCGATGCCGTGGCGCAAGGTTGCCGTCGAGCTCGGGCAGCCGGAGCAGGCGCCGCGCATATGGAGATAGACCACGCCGTCGCGGAAGCCCTGGAAGGTAATGTCGCCGCCGTCCTGGGCCACGGCCGGGCGGACGCGGGTCTCGAGCAGTTCCTTGATGGTCTTGACCGTCTCTTCGTCCTCGGGCGCGAAGAACTCGTCCTTCTCGCGGCCGTCGGTTCCCTCGGGCGCGTTTGCGACCGCGGCGCCGGAGAGATAGTGCTCCATGATGACGCCGAGAATGGCGGGCTTCAGATGCTGCCATTCGCCCTCGTCCTTGGTCACGCTGATGAAATCGGTGCCGAAGAACACGCCCTTGACGCCCTCGATCTCGAACAGACGCGCGGCAAGGGGCGAGGCCTTGCTCGTTTCGGCATCGAGAAACTCCAAGGTGCCGTGCGCGAGCACAGGACGGCCCGGCAGGAATTTCAGGGTCGCGGGATTTGGGGTTGCTTCGGTCTGGATGAACATGGCTCGACTGGGCGGCCGCGCGGCCAACTTAGAACGATTCTAGCCAATACTTGGCCTTGAGCGCCGGAAAGTCAAGGCGGGGGGCGCGCCCGCCGTCCGAGCCCGCAGTGGCGCGAAGGTGGCTAGAAACCGAAGAGGCCCCGGGTGAAGTCGTTGAGACCGTTTCTGCCCGGGCTCCGCCGCTGGTTGGGACGCCAGTCTTGGGCTATCACCTGATCGCCGTCATAAGACGGTTCGCTGACGTAACCCCGCCCCTCGAGCGCCGACGTCATTCGCGGGTCGTGCCCGTAGAGGTCGTTGAACGTGGTGAACGAACCGTCCTCGTTCACCCTCAAGGTGAAATAGGTGACGTAGACCGGGATCCTCTGGTCGAGAGCGACGTGATGATCGTCGCCCGCGCCGAACGTCGATTCGACCTGGGCCTCGCTCCAGCCTTTGTCCCTTTTCAGAATTACCTGCGCCAGCAGGTTTGGATTCTGCACGCGCATGCAGCCGTGGCTCTCGGCGCGCACCGCGTTGGCGAACAGGAATTTCTGCGTCGTGTCGTGCATGTAGACGTCGTGCGAATTGGGGAACAAGAACTTCACGCGGCCGAGCACGTTGCCTGGTCCCGGCGGCTGCACGAGATCGAAATTGCGAATGTCGTTTTGGCTCCAGTCGATCGAATCGGGATCGATGTCGCGGTTGCCGTATTTGATGCGCAATCCGTGACGCTTGAGCACGGCAGTATCCCAGCCGCCGCCGAAAAAGCCGCCGCCTTGTCCCATGTACGGCGCGATCTCTTCGTTCTTAATGGAGTTGGGAACGTTCCAATAGGGATTGAACACGACCTCTTCCATCTCATCGGTGATCACGGGCGTCTGCGTTCTCGGTTTCCCTACGACGACGCGTGAGGTGAGGATCGGCGTCCCCTCTTCGACCACGCGTAAGGTGAACTCCGGAATGTTGACCGTCACGTAGAACGGCCCGAGATCGTGGGGGAGCCAGCGCCAGCGCTCCATATTGACGAGAATCTGGCGAATGCGCGCCTCGCCGCCGACCGGGCGCGCCTGCTGCTGGCCTTGATTGAGCAGCCGCCGCGTGCCTTGGCCGACGGCGCCGTCGGCCCTGACGCCGCGCGAAGCCTGGAACGCGCGCACGCCCTCGCGCACAACCTCGTCATACTTGTTTTCGTTCGAGCCGGCCGGCAGGTCGAGTCGCTTCCTCAGAAGCGCGACCTGCTCGTGCTCCATGCCCAATTTGAGCACGGGCCCGGCGGGAATGACGACGATGTCTTCCTTGACCTCTTCTTCGACCTTGCCGCCTCTGAGCTCGATCAGCTTCTGCCGCAGCGCTTCGAATTGCGGCTGGTCGGGCTGGAAGCTACGCAGATAGGCGGCCGGGTCCGACCGGATGGCGATCGATTCGAGCACCTCGGACGGATTGGGCAGGGCAAGCGTAGGATCGAGATTCTTGCTGACGCGCAACGGCTCGATGCGTCCGCCGCGAGCGTCCTTGGCATAGTTCAGGACTGCATAGCTCACCTTCATCTCCGAATCGGCTAGCCAATCCTGGGCCTCGGGGTCGGAGGGAGTGAACGAGGCGGCATCCGGCAAGGCGTAGTCGGAGGCGCGCAAACCATAGTCGTCGGCCTTGGCGATCTCGGCCATCACCAGCTTGGCGCGCGAATTGAGCCCGTTGTCGTCCACCCAGAGGAGATTGCGGTCGGGCGCGCCGTAATATTCGACGAGCGCGTTCCGTTGCGCGCTGCCTGCATCGGACTTGGCTGAGACCAGGCCTTGGACGGTGATCCGCAAGCCGTCGGCCGGCGTGATCAAATTGGCCGGCCCGTTTGGCTCGGCCGCAAATCCAGGGATGCTAAGAGACGCCGCAGCGAGCAGCCCCAATGCCACGCTTCTCATGTTTGGCTCCCTACCGGCCACGCTTCGGATGATTCCCCGTAAAACCCGTCCCATCCGGGTAGCACTGAAAACGGCTCAAATTTTGTCTGATAATGTCGGGCCAGAAAAGGCCAATATCAAGCCAAAGCCAGGATTTCTTCTATAGAAAGATGGCCCGGGACAACCGTAAGCGGGACCGGAAAGGTGCCGGCGAGCCGGCCTCCTGCAAGATTTGCCACGAGCGGCCCCGGGCCTGAGGGGTCCTTCGAGGCGCCGAGGACGAGCACCCCGATATCCTCGTCCTCCTCGATCAGCTTGGTGATTTCCTCGGATTTCAGCCCTTCGCGCACGATTTCCTCCGGTTCGAGCGCCTCGAAGCCCATGGCTTTCAGCTTGCGCCCGAACAGGCGGAACACGGCCTTCGCCTTGGAGTGTCCCTCCTCGCGCGCGACCTCCTCGACGGCGAGCCACTGAAAATCGACATCGGGCTCGATGACATAGAGGAGAGCGAGTTGGCCTGCCGTCCTCTGCGCGCGGCTTGCGGCAAACGCGAGCGCGCTCTCGCATTCGGGCGTCTCATCGACGACGACGAGAAATTTCCGCCGGTGGCCTTCGGCGAAAATCTGGCGCTTCCGCCGCGCGCGCGCTTGGCTTGCGGTTTCGCTCGGCTTTGCGGGGGACTTCGCGGTCTTTTTCGGCTTCTTTTGCGGCATCGCGTCATGCGGTCATGGGTGAACTGGGGCCGGGGCCCGGCCCGGCCGTCGCGCCCTCAGGCAAGGTCGATTGCGTAACGCTTGAGGTCGCCGAAATCGACGATTTCGAGCGTCGCTTCATGGGTCGCGGCGAGAACGACGCGCGGAGCGTGGCCGGCCTCGAGCGCTTCGCGCCAGCGCGCCGCGCACAGGCACCAGCGGTCGCCGGGCTTCAGCCCCGGGAAATCGAAGTCCGGTTGCGGCGTCGAGAGATCGTTGCCGCGCGCCTTGGAGAAGGCGAGGAACTCCGCCGTGACTTCGACGCAGACCGTATGCAATCCGAGATCGTCCGGGCCGGTATGGCAGCAGCCGGTGCGGAAGAAACCGGTGAGCGGCCGCTCCGAGCAGCCCTTCAACGGCTCGCCATAGACGTTCCGCTGCGTCGATAGTGGTTCTTGGCGTCGCTCCTGCATGGCGGGGGATACTGCCCGATGGCGCGGCGCTCGGGAAGCCTCAACGGAGCGGATTGCGGTCGGGAAGCGTCATCTCGCCCGGTTTTGTCCCGAGCAGCGCTTTGAGCTGAGCCGGGGTCAGCACCGGCACGGGCGGACCGGCGTCCTTGGTGGCGAGCGCGGCAAGTGCCGCCGGCGGCCGGTCGGTCGCGCCGGCCTCTTTCGGGATCGGCGGCTCGAATCCGCCGGACTTGAGCACGTCACCGCATTCCTTCGGCAGTTGCGCCATGGTGAGCGGCGGCTTTCCTTGCCAGGATGAGGCCCCCGGCGGGGCCTGTGCCATCGCGATCGCTGCCGTCTTCAACATGGCATACCAATTGGTGAGCTCCTGGCCGCAGCCATTGTCGCCGGCGGGCGGCTTCTGATCCTCGCACCCTGCCGCGCCCGGCGGACACGCAAGCCGTATGTGGAAATGATAGTGATGGTTCCACCACGGCCTCACCTTGCCGAGCCAGCTCGTGTCCTTCCCGGCCTGTGGGGCCTGCTGGCACAGCGCCTTCTTGATCGCCGGATGCACGAAGATGCGCGCGACTTGCGGGTAGCTGGCGGCGCGCTTGATCAGCTTCACCTGCAGCAAGGTGAAGATCGCAGGATCGACGCTGAAGGGATCCTTGAGCATCGAAACCGCCTCCATGTCTTCGCGCTCTTGCGGCGAAAGAATGCGGTCGGGCATGGGCGTGAGCCAGATATCGGCGTCGAGCCCGATCTGGTGGCTGGTGTGGCCGCTCAACATCGGCCCGCCGCGCGGTTGCGACATGTCGCCGACGAGGAGGCCGGGCCAGCCGTCGAACGCGTGCGCGTCGCTCGCGAGCCGTTCGAGATAATCGACGAGACGCGGGTTGCCCCAGTTGCGGTTCCGTGTGAGGCGCATCACCTGCCAGTCCGGACCGTTGATCGGCAGCGACACGCCGCCGGCGAGGCAGCCTTTGGAATAGCCGCCGATCGATCGGGCGGTGAGGGGGGCGGGCTCGGGCGCCGCCGCGAACATCTCGCGCGCGATCGGAGATTTGGGCTTGGGCGGGGTCTTCTTGGCGGTCTTGGGCTTGGGCTTCGGCTTGGCAGGCGTGGCGACAGTCTGGGGCTGAAGCGGCTGCTGTGCCGCGGCCGCTGCGCCAAAGATTATGAGAATGAGGCTCAAGAAAAGCCTGAGCATCGGCCCTCGTCCCGTTCCCCCAAAGGCTCTAAGGCGCCCCGAGCCTACCACAAATGATGGCCGCAATTGGTATGTCTCGCGGCGGGACGCACGCCAGCCGCGAACGCATTCAGTCAATATTCAGGGGTGGGGTCTAAGACAAGCCGACCGCCCTTGACCGGGAGCATGCAACTCCCGACATCCGAGAAAACGGGGGAGACTAAGACATGCGGCGTTTTGCGCTTCTGGCCATCCTCTTTGGCCTCGTCCTTTCGCTTCCAAGCATCGCTCAGGCTGAAATCGTCGCCAGGATCAACTTGTCGAGCCAGCGCATGGCGGTCTTCGTCAACGGCGCGGCGCGCTACAACTGGCCGGTCTCGACCGCCAGGCCCGGCTATCGCACCCCGACCGGAACCTTCAAGCCGACCGCGCTCGTCCGTTACCACCGCTCGTCCATCTATGAAGGCTCGCCGATGCCGTATTCGATTTTTTTCCTGCGCGGCTACGCCATTCACGGGTCCTACGAGATCAAGCATCTCGGCCGCCCCGCCTCCCATGGCTGCATCAGGCTCCATCCCGCGAACGCCGCCGCGCTCTATTCGCTCGTGCGGCGCTACGGGACGGGCAACACGCTCATCAAGATCGCCTACTAGCGGGGCCCGCGCGCGCTCGCTAGCGTCCGCAGTCCGACGGCGCCGGCCCGCCGCGGAAGCGGTCGCTCATCCACGCGAGCGCTTGGCCCGCGCTGTTCCTGGCGGCGAAGGTGTGGCTCACGCCGGGGAGCAGCAGGAGGCGCACCCGCGACCCCTGTTTGCACAGGAGCCTCACGAATTGCTTGGTGATCTCCGGCCTGACGGTGGTGTCGGCCGTGCCTTGGGCGATGAACACGGGCGCGCCGGCCGGCGCCTGACCCGGGGTGTTCTTCTGCATGATTCCGCGCCACGGTTCCATCTCGGTCGGATCGGCTTTGAGGAACTGGATCCGCGCGAGCGGCTTCGCCGCCTTCTCGATGGCCGCGAACTGCGAGAGAGACTCGATGCAGTCATGCGCCATCGCTTGGTAGGGACGCATGGCGGCGGGCTCGACTAGATTCGAGATCGGGATGTTGTAGAGCTTCGACCACGAATAAATCGTCATCGCGGTCAGCTCCTTGCCGGTCGATGTGGTTTTGTCGGCATCGAACAGTTCGGCGAGAAAGGTGGCGGGCGCCGCCGCCGCGACGCCGACGAGCTTGAGCTCGGGCGCGTAGCTTGCCGCAAGCTCTCCGGTATAGAGAGAGGCGTGGCCGCCTTGGCTGTGGCCCCACACCGCGAACCGGTTCGATGCGCCCGTGCGCGGCAGCGCGCGCGCCGCGCGCACCGAATCGAGCACGGCGCGGGCTTCGCTCACGCCGATGAGATAAGGGTGGATTTGGCCGGGCACGCCGAGGCCGGGGTAATCCGTGGCGACCACGACATAGCCCCGCGCCAGCATGTCGGCCAATCCCCAGATCATGCCGGCGACGTCGGGCATGAGCGAGGGCGCGCAAGCCTCGACCACGCCGCTCGTCGGATGGGCCCAGGCGATCACGTTGCGGCTGCCTTGAGGCGCCGCGCCGGGCGGGATGAAGATCGCGCCAGAGACGGCGATCGGCTGGCCGTTGAGCCCGGTCGAGCGGTAGAGGATGCGGAAGGCATCGCCCGCGCCGGGCCCCCCGCCCTCGAGCGGCCACACCCTGATGATCGAGCCCGGCTTGCCCGCGACCTCGCCGGGCTTCACGTCATAGACGGCCTCTGCCGTTTGGGAGGGCCCAAGGCCAAGGCCGAACGCGAACGCGGCCTTGGCCGCAAGCCGGAACCACGTCCCAATTGATGGCATTTCGTTTCCCCCCGAGGACCAGGCGCAAGAACGGCGCGATCATAGCCGCAAACCCGGCCCTTTCGGCAACTGCTAGAAGGCGTTGCGGCCGCGACGTAATCATTTCATTCTTCTGTCATTCGAGGCAAAATCGGCATCCGGAACGTTAATCGCAGGCGCCTGCGCGCCGGCGCGGGCCGTTTCCAGCGGGGACTATGAGATGACGTCAGCCACAGCCACGCTCGATACCCTCCTCGGCCGCGTCGGCGACATCGCGACGCCGTTCTCGATCGAACTGCCGGACGGCGAGAAACGGACGCTCGGCCGGGGCGATCCGGAGTTCTGCATCAGCCTGCGCAACGAGCGGGCGCTGCGGGCGCTTCGCAGCCTCGATGAAGGCAACATCTCGGAGGCCTACCTGAGCGGCGACATCGATCTCGAAGGCGACATGCTGAAGCCCTTCAAGCTGCGCCAGCACTTCAACGACCGTCATCCGCTGGTGCTCGCTTGGCGCTTCATCGAGCCGGCCCTGTTCGGCCAGGTCTACACCAACAAGCGCGCCATCGCCTCGCACTACAACGCCGATCCCAAGCTGTTCCTGAGCTTTCTCGATCCGGTCTTTCCCGCTTACAGCCAGGGCGTCTACGCCAATGACGACGAGCCTCTCGCCAAGGCGCTCGAGCGGAAATTCGACTGGGCCATCGAAAAATGCGAACTCGGCCCGGGCAAAAGGGTGCTCGAAATTGGACCAGGCTGGGGCGCCTTCGCCAGTCACGCGCTTCAGACCGGCGTGAACTTCACCGGAATCACCAACTCGGAAGTGTCGCAGTCTTATCTGCGCTCCAAGTTGTCGAATTTCGGCGACCGCTTCGATATTCTGCTCACCGATTTTTACAACTTCGAGCCGAAAGAGCCGTTCGACGCCATCGTCATCATGGGCGTGATCGAGCACCTGCCGGACTATGAACGCGTGTTGAAGAAATTCTCCCGCCTGCTCAAGCCGGGCGGCCTCGTGTTCCTCGACGGCAGCGCCGCCAAGAAGAAGTATGAGCTCTCGACCTTCATGGTGCGCCACATCTATCCCGGCAACCACTCCTTCCTCGTGCTCGACGATTTCATCAACAAGCTGGGCAAGACCGACCTCGAATTGATGGAGGTCCACAACGACCGCTGGAGCTACTTCCTCACCTTCCGCCAATGGGCGTTGAACCTCGAAGGGAGCAAGGACTTCGTGCGGCGGACCTTCGGCGAATTCGAGTTCCGCAAATTTAGGCTCTACCTGTGGGGCGCGGCCAACGAGTTCCTGACCCGCAGCCTCGATTGCTACCGGACCATCCTCTACAAGCCCAAGGCGGCCGCTTAGGTTAAGTGGCCGGATTTGTTTTATCTCCGGTTAGCCAAGGCTTCTCCTCGACCTTGACGCTCCTTTGGTTGCCGAGCGAGGCTCGCGCCCGAAGGAGAAACGACCATGAGCGATCACTGCAAACATTGCCGGGCTGCGCTTGAGGCCCCGACGCGGCGCCAACTCATGACCGGTGCGGCGGCCCTTGTTGCCGCGAGCGCGTTGTCCGTCGGGCGAGCGAAAGCCGGGGCGGACACGATCGTGACGCCCCAGAACGTCATCCCTCCAGCCCAAGCGCTCGAGCGGATGATGCAAGGTAATGCCCGCTACGCTGCCAATCAGCCCAATGAGAGGGACTTCTCCCACGACCGTGCCGAGCGCGCGACGGCGCAATATCCCATCGCCGCGGTCCTCAGTTGCGCCGACAGCCGCGTCTCGCCCGAACTTCTGTTCGATCAGGGTCCAGGCGACGTCTTCGTCGTGCGTCTCGCCGGCAATTTCCTCGACGATGACGGCTTTGCCAGCCTCGAATATGCCGTCAAGTTCCTCGGCGCCCCACTCGTCATGATCCTCGGCCACACCAATTGCGGCGCGATCGACGCGGCGATCAAGGTGGTGAAGGAGCGGATCGAGCTGCCCGGACACCTGCCCGAGCTGATAAAATCGATCAAGCCCGCCGTCATCGCCGCGCATGCCCGCCATCCGAGCGATCTGCTCGCCGCCGCCACCGAGGAGAATGTGCGCCTCAATATGAAGCGGCTGGTCGATAACGAACCGATCATGACCGAGCCGCTCGCCGCCAAGAAGCTCGCAATTGCGGGCGGCGTTTACGATATTGCGACGGGCAAGGTAAACTTGCTGACCTAGCCCAACGGGGACACGCGCGCGCACGCGAGTGTTGCTGATTGGAGGCGCTGGCGGCCGAGGACCTATCTTGTCGGCTCGTCGGTCGACGTCTCGGCGGTCTCAAGCGAAAAGCGCAAGCGCGTCACATGCGGCTCGGCGAGATTTTCGAACGCATCAAGCAGAGGCTCGGCGGGCCGGTCCCCGTATCGGACCCGATCGCGATCGCCCGCGCTTCAGGGGCGATCCCGCAAGGGCCGATCCCCGGTTCCAAGCTCACGCCCGACTTCGTGCGCGAAATCGGCCGCTTCGCCTATCTTTGGGGCTGGCCGCTCGTGAATATCTACAACCGCTATTGGACGCAGAGCTGGGTCAAGACCCAGACCTTTCTCGTCGGCGGCGTGGCGCCGATCGGGCCGATCAATCACCTTGCCATGCTGACCGGCTACAACGAGCCCGGCCAGCGCTACATCACCTGCCCGAGCCAGGACCTGATCTATGGCTTCGGCGTCCTCGATCTTGCGCGCGACGCGGTCGTGGTTCAGGTGCCCGATTTCGGCGAGCGCTTCTTCGTCTTCCAGGCCACCGACAACAGGACCGACGCCTTCAGCGCGATGGGCTCCATGTACGGCACGAAGCCCGGCTTCTATCTGCTCGCCGGTCCCGACTGGAAGGGAGGCGCGCCGGCCGGCATCAACGCCGTCTTCCGCGCCTCGACCAATCTCGGCTGCATCATCCCCCGCGTGTTCCAGGCCGACGATCCCGCCGACAACGCGGCCGTCCAGCCGCTGCTCCGCAAGATCATGGCCTATCCGCTATCGGAGTTCGACGGCGCGATGAAGGAGAAGGACTGGAACGACATCATCCCGTTGCCATGGGCGACGCTCGACAACGAGGAATGGCGCTGGGTCAAGCCCGAGAATTACTTCGACACGCTGCCGCGCGTGCTCGATCTCTGTCCGCCGCTGCCGGGCGAAGAGGCGCTCTACGCGCTCTTCCGCTCCTTACTCGCGACCTCGAACGAAGACAGCGCCGCAAAGGAGATGCTGAAAGAGGCGGCGGCGGAGGCCGACACGACGCTTGTCGCGCCGCTGCTCGAATTTCATAATTTCGGCGTGGGCCTGCCCCACCACTGGACCACGGTCCTCAACAGCGCCGAGTTCGGCACCGACTATTACACGCGGACCGCGGTCGCGAAGTCGAACATCTTCATCAACCGGCCGCGCGAGACGCGCTATTTCTACCAGGACTTCGATCGCGACGGCGCGCGCCTCGACGGCTCGAAGCGCTACACCGTGACGTTCAGCGAGCTTCCCCCGGTCAAGGGCTTCTGGTCGATCACGCTTTACGACCGGTTCCACTTCCTTGCGCCGAACCCGCTCAACCGCTTCTCGCTCGGCACCAGGAGCCGCTCCTTGCGCTACGACGCCGACGGCTCGCTCACGATCTATGTGCAGAAGGAGCGCCCGGACGCCGGCAAGGTGCCGAACTGGCTGCCTTCGCCCGACG
>Ga0081455_10001596_pt1 | contig 27703 bp, 27 predicted proteins | sample TabmetS3T2R1_FD_70207 | JGI IMG/M metagenome (GOLD analysis project Ga0081455, IMG submission 70207) | Tabebuia heterophylla rhizosphere microbial communities from the University of Puerto Rico - S3T2R1 | ecosystem: Host-associated > Plants > Roots > Rhizosphere ...
GGAGACCGATCTGGTCAAGCGCGCCGCGCTCTACATCAAGGCCAACGACATCATGATGCAGGACATCGTCTTCATTCCGGTGATGCATCGCCTGAAGGTGGAAGCGGCCTCCAACACGCTGCGTCCCGTCGTCAGCGGCTGGGCCAACGAGAGCGACAATCTGTTCGACTGGTACCGGGAGGCGACGGGATAACCTCGAGCGGGATTATTCCCCCATGAGTCAGTATGTCCTGCGTCGTCTTCTGATCGCCGTCCCGAGCCTGCTCGGCATTTCGCTCATCCTGTTCATCGTCCTGGCGCTTGCGCCAGGCGATCCCTTCAGCGAACTCGCGACCAACCCGAACGTGCCGCCCGAAGTGGCGGCGGCGTTGCGGGCCAAGTTCGGCCTCGACGATCCGATCTATATCCGCTACCTGCGCTGGATCGCCGCGATGGCGCAGGGCGACTGGGGCTTTTCCTTTGTCAGCCGGATGAACGTCGACACGCTCATCCTGCAGCGCCTGCCGGCCACGCTCTACGTGATCGGCTCGTCGCAGATCCTGGCGCTGTTGATCGCGATCCCGGTCGGCGTCTACGCCGCGACACGCCCCTATTCTGTCTTCGACCAGATCGCCAACACCTTTGCCTTCATCGGCTTCTCGCTGCCGACCTTCTTCACCGGGCTATTATTCATCCTGATCTTTTCGGTGACGCTGGACTGGCTGCCCTTCGTCTATTCGGGTGACATCAAGGCGACCGGCTTCCGGTGGGTGATCGAGCAGATCCGGCAGGCCATCATGCCGGTGATGGTGCTCGGCCTGTTCCAGGCGGCCTCGATGACGCGCTTCGTGCGCTCGGCGATGCTCGACGTCATCAGGCTCGACTACGTCACCACCGCCCGCGCCAAGGGGCTCGGTCAGACCAAGGTGATCGTCAAGCACGCGATGCGCAACGCGATGATCCCGGTCGTCACGCTGATCGCGCTGCAGATGCCCGCCGTGTTCGGCGGTGCCATCGTCACCGAGCAGATCTTTCGCATTCCGGGCATCGGCTCGCTCCTGATCTCTTCCATTCTCTCCAACGACACGCCGGTCGTGATGGCCGTGGCGTTCGTTTTCGCCTGTCTTGTGGTGCTGTTCAACCTGATCGCGGATATCCTTTATGGCTGGCTCGACCCTCGCATTTCCTTCCGCTGAGCGGCGCGCCTATTCGCCCTGGCGCGAGGCCTGGCGGCGCTATCGCCGGCATCGTCCGGCGACCGTCAGCGCGGCACTGCTGCTGGTGCTGATCGTGGCTGTCGTGATTGGCCCGTTCGTCTGGCGCATCCCGATCAACGAGATCGACGTGGTCGCGGGCATGCAGGGCCCGTCCCTCGCCCATCCCTTCGGCACCGACGATCTCGGGCAGGACATCCTTGCCCGCATGATCTATGGCGGACGCATCTCGCTCGCCGTCGGCCTCGCGGCGATGATGGTGTCCGTCTTCGTCGGCACCCTGATCGGCGCGCTCGCCGGCATGTCGCGCGGCTGGCTCGGCTACGGGCTGATGTGGCTCACCGACCTGTTCCTCTCGCTGCCGCAACTGCCGCTGTTGCTGCTGCTGATCTATCTGTTCCGCGACGGGCTCAAGGCGGCGTTCGGCCCCGAGGGCGGCATCTTCATCCTGATCGTGCTCGTGATCGGCGGGCTGCGCTGGATGCCGGTCGCCCGCCTGGTGCGCGCGCAGTTCCTGTCGCTGCGCGAGAAGGAATTCGTCGAGGCGGCGCGTGCGCTCGGCGCCAGCCCGCTGCGGCAGGTGGTGCGGCACATCCTGCCGAACGCCGTCGGGCCGGTCATCATCGCCGGCACCATCGACGTGGCCGCCGCGATCATCGCGGAATCGACGCTGTCGTTTCTCGGGCTCGGCTTTCCGCCCGACACCCCGACCTGGGGACGCATCCTGTTCGACGCCAAGGACTTTCTCGACATCGGCCCGCATTGGGCGCTGTTTCCGGGCGGCGCGATCTTCATCGCGGTCGTCTCGATCAATTTCATCGGCGACGGCCTGCGCGACGCCCTCGATGCACGGCGGGTAATCTGATGGCGCCGCTGCTCGAGATCAAGGGTCTGAAAACCCACTTCGCCACCGACGACGGCATTCTCCAGGCCGTCGACGGCGTCGATATCGCGCTCAACAAGGGCGAGACGCTGTGCGTGGTCGGCGAATCCGGCTGCGGCAAGACCGTCACCGCGATGTCGATCCTGAAGCTGATCGCGATGCCGCCGGGCCGCATCGTCCAGGGTCAGATCCTGTTCGAGGGCCGCGATCTCGTGCCGCTCACGAGCCACGAGCTGGACGATATCCGCGCCAAGGATATCGGCTTCATCTTCCAGGAGCCGATGACCTCGCTCAATCCGGTGCTGACGGTCGGCGAACAGGTCGCCGAAAGCCTGCGCCGACATGAGGGCCTGTCGAAGAAGGACGCGCTCGCCCGCACCGTGGAAATGTTCAAGCTGGTGCAGATTCCCAATGCCGCCGGCCGCGTGCACGATTATCCGCACCAGTTCTCCGGCGGCATGCGCCAGCGCGTCATGATCGCGATGGCGCTGGCCTGCAAGCCCAAGCTCGTCATCGCCGACGAGCCGACCACCGCGCTCGACGTCACCATCCAGGCGCAGATCCTCGATTTGCTGCAGGACATGAAGGACCGCTTCGGCATGGCGGTGATGCTGATCACCCACGCCATGGGCGTGGTGGCCGAAACCGCGCAGCGCGTCGTCGTCATGTATGCCGGCAAGGTGGTGGAAGAGGCCGATGTCGACAGCCTGTTCGAAAACCCGCGCCATCCCTACACGCAGGGCCTGATCCGCTCGATCCCGCGCATCGATCTCGACAGCGCGCAAAAGACCCGGCTGGAGGCGATCGGCGGCTCGGTGCCGATCCTGATCAATCCTGCGCCCGGCTGCCGTTTCGCGCCGCGCTGCCGCTTCGCCTTCGATCGCTGCGCAGCAGAGGAACCGCTGCTGCGCGAGGTCGCGCCCGGCCATCGCATGGCCTGTCACCTCGGCGAGAAGCAGGGAGCTGTGGCATGAGCGAACCCCTGCTCCGCGTCACCGGGTTGAAGAAGCATTTTTCGGTCAAGGGCGGACTCTTGTCGCGCGAGGTCGGCCGCGTTCACGCGGTGGACGGCGTGTCCTTTGCGGTCAATCGCGGCGAAACGCTTGGCCTGGTCGGCGAGTCCGGTTGCGGCAAGTCCACCACCGCGCGCTGCGTGCTGCGCCTGGTCGAACCCAGCGAAGGCGAGGTCGTCTTTGACGGGCACGATGTGCGCGGCCTTTCCGGCAGTGATTTGCGCGCGATGCGGCGCAACATGCAGATCGTATTCCAGGACCCGTTTGCCTCGCTCAATCCGCGCATGACGGTCGGTGCGATCCTCGGCGAAGCCTTCACCATCCACGAGCTCACCTCCTCGGCAAGCGAGCGCGATGACCGCGTGGCGAGCCTCCTGGTCAAGGTCGGGCTGAAGGCCGAGCACATGCGGCGCTATCCGCATGAATTTTCCGGCGGCCAGCGCCAGCGCATCGTGATCGCGCGTGCGCTCGCGGTGGAGCCGAAATTCATCGTCTGCGACGAGCCGGTTTCCGCGCTCGACGTCTCCATTCAGGCGCAGGTCATCAACCTCTTGGAAGATCTGCAGGCCGAGCTCAACCTTACCTATCTGTTCGTCGCCCACGATCTCTCGGTGGTGGAGCACATCTCCGACCGCGTTGCGGTGATGTATCTCGGCCGCATCGTCGAACTGGCTGTTGCGAGCGAGCTCTACCGCAATCCCCGGCATCCCTATACGCAGGCGCTGCTCTCCGCCGTGCCGGTGCCGGACCCGAAGGTGAAGCGCAAGCGGATCCGCCTGCAGGGCGACGTGCCGAGCCCGATGAACCCGCCGCGTGGCTGTCATTTCCACACCCGCTGCCCGATCGCCGAAGCGCGCTGCCGCGAGAGTGCGCCTGAACTGAAGCAAGGAAGCGACGGACATTTCGTCGCATGCCATCTGGCCTGACGGCGGCGCCGGGCTACCCGGTCATCCGCCGCTCTCACGCGGGCGGCGGCGTAATGCATTTCCTGAAAATAAACGCGGCCCCGCCCCGGCAGCGGTTCAACGCTTGTTGCCGGGGCGGGGCCGAAATCAGATGTGGTTGTTAGCGCTGAACGCCGTTTTTGCGAATCAGGTCCGATAGTTGCGACAGAAGCTCTCGAAGCCTGGCATTCTCCTCGATCAGCGCGTTGGCTTCGTCGTTCTGCTCGTCGCGACGACGGGCAGGCTCATCCCCGCGAAGGGCATTCTCCAGCAATGACAGAGCATCGTCGGTCGGTTCCTCAACCCAAAATGAAGGTTCAGCGCGGCGGTCTCGCTTATTAAGCTGCGGATGGTCTACTCGCATGATTGATACTCCAATTTTAAAAAGCGGAACGTGCCCCCAGTCACCACGTCGCGCGCGGAGAATGAGGTGAGTCGGCCGGCAAATTTGCGACCAAAATTAGAATCGTGCGGAAACGACCCCGGCGCTAAAGCGGCGTGATTGCGGCAAATCGTTAATCCGCGCGGAGCAAAAACAGCAGCCTGCGCGTGCGATTTAAAGGAATGTTGCCAATTGATAGAGCCGGTAAAGGACTTCCAGCCCGATGAGAACCAGGGCTGCGATCATCAGATAATAGCCAAAATGCATGCGGAAATTGAAACCAATGCCTTTCGCGGCCTGCGCGAATTTTACGCCAAGCCGTAAACCAAACCCGATACGCGTCGGAAGGGACAAGCCTCCGGCGAACTATGCCTCGGCAATCAGTAATGAGAAGGCCTCCGCCGCCGCGGAAGTGACGCCCTGCCCGTGCCGTTGTCGTGAGCCCTCTTCTTGACCGGAGGTCTCTGTTCGACGCCAGCTCACCTGCTCACACACCGTGGAAAATCTTGATTCCCCACAGCACGATGACGATGGCCAATACCAGCGTAGCCGCCGTCAGTACACTTTCTAAGGAAGCGACTCTCATACTAACTCTCCGCTTCCCAGCCCCGCTAACGGTCTAGGCGATTCGTTGATTCGACTGCAATCGCGCGATCACAATGCCTTGAATGTTGCTTAGTGGTTGTGTTTTGCAGGTCACACATCTGGCGGCGCCAGCGCATTTTTCCGCCGCGGCGGCATCCCCATACTGCCTGCCGAAGCGGAAATGCGCGCCCCTTCCAGCGCTTTACCTGTGAAACGGAGTCTATTCGGGCCGGTTTGCCGAAACGTAGGAGCCGTTCGGCACCAGCGCGCTTCGCCGCCCTTCGGCGAGCACCGCCAGACGGTCATACTCTTCCGCTACCTTGAGCAGGCGCCCCTGGTCCTTGGCCGCCGTCGCAGCCAGAGCCCTCGTCAGTTCCGCACGCTTGCGCCAGTGGTCCGCATTGGTCAGGAAATCCGTCATCGATCGCCCCTAAAAATGGCTTGGCTCCCCCAGCCCGCGCAGATGTCAGAAAGGCCGGCCATACGTCAAAAATTTGGCCCAATCCGATCTGCCGTGTGACGCGCGGGACCTGTGGCTTCTTGGCCAGGCCATCTCGCCGTTGCCTTTCCGACGCAAATTTGCCCACGACTCAATGGAAAGCTTGGTATCGAATCCACGATCGGGCCACCTTGCGAGCAGGAACTTGTCATGAGTATCGAACATCCGCCGTATCACGGACAGGCCCGCGTTATCGCGTACCGCCACGTCCAGCACGCCAGCAACGTCGTCCGGCTGCATGAGGCCGGCCAAGTGCGTCAGGCGGACCAGACGGACGAAAAACTGCTTGCCGCCTTGTCGCCGCTGCTCGACGAGGTCGACGGCCTTCGCGCCAATCAGGCGCAGGTTCAGGACGCTAGCAATTTGCGGCGCTTGATCGAAGAGAACACCAGGCTTCGGCAGCTCGCGGTCAAGCTCTCGAACCTCCTTGGCGATCTTCCCAAGCAGAGCGCCTGAGATCGCGGCTCACCGCAGCCCGGCGACGACGGATCAGGCGTAGGTCGCCGTGACGCTGCCGAACGGGCCGAAATCCGCGACATAGGTCTCGCCCGGCTTCGGCCGCAGCATGCCGGTCAGCGTTCCCGTGCTGATCGTCTGTCCCGCCTTCATGCCGATGCCGGCGCGCGACAGTTCATTGGCGACCCAGGTCAGCGGCAGCATCGGATGATCGAGCGCCTCGCCGGCGGTGCCCTTGCGCCGCACCGTGCCATTGCACGTCAACACCACTGCCTGCCCGGCGATATCGCGCGTCTTCCAGTCCGCAATGGCGGCGCCGCAGACGACGATGCCACTTCCCGCGCCGTCGGCAAGGATCGCCGGCAGCGGCGGAAACGCCGCATCATGGACAAAACGACACTCGGCAAGCTCGATCCCGGTATGCAGCGACGCCACCGCCTCGGTGACTTCGGCGACCGTGTAGGGCTTTTCGCGCGGCGGCAGGTCGCCCCCTAGCCGGGCCTGATACTCGACCTCGGGAATCGGGCTGCACAGTTTTGCGTGCTCGACGCTGGCCGGAGATTGCATGAGCGGCGCGAACACCCGGCCGTAGATCGGCGAGTCCGTGCGGAGCTGGCGCTGCAGCCCCTCCTTCATCGCCGCGATCTTCCAGCCGGCGACTTCCCAACCGAGCTCTTCCTCGACCATGGCGGCGACACGGTACGCCGTCGCGTTGTCGGGCGGCACCAGGCGCGGATCGAGGCCGCTCTGCTGGCGCCCCTCGCGGCGCAGCGTCGCGAGCAGGCGGGCGAGTTCGCGTTGCAATGCGATGTCCATGATCTGGCCTCGACCTAACCTTGCACCAGCGCCGCGGCCTGCGGCAACGAGACCGGCGCGTCGCCGAGCAACAGATCGATCGCGTCGTTCTCCCAACGCTGCGCCTGCAGGCTCGCGGGCGTATGATCGGCAAGGCGATGCTCAAGCACGAAACGCGAGAGCAGCAGGCGCCGCGCGTCGCCGCCGTCCTTGCCGATCCGCGTGCCTTCGGAGGCCAAGAGCGCGGCCGTCGTCGCATGATAGAGCTTGCCGGCGGCCATTCTGCAGAAGCGCTCGTTCGCCGGATCGGCAGCCACCTCTTCCGCGAAGCGGATCGCATCCGCCAGCGCGCCGGAAAGCCGCGTCCGGAACTGGCCCGGCATATCAGCCACGTTCTCCAAATGACGGCCGAGATCGTCGCGCAACGCTTCATGGCCGCGCGCCTTGCCGACCGCGCGCTGCACCGCATCCAGCGCGTTGATGTTGCTGGTGCCCTCCCAGATCAGCCCGAGATGCGCATCGCGGATGAGCCGCGCATTCGGGAAGTCCTCGATGTAGCCGTTGCCGCCACGCGCCTCCATCGCGCCAGTCGCGACCGTGACGTTGTCCCGGCATGCCCGGTATTTTGCAATCGGCGTCAGCAGCCGCAGCACCTTGTCGGATGCGGTGGCCGAATACAGAAGCGCCGACAGCGCCTGCTCGGTCGGCACCATCAGCTTGAGCAATTGCCGGCGCATCAAGGGATGATCGATCACGGCGCGCCCGAACGCGCCCCGATGCCGCGCGGCGACCACGGCCTCGTTGAGACAGCGCCGCATCATGCCGGCGGCGCGCGCAAGGTGCGACACGCGGCTCGAATTGACCATGACCAGCATGTGCTTGAGGCCCTGGTCCAGTTCGCCAAGCTGGTAGGCGGTGGCGCCCTCGAAGACGATCTCCCCGCTCGCCATGGTGCGGCTGCCGAGCTTGTCCTTCAAACGCAGGATGCGGTACGAATTCCGCCGTCCGTCCGGCAGCACCTTCGGCATCAGGAACAGGCCGAGCCCGCGTCCCCCGCCTGCCGCGCCCTCGGGCCTTGCGAGCAACACCGCAAGCTCGGCATCGACGTTGGAGCAGAACCACTTTTCGCCCCACAGTTTCCAGTCCTGGCCGTCACGAACAGCCGTGAGTTCTGCGGCGCCGACGTCGGAGCCGCCGGCCTTCTCGGTCATGAACTGCGCGCATTTGAAGAGCGTGGCAGGATCCTGGCTCCACATCCGATCGAGATACCGCGCGCGCAGCTCATCCGTTCCGAAGCGGCGCACCAGTTCCGAAGAGCTGTCGGTGAGATTGACCGGACACAGCAGGCCAAACTCGGCTTGCGCAAACAGATAGTGAAAGACGTATTTGGCGATCGGCGGCATCGGCGAGGGCCAGCCCATGACGCCGGCCCGGTTGCACATCGCGTGCATGCCGAACTTTCCGAACGCGATGCTTTCCATCTCGCGGTAGGCCGGATGATATTCGACCCATTCCTCGTCGCGGCCGTAGCCATCGCGCGGATAAAGCACCGGCTGGTGACGCTCGGCCTGGTCGGACAGATCGTGCAACCGGCCGCCGGCGAGTTCGCCGAGTTCCTCGAGATGCGGCGCGAGATGCTTAAGCAGCGGCGCCTCCATGTAATGGGACAAGAGGTGGCGAAGGCTGCGGTCGATCGAATAATAGTTCAGCCCGCGGCAGGTGGGCGCCAGCGCTTTGGAACGGCGCGCGGATGCGTCGCGGCTCGCCAGATCGACGTGAATGGTCATGGGCATCTCCCTCGGCTTTTCTGGGGGCGTGAACCTGCCACGCGGCACTCCCGGCCTATGGCCAGCGCGGCATCGGCGCAAACGACTTCTTGGGATGGCGGGTTGAGCCAGACTCAAGGCCCTCGAAGCCGTCATGCCGCATCATGCCGGCGCGCCCTGCCCGTTTGCCGGGCAATCCTTTTCCACTAAACTATCGGCCATGGCATCACGACGACTTCCACCCCTGCATGCGGTGCGGGCGTTCGAGGCCGCGGCACGGCATCTGTCGATCACCCGCGCGGCCGACGAGCTGAACGTGACGGTCGGCGCCGTGAGCCGGCACGTCCGCGCCCTGGAAGCGCGGATGGGAACGGCCCTGTTCCTGCGCGGCTCGCGCGGCCTGGTGCTCACCTCCGCCGGGAAAACCTTTGCCGAATCCGCCCGCGAGGCCCTGGACCGGATCGCAGATGCCGCCGACGGCCTGCGCCTGCGGCGTTTCAGGCGCCTGTCGGTCGGCGTCTATGGTTTCTTCCTCTCGCGCTTCCTGTTGCCGATCTGGCCGACGCTGAACGCGGCCCATCCCGAATTGGAAATCGACCTGCATACCAGCTCCAACCCGCTCGACCTCCTCCCCAGCCGCTTCGATGCGGTCATCGCGGTCTCGGACGGCCAGCCGCGCGCCGGGCTCGTCACCCATTCCGTGATGCCGATCGCGACCGTGCCGGTCTGCGCGCCGGAGTTTTTGAAGAACGGCACGGTCGATTTCACATCCGTTCCGCTGCTGCACGCACGGCCGCGTCCGGACGATTGGCGGCGCTGGCTCGACCACGCGCAATTCACCGATGTGCCGGTGCAAGGCGGCAGCAGCTTTGAAAGCCTCAGCCTCACCATCGAAGCCGCCGCCGCCGGGATGGGCGCGGCGATCGCCATCGACGGCCTGCTCGCGCCGGATCTTGCACGCGGCAATCTCGTCAAGGCCCACCCGACCGTTCGCCCGACCCGCCGGCAGTTCGTGCTCGAATACGAGCAGCGCATGGCAGATGATCCCGCGGTCACCGCTTTTGTCGCCTGGCTGAACGATGCACGCGGCCAACAATCGCTTCGTCCATTGGCAAGCGCGAAGAAGCGCCGCGCGCCGGTGGCTGGTGCTCTCAGTTAGCGGTTGTCGATGTGACGGAAGCAATCACCGGCGCCAACCCGCAACGATGGACTGAATGCTGCCGATGCAAGTGCGAACGGAAACGCCGCCACCGATAGGGCTCGCTGCCTCGACCTCGATGTTTGGAGCGTTCTCCATACTGCTCGGGCTGACAGTATGGGCCGTGATTCCCTGGCTGCGTGACGCATTCGGTATTTCCCCTATCGTCGGCTGGTACGTCAGCGGCACGGCGTTCGTTCTTGTCCCCTTGCTGATCTTTGGCTGCCTCATGGCCTGGCGAGAACTACCAGTGCCGAGCCTGGGTTCGCTGCGAAAACGCCTGAGGGTGAGCCCCTTGAATCGTGGCGACGTCATTTGGACCATTGGCGGACTCTTCGCTATTGCGACCGCCTCGGCCGCGATCCTGGCCCTGGCGCGTTACATCGACCCAGCTTTCCGTCCGTCGCCCTGGTTCCTGCAAGAGCCTCCCGGCTGGCATGCCTCGGTATTTGCGGCATGGATTCCATTGTTTGTCAGCAACATCCTGGGCGAGGAATTGTGCTGGCGCGGGTACCTCCTGCCTCGACAGGAGGCGGCATGGGGCCGCATGGCATGGATGCCGAATGGAATTTTGTGGTGCCTGTTTCACTGGAGCTTCGGCTGGCCAATCATGGCGACGTTGCTGCCGATCACATTGCTCTTGCCCTGGATCGTGCAGCGACGGGGGAACACGACGGTAGGCATCGTCATTCACAGCGTGTTCAATGCGGCCGGTTTTATCGCCGTCGCAAGCGGAGCCGGCACCTAAGAAGTAGCGACGAGCCCGAGGCGGGCCTCCGGGGACATCATCTGGCGCCGATGCAGATGTGAACTATATTAGGATTTCCATCACCGCAGCATGCCCCCGCATTTCCATTGTTCAAATCGGCAGCCATCCTTCTGTTGTTGATCTTTTTCCCGGTCGGCGTGTCGGCCGGGCGGTACTGGTTCGCCGAGAACAGGGGCAATTGGCAGACCGCGGACCGCTCCAGCGCCGGCCTTCTGCCGCATCCATCCAGCCACCCCGACGCGATTGTCCGGGTTTACGGCGCGCGCACCGTTCGATGGAAGGCGATTTTCGCCATCCACACCTGGATCGTCGTCAAGGAAGAGAACGCGCCGACCTACACCCGTTACGACTACACCGCCTGGGGCGAGCCGATTCGCACCAACGGATTCGCCGCCGATGCGCGGTGGTTTGGCGCTGTTCCCGAAACCATTGCGGCCGTCGACGGTCCCGAAGCCAGCCGCCTGATCCCCAAGATTCGCCACGTCATCGAGAACTACAAGTTCCGCGCCTATGGCGACTACAACGCGTGGCCCGGCCCGAACTCCAACACCTTTGTCCAGGCGGCCCTCGACGCCGTTCCCGAAATCAGGGTTGTCCTGCCGCCGACCGCCGTCGGAAAGGATTTTCCTTATCGCGGCGAATGGTTTGGCCTGACCCCGTCAGGCACCGGCGTGTACGCCTCCCTCGGCGGCTATTTCGGTTTCATCGTCGGATGGGTTGAAGGTTTCGAAATCAACTTCCTCGGCGCGGTGCTGGGCCTCGACATTCGCCGCCCTGCGCTCAAGCTGCCGGGCCTCGGCCGGCTCGGAATGACAGGTGGGATCTAGCCGGCGATCAGGCGGCCGCGGCTGCGGCAGGCGTCATTTCCGGGACGCGCGCACCGACCATTTCGGGATCGGCTCCAGCGGCGTACGGTAGATTTCATTGTCGTTCTCGTCCACGACCCGGACGAAGCAATTCGTTGAATGCAGTTCCGGCTTGAGGATGCGCAGTTCGCTCGCCAGCGCATCGGCGCGATCGGATGCGACGGAAACATCCTCCAGGATCATGCCGCCCTGATTGTTCGGCTGGCCGTCGACCAGCAGGTCGAAATAATAGAAAGGCATCAGTGAAGACCCGATTGGCTCGTCAACGCGATAGGTGCTTGATAGAAGGCTGCTCCACCCTCTTCCCGCACCGCTATCTGATTTCCGGGTTTCGCAAAGTGAGGGTGCTCACTCCCGATGCGGTGAGCGACAAAGCAGGCATGCTCTCTCGCCTCCTTTCGGGACTTGCATTGGTGCCCGAGGACGTCCCTGGCGGAGACCTCCCCGATCAGGTCGAAATAATATCTTTTCATGTCCAGCAAACGCCGGTAGCTGCCGGGAGTTCCTGGCGGCACCGGATACCGGATCGCACTAGTTGCTTCCTATCGAAACATTCGCCGGACATTTAATTGGTACGCTCAAGCCGCAGGCGCCAGCACGGCTTCCGCGTAAATCGTGTCGCAGCGCTGCAACATCGGCCTCGCTTCTGAGGGGGAACAGCAATTGGGACTCCACGCGGCTCGTTGGCTGGATCAGTATCCTTCTGATCGGCGGATCGAGCGTTTTCATCACTGGATTATTTTTGAGGGCTGGCCGGTTCGCGACGCGAAAAATGCCTGCGGCCTCTTGCACTCGCTGCAAATGAAAAATAGGGAACCCGGATGACCTATTTCATTTTTGCCCGCGACGGTACGAGTCGCATCGTATTGAAGCGCGACAGCCGGGACGCGGCCGAGAAGAAAGCGCGCGAGCTGACCGATCTGGGCTGGTTCGAAGTCAAGATTGAAGAAGAAATCCAGATCGAAAACGTGTCGCCGAAGGAAGCAGCCTTGCGAGCGGCGCCAACAACCGAGCAAGTCTGACAATACGCGTGGTCGTTGCCGACGCAGGCCGTGGATGCAAGACTATGTGAATACACCCATAACGGATCGAACCTCCGAACGGCGGAATCAAAATCACGTCGCTCCGGACGCGGTGAGCGGATCGTAGTCGGGGTTCCTCAATAGTGCATGGAGCTGACGGCGGCGCACGCCCATGTTCCCGCCATCGAAGAGCGGATAGGCGAGAGCATCCTGCAACAGCCCCGCGAGCGGGACATCATGGCTGTAGCTATCGATGCCGACCACACGCATCAGGTCCGTGATCACCTTGACCGCAGTCTCGGAACCGAAGATCTTCGATTGTAGCGACAGCTCGAATGCACCCGGCGCTTGCGTGTCCAGCGCATGGCAAGCACGCCAGCTGAGATAGCGTGCGGCCTCGATTTGAGTTTTGGCGTCTGCGAGCGCGTAGCCGACCGCCTGGTGTTCGATGATCGGCACCGCGCCGCCGCGACGTTCCGTACGCGCGAAACTGAGCGCAAAATCGAAAGCGGCACGCATGAGTGCCACGCCGAACACGCCGACCAGCGCAGCAGTGCCGGTGAAGCTGCCTTCGACCAACTGCAGGCCGGCGCCGGGCCCACCGATGATGTTGTCCTTGGGCGCTCGGACGCTCTCGATTCGGAAGCGTGGCACGAGGTGAGCACGATGCCCGACCGAATCAAGCGCTTTTTCCAGCACAATGCCTTCTGCCGGCCCCTCGACGACGACGATGGATATGCCTTTCTCGGGCGCAGCAGCGGCGTCGGTACGGCACACGACGCAGATCAGATCGGCTCCTTTGCCGCTCCAGCCCGTGGCACTGGAAACCCATTGCTTGGCGCCGTTGATAACCCACTGATTGCCCTCAAGCCGCGCGGTTGTGCGGACGCCTTCCGCAGGTGCAGGCTCGGCGAAGTTGGCGCTTCCGCCGGGCTCGCTGAAGCCGAAAGCCGCAAGCGGAGCGCCGGTCCTGGTGAGGAACGGCGCCAGTAAACGCTTCAACTGCTCGGGCGAGCCACCCAACATCACCGGCATCAAGCCGAGCAGCGTCCCGAACAGGGTGAGCGACACGTTGACATCGACCGCCTGGAATTCTTCTGCCACCACGGCAAGGTCGAGCACGCCGGTGCCGCCGCCGCCGAGTGGTGCCGGGATTAGACGATGCAGGAAGCCTTCCTTGACGGCGGCCTCATAGAATGGGCGCGTCGCGTGGAATCGCTCGGTAGGTGTGTGCAGTTGACCTGTCGAGCGCTTTACCTCGGCCAGGACCTTGCGGGCGAACTTACGCGCCGAGAGCTGCAATTCGCGCTGCTCTTGTGTGAGGGTAAAGTCGATCGGCATTGAGTCCCTCCTCGTCAGGTCACGGCGGATCGCCGGAAAAGCGGGGGTACTCTGGGGTGGAACTGAGGGCCGGTCATTTGACAAAGTGTGCCAAGGCGTTTGACAAAACGTCCAGACTGACTGGCATCGAAATTGAATGTGGGCTGCAATAAAATGTAGGCTGCAATAGCGCGCGTCAGGATTCGCCCACGATGAACAGCATTTCCTGGCATATGCGGGATGTGCCTCCGGCCGAACGCTTCGCCTACTGGCGGGAAGCGGTCTGCCAGAGCTTCATGCCGCTTGAACCGGAAGATCTGTCCGAAAACCGCTTCGATGGCAGCATTGACGGCGTCGGCGGCGCTTCACTGTGCATTTCCCGCGTCCGTTCGGTGCCAGCCGTTGTGCAACGCACAAAGCGTGGCATCGGAACATTCCTCGATGGCTCGTTCTACGCCAATTTGCAGCTCTACGGAGATGCGATCGTCGAGCAGAGCGGCGAACGGGCTATCGCGCGTCCTGGCGACATCGTGCTGGTCGACACCAATGAACCTTTCTCGATCCGTTTCGAACGCGGCTGCGATCTGCTCTGCGCAACCATTCCCAGCGGCAGTTTGCGCCTCGATCTGCGGCACCTTGCGAAGCGGCCTAACGTAATCCGTAATGAGGGTATCGGACGGCTGGCATCCTCCTATTTACAGACGCTGCAGGACCTCCAAGCCGACTTTGATTCGATCGATGATCTCGCCGGCGCCCAGCTCAGCGCACTGCTGGTACGTGCGGCCAGCGCGCAGGTCTGCGCGACAGACACACCCTCGCGGCGCGAGACGGCGCTGAAGCGCATCTCCGACTTCATCACCGATGAGCTCAACAATCCGCTTCTGTCCGCCAAATTCGTCTGCCGCGAGCTCAAGTTGTCGCGCAGTACGCTATTTGCGATCTTGGCCGACGCCAACATCTCGTTCGCATCCCACATCCGCAAACTTCGACTTGCGCGTTGCCTGGAGCAGATCCGCAACCCGCAGTTGGCCGATGTTGCGATCGGCGACATCGCCCGCCGCACAGGCTTCGCGAGCCAGGAGAGCTTTACCCGCGCGTTCAAACGCCAGTTTGGCGCGCCGCCGGGCAGCTATCGTACAAAGGGCGACATCTAGCGTCGACACCGCGCGCTGCCGCCGACCGGCGCTCAAAACGAGATATTGGCCCCCTTCACGATCGGCTCCCATTTGGCGATTTCGCTGGCGATGAATGTTTTCAGATCAGCCGGCGTGCCGCCCGCGCCCTGGATGCCGAGCTTGCCGAAGAGATCTTGTGTCGCCGGCGTCGCCAGAAAGCCATTGACCGCTGCATTGAGCTTGTCGATCACCTGCGGCGGAGTTCCTGCCGGGGCCAGCAAGGCATACCACACCGTTGCTTCGAATCCCGGAAGGCCGGATTCGGCGACGGTCGGCACCTCCGGCAAGCCGGACCAGCGGCTCGCGCCGGCGATCGCGAGCGCGCGCAGGCTGCCTTCATTTACATTGCCGATATAGGCCGCCATCGAATCCATAGCGATGTTGATGTGCCCGCCCAGCAGATCGCTGATGATCGCGGCGCTACCGCGATACTGGACGCCACCCATCTTCACGCCCGCAAGCTGCTGGAAGAGCTCGCCGGTGATGTGGCCAAGCGTGCCGTTACCGGGATAGCCGACGTTCAGCTTGTCCGGGTCTGCTTTCAGAAAGTCGATCAGCTCCTTTAGATTCCTAGCCGGCACCGCGGAAGTTGCGACGATGATGACCGGCGATTTCCCGATCAACACGACCGGCTCGAAATCGCGCTGCGGATCGAAGGTGAGGTTCTTGTACATCAGCTTGTTGGTAGCTGCCGGTCCCGTCGTCGCGAACAGGATGGTATGTCCGTCAGGCTGTGCCCGCGCGACCGACGCAGCGGCGATGTTTCCGCCCGCCCCGCCCTGGTTGTCGACAATCACGGGTTTTCCGATCGCCGCCGCGACGTGCTGCGCTACCGCGCGTGCGAGAATGTCCGACGTCGTGCCGCTCGAAAAAGGTACGACGAACCTGACCTCACGCGCCGGCCAGGTCTGCTGTGCGTTCGCCGGCATCGATATGAGCATGAGACCGGCGGCAAGCGCGGCAGCAAAGTAGCGGAACGACGGCATATGACCTCCCTGAAGCATCCCTGGGTGCGTGCGGCGCACGCGTTGATTATTTTGGAACGTAGTCTTTCCACTTGTCATGCAAGGGCGGCAGCGACGCGAATGTTTTGCGGGTGTCGGCCGCCCGGCCGACGAGATCGCATGCCCTCAGCTGCTTGCGGGCGAGATAGGAATCGAACTCCACGACTGCGTCCGACAGCGCATCAAAACCGCGGAGCATTGCGGCCGACGCAATCTCCACCGCATGCGCACCGGCAAGCATCATGCGCGCAACGTCGAGACCTGATTGCGCGCCGTTGATTCCGATCAACGGCTTGTGGGGACCCATACGGTCACGCGAGAGAGCGAGCCAGTGGCAGGTGAGCGGCAGATTCCAGAAGCCACCGATGCCAAGGCTCGTTCCCAGCGCCGGTTTCATCGTTTCGACGTCGGGGATCAGACCCAACAGCCGCCCGGCCATGATGACTGCAGCCCCGCCACCATCGAAAGACGCCTGCACCAGATCCGGTACGCGCTCACTCTGGCCGGTGAGCTTGACCCAGACCGGCATCGACACCGCGCTGGAAACCGCGGCAACCATGGCCTTGGCGCGCGCGGGATCGAACTCGGTGGTAACCGCGCCCTGTTTGGCCTCTCTGGCATAGGGTGTTCCGATATTGAGCTCGAGCGCCCGCAGGCCGGCCTGATCGACCAGCCTCGCCATCTCGATGGCACGTTCAAGGTCGGCGACGATGATGCTGGGAATCGCATAGGCATCTTCCCGCCTGGCGTCGCGGTCAAGCGCGACCGCCTGCTCCAGCCACCGGTCAAACGGAATGCGTACCAGGCCCGACCGCGTGGCGATCGTTGCGGCGAGCGGCGCGTCCGCCCCCCAGGAAACGGCGCGCCACTGTTCGTCGAACACTGCATATTCGGCGCGATCGAGCTGTTCGCGCGCCCCCTCCGACTCATTGGTCGACTTGATCACCACCGCGCCGACCCCGGTGCGCAACGCGCGCCGAACGTTCTCAGGGTCGATCAGGTGCTCCGCCGGTCCCGCGATCACCGGATTCTTCAGAGGTAGCGCGCCGATGGCCGCTTCAAGCCGCGCGGTCATGCCGCCCCGCCCAACGCTCGCGCCCGCACGGCGGCGGCATGGATCGCCTGGCCGCCGCGATACCCGAGGTTCCGCGAAATTTGCGCAGCGACCTCGGTGATTTCGCGCACCTGCGCGACGCTCGGATTTTCCGGAATGAACTGGATGGAATCGACGATGGCGATCGCACCCGCGTAGTGCCCCAGCGCATCGAAGACCGGGGCCGCCAGTGCATTGAGGCCAATCACCGCCTCGTTGGGCGCGGCGGCCCAGCCGCGCTTGCGCGCGAGATCGATCTCCGCCTTCAGCCGGTCGGGATCGCCGATCGTGTAGGCGGTGTTCATCGGCAACTCGCCGGCCAGCACGCGCTGGGACAACGACGGATCGCCGAACGCCAGCGAGATCTTGCCTTGCGCGCTGGCATGGAACGCCAGCACCGAACCCGGTTTGACCGCGATCTCGACGCTCGACTTGCTCGGCACCAGCGAAACGATGCGAACGCCCTCGTCCTCAGTCTGGCTCAGCACGACGGCGTGGCCGAGCTTGTCACGCAGCTCGCGCGTCAGGTCACGCGCGGCGCGGGCGAATTCGAACCCCTCGCTCACCGCCTGACCAAGCGCCACCAGCCGCGCGCTCACCCGATATCGCTCGGTCTGCGGATCGCGCACCAGATAGCCTGCGGTCATCAGCGTCTGCAGGTGGCGATGCATGCGGCTCTTGGTCGTATCGAACGCACGCGCAAGCTCGGTGACGCCGACCGAACCCTGATGCTGGGCGATGTATTCGAGAATGTCGAGCGCAAATACGACCGCCTGAACGCCGCCGCCACGCTGTGCTCCGGATATTCGCGGCATGAATGTGCTTAGCCTCCGCTTCCTTGCAAAACCATCCGTTCTATGCGCGGGGAGAATCACCCTTTGGCATCGGATAGTCGTCGGCATTGAGCACCCATCCCGGCTGACTGGAAAAATCGATCCGCGGTGGCGAGAAGATGTCCACAAGCTGATTGAGCCCCTCCTTCATGCCGCGCGAGGTGTGGATTGCCGGCGGGGGGATCACAGTAATCGACGGCGACTCGCAATAGGCATGCTCGTCGTCCCGCCACGCATTGAAATTGGTCGTCCAGGGCCAACGCAGATGATGGGTGAAGGCGCCCGCAAGCGCGAGCGAGCCTTGCTCGAAATCGTCATGATGATGCGGCGACAGCTTTGTAACATCGCGCGGTCCCACTTGCGGATCGAGCACGTTCACCATGAAGGTGGTGCAGCGGAAAATCCGACCGAAGCGACCGGGTGTGGGCGGAACATCGAGGCTGTAGACGCGAATGCGATAGCCGCCGGCCGGCTCCGGCCAGGCCTGGAACGGCGGAATGGCTTGAGACCGTGTCGCGTAAGCGGTCGCATTCGCGCACTTGTCGGCGATATCTTCCGAGTTCGTGGTGATGAGACGCACGATGCATCCGCCCTTGGGCAGCAGCACCTGGCTGTTTCCCGGCGGCACGATTACCAGCGAATGGCCCGGCACGCTCACCGTTTCGCTTCCGGCCACGACCTCGATCGAAGTCTCCTTGTCCGGCACCAGCACCACATATTCATCGCACTGATCCTGACGCGCGAAGAGCGCGCCCGGCTTCGCTTCGCTATAGGCAACGACGAAGTTCTGACCGCGCGTGTACCAGGTGCGGCCCGCGGGCCCGCTCTCCTGCGGCTCGCTCTCGTAGAAACGTCCGAACTGGGCTGGGGCAAAACTCGTCACTGGCGACGCGACGGGGGCAGCCGCGGTGGTGCCTTGGGCGAGCCGCGCACGCGGATCCGACACGTCATACATCGCCTTTTCTCCCTTACTTTTGTTCTGATTTCTGAGGCCGCCCGCCTTGTTCGGCTTCGACTATGTTTCGTACAACAGAACGATGCTTTGATAGATGATACAACTAAATTTCCGCCGCTCAAGCAGATTCGGGGTGTTTTACCGCACACGCGAGATCGCCCGCTCCTGTCTTGACGAAGGATCAGGCTTATATAACATAGAACGCAACAATGTTCTGACTAACGAAACATCAGGGAGGGCCTCATGAGGACCACGCGTCGTCGCCTGCTTGCAGGCGCGGGGGCTTTAGCCGCGACTATTGCCGTGCCCTGGGTAGCGCGCGCGCAGAAAGCGATCCGGATGCGGCTCGCGCACGCCGCCGCAGAGGTTCATCCCGGTCACATCGCCGCGGTGAGATTCAAGGAAGCGCTCGAGAAGCTGTTGCCCGGCCGCGTCGCCGTGCAGATCTTTTCCAACCGGCAACTCGGCGATGACAAGCAATCGCTCGAGTCCGTGATCGCCGGCACGGTCGAACTCGCCGGCGCCAGCGGCGTGCTCTATCCGCTCGTCACCGGCCGGCCTGCTCTTGCCGCCTACCAGCTCCCTTTCCTCGTTCGCGACTACACGCACTTCACCAAGCTCGCCACGAGCGACGTCGGACAGAAAATGCTCGACGATCTTGCGCCGGCTGGACTGGTGGGACTGCAAGCCACCGATATCGGCCAGCGCAACTTCCTCTCGGTCGGCAAGCCGGTGAAGACAATCGCCGACTTTGCCGGTCTCAAGACCCGCATCGTCCCGGTGCCGCTGCACAAGCAGATCTGGGAAGCGGTCGGCACCGCGCCGGTTGGTCTGCCCTATGGTGAGGTCTACAGTGCCCTGCAGACCAAGGTGATCGACGCCGTCGAGATCAACGTGTCCTCGGTGGTCGGCGAGAACCTGTGGGAGGTCGGCAAGTACATGACGCTGACCGGGCACTATCCCTGGCACAATGTGATCGCCGCCAACAAGACGTTCTTCGACGGACTGCCGCCGGACGTCCAGGCCGCGATGCGGCAGGCCGGCAGGGACTCGACCCTTCCGACCATGACCTACACGCAGACGCAGGATTTTTCGGCGCGCGACGACCTCAAGAAGAAAGGCGTGCAGTTCATTCCGCTAGAAGATCTCGCCGCCATGAAAACGAAGGTCGAACCGATCATCGACGAATGGAGCAAGAAATCGCCGCTGATCGCCGAGTTCGTCGCGGCGGCCCAGGCGACGACCTGACCGTGCACCTGCGCGCCCGCTCCCCGGCGTGCGCATCTTTCCATTTTCGCAGACGCATCAGGATCTTGCGCATGCAGACGAACGACACAGCTCCTTCCAACGAGATCCTCCCGCTCGCTGCGTATCTGCGCGTCATGCGCTTTCTCGCCGGCACGTCGATGCTGGCGATCGTGGTCATCATGATCGCGCAGGTGGTCGCCCGCTATGTCTTCAACGCGTCCTTGATCTGGGCCGAGGAGCTGTGCCGCTACATCCTGATCTGGCAGAGCTTTCTCTTGATCGGCATCGCCTATCACCAGGGCGAACTGATCGTCCTCGACCTGCTCCCGGCAAGGCTGCCGCCATCGGCACGACTGCTGATCAGGCTGACCGTCGCGATTCCCGTTTGCTATTTCCTCTACCTGATGGTGCGCCATGGCATCGTCTATGCCGGCCGCTTTAACGCCCAGACCATTCCCGCCATCGACTTCATCTGGACCTCCCTTGTCGGCAGGCCCGCTCATGTCGCCGTGTTCTGGGTCTATGTCGCGGTGCCGGTCGGCTGCGCGATTCTGCTCGCGCACATCGCAGCAAGCCTCGTCAACGACGTTCTCACATTGGTGACGTCGAAGCGATCACAACAACCCGCCAAGGCCTGAGCGCACCGGATGTTCTCCTTCCTCGGATTCTTTCTTGGGTTGCTGCTGCTCGGCGTGCCGATCTCGCTTGCGCTCGGTGTCGGCGGATTGCTCTTTCTCTACTTCACCGACAACTGGACGTTGGTCGCGGCACTGCCGCAGCGGATGCTCTCCGGCGTCGATCAATTCGTGCTGCTGACGATCCCCCTGTTCCTGCTGGCCGGCAGCCTGATGAACTTCGGCGGTTTGAGTACTCGCATGGTGAATTTCGCCAATGCACTGGTGGGGCATTTCAAGGGAGGATTGTCGCTGGTGACGGTGCTCGCAAGCATGCTGTTCGCCGGCATTTCCGGCAGCGCCATCGCGCAGTCTTCCGCCATTGGCAGCCTGATGATCCCCTCGATGTCGCGGCAAGGAATCCCTGCAGCCTACGGCGCAGCACTTGTTGCGATGAGCGCCGTCATCGATCCGCTGATCCCGCCGAGCATCACGATGATCGTCTTCGGCGTGCTGTCAGGCACGTCGATCGCACAGATGTTCATCGCCGGAATCATCCCTGGCATCCTTCTCGGCTTCGGCCTGCTCGCCTATGCAGGCTGGCGGGCTCAGCGCAGCAACTTCCCGGCAATGGAGAAAGTGGCGTGGCCGGACCGCGTCCGCGCGCTCGTCGCCGCCATTCCCGCCCTGATGTTGCCTGTCATCATCGTCGGCGGCGTCAAATCCGGCATCTTCACGATGACGGAATCCGCTGCGGTCGCGGTCGCCTATGCCCTGGTCGTCGGCGCGCTGCACAAGGAGCTGACGTGGCCGCGGCTCTGGGAAGCGCTCTACAGCACGGCTATCGCCACGTCCGCGCTGCTGTTCATCCTTGCCATGGCAAGCATCGTCGCCTTCGCCCTGACCATCGAGGAGGTGCCGACCAGCTTCGCCACCAGCCTTTTGAGCATCAGCGACAACAAGTTCGTCATTCTCCTGATGCTCAACCTGATCCTGTTGGTTCTCGGCAAATTCCTTGAACCCATTTCGGTGATGATCGTGACCATGCCGATCCTGATCAAGGTCGGGCAGACAATCGAGATGAACATGGTGCAGTTCGGCGTAATGGTGACGCTGAACGTGGTTATCGGCATGGTCACTCCGCCAGTCGGCGTCTGCCTGTTCGTGGTCTGCGCGATCGCCGGCAAGTCCGTCATCGAGGTCAGCAAGGAAGTGCTACCGATGTTCTTCATCTGCATCCTGCTTCTCGCCCTCGTTGCCACGGTGCCAGCAATTACGCTGTGGCTGCCGGCGCTCTCTATCTTCCACTAATTGAAAACGAACATCGCCTTGCACAAATCCTTTCGGAGAGACAAATGACAGACAAGAGCAAAGCCCGCATCGACGCCATCCTGAAGGGCGCGATCGATCCGCACGTGCATAGCGGTCCGTCGATCGCTCCGCGCGCCATCGATCACCTGGAGCTCGTGCGTGAACTGTCAGCGGCCGGCTTTGCCGCGGTCGTCACCAAGGATCACGACTACTCGGGCGTCGTCGCGGCCGAATTGATCCGAAAACACCACCCTGAACTGAGCACCAGGATCTTCTCGAGCATCGTGCTCAACAATGTGGTCGGCGGCATCAACCCGTACGCTGTCGAGCACACCGCCGCGATGGGTGGCAAGATCGTCTGGATGCCGACACTGGCGGCTGAAAATCACCTGCGCTGGGAGAAGACGGCCAGCTGGTCGCATCCCGCGTCGACCCAGAAGATGCGCGCAGCCTCGCCGGTGCCTGTGCTCGATGCCAACAAGAAGGTACTGGACAGCGTCAAGGACGTGCTCGACGTCATCGCGCGGAACGACATGATCCTGGCGAGCGGCCATCTGCATGTCAGCGAGACCTGGATCGTCTTCGAAGAGGCCCAGCGGCGCGGCGTCAAGCGCCTGGTCTTCACCCATCCGGAGGATATCGTCGGCGCCAGCCTCAACGATGTCAGGGGCATCGCCGCGATGGGGGCCATGGTCGAACATTCGCTCTGCATGTTCCTGGAGGGCTCGAAGTTCAAGACCTGCAGCGGTGAGGACCTGCGTCACCAGATCGACGCTGCGGGCGTCGACAATACCATCCTGTGCTCGGATCTCGGGCAGGTCGGCGTGTTCAGCCCGCTCGAAGGCTTTCGTCGCGGCGTCGCGCTGTGCCTGGAGCTTGGTTACCAAGATGACGAGATCCACAGGATGGTGTCTACCAACACGGCGCGCGTGCTCGGCCTCTGATATCTTCCACTGCGTTGTCGAACCCAGCCCATGGATTATTCGCTTCGGCATCAGGAAAGCCCGCCGCAACGTCACGATCTCGTCGTGGATTCGTGACGTCACCGTGGACTGCCTGGCCGTCGGCCTCAGCTGCAGCCGCGTCGAGATCGGCGCTGCCAAGGCCGAACAGCACGACGCGCGCCGTTTTGGGCGAGCAGTGACGCCGTTGCGCGGCCGATGCCGGTGGCCGCTCCGGTCACGAGCGCCGTCCTGCCCTCAAGGCGCGACATCTACTATCCCCATTGCCGTTCGACGGCAAATCCGGTCTCCGGGAGTGTCGCGCCACCATCGACGACGATGGTCTGCCCGGTGACATATTTTGCCTCCACGGAGGCGAGAAAAAGCATTGCGTATGCGACGTCGTCGGGGCTCCCCATGTGCCCAACCGGGATGAAACGTTCGAGCTTCGCCCGGTTCTCCGGTGCGCTCATGGTGCCGCGGCCCTGTTTGGCAATGAAACCGGCCTCAACGCCGTTCACGGTGATGCCGTCTCTCGCCAATTCGAACGCGGCGCCGCGAATGAATGCGTTCACGCCGGCCTTGGCCGCCGAATAATGCGCGCCGCCGCCCATCGCCACCCGCGCCGACACCGAGGAAGTCACGAGCATCCGTCCAAAGCCGTTCGCCCGCATATGCGGGATCACAGCCTGCGCAAGCCAGAAGCTCGCATTGAGGTTCAGCGCCAGCGTTTCATCCAGCCTGGCCTCGTCGAGGTCCTCGAGCGACGACCACAGGCAGCCGCCGGCATTGTGCACGACGATGTCAAGCCGGCCATGCTGCACCATGATGCGCTCGACCATGACGCGCAGGCTGTCCCGGTCGAGCTTGTCGAACGGAATGCAATGCACCGTCAATCCGCCGCTCGCCAGTTCCCGCGCCAGGGTTTCCGCAACATCCACCGTTCGGTTCGCGATCACGACGGTGGCACCTGCCTCCGCGAGCCGCGTAACGATTGCAGCGCCGATCCCCCTGCCCCCGCCGGTGACGACGGCAACCCTTCCAGAAAGGTTGAACGGATGCTTTGGCATCAGATCACGCCTGACTTGCGCAGCAGGTCGATGAATTGCGCGAATACCGCGGTGTGTCGCGCCACGTCGCGCGCCGATGTCGCAGGGCACATCAGCAGCATGGTATGGAACGGCGTCACCAGAATGCCTTCGTTCATATAAAAGGCGTGCAACAGCGTCTCCAGATCCGGCTGCCGACCGGCAATGACATCGGCACCGCTACGCGGCGGCTGCGGCATGAACATGATCTCGGCGCGCGCCCCGATTTGTGTGACATGCCAGGGTAGACCATTGGTCTCGATCAGCCTGCGGGCCTCACCCGCCAGTTGTGTCGCCGTCGCAATCATGTGCTGGTAGTTAGCAGGCGTCAGAACTTTCTCCAGCACGGCGCGCATGGTCGCAACCGTCAATGCACTTCCGGCGAGCGTGCCGCCAAAGCCGAGATGGGCGGATTGCCGTACGCGCGGATTGACGTGAGGCACGATCTCCCACAGACGCTCGCCGATCTCCCGGCTCAGGCCAAAGACGCCGGCGGGAATGCCGCCCGCGATCGCCTTGCCGGCGACGAAGATGTCCGGCTCGAGCCCGTTCGCCCGGGTATAACCGCCCGGCCCACAGGACAGCGTATGCGTCTCGTCGATGATGAGCACGACACCGGCGCGCCGGGTGAGGTCGCGCAGGGCATGGTGAAAGTCCGCATCGACCGGAATCATGCCGAAATTCGTCATCAGCGGCTCGGTCAGCACGCAGGCCACGTCATCCTGCGCCAGCGCCGCCTCCAGCGCCGCGGCGTCGTTGAACTCGATGACACGGGCCACAGCGTCATGGTCAATACCGTTAGGATGGATCATGTTGCGCATGCCAATTCGGCCGTTGCGAATCTCGACATGCGCCTCCTCGACGCCGCCGTGATAACAGCCGGAAAACACCAGCACCTTGCGGCGGCCGGTAATCATACGCGCGATGCGGATCGCCGCGCGGTTGGCGTCCGTCGCCGAGGTCGTCAGCGTCCAGTATCGCGGGCCGAATCGGCGGGACAATTCGTCGCCAACCCACAGGCTGTCCTCGGTCGGCATCATCGTCGTCGCACCACGCCTGAGCTGGCGCAGCGCGGCTTCCGTCACCGCCTCGGGCGCATGGCCGCACATGCCGCCAGTGTCGCCCAGGCAGAAATCGATATAGTCGCGCCCATCGATGTCGCGGACATGAGCGCCACTTGCCTCCTCGACATAAATCGGGAAGCCGCCGGCCCAGCGACGCATCCAATGCGAAGGGCCGCCATAAAGGAAATGCCTCTTGCCTTCCTGCCAAGCCTCAGCCGAGCGTGGGTGAGCCTCGCGAAATCGGGCCTGCTCGGCGTCGATCAGCTCATCCAGGATGCCAGCGCGTTGCGCGGTCGTGACTCTCATAGCGCAATCCATGCGGTCTTCAGATCGGTATAGGCGTCGAGCGCATGAAGCGATTTGTCGCGACCGAAGCCGGATTGCTTGAATCCGCCCAACGGCACGCTGATATCGGCTCCGCCATAGGTATTGACGTGAACGACGCCGGCATGGACGGCGCGCACCATGCGGTGGGCGGTCGAGAGGCTTCCGGTCCATACTGCCGAAGCAAGGCCGTAGGGCGACGCATTCGCGAGACGGACCGCCTCTTCCTCTTGGTCGAAACGGGTGACCGCCAGAACGGGTCCAAACACTTCTTCCCGCCACAACTCCATCGTCGGCGTGACATCGGCAAGAATCGCGGGTGACATGAAGTTTCCGCCGCTCTCGACATGGATCTGTTCGCCGCCGACCAATCGCTTCGCGCCCTGCGCCTCGGCGCGGGCCACCGCATCGAGATTCTTGCGCATTTGCACCGGGCTGGAAATTGCGCCGATGTCAGATGTCAGATCCAGGGGATCCCCAACCCTGAGCATTGCGGTGGCTTCGAGCAATTCGTCCATGAAGCGCTCGTAGATGGACGACTGTACGATCAATCGCGAGCCGGCGACGCAGACCTGGCCCGAGTTCCGGAAGATCCCGTTAGCCGACACCTTTGCCGCATGCCGGATGTCGGGCACATCGGCAAAGACGATGTTCGGGGACTTTCCGCCGAGCTCGAGATGAACGCGCTTCAGGTTCGATCGCGCGGAGCTCTCCAGCAGCCGCCGGCCCACCGCGCCCGAGCCGGTAAAGGCAAGCACGTCGACATCCATATGCAAGGCAAGCGCCTCACCGGCCGACGCACCGCGACCGGTGACGACATTCAGTACGCCGTCGGGCAACCCCGCTTCGCTCGCCAGCGTCGCGAGCCGAAGCAGAGTGAGCGACGCGACCTCCGGCGGCTTGACCACGACCGAGTTCCCGGCCGCCAGCGCCGGACCGATCTTCCACGCCCCGATCATCAGCGGGAAGTTCCAAGGGACGATGACGCCGATGACCCCGAGGGGTTCACGATGGACGAGGCCGAGGACATCGCGGCCGGTCGGCGCGATCTCGCCATAGACCTTGTCGATCGCCTCTGCGTAATAGCGGATGGTCCCGGCCGCCGACAACGGCTCGGCCTTGTAGGCCATTCCGATCTCGGTACCGTTGTCGCGGACGCCGAGCACCGCGATCTCGAGCGCGTGGTGCTCGATCAGTTCCGCAAAGCGCAGCAGGACCTTCTTGCGATGAGCGGGTGCCGCCCTCGACCAGCTTCCTTCGTCGAACGCCTGTCGCGCTCGCTTCACTGCCAGGTCGACATCAATCGCACCGCCGTCGGCGATCGTCGTCAACGTCCGGCCGTCGATCGGTGACACGACGTCCAGCCGCGCGTCGCTGATTGCTGGTGTCGGCCTGCCGCCGACAAAGAGCTGTTGGGCCGGAACGGCGGCCGACCTCAAGCGATCGATTTGGGCTTGCTGCATTTGATACAATGGTGCCGGTTCAGTAGCGGACACAGGCGGCGTCGCTCGGATGGCACGATCCTCGCCATTTCAATGCTTTGGCAGCAATCAACCGATAGGTTGATGTCGTGGTGCCCACCGGGCCCATAGCGTGCCGCCAATGGCCGGACGCCCTGCCCGCTTGGTGCTATCAAGTCGTTCAAGCCTCCTACATGCCTACCGGCGAGCAAACTGACAGGCCATGCCAAAGACCACTCACCCCCGCATCCTTCTGATCGGAACCGGAGACACCAAGGCCGACGAACTCCTGTTCATGAGCGACTGCATCGCCAGGGCCGGCGGCGAGCCGATCATGATGGACATCAGCGTGCTCAGCGATCCGCCCTATGCGGCCCGCTACGACAAGCATGCCGTGGCGGCGGCGGCGCAAACGACCATTGCGGCGATCGCATCCAGCGGTGACGAGAACTCGGCAATGTCACTGATGGCAATCGGCGCTGCCAATCTGACGAGGGAGCTCGCGGCAGGTGGCGTCATCGATGCCGTCATTGCCATCGGCGGCACGATGGGAACGGATCTGGCGCTCGATGTCGCGCATGCGCTGCCGCTTGGGATGCCGAAACTGATCGTTTCGACCGTCGCCTTCTCCCACCTGATCCCGCCCGAACGCATCGCCGCGGACCTGATGATGATCCTGTGGGCTGGCGGGCTGTACGGCCTCAACGGCACGTGCAAGGCGGTGCTGACGCAGGCCTGCGGCGCAATCGTCGGCGCAGCCCGGAGCACCATCAGGCCGCGTAACGAGCGGCCGGTGATCGCGATCACCTCGCTCGGCAAGAGCTGCCTCGGCTACATGGTTGAGCTCAAGCCGCAACTCGAACGGCGCGGCTACGAAGTAGTTGTCTTCCACACCACCGGCA
>Ga0081455_10001597_pt1 | contig 27690 bp, 23 predicted proteins | sample TabmetS3T2R1_FD_70207 | JGI IMG/M metagenome (GOLD analysis project Ga0081455, IMG submission 70207) | Tabebuia heterophylla rhizosphere microbial communities from the University of Puerto Rico - S3T2R1 | ecosystem: Host-associated > Plants > Roots > Rhizosphere ...
TGCGCGGCCTCACGCCATACGAATACATCTGCAAATGCTGGACAACCGAAGCCGAACGCTTCAGCCTAAATCCGCACCATCAAACGCCGGGACCAAACACCTAGGGTTGCGGTGGAGTGCGCCGCCCGCAACTTGGAGAAGGCGTACCTCGATATGCACGCGATTGCAGCGAACCTTTTACCCCGCGAGTAACTGCCGCCGCTCCTGCACTGCTTGGCATCTAATCGATGAACAAGCATGTCGCTTCTTTGTAACATAGGTTGGTCGGGTTATAAGCACGCAGCTTTGGAGACGAATCATGCAAGAGGGCCGCGTCGACATTTTCATCCTGCAGCCGTTCACGCGAGATGAGATCGAAGGCTATGTATCATTCCTGCGGGAGAATGGCGAAGGGTGGCTGGCAAAGGCCGTAGAGGCCGAGGTCAAAAGGCAACCGTTTATGCTGCGGGATGATGCGCAACGCGTTGCCCGTCAATAATATCTCTCCCCGCTCTCACGCCCACTGCTTTCCGCCACAACTACTCGATCAGGGAGATGTCGTGCGCGGTGATCGCCGGGTGTCCGATCAGCACCGCGATTTGAAGCCGAGCGGCGCCGCCAACGCCATCCAGATCGCAAAATAATGCCGGCAGTCGAGCCGGGAACTCCGCCGAACAATATGAAATCGTGACCGCCCGTTGCAGGTGCCCTTTCCCGCCGCATAAGCATTGCACGGAAAACTCGCCGGGCAGGCGCGCATTTATTTCGGCTGAGTCGTTTCGAGGAGCGAAGCGGCTGAAATCTCGCGAAACTTCTCGCAAGATTCACCCACCCGCTTCAACAACCAGCGAATGAATGCTTGTTCGAAATTGTCATGTCGTTGGCGCCGGCCAAGCCGATACAGTCGATAGGTTTCGCCCAATTGCCGCGGACCCGTCAAGCACGGTACGAGCCGACCCGAGAGAAGATAAGATTCCGTAACGAGCGGCACCGCGAGTGCGATGCCGAGCCCGGCCGCTGCCGCTTCGTACTTGAGTTGCAGCGTAGCGAACTCGCGCATCGCCAGTGACCGGTTCACGGCCGTGGACAATGCCAGCCACCGCTCCCAAAGCCGCGCGGGCACGCCCACCGAAAGGAGCAGGTGATCCATCAAATCATCGACGGTCGTTGGCGGCGCGCGACCGTCGGCAAGCACCGGCGCACTCACAGGTACCACCTCGGCTTGAAAAAGTGTCTGCGCGGTCATGTCGTCCGGGACGCCGAGCCCACCCCAGATGCCAAGCTGCGCTTCGCCCGAACGCAATGCGTCGAAATCCCTGGTCGCGAGAATTTCGACCTCAATTCCTTCGCTTTGCTGAATGTCCGGCAATCTGGGTACGAGCCAGGAGAAAGCGAAACTGTGCGATGTTGCGATCTTGAGCCGCGGCACGTCCGAGCGTGACAGAATGGCCGTTGCGTTCCGAACTGCTTCCACGGCGGGTTCGACCTGCCAGAGATAGCGTTCACCAGCGGCGTTGAGCGTCGTCATCCCCGTCGACCGGTCGAACAGCGGCACTCCCAGAAAAGCTTCGAGCGAGGCGATCCGTCGACTGACCGCCGAAGGGCTGAGCGCCATCTGTCGGGCAACCGAGCGAAAGCTTTCGCCTTGCGCGGCGGCGACGAAAATTTCGATCGCTTCGAGAGGAGGCGTCCTGCGCAGCATCCCGCAATGCTAGATCGCCATTGTCACAAAAATGAGACAGTGCGGAGCGCCGCTATCGTGCGCCGGGCCTACCGTCTTCGATTCTGCACCGCGTCAGACTGAAGCAGGTACTTGCCCGGTTGGCGAGATCCGCGACCGCCCGCAGGTCGATATCGAGGCTGTCGCGCGTCAGTTCGAGCAGGACATAGCCGGAATGGGCGTTATCGAGAAAATGCACGTGGGAATTGAGCGACCGTGCCGGGCCGAACAGCGCCTCGGGCCCGTTACGGGACGCGAGGCAGGAGGTAACGATCTCCGTCGCGACGACGGGATCTGCCGATACGTCGAAATCCTGTTTGACATCATTCACCCAGAACGAATGGACGTCGCCGCCGAGAATGACGGGATTTCGCACCGATGGCTGAATCAGCGCAGCGACGGTCCGGTCCCGCGTCGCTTCATAGCCGTCCCAGATGTCGGAATAGCGGGCTTGCGGGCCTTGCTGCAGCACCAGGCGCGAGAATAAGGTCTGCTGAACGATAAGGCTCCACTGCGCTCGCTCCCGTTGCAAGCCCGCGGTCAGCCAGCGTTCCTGGGCCGTCCCAAGCATGGTCGTAGCGGGATCGAATGCTCTCGCGCAATTCTCGACGACCTTGCCGCCGCGCTCGTCCAAGGTCGCGCAAGGATGCGGCGTGCGATATTGTCGGCTGTCGAGGACATGCAGCGTGGCGAGATCGCTCCAGGGCAGGCGACGGTACAGCCGCACTTCGCCATCCGCGCGGAACATGCTCGGCCGGAGCGGCATATGTTCGAAATAGGCCCGGTAGGCAGCGGTGCGCCGCGCGAGGAAGCGGACGGGATCGGCGGTCTCGACACCCGCTGCCCCGGCATAGTCGTTTTCCACTTCATGATCGTCCCACGTGACGATGAAGGGCAGCGAGGCATGCGCGGCGGAAAGGTCCGGATCGGTGCGGTACAGCGCGTGGCGCGCCCGATAATCGTCCAGGCTTTCCGGTTCGGGGCTTCCGAAGGACCGGACATCTGGGCCGGAGCCGAACGACTTCTCGTAGATATAGTCGCCAACCTGCAGCACGGCGTCCACCCCCTGCGCGGCCATGTCGCGATAGGCGCTGAACCAGCCCTGCTCCCAATGCTGGCACGAGGTGAGCGCCAATCGGACGCGATCGGTCCTTTCGTCGATCGTCGCGGTTCGGCCGATAGGGCTGACTGCATCGCCGAGGTGAAAACGGTAGAAGTAGGTGCGGCCGGGGCGGAGCCCGCGCACCTCCAGATGCGCGGCCCCGGCGCGGGCGGCCGGCGCGAACGCTTTGCCGGCGCGAACAATCCGGCGAAATGCTTCGTCCTCGGCGATCTCGAAACCGGGCGCCGTGTCTTCGGCGAGTCCGACGAGCCGCGTCCACAGCACGAAGCCGTCACCGGCCGGCTCGCCCGAAGCCACGCCCAATGCAAAGGGATCCGAATGGAGGCGCGGTCGGGCGTTAACCTGCGCCGTCGTTCCGGCGGAGAGAAATCGCATCGCCGCCATGGCCGCGGCGCCCCGCAACAGCGTGCGCCGATCCCACATCAGAAACGGGTCGACAGCCGGAGATAATAGGAGCGGCCGTTGAGGCCGATCGGCGTTTCCTCGCCCGTCGGGAAGCTGCCCCCGGTCGATGCGATGGCATTGACCTGATCCGCAATCTCGTCCGGCCGCGCATCGAATAGGTTCTGCACGCCCGCGACCACGCGAAGGGCGGGAAGCAGGCGATAGCCCAGCGCCAGATCGACCGTCGTCTTGCCACCGAAGGTCTGAGTGGCGACGAGCGGCGCCGAGGTATAGGTGCCGAAGGCGGAAACGTTCGCCTGCAGATCGAGGGCGCCATGCGTCAGGCTTGTTTGGAGGGTGAACTTGTCGCGAGGCTGCGCTTTGGTGATGAACAGGATCGACTTGGTGCCCAGCAGCGGTAGCGCCGGCAACACGGGATTCGCCGCCAACCGGTCAAGACGGCTGTCGAACCAGCCATAGCCTGCGGCGACCGCTAACCGCGTCCCAGCAGCAATTTCGCCCTGCCAGCGCGCGGTGAGTTCAATGCCGCGCGTCGTGGTGTCGACGGCGTTGGTGAAAAAACGCACTTGTTGGAAATTGGTGATGCCCGCCTGCGCCAGGATTCCCGCCACGGCCGTACCGCCGAGCTGCTCACTGAGCGCGATACGGTCCTTGATGCGGATGTGGAAATAGTCGGCGGTGAACGAAAAACCCTCCAGCGGACCGATCACGATGCCGGCGGTGTAGTTGTGCGAACGTTCGGGCTTGAGCGGCGAAGCGCCGAGCGCTCTGGCAACGGGGTCGGAGACCGGCAGGGTGCCGACCGTCACCAGCTTGCCGGCACTGAGCGCACCTTGCACAGCGCTGAAATATTGCTGCTGGAGCGATGGGGCCTTGAAACCCGTGCCGACCGTGCCGCGGACGGCGAAGCCTTTCGTGACATCCAGCCGAGCCGTGCCGCGCCATGTCGCCTTGCCGCCGAAATCGTCATAATGGTCGTAGCGGACTGCGCCGCCCATCAGCAGCGGCGCGACCGGGCGAAGTTCGACGTCCAGGAAGGCGGCATAGGCATTGCGCCCCGCGTCGGTCGGGTTGCGGGGATTGAAACCGGCGAAGCCGTCCGCACCGAGGCCGAAATAGGCCAATGGCTCCCCGTTGCCGATGCGATAGCTCTCATGCCGGTACTGTCCGCCGGCTGCGACGTTGCCGCCCGCAAGCACGCCGTCGAGCGGCCGCGACAGCACCAGATCGGTGACATGCTGCTGATAGATCACGCTGCCTGAATCGAACCGCGTCGGGCTGGCGAGGCCGAGCGATATGTTTGCCGTATCGAAGACGGTGAAATCGGCCTTGTTGTAGCCATAGGTCTGGCTGAGATCGGCATGGACGCCTGCGATCTCGCCGCGCAGGCCGATCGAGGCGCCGATATCCCAGATGTGCGGCTCGATGATCGGCAGGAAACCGTCCGGATAGATCGGCGAGAAGCCGGGCACGCGGAAGCCGGCGCCGTTGTTCGAAATCTTGCGGGTGAGCGTCCCGAAACCATAAAGTTCCAGCGCGCCGATCGGCAGCGATGCATCGATCGCGGCACTGCCGATTCGCGTCTTGGGATCGCCGATCCGATAGGTCACGCGGTCGAAGCGCTGGTCGACGAAGGCGCGGTTGGTTGGCTGCTCGAAGCGTCCGAGCGCGCTCAGCGTCACATGCCCCTCGCCCAAGGCGAAACCGCCGCTCACGCTCGCGGTCGCATTCTCGCCGTCGCCTTCTTCGGTGATGCCGGCCTGGACATCTGCCATTCCGCCCGATGCATTGGACTTGAGAATGATGTTCACGACACCGGCGATCGCATCCGATCCATATTGCGCGGCCGCCCCGTCGCGCAGGATCTCGATACGCTCGATCGCGCTTTCGGGAATGGTGTCGAGATCGACCGCCGCCGAACCTCGGCCGATGCTGTTGTTGACGTTGAGAACGGCGTTGGCATGACGCCGCTTGCCGTTGACCAGGACCAGCGTCTGGTCGGGCGCGAGGCCGCGTAGCGTAATCGGCCTGGTATTCGCCGCGGTCGCGGTCGTTGCGGCCCGCGCGAAGTTGACGGAGGGTTCCAGGAAATTGAGCGCCCGTCCGAGATCCGTGAAGCCTGACCCGGACAGCGCCTCCGCCGAAACCACATCGACCGGCGCCGAGGACGACAGTGAAGACCGGCCAGCGGAACGTGTCCCAGTGACGACGATCTCGGCGGAAGAACCGTTCGCGGTGTCGTCCTGTGCGTACACCGAAGTTGCTGTCAGTGCGGTCGCCGCAATCAAGCTGTGCTTAAACATGAAGGCCCCCTTGGGTTCGAGGGCGACCTACTGATTTGCCATGACAAGCGTTATCGACCAGACCGCGACACGCGTTGCGAAAAGATCAACACCACTTGTCATGACAGCGTCATCTTTGCCTGCCCCGCGGATCGGCACGGGAGAGCATTTTCGTTGCAGACGACATAGCGGCTGCCGCCGTGAGCAGACGTGTGGCTGGATTCAGGCGTCAGCAATGACCTCTTTGGAGCGGAGCACTCGCCGAACGCGTCAGTAGTGCTTTAGCCGAAGTCGCGTTTACCGGCGCACGATTTCTCCCTCCTTGACGAATGCATCCGGATTGCGGTCGAGCAGGTCCAGCACCAGTTCGGACGGACGGCATAGCTTCGTCCCTTTCGGCGTGACGACCACGGGGCGATTCACGAGAATGGGATGCTTCACCATCGCGTCGATGATTGCATCATCCGAGGCCGAAGGCTCCAGCAAGCCTAGGTCAGCCGCGGGCGTGCCTTTCTCACGCAGCAGATCGCGAGGTCTCGCGCCCATGGCGGCCAAAAGTTCTTCGAGCAATGGTCGCGTCCAGCCGACCGCGCGATAGTCAACGACGGCAGGCGTGTATCCGGCCGCTTCGATCATAGCCAAGCTGTTGCGCGATGTGCCGCAATCCGGATTGTGATAGATCGTGATCGGGAAATTTTCCGTCATAATGGATCCTCGAACAGCCATGTGAAGAAGGCGAATGCCGACACGGCGCCGATGAGCTGCCCGATGATGAACAGCGGGACCGAGAAGGGTGCGATTCCGGCGAAGCTGTTCGACAGGCTGCGGGCAATCGTCACGGCGGGATTTGCGAACGACGTCGAAGCGGTGAACCAGTAGGCGGCGGTAATGTATAGGCCGACCGCAACCGGCGTGAACTCCGGACGCGACCGTTGCGTGCCGAAAATAGTCCCAATCAACGCGAACGTGGCCACGAATTCGGAGAAGCCTTGCGCGGCACCGCTTCGCAGCTTGGTCGAAAGCTGAAGCATCGGTTCGGCGAACATGGCGTGCGCTACCCACACCCCAAGCACCGCACCTATAAGCTGCGCCGCTATATAGCTTGCGGCGGATCGGCGATCGGCTTCGCCTTTCAACGCAAAGGCCAGCGTTACCGCCGGATTGAAGTGCGCGCCGGAGACCGAGCCGAAGATATGGATCAGCACGATCAGCCCCGCACCGGTTGCGATGGTGTTGCCGAGGAGCGCAACCGCCTCGTTTCCGGCCGCAAGGCGTTCGCCCATGATGCCCGAGCCCACAATGATGGCCAATAACATGGCAGTGCCCGCACATTCGGCTACGGCGCGACGGATCATTTGGAGCAGCATGTCTGGGCGGCTTCAACAAGCGGTCCGCAGATTTCCTGACGACCGGCGCAGCAGTCTGCGACGAGGAAGCCCAGCAATTCGCCCATAGCCTCGTAATCGGCGAAGTAGATGACCGATCGACCTTCCCGCCGCGACCGGATCAGCCCAGCATGGCCAAGGATCGTCAAATGCGTCGAGAGCGTGTTCGGCAATACGCCCACTTCGCGCGCAATCTCCCCCGCTGAGACCCCGTCGCTACCCGCCTTCACCAGCAGCCGGAACACGCTGAGGCGATGCCCTTGAGCGAGTGCGGAGAGCGCCTCGACGGCTTTGGGTAGCAACACAGGACAGCGGCTCCGCGTATTGTTTCGATATTTCGAGTATCATCGAAATAATGATCGCGCAACGGCGGCGAACAAGCGTTACGGCTTCTTTCGGAATGCCCGACGAGCGCACTTTCGGAAGCTGCTAGACAGCGGCCGATACGGTGCGGGCGGCGGGGCTCGGATGGACCTGCTCCCATTCTCATCTACCGCCTGTCGAGGCCAAACGCTCCCATTGTCACAAAGCGCCGCTATCCAACGCAGTCGTCAAATCGGAAAGCTGACCGGGGCGCGAAGGACGGAGCGGAGATGAGGGGTATCCATGAATATTTGCCGTTGTTGACCCGGCGGCAGGCCTTGATGGGATTGGGCGCAAGCATGTGCGCGCCCGCCATTCTTCGCGCGCAGACGATCTTCGCCGATCAGCCTTTTTCGCTCGGCGTCGCGTCCGGCGATCCTTCTCCCGACGGGTTCGTCATCTGGACGCGGCTGGCGCCCCGGCCGCTCGATCCGCACGGCGGCATGCCGATGGCGCCATTTCCGGTCGACTATGAAGTCGCCGAGGATGCACGCTTCACCAAGATTGTCGCGAAAGGTCAGGAACTCGCGCGCCCCGAGCTTGCTCATTCCGTCCATGTCGAGCTGGGCGGCCTGCAAGCCGACCGGCCCTACTGGTACCGCTTCATGGCGGGCGGCGAGCGCAGCAATGCCGGCCGCGCCCGGACGCTGCCTCCGCCCGGCGCGATGCTCGATCGCGTTCGCTTCGTGGCCTGCGGCTGCCAAAATTATGAGGATGGCTATTACACCGCCTACCGCCATATCGCCGGGGAGGAGCTCGACTTCGTCTGGCACTATGGCGACTATATTTATGAAAACCGGCACCGGGCGACAAGCTTGGGTACGGACGGACTACCTATCCCGGCCGTTCGCGAGCATGTCGGCGACGAGATCTACAGCCTTGACGATTATCGTACCCGCTATGCGCAATATAAATTGGATGCCGACCTGCAGGCCGCGCACGCGGCGCACAGTTGGTGGGTAACGTGGGACGATCACGAAACCGACAATAATTGGGCAAGCGATCATGATCAGGACGGCACCCCGCCCGAGATCTTCGATCTGCGGCGGCAGGCCGCGGCGCAGGCCTATTATGAGCATATGCCGCTCAGGCGCACCGCCTTTCCGCGTGGTACCGCGACCCAAATCTATCGGCGCGCCAATTACGGCAAGCTGCTCGACGTTCATCTCCTCGATACCCGCCAATACCGGATAGACCAGCCATGCGACGATGGATTCAAGCCGCTTTGCCGGGAGGCATTGGCGCCCGATCGGACGATAATGGGCGCATCCGAGGAAAAATGGCTCTTCGACGGGCTGAGCAGAAGCTCGGCGCAGTGGAAACTGGTCGCCAACCAGGTGATGATCATGCCGCTCGATCGGCGAACCGGTGCCGGTGGCGAGCCGACCTTCAATCTTGATAGTTGGGCGGGCTATCCGGCGGCCCGCATGCGCTTCCTCAACCACATCCGGCAGCACGGCGTTCACAACGTCATCGTCACGACGGGCGACGAGCATCAGAATTATGCTGGCGAACTGTCAGCCGGTGACGAAGCGCCGGTCGCCGTGGAATTCGTCTCGACTTCGATCAGCTCCGGCGGCGATGGCTCGGACCGGAGACCGGGATCCGATGTGATCCTGGCCAACAATCCGCATCTCAAATTCATCAACGATCAGCGCGGTTACATATTATGCGACGTCAACGAAAAGCGCTGGCGCACTGATTACAAGGTGCTCGAAAGCGTTCGCCGGCGGGACGCGCCCCTCACCCTTCGGCAAAGCTTTACGGTTGACGCCGGCGATGTTCGCCTCGTCTCTTCATGAAACAATATCGGAAAGGCTGGGTGAGCGGCGTTCAGCCGTGCGCGCGCAATCCTTCGCCGCAAGCAGGTCGGGAGAGACGCCCATCCCACTGCTTTTCCTTGGGCATCGTTTCGATCCGCCAGCCGAGAAGATACAGCGCGCGCAATACGACTTCGTCTTCGACATAGGCATCTGCGGGAGCGTGGCTGCTCAAGAAGACAACATGGCTCTCGCCCTGGCCGCGCAGCATGACGATGAGTCGGGCCACGTTTTCAGCCGTGCACTCCCACCGCTCATCGCCCTTAACGACATGCAGCGACTCGCCCGACGTCAAGAGAATGGCGAAGCGCTTGGCAAAGCCATCATCCTGAATCGCCAGCAGGAACGTTATGCTTTGCGAAAGATCGCGCTCAAATGTCTTTGCCATGGCGGCAAGCGTTAATGCTGGGCTGCTTAACAGTTGGTTGAAGCCGGCCTGCATGCCAGCAAATTTGTGTTTTGGCTCACTTGAAGGATGGGCTCGATCCTGTGCCTAACCATTGGCGCTCAGGGTCGCTTCAGTCGCGCGGTCGAACGCTCGATACCAACCCACAGCTGGTCGACCGCTACGGCAGCCGGATTTTTCGGGGCGTAGGAGCCGACTGGAGCATGGAGCTCGCCCATTAGCTCGACTGCGCTCGCCATCGGAATAACCGGACATTTCGGATCGCTTCGCAGCGCCTCGTGATGAACCCGGCGGCGGCGATCGACCATGTTGAACACCGGGTAGGTCGGCGGCCCGCCCTTATGCGCCGCATCGAGATGCGTGCGCAGTTCGGCAAAGGCGCGCCGTGAAAGCGCGGATGGGATCATCGGCGCCAATATCAGCGTGACGCCGCGAATGATCTGATCGCTGGCAAGCCCCAGGCCTGGCGGGCAATCCAGGATGATGTGGTCATAGGATCGCTGAAGCTGCTCGATCAGGCGCAGCAGGCGCTTCTTGCGATCGATCTCGGCAAAAACGGCGTCCAGCGCGCGCAAAGAAGCGTCCGCCGGCAACAGATCGAGCAGCGAGAACGGAGTTTTCTGGATCAGCTCCTCGGGCGCGATATCCTTCTCCAGGATCGCGCGCGCCTCGTCCCGCGCTTTCGCCTTGGGAGCGAGGATGAAGGAGGCGGCGGCTTGCGGATCGAGATCCCAGAGCAGCACGCGCCGCCGCGAGCGCGCAGTCGCAGACCAGGCGAGGTTCACTGCGAGCGTCGTTTTGCCGACGCCACCCTTGGGACTGTACAGCGCAATACTGGCCATGCCCGTCCATAGACTCGGCGGCAGCCAAGCGGAACAGGCGAATTATACGGCATCGCTCCCGGTTCGTCAGCGCTGAACGGCGCTGACCTGCACCATCAACGGGTGATCGGTCAGCCCCACATGGACGGAGGTTACGTCCGCATAGGCGGCGATGGGCTTATCCGACACCAGCGGATCGAACAGCTGAACATCCATATGCTGCGATCCGAAATCGACGATCGTGTCGGCCATCTGTGCGGCGATCGGCTTATGCGCCTTCTCGTCCCAGATGTCGGGCTCCCGCCACAGCATGATGTCGTGCACGCCATTGGCTTTTTCGAGCAGCAGCGAAGAGGCGTCGGCCGGAATATTGGCGAGCGTGTAGAGCAGATCGTGCGGTTGAAACTGCGTCGCATCCGCACCGGGATCGGCGAGGATCGACGTCAGATCATGGATCGCGGTGGCGGCCTGCTTCGGCTGATAGCTGAGATCGAACAGCCCCATATGCCTGTCGATGCCGGTGCCCGTCGGATCGGGATAGGCATCAAGCAGCTGGAACAGATAAGTTGACTTATAGCCGAGAGCAGCGGCATCGGCGAGCAGGTTGAGCGTTAGCTTGGCCTGGGTCGCCTGGTCGACGCCCTCCCATTGGCTGGTGCCGGTGCCCGTTAGATAGCCCGTCTCGGTGATCACGACATCGCGGCCGGGATGATATCTGGTCTGATTGGCCATCGCGGTCGCGAGCAGAGCACGCGGCTGGTTGCCGTTGCCGGGATAGAGGTGAACATTGCTGACGGTGGCATTGTCTGTGACGTTAGCGCCGGTGAGGTCGTAGATTTTCGTGCCGCGCAGCACCTTGCTTGCGCTCACCGCGCCGACGGCGGCGTTCACGAAGGCGACGCCGGCATTCGCGCCAGTCAGCCCGCCGTAGCGGAAATTCTTGAGATTGATCTCGTTCGGCCCTTCGACGGATGTCACCGCGCCGGGATATTGCTGGCCGAACTTCGCGACCTCGGCCACCGCGGCGACGGGATCGCGGCCGGATTGCAACACCATATCGAACTTCACGCCCGCCTTTGCGAGCAGCGCATAGGAGGCCTGGCCCTGTAATTTGGTCCAGACCGCGGCGTCGCGAACTTGGTTCACGCCGAGATATTGGAGCGCAGCGAGCACCTTCTGCCCCTTCGCATAGCCTCCGTCGGTAAAAGCCAGCCGCACATTGACGCCGATGGTTCCCACGAAATCGGCCGCCCGCATCGAATCGCTCATGATATTCCCCCATTCGCCCCGGGGACTGCTCTGCGGGAAGGACGGCTAGGCGATCGCTAAAAGGGGTGGCTAACGACGTGTGAGCGATTTTTCGCGGCGATGCGCTAACGCCTCTTCAGCAGCGTCGCACAAGCGTCACGCAAGCGCATTAACGGTGTTGCCCTCTTATTCGGGCAAGAGGACGACATGAACATCAGAAACAGGTTGCTTCATCTATTTGCATGCGGGCTTGGCCTCGCGCCGCTGACGGCGCTTGCGGCGCAGAACGCCGGCATGCCGGCCAATCAGGGGCTCGGCGGCCCTGCGGTTCCCGGCCTATGCCTGCTTTCGCGCGAGGCGGTGGTTACCAATGCGGCCGTCGGCAAGGCGACGATCGCCCGCCTGAAGCAGATCACCGATGCGGCGCAGACCGAGATCGATGCCGAGCGGCGGCCGATCGAAACCGATGCCAAGACATTCCAGACCGAAGCGCCCAAGCTGAGCGCCGAGCAGCGCAAGACGCGCGAGCAGGCGCTCGGCGCGCGCCTGCAGGCGGTGCAGACGAAGGCCGAGCAACGCTCGCGCGAGATCGACGCGACCCGCGCCAAGGCGCTGCAGCGCGTCTCGGCCGAGCTCCAGCCGGTCGTCGCCCAGGTCTACAAGCAGCATGGCTGCGGCTTGCTGGTCGACCGCAACAGCGTGCTGGGCGGCAATATGGACAATGATCTGACTGCGGCGGTGGTCAAGGCGCTCGACGCCAAAATCACCGAGATCAGCTTCAATCGCGAAAGCCTGCCGCAGGGCGTCGCCGCCACCCGCACGAACTGAGGCAGCGCCAATCCTCGCGCTCGCGATCTTGGGCGGCGCGATCGGCGCAGCGCTCGGCAGCTTCATCGTCACGCTGGTGCTGCGCTGGCCCGAACCCGCCAGCGCGCTCGCCGGCCGGTCGCGTTGTGACGGCTGCGGCGGCCCGCTCCCGCTGTTCGCGCTCGTGCCGGTGCTGAGCTATGCGAGCCAGCGTGGGCTGGCCCGCTGCTGCTACGCCAAAATCGACCCGCTGCATCTCTGGGGCGAAACCGCAGCCATCATGATCGGCGCGGCAAGCCTTGCGCTGCTCGGCCCGCAGGGGTGGATGGCGGCCGTCTTCGGATGGCTGCTGCTGACGCTCGCGCTCTTCGATCTGCGCTTCTTCGTCTTGCCGGACTGGCTCACCGCGACGCTCGCGCTCGCAGCGGCCGCGGGCATTGCTTTGCATGCCGAGCCCATGATTGCCGATCGCCTGATCGGGGGTGCATGCGGCTACGCAACGCTCCAACTCATCCGCCTGGGCTATCGCGCGGCACGCGGGCGCGAGGGGCTCGGCGGGGGCGATCCCAAGCTGCTCGGCGCGATCGGGCTTTGGACGGGATGGCAGCCTTTGCCCGCGATCATGCTCGCGGCGGCACTGATCGGGCTGGCGATCGCCGCCACGATGCCCCTGCTGGGCCGGCGCGTCACCGCCACCCAGCGCATGCCGCTTGGGACGCTGATCGCCGCGGCGGCCTGGCCGATCTGGCTCTGGACGCAGCTGCACCCCGGCGGCATCGGCGGCTGACCGCCTAGCCGATCAGCGTGATATCATGCGCCGCCAGTGCGGGGTGCCCCGTCAGTGTTGCGATTTGGATCTGTACCGCACCGCCCGCGCCATCGGCATCGTAGAACAAGGCGCCCGAGGTGCTGTTGTAGATCAGATGCTGATTAGCGGCGGTCGCCTTGGTGCCGAAGGTCAGCTCGCCATCGTCGAGCGTGCCGAGGCCATAGCCCGACAGGCCCGAAAAGGCGGAGACCGATAGGTCGATCTTGTCCGTGCCCGACACGAAATCCTTGACCGTGTCATGCTGCGCCGAGGTTTCGAGCATGTCGAACACGAAGCTATCCGCGCCTGCACCGCCGGTCAGAATATCCGCATTGGCCCCGCCGTTGAGGATATTGTCGCCATTGTTGCCGAAGATCGTGTTCTTGAGTTCGTTGCCCATGCCGTTGAGATTGCCGAAACCGTCCAGCAGCGCCAGCTTCTCGACATTGGGATCAAGCCTGTAATCGATACTGGAGTAGACCCAGTCCACCCCGCCGATTTCCTTGCCGGTGCCGGGATCGATCACGCTCAGCTCGCTCACGGTATCGCCGGCATCGTCGACCCAATATTTGTCGCTGCCGAGGCCGCCGGTCATGGCGTCGGCACCCGATCCGCCATCAAGGCTGTCCGCGCCATCCCCGCCGAGCAGGATATCGTTGCCAGCCTCGCCATAAAGCTTGTCGGTGCCGGTACCGCCATCGAGCAAATCCGCGCCACTGCCGCCCCAGAGCTGGTCAGCACCGTCGCCGCCCAGAAGGGTGTCTGCGTCGCCGAAGCCGTAGAGCTTGTCGGCTGCGGCTCCCCCGTCGATGTGATTGGCAAAGTCGTTGCCCTTGAGCACGTCGGCATAATCGCTGCCGACGAGATTTTCGAAATTGTGAATGATATCCTTGCCGCTGCCCGTCCCCGTGTTCTGAACGGTATCGAGGCCGAGATCGACCTTCACCGGCTTGAGCGAACTTGCATAGGTCAGCTCATCGACCCCGTTTCCGCCGTCGAGCACGTCGTCGCCGAGGCCGCCGTCGATAGTGTCATTGCCGTCGAGCCCGTCGATCGTGTCATTGCCCGCAAGACCCGAAAGCGTATCGGTAAAATCGGTGCCGTTGTGGGAATCCGCGTTAGGCGAGCCAGTCCAGCTTTCGCCATTGCCGTAAGCAGCGAGATCGATCGTCTGATCGAAAAAATGGACATGCTCGATATTCTTGGTGGTGAAGCTGCCATAACTGCCGTCGCTGGCATCGGTATCGGTAATGACATAGCCGCCCAAGCCGTCCTGGGTGATCGAATATCCGGCGTAGCTGCCATTCACGGCCACGGTATCATCGCCGCCTGAGTCGTTGAGGTGCAACGCGCCGCCGAGCAAGCTCGCACTCGCATCGACTTGGAAATAATTGTCGTCGCTGCCGCCGGTGACGTTGAGCGTTTCGATATTGTTGAAGGATACGGCGCCGATGGGGTTGTAGAAGGTGCCGCCGAACGCCCCGGTGCCATTCGAATTGATATAATAGCTGTGGCCGCCCGACAGCCCGGTGTCGTCGACCGTCAGGCTGTTCGTGCCCGCACCGCCATCGAGATAGACATTCGCGTCGCTGGTCTTCGTGAACGTGTCGTCGCCTGATCCGGTCAATATCTGCGCATATTCGATATTGGAATAGCTTGTGCCGTTCGAAATCGTTCCCGAAGTACCGCCGAAGCTGAAGCTCAAATCCGCGGTGGAACTTTCATAATGAGCGTAGAGGCTGTCGAAATCAGCGCCGCCATTGATCGTGTCAACGCCATAGGCGGTAACGATATCGTCACCTGCGCCTGTATTGATGCTGTTATTGCTCGCAACCGAATCGCTGTCGATGACTTGATCTGCCCCGTTTCCTGTCATGACATGGTTGGCGCCACCGCCCAGATAGAGCGTGAACGTCTCGAAATTGGCGAAGCTGCCATAGGTCGAGCTGATCGATCCGCCCCCGCCGACAGTAAAGATCTCATTGCTGAGCGCAGAGAAGTCGGCCGAAAGCGTATCGCTGCCCGCACCGCCGTCGAGTGAGACGCTCACGCCGGCGCCCACCGGGGCGACATCGATCTGGGCGTAATTGTCGTCATCGCCTGCGACGACATGGAGCGTTTCAATATTGCCGAACGATACCGCGCCGTCGGGATTGTAAAATGTGCCGCTGAAAGCGCCCGCACCGTTCGAGCTGATATAATAGCTGTGGCCGCCCGTCAGGCCGGCATCGTTGACGGTCAGGCTATCGGCGCCCGCGCCGCCATCGATATAGACATTCGCGTCGCTGGTCTTGGTGAACGTGTCATCCCCTGATCCGGTCAGGACCTGCGCATATTCGATGTTCGAATAGCTGGTGCCGTTCGAAAGAGCGCCGGAGGTACCGCCGAAGCTGAGGGAGAGACCGGCGGTGGCGCTTTCATAATGGGCGTAGAGTGTATCGTTGTCCGCACCGCCATCGATGCTGTCGATCCCGTAAGCGGTGATGATGTCGTTGCCGGCGCCGGTATTGATATCGTTAGCGCTCGCGACCGAATTACTGTCGACAATCTGATCGGCGCCGTCGCCCGTTATCACACTGTTAGAACCGCCGCCCAGATAGAGCGTAAACGTCTCGAAATTGGCGAAGCTGCCATAGGTCGAGCTGATCGTGCCGCCCCCGCCGACAGTGAAGGTCTCGTTGCTAAGCGCAGAGAAATCGGCCGAAAGCGTATCGCTGCCCTCGCCGCCGTTTAGCGACAAGGTCGCGCCCGCCCCGACCGGCGCGATATCGGCCTGAACATAATCATCGCCGTCGCTGGCGATGAGGCTCAGATTTTCGATGTTGTAAAAGCCGAGCGGGCCACCGTCGCGGTAGAATGTTCCGGTAAAACCGCCTGCGCCGTTCGAGCTCATGTAATAGGAATAGCCGTTCGCGAAGCCGGTATCGTCGACAGACAGGCTGTCCGTGCCCGCGCCACCATCGATATAGCCGCTGACATTCGCCGTGCCTGCTATGCTGAAGCTGTCGCCCCCCTCGTCACCACTTATGGTGCCATTGACGCCGCCACCGCCTGCGCCGTTATACACATCGTTGCCGGCACCAAGATCGACATTGCCGTTAATGGCACCGTTGTTCATGACCGTGTCGTTACCGTCGTCCGTAAAAACGCTGCCCGTGATCGTGGCGTTGTTGGTGATTGTGTCGGCCTGGGTCCCGGTGATGTGGATCGCCTCGCCGTTGCTGCCCGTGATCGTGCCGTTGTTGGTGAGATTGAGCGCACCGAAGGCACCACCGAGATTGCTGTTGTCTACCGTGATGGCGCGCTGATCGCTGTAGATGGTGCCATCGTTGACTACGGTGCCCCCGCCGATCGCCAGCGCTTCGTTTAGGCCGTCCCCACCAGTGAAGCTACCTAGCGCCTGAATCATGCCATGATTGGTGACGTTGACGAGATAGTCGACATCGATCGCGTCGCCGTCAGTCGTGCTGGTCGCGTTGCCGGTGATGACGCCATGCGCATTGTTGGTGATCGTCGACGTGTCGGATAGGGTATCGAGGTTGACGCCGGCGCCCTGGTTGCCGGTGATCGTCCCATCGTTGGTGATCGTCTGGGCGAGATCGCCGGTGATACCGTGGCGTGCACCGATGATCTGGGCGCCCTGGTAGTTGTTGATCACCACCCCGGCATTGGCCTGCGCGTCGATGCCGTCATTGCTGCTGGCATTGCCCGTCCCGGACGCGAACTTGGCTTCGATCTTGCCGTAATTGTCAATCAGCGCGTTGGCTCCGGTCCGGATCGCATCGGCGTCGGCGGCCTGCATCAGGCCGGTGGACTGGTTGGTGATATGGATATTGCCGGCAATCGTTTCCTTGACGTCGTCGAGATCGAGCGCCTGCCCGCCGCTGCTGCCGGTACCGGTGCTCTTGATCGTGCCGCTGTTGTTGATCGTTACCGTGCCGGAATATGCGGAGCCGGGACTGGCCTGGCTGGTGATGCGGATAACGTCGCCGGTGCTCTGAAAGGTCGAGCCGCTGCCATTGCCGGAATAGCTGAAGGACGCCAGGCCGGTATATTCCTGCACGTTGATGCCGCGGCCGGTGCCGCCGGATATCGTGCCGCTGTTGGCGATGGTGATAGAGCCGCCGTTGAGCGCTTTCTGGATCCGGGCAAAATCGCTGGCGGCGGACATGGTCGCGTTGGCGTTGTTGGTGATGGAAAGGCTCTGGGCGCTGGTTGCGTTGCTGCTCGAGCTATCGATCGCCCGCCCGCCGGTGCTGGTAAGGATTCCGCTGTTGGCGATCGTTGCGGTGCCGGCGATGCTGCTGGTTGTGTCCCATGTCACTGCGACACCTGAAGGATGCAGGTTTCCTGTCGAGGTGATCGTTCCAGTCTCGCCGCTCTTGAGTGTCTTTCCGCTGGTGTCGCTGCCGGAAACCGAAAAGCTCGTCATATCCGCCCCCTCAAGCTGCCGCGTTGAGTTGCCCGCACAACGCGATGAGCCGTTCCGTTAACCATTAGGAATGACGGATAGATGACCGGTTGATTACGCAAAAAAGAGATTGGAAGCAGAACGTCATGAACCCGTCAAAAACTCTACTTAGCGAAATAATATTGGAGGCTCGCCATAGACATTCTTTTTCTTCACCAGAACATGCCGGGCCAATATCGGCATCTTGCGCCTGCCTTGGCGCGGAACGCTCAGCATCGCGTCGTCTTCGTCACCAAGCGTAGCGACGTGGACCTGCCCGGCATCCGCCGCATCAGCTATGGCCAGCCGAAGCAACCCTCGCCCGAAACGCATCATTATCTGCGCCTGCTCGAATCCGCCGTGCGGCATGGGCAGGAAGCCGCGCGCCGCATGATCGATCTCAAGCGCGAGGGGTTCAGCCCGGCGATCATCATCGCCCATCCCGGCTGGGGCGAGGCGCTGTTCGCGAAGGATATCTGGCCCGGCGCGCCGCTGCTCACCTATGCCGAATATTATTACCACGGCAGCGGCGGCGATATCGGCTTCGATCCCGCAGGCCCGGCGACGCTGGACATGATCTGCCGCGCGCGCGTCCGCAATTCGCATCTGCTGTTGAGCCTCGAAGCCGCCGACGCCGCGGTCAGCCCGACCGAATGGCAGCGATCGCGCCATCCGCCAGCATTGCAGCCGAAGATCGCGACGATCTTCGACGGCATCGATACGCGCTCGGTGCGACCCGACTCCTTCGCGCGGCTTGCGCTGGGCAACGGCATCGAGCTTGGTTGCGAGGATGAGGTGATCAGCTATGTCGCGCGCAACCTGGAGCCGCATCGCGGCTTTCCCGAGTTCATGCGCGCGCTGCCGCGGATCCTCACTGCGCGCCCGCATGCGCATGCCGTGATCGTGGGCGGCGACGAGGTGAGCTATGGCCAGGCGCCTGCCGGGGACCATAAGAATTGGCGCGAAGCCATGCTGGCCGAGGTGGACCTGCGGCCGTCCGCCGGCCGCGTTCATTTCACCGGCAAGCTTCCCTACGATCGCTATATGGCGCTGCTGCAAATCTCCTCGCTTCACATTTACCTGACCTACCCCTTCGTTCTTTCGTGGAGCTGCCTCGAAGCGATGGCGGCCGGCTGCCTGGTGCTCGTGTCCGATACTCCGCCCGTGACGGAAGTGATCGCAGACGATCGCAACGGCCTGCTCTTTCCCTTCTTCGATCAGGCGACGCTCGCGGAGAAGGCGATCGCGGCGCTGGCGGCAGGCAAGGATCTCGAGCGCCTGCGCACCGCCGCGCGGGACACAATCGTCTCGCGCTACGATCTTCAGCTTTGCCTCAAAGCCCAACTCGATCAGATCGCGCGGCTCGTCAACCGTAACAGTTAAGCCACGGAAAAGCCTTAGTTTCGCAATCGACCGCTGCCAACGTTAACCAAACATGGTCGCGTCGCGTTGCAAGAAGGAGTTCGCATGACAAGCATTCGCAAGGCTATCGCAGCGCTGTCGCTTGCGGCCGCAGCCGGAGCCGCGCACGGCGCGATCGTTTCCGGGACGATCACCGGCGGCACCGTCAAATCCACTACGCCGACCGGCCAGTTCGTCCAGCTCGATCCTGCCGCCGGCGGCTTCGCAGTCGGCAAGGACAGCTTCAGCACGAACAATCTGTACGGCTTCAACGAGCGGCAGAACGTCACATTGCTGTCCGATCTGGCGGTGTTCCTGGGCGATGGCCGCGGCACCGGATCGATCGCAGCGGGGACGCTGGTGAGCAGCCACTTCTTCGATTTCGACACCGCCGGCTCGCAGACCGTGGCGGCGACATTGATGTTCGATCAGCCAATCCTCGGCTTCGCGCGATCGAGCGCACAGCTCGCCGGCTCCAACGGCCTGGGCATGCCCCAGGTGACGTACAATATGCCGGCCTTCGTAGGTCTTGAGCCGGGGCTGGATTTTCTCACCTTCAATCCGGCCACGCCCAATCAAGTGAAGATCTTCTTCCAGGACAATACGCCGGGCGATGTCGTTCGCGTCATCACCGCAGGCGTGGCGCAAGGCAATCCGGGTGGGGGCGGCGGAGGAAGCGCGGTGCCCGAGCCCGAGGCGTGGGCATTGCTGATCGCGGGGTTCTTTGCCGCCGGAGCGGCGATCAGGCGGAAACGGCGTACAGCGAGGACAATGCTGGCCTGATCGCAGCTTCGTCGCAAAGCAGCAAAATTACCGTAACATGCGCGTGCCAACGTCCGGCCCAGAGGGGCATTAACCATGAGCGAGTCGGGCGCGCAAAGGCTGGGATATCTTGACGGCCTGCGTCTTGTCGCTGCCTGCGCCGTGGTCGCCCAGCATCTTTTCGAACGCTTCCATACACCTTGGGCCAAGGCAATCATTGCTCCCGCGCCCGGCGTGTTCGGGGTCGTGCTGTTTTTCATGATCAGCGGCTTCGTCATCCCCTTTTCGGTGAGGAAGGGGCTTGCGCTGCGCAGCTTTGCGATCCGCCGGATCATGCGGATCTATCCGGTCTATCTGACGGTGCTCGCGCTGGCGACGATCGCCGGCATTTCCGGGCTCATGCCTCACCTCGCCTTCATCCCCGCGGCGGGGGTGAAGGCGTGGGCGGCAAATCTGCTGTTGGTGCAGGATCTCGTTTCGGCGCGGAATTTCTACTCGGTGAGCTGGACGCTCACCATCGAACTGATCTGGTATGCGCTGTTCGCGCTGCTGCTCAAGACGAGCGGCGCGCGCGCCGGCGATGTCAGCGCAATCGCGGCGCCGGCGGCGATGATCGCGCTCACCCTCGCCTCGCTCCTGATCGGAAGCCGCATCCCGCTCGGCCGGCCGGGCATGATCTACGCAGCCGTCATCGGCTACCAGACCTACCGCTTCATGGCCGGCGAGGTGAGCCGGGGCTATTGGCGGCGCAACCTCATCGGCTTTCTGCTGGTGACGCTGGCGAGCAACTTCGTCGCCTTCGGCATCTTCCATCATCCGAACATCACGGTGACGCAAGCGATCGGGCCGTGGACGCTCGCGCTGCTGCTCTTCGCCGCAAGCTTCGCGCTGTCGGGGCTGCGGGGGCCGCGCGGGCTGGGCCATCCCGTGCTCGTCGGGCTGGGCGCGATCAGCTATTCGATCTACATGATGCACCCGTTCGCGATCGCGATCGCAGTGCATTTCGGCCCGCCGGTTCTGGTCGTTCCAGCCGCACTGGGACTGACCCTGCTCTTTGCCCTGCTCAGTTACGCTCTGATCGAGAAGCCCGGCATCCGCGCCGGCCGCGCGCTTGCCGGGCGGGCGCGCCCGGCAGTGCGCGTCGCCGCAGCATTGTCCTGACCATGTCGACCCAAGCCGAACGCCTGACGAGCGAAGTGCGCGCGCCGAGCCGCGCGCAAAACCCGGCCAAGGCCGGCACGCGCGTCGGCTGGATCGATGTGGCGCGGGGCGTCGGCATCATCCTCGTGGTCGCGGGCCATGCCGCCGGCGGGATTATCGACGGGCCCGGCGGCCAGTCGATGCCGTGGCTGCGCTATGCCTTCCTGGCGCTTTACACCTTCCACATGCCGGTCTTCTTCTTTCTGGCCGGGCTGTTCGTGGTCGAGCGGCTGGAGCGCGGCACCCCCACTTTCCTCAAGACGGTCGTTGTGACGATCGTGTATCCTTATTTCCTGTGGTCGATCATCCAGTTCAGCCTGATCTATGCTTCAGGCTCGCTGGTGAACCATCCGGCTGACGATTTCTGGAAAACTATCATCCTGCTCCCAAGCCAGCCTATCTCGCAGTTCTGGTTTCTGCATGCCCTTTTTCTGATTCATATTTTTGCGGTCTTAATATATTCAGCTAGTGGTCGATATCGGCTCTTGATAGCAGCTATATTCATCAAATTCCTTTTTCTGTATCTGCCGAATTCTCCATTCAGTCTCGCTGCGGGCAATGCGCCCTATTACGCGCTCGGGCTCACGATCGGCTGGCAAAAGACGTCGGCGATTTTAGCTGGCATCTCCGACCGGCTGCGGATCGTCATGGGTCTTTGCGCGGTACTGGCCATCATCCTGCTCAGTTCGGAGGCGGATCAGCTTCAGCAAGTGCTGCGTGTCGCAACCGCGGATTCCGCCGGGATCGCGCGCCTCGCGTGGATGCCCGCGATGCTGCCGGCGACGCTGCTGGGCGGCGCGACGCTGCTGATGATCGCGAGCACGCTTGCGCAATCCGGCGGCAGAACGTCCCAACTGTTCGAGCGAGTGGGTAAGCTTTCGATGCAGATCTTCCTGATGCACATCCTCTTCATCGCCGGCACCCGGATCCTCGCGACCCATATTTTCCACATCGCGGGGGCTTCGCTGCTGCCGCTGCTGGTGGCGATCGGCGTCTGTGGCCCATTGCTCGTCAAAAACGTGACCGACCGGATCGGCGCCAGCAAGGCGCTGGGGCTACGCTGACATGGCTGGACATCCCGACATCATCATCAACGGAAAATTTCTGTCCGTCCCGATGACCGGCGTTCACCGCGTCGCACATGAACTGGCCAATGCGCTGGCCGATCTTTCGGACGAACGGGGACTTCCCGAGGTCGAAGTCTGGTTGCCCGAAGACGGCACCGCGCGCGCCGCGCTAATCCGCCTGCCGACGCGGGTGAAGCGGCCGTTGCGCCGCATTCCCTGGGAGCAGATCACGCTGCCGCTTGCTGCCGGGGATCGGCTGATCCTCAACCTCTGCAATATCGGCCCGATCTTGTCACGCAACGCGATCACGATGATCCATGACGCGCAGGTTCATATCGCGCATCATTCCTACAGCCGTGGCTTCAGGCTGTGGTACAAGTTCGTGCAGCCGATCATCGCGCGCCGCCATCGGCATATCCTCACCGTCTCCGAATTTTCGCGGCGCCAGCTTATCGCCGCCGGGCTCGGCACCCCTGACAAAGTGAGCGTCGTGCACAATGGCGTCGATCATGTGCTCGCCGTCCAAGCCGAACCGGAGGCGATCGATCGACTAGGCCTCGAACAACGCGGCTTCATCGTCGCGCTCGCCTCCATGCAGCCGCACAAGAATATTCCGCTGCTGATCAGCGCATTCGAGAAGCCGGCGCTCGCACATCTGAAGCTGGTACTGATCGGCGATTCGGATGCCGCAGCATTCGTGGAGATGGCGGATTCGCTGCCGCGCAACGTGATCGTCACCGGCCGGATCTCCGACGGCGCCCTGCGCGCACTTTACGAAGCCGCGCTTTGCGTTGCCTTCCCCTCCACCACCGAAGGCTTCGGGCTGCCGCCGGTGGAAGCGATGCGCGTAGGATGCCCCGCCATCGTCGCACCCTGCGGCGCGCTGCCGGAGGTGTGCGGAGACGCGGCGATCTATGCCGATCCGGCCTCCACGCAGGCTTGGACCGACGCCATCCTGGCGCTCTCACACGATGCCGGACACTGGCGGGCGGCATCCGAGGCGGGCAAGGCGCACGCCGCGCACTTCACCTGGCGGGCGGCAGCCGAACAATTGCTGGCCGTGTTGGCAGCACAACCTGCCGCGGCCGGGCTTCCGCCGGCGCGCATGGCGCATGCGCCCGCATGATGCTGGAACGGCCCGTAACCGGCAGCCGCCAAGCATGGCCGGATATGCGCGTCGATGTCGATTTCTCGCTCGCAATCCATAACCGCACCGGCAAATATTTCATCGGGCGCGATCTGTTGGAAACCGCCGGCTTGCCGCTCGGCAAGACCTATTATTGGCAGATCGCGGCGGCGGAACCGCCTTCCGGACTGTTCGGCCGCATCATCGGGCGGCTCCAGCTCTGGCACGTCAAAGGCCAAGCGCTGGGCGGCCCCTTCGGGCTCATCCCGCGCCGCCGCTCCGGTCCACCGCTGCTCCACCTCGATCCCTTCACCGCGCCGTCGATGGAGCTGCGGCGGATCGACGCAATCCTGTGCCACGATGTCGGCCCGCTCACCGATCCCGATCTGTTCGACGATCATGTTTGCCGCATCTACCGGCCGATCTATGAGGAGATTGCGCGCATCGGGCCGCACATGATCTTCGTCAGCGAAGCGTCGCGCCGTGCCTTCGCGCAGCTTTTCCCGGCCGCCCGCCCCAGCAGCGTCCGCATCATTCCCCCCGCGATCCGCCAGGCTGTGTCATTCACCCGGCCCAGCCCTCTCGCGGTAGTCGACCGGCCCTTCCTGCTGACCGTGGGGAGCATTGGCAGCCGCAAGAACCAGCTCCGCTGCATCGCCGCCTATGCCCGCTCCGGCCTTGCCGAACGCGGCATTGCCTATGTGCTGTGCGGCGGGCGCGAGCCGGGATCGGAGCAGGTGCTCGCCGCCGCCGAAAGCACGCCCGGCGTGATCTGCCTGCCCTATGTCAGCGATGCCGAGTTGAGCTGGCTTTACGCGTCGGCGTGCGGCTTCATTCTGGTCAGCCTGCTAGAAGGTTTCGGTATGCCGGTTGCCGAGGCGATCGCGCGCGGCTTGGTGCCACTCGTCAGCCGGGACAGCGTCCTGCACGAGGTGTCGGGCGACGGCGCACTACTGGCCGATCCTTACGACGTCATCGACATCGCCTCACAGATGACCGCGCTGGCCGAAATGGAGAACGCCGAACGCGAGCGACGACTGATCCCGCTGCGCGATTCGATCACGCGTTTCGATCTCGATCGGATCAGGGAGCTCTGGCGCGGCGCCTTCGACGAGATCCTGCTCGCCGCCGGTGCCGGTGCTAAAGCTGCTCGATACGTTCCGGCCTGATCTTGCCCATCGCCAGATCGATCAGCCCGAGCCAATTGCCGCGCGCACGGCCTGCGCGATCGACCCAGGCTTCGGGCCGGAAGGCGCGCAAATGATTTGCAATAACGTTGCGCAGCACGATCTTGGCGGCGTAGCGCGGCCGCATCGTCCCCTTGCGCGAAAGATAGACCGGATTGACCACCTGCGAATAGCCCAGCCTGACGCCTGACGAGCGTCCGCGCTTGATCCCGCGATGGACGCCGGCGAAGGCGAAGCTCTTCACCAATCGTCCGGTGCGGGCCGCGCGCGCCGCAAAATCGATATCCTCCTGCCATCCATAAAGTGGCAATCGCTCATCGAACCGCACATCGACGATCCGCGCCGCGCGGAATATCATGTTGCAACCATAAAGCCCGTCCAGATCATGGTGCGGAACGATCGCCGGCGCAGCTTGGGCATCATAATCCGCGAGCAGCCGACGCGCCTCGGCCACGCTGAGCCCCGGCCCGTGGATGCCGTCGGCCAGCAGATGGCCGCAGGCGCCTGTCACGTCCGGATGCCTCTCGATCAGCTGGACCGCGCGTTCGACGGCGAAGCGCGACGGCACATAATCATCATCGAGGAACATCACGATATCGCACGCACCATCCAGATGATCGAGCGCGGTATTCCGCTGTACGCACGAACCCTTGGGGCCAAAGACAAGCTCGACCCCATTATGGATGTTAATTTCCGGCGGGGCGTCGGCGCGATCGGTGAGCGAAAGGATGATCCGGTCGGGCCGGCGCGATTGGCGCTCAAGATCCTGCAGCAGCTCAGCAAGCGCCTCCGGCCTGCCAAGGCTCGCCACGATCACGGCGACGGTCGATGGCGACGTGGCAGAGCGGTTCATGCGCGGTTTTCGGAATGCCTCGGTGACTGCCGAGGCCTTATGCGCCGGGTGTTACAGTTGGAGGACGGATCGAAGCGCCGACGGCAATTTTTGAAGCAAGGCGTCGCTGCCAATGCCGGGCTCCTGACGCACCAGCGCGTAGAGCGCGAAATCGGCAGCATAAATCCGCTCAAGACGAGCCCGCTGCGGGGGTGAAAGCACATGGCTGGCGCGGGCGGTGCGGTTGGCATGCGGCATGTTGGGCACGCCCCAGCCTGCCAGAAATTCCGCGACGGCGCTGTTCTGCTCGCCAAGCAGCCACAGCCGATCGATCCTGATCCGGCCATGGCGATCCGCGACATACCACCATTGCGGGCGCCCGAACGTATCGACCTTCAGCCAATCTCCTGCGATCGCCTCGAGATAATCCAGGAAATCGTCGATCGAGGCAATGCAGGAAAGGCGCCGCATTACGCTGGGCAGAATGCTGACATCGCTGCCGCCGCCGTTCATCAGAAAGTCGAAACCGGAAAGGAAGCGGTCGGCCGGCTCGCGCAGCAGCGCAAAGCTGGTCGCGCCGCGCAGTAGTTCGGGTGCGACCATGTCGTAGAAGCGCACGGTCGCATGCCCCGGATCGCTCGCATAGAGGGCGCGCTTGATCGAGGTGCCGCCATTTTTGGGAATGTGGATGAAGAGCAAGGGATGGCGGCGCACATCCTCGGCCACCTTGTGGCCGAACAGCCTTCGCATCAGCGGAGCGTTTTGCGGCCGCAACGCCAATTTCTCGAACATGTCGGCATATTGATCGACGGCGAAGGCCTGGTTGACCAGGCGCTCGATCAGCGGATTGAGCAGCCTTTTCATCAGCCGAACGCGGGGCGGCCAAGCTGATGACGCCGCCGCGTCCGCTGTACCGGGCGCAAGGCGATGGCGACTCCACACATCACACCCCACAAGATCCCCGGATCAGGCGACGGCGCGGCGAGCGAGGCAGGCACGAGCATGATGAGCGCCACAGTGCTGGCAGCGCAGCCGACCGCCCGATCGATGCTCGGCACGCGCATGGCGAGGAACTCGGCGGAGAAGGGCCGCACGGCGCGCAGCAGATGCGCGAGGAACGGCAGGGAGCCGATAATTCCGGTCGAACCCAGAATAGCGGTGAGCAAGCTCGACGAACGGAAGCTGCCCGCCCCGATGCCGAGCCCGTAGGAAGCCAGGAAAGCATCGAAACCCTGCCTGGCCCAGAAAGCGCGCTGGATGCCGGAGGTGCTCTCCGCCTTTTCAACCGTCATCAAATTGAGAACCTTCCACAAATGCTGCGCGAGGCTTGGCAGAAGCAGAAGCAGCGACAGCACGAAGACGGTGCCCAGCAGAGCCGCCGCAAGCAGCAGGAGCTGCTTTCGTGCGGGCATGTTCCAGGGCGCTATGGCGAAGCGCAGTCCCGCGAACAGCGTGTATGCGGCGAGACTGACATAGGCGGTCGAGGAGGTCGACGCGATGAGCGCTAGCAGCAACACCAGTCCCGCGAGGCCGGTGCGCCCCGGAAGGACATTGCGCAGCCAGAGCTCAATCAAAAAGACGCACCAGGCACCGCCATAAGCCGCGAAACCTGACGGCTCTGGCCAGATGCCATTCATTCTCGCAATTTCATTGAAGCTTTGGTTAAGTTGCGCGTAATTGCCGTTGCGGAAGAAGTTTAGAACGCTATCCCAGACTGTACCCGCTAGCAGAACGCTGCTGATTCCGAGCAGCGCGTGGATCAGGCCTATCCATGCGCCTGCGCGCGCAAAGGTGAGCGCCGCCCCCGGCCGCCGCATCACCGCGCTGGCGGCGATGCCGGCCATCAAGGCCAGGCTCGAGCAGCTCGGCTATGCGGTCAGCGGCTCGACCGCCGACGAGCTCGCGCGCCATCTGCAATCGGAAATCGACAAATGGGGGCCGATCATCAAGGCGGCCGGGATCCGGATCGACTCATGATCACGCGCCGCCATCTCGTCGCGCTTGCCGCCGGCTCGGCGACGGCCTCGCTCGCGCGCCCGGCGCCGGCACAGACGCAGCCTTGGCCCAACCGCTTCGTGAAGCTCATCGTGCCGTTCACGCCCGGCGGCGGCATCGACGCGATCGGCCGCATCATCGGGGCGCGGCTGTCCGAGATCTGGGGCCAGCAGGTGGTGGTCGAGAACAAGCCCGGCGCCGGCGGCAACATCGCCTCCGAATATGTCGCCCGCTCCGATCCCGACGGCCTGACCATGTACATCACGGCCGGCGGGCTCACGGTGAACAAGTTCCTGTTCGAGAAGATCACCTACGATCCGATCGCCGACTTCGCGCCGGTGACGCTGATCTGCCTCTATCCCAACCTGATGGTGGTGCCGCCCAACTCGCAATTCCGCACCGTCGGCGACATGGTCACATTCGCCAAGGCCAATCCCGGCAAGCTCACCTTCGGCTCGCCCGGCCATGGCAGCTCGCCGCACATGGCGGGCGAGCTGTTCAAG
>Ga0081455_10001598_pt1 | contig 27680 bp, 27 predicted proteins | sample TabmetS3T2R1_FD_70207 | JGI IMG/M metagenome (GOLD analysis project Ga0081455, IMG submission 70207) | Tabebuia heterophylla rhizosphere microbial communities from the University of Puerto Rico - S3T2R1 | ecosystem: Host-associated > Plants > Roots > Rhizosphere ...
GCATGAACACTCAGCTCTCCCCGGCTAACACGTGAGGGTCAAGAAAAATAACGGTAAAAAGAATGAGGTGAGCTAATGGAAAACGAAGAACGGACAATGAGGGAGCAATCACAGGCCATCCCTTTTGTTGAATCGATCTTTCACCCTTCGGATTTTACCGAGGCGAGCGAGCTGGCATTCGCCCATGCCCTCGCCATTGCGCTGATAAGGGAGACCAAATTGGTCATCATGCATGCGCGCCGGGGCGAGCGGGAGGATTGGTCCCAATTCCCTGGGGTTCGAAAGACTCTTGCACGGTGGCACGTGCTCGAGGCGGGAAGCCTTCCCTCCGAGATCTTCGAAAAGCTCTCTGTACGCGTCACGAAGGTGAGCGCGCGGGGAGATCCGGTGCGGGCGAGCATGCGACAAATAGAGAAGCAAAAGCCGGACTTGGTGGTCCTTGCCACACGCGGACGTCATGGCTTGCCTCTTTGGCTCAAGCCCTCTGTGGCGCAGGCGATCGCTCATCGGACGAGTGCGATGACACTCTTTGTGCCCCAGGGCTGCCGAGGTATCGTATCGCTTGAAGGAGTCATTAATTTGCGCCGTATTCTCTTGCCGATTGACTATAAGCCAGACCCACGCGAAGTTGTGATTCGAGCCACCCGTGCCGCCGAAGCGTTGGGCGATGAATGCGTCGAGATCGTGCTCCTTCACGTAAATGGCACCGAGTTTCCGCAGTTCAACCGATTGGAGGGCGAAGCCTGGGTATGGAAGGAGGTGCGCCGTAAGGGCGACGTGGTGGCGGTGATCTTAGATGAGGCCAAAGAGGCGGATCTGATTATCATGGCAACCGAAGGTCGCCACGGCATCATCGATGCGATGCGTGGCAGCGTGACCGAACGCGTGGTTCGCGACGCGCCATGCCCGGTGCTAGCCGTACCCGGCACGTGAAAGTCACGAGTGACCAGTTGATGAGCGTCGAGTGTCGAGGGAACCGGGGCCAAGACAAGGTTTTAGCATTCGTTGACATGAAGCGAAATTTTCTGTAGCCAAGCAATAGGGAAGCAGAGGTATGCTAACTGCTTTTCGCTCCTTCGATTATTCAGTCTTCTGGCGGGCAATCTCCATCGCCTGCGTGATGGTGGCCTTTTCCTATATTTTCTTCGAGGTGCTCGACCTTGATGGTTCCGCCTTTCCATTGCAGCGATTTCCGGTCGAGAGTACTGCTATTGTCCCAGAGGTGGAGACCAACCTAGTTCGCCCGTACCTTACTCAGTTGGCGCTACCCTGGAGCGACATGTCATTATTTTTGCTGCCCGAACAAGTTGATTGTGTTCGTCCACGCCGGATCGAGAACTTTAAAGCTTCGGTGTTCAATTCGCTTCAGCGGCGCGGCTATCGAGTCGCCCTACCGCGTTCTTCTGTCCCAGACCATCTCTAGTTTTACGCGCCAGCGTCTTTTCTTTAGAAAACAAGAATCCTGTCGGCCATTTGAATTAGGTCAGACTATTGTCTGAGGATGTCTTTCAGAGAGGTCTAGACCTCTTTTCACCGATCAATCGTGAGGATACTCTCGATGGCTTTGAATCTAAGCCGGAGAGCGAACAGGTCGGAGCACACAGAATGAGCAAAACGTTTGTGCTGATTCACGGGGTCCTGGCATCGACAGGCGGGGCTTTCGGTTCAGCGAGTGCTAAAAATAGTACAAAGCCGGCGATCTGGAGTGTTAGCAAACCGGGTTTGAAAAGGCATCTGAGCCTGTAATAAAAAAGAATAGCTCTATGCATCCGACCGACGACAAGTCCATTTGCGCGCGAGAGTTCCGACAGAGCAGCCGCCCGATTCGGCTCGGTGGCTCAGTGCTCGGTCATCCACGTCATATCTGCGCGTTTTTTAACAGCCACGATGACGAGTATCGGGTGGTGCTGCTTCCATTCATCAAGGACGGGCTCGAATGCGGTGAAAAGGCCGTCCACACTGTCGATCCTGAACGACGTGACGACCATCTCCGGCGAATGGCGGCGGCCGCTATCGACGTGACCACAATCCGCCAACGTGGGCAGTTCGAGCTGCGCACTTGGGCCGTATACGCATCTGCGCGAGGGCCGATTCGATCAAAACAAGACGCTTGCATTGTTTGAGACGGTCGTGAAGGATGCTAAACGGCAAGGATTTCCTCTCATTCGGTTTATCACTCATATGGAATGGGCTTTGGCAAATAGACCGGGGGTGGATGAATTGCTCGAGTACGAAGCGAGGGCAAACGCTATATGGCTTTGTCAAGAGGGACCCGTCAACCCGGTCATATGTACTTACGATCTCACCAAGTTTGGCGGCGAGCTCGTTGTGGATATCATGCGAACGCATCCGCTGGTTATCATTGGCGGAATCCTTCAGAAGAACCCGTTTTTTGTGCCTCCCGACGAATTCTTGCGAGAGCTGCGGGAACGGCGCGGATCCCCGTTAAGCGCACCCTCGGTCGAAGATCGTAAGCCAGAGAGGTGAACATGGAAACGGAACATACAACGCAAGAGATCAGCCATCTCCGGCGTTGCATCAACGACCTGGCCAGCCTGCTGGGGCTGCCTGCGATGTGGACCGGGCAAGATCGTTCGCGCGTGATAAGCACGCTGTTTGCCGTGCTGATTCGAATGCTGGACCTCGACTTTGTGTACGCGCGAACCACTGATCCTGACGAATCGCCTCGCGAGTGGATGCGATCCGCGGACAGCGTCGATCACCATGCGGAAGCAACTGAGGTCGGTCAGGCGCTGGAACCATATCTAGCCGCCGAAATGCCCACCGCAAATTTCCGCATCGCCAATCCCATCGCAGAGGGTACGGCATCAATCGCGGTACTCCACCTCGGCGTTCAGGACAGAGTCGGCGTATTCGTGGCAGCCTCACACCGACCTGACTTTCCGACCGAAATCGAACGTCTTCTGCTGCAGGTCGCGACGAACCAAGCCGCTATCGCAATACAGGAAGCCCGGCGGCTAGAACAACGGGAAGCCAGCGTTGCCATGGAACGGACGCGCAATAACGCGGCGCTTCAGGACAGCGAAGAGCGGTTTCGGCAGATGGCTGACTCGATCCCCGAAACAATTCGGCTCATCATCGATTCGACGCCCGCGCTTATCCACACTGCTTTGCCTGACGGCTACATCGATTTCTTCAATCAAGGCTGGCTGCGGTATCTGGGTGTCCCGCTCGAAAATCTACAAGGTTGGAATTGGACCTCTGTGATTCATCCCGACGACCTCGAAGGAATCCTCCAGAAGTGGCGCGCTTCATTAGCGAGCGGAGCCCCCTTTTTACATGAAACGCGCGTCCGAACGGCTGACGGTGAATATCGCTGGATGCTGCACCACAAAGTTGCGAAGCGCGACGAACACGGCAACATAGTCAAGTGGTATGGAGCGAGTGTTGATATCGACGACCGTAAGCGGGCGGAAGAAGAGGTCAAGCGACTAAAAAACCAGTTCCACCGGGAGAACATCGCGCTACGTGAAGAAATCGACAAAGCGTCCATGTTCGAGGAGATCGTGGGTTCTTCAGCAGCGCTGCGAAAGGTCTTGTTGCAAGTAGCGAAGGTAGCGCCGACCGACTCTACGGTTCTTCTCACAGGCGAAACGGGCACGGGTAAAGAGCTCATCGCCCGTGCTATTCACAAACGATCGCGGCGGTCCTCACGCGCATTTGTCAGCGTAAACTGCGCCGCGATCCCGCAGTCACTGATCGCTTCGGAGCTGTTCGGCCACGAGAAAGGCGCTTTCACCGGCGCGCTCCAGCGGCGATTGGGGCGCTTCGAGCTTGCGGAGGGCGGCACGATCTTTCTCGATGAGATTGGCGATCTCCCGGCCGACGCCCAGCATACCTTATTGCGTGTGCTTCAAGAGCGCGAATTTGAACGTGTCGGTGGAACGCAGACGATTCGGACCGATGTGCGGGTGATTGCCGCTACCAATAGTGACTTAAAGCTGGCCATGAGCACCGGCGCTTTCCGCAGCGATCTATTTTACCGGCTCAACGTCTTTCCGATTGAAATTCCTCCCCTGCGTGAAAGAAGAGAAGATATTCCCATGTTGGTCGAGTACTTCATCGATCGCTATGCGAGTAAGGCGGCGAAAAAAATACGCAGCATTAATAAGCCAAGTCTGAAACTGCTCGAGTCCTACTCCTGGCCGGGCAATATTCGCGAGCTTCAGAATGTGATTGAACGTGCCGTCATTGTCTGCGAAACCGAAACGCTACTGATCGACGAGAACTGGCTCTCTCTAAACACTCTAAAGATTCCCCCGGTGAGCAGGCCGCTCTCGGAAGAGCTTGTGGCTCGAGAGAAAGAAAGGATTGAAGCTGCCTTGGCTGAAACCAGGGGACGCGTGTCTGGACCGTTGGGTGCAGCCGTCAAGCTCGGCATTCCGCGATCGACTCTGGATTCGAAGATCAGATCATTGAAGATCAACACGCACCGCTTCAAAACCTTCTAGTCGCTCCCCTGCTGGAGGAATTCCCATCGGATTTCGGCAAGGCGATGGTTCGATTGAGTGTCAGAATCTTTCCATGCCAGCATAAAATATCTGCTCGGCCGCTGCAGTCTGCGGCCATTGCCGGAAACCAAATCGCCGTGATATAAAATCGGCCGCATCTGCGCGATGGCCGATTCGATCAGGACAAGACGATGGCTTTGTTCGAAGCGATCGTGAAGGACTTCAAAGGAGACTTCTCCCTGCTTCGCTTTGTCACTCATACGGAATCGGCGTTGGATGTTCTATGTAGGGGTAAGCCCCCGTGCTTACCCTCTTTAGGGCCGAGCACGCGGCGTCGCCCCACGAATTCGGTTGAAACTCCACTACGAACCGAGCTTGCCCGCTTAAGATCCTACAGCCCTTTCTTTAGCTACGAGCTTGACAACTCAACTTCAATGAGCTTGAAACTATTCGACGACGACAGTGCGATTTGAAACTGGACTTGTTCTCGGGATCGATGGACACATTAGTCGAGCAAGAGGACAGTTTGAACAGCGAAGGCTCCAATCGGCTGGCGCACACCTTGTTCATCAATTGTGGCCGTGTGCTCGCTCAAGCGGTCGACGAGCAAGATCTCCTTCAATCCGTCTGTAACACCCTGGTAAATGATTGCGGGTTCCGGCTGGCCTGGTTTGGCCTTACAGAACCAGGCACCGGCAACTCTGTCCGAGTCGCCGCACACGCAGGAGATCAAGATGGATTTTTACAAGAGCCACACTGCTCTGAGACTCCGGTAACTATGGCCATTGAAGGCAGCGAGACATGCTGCATCAAAGCCATTGCTGATAGTCCATTAGTCGTTCCAATCCGCGCGGCGGCGCTGAAACGCGGCTACACTTCGGTACTCTCCCTCCCATTAAAATCCGACGGCACACTGTTCGGCGCGCTAACCATCTATTCCGATGATCCCGGCAAACTCGACGAGCCCATTGTAGCGCGACTGCAGGAGTGGTCAGATCTCTTTGCCCTTAGAGTAGAGACACTCCGGTCACACGAGGAGCGTGACCTCAATAACGACCTTCAAAATACCGCTGCTCGTGAGCGGTTAGAAAATCGGCTCCGGCTGATTATCGATACGACACCTGCCCTGATCCACACCTCCCGGCCCGACGGCTACCTCGATTACTTCAATAAACGTTGGGTGGAATACCTCGGAGTCTCACTCGAGGACATTGAGGGCTGGAAATGGACAGCCTCAGTTCATCCCGACGACGTTAAGGGCATTGTCGACAAGTGGCGTGCCTGCCTGTCAAGTGGGGAAGTCTTCGAGTATGAAACGCGCGTGCGGCGGGCCGACGGCGAATATCGTCGGATGCTGCACCGCAAGGTCCCGCTCCGCGACGAACATGGAAAAATTCTCAAGTGGTATGGCTCGAGTATGGACATCGAGGATTACAAACGTGCCGAAGAACAGCTCCGCCGAAGCGCCGAGGAGCTGCAAAAAAGCGAGTCTTATCTCGCCGAAGGGCAGCGCCTCGCCCACATGGGCAGCTGGGCCTTTGATGCTGCGGGGTTCGACTACTGGTCTCCTGAACTATTTCGGATGCACGGCCTCGAGCCGGCCAGCAAAGCGCCTACTGTTCAGGAATACCTGGACTGTGTGCACCCACAGGATCGCGAGTTCATGGCAGATCTGATCAAGCGAATTCTGGCGGAACCTTCGCGCTTTGACACCACCAAGAGGATCGTGCGACCCGATAGTGAGATTCGGTACATCCGCTGCGTCGGTACTCCTGTCGTCGAAAACGAAGCGCTGAAGAAGTACGTGGGAAGCGCCATAGATGTTACCGAGTACGAGCTTCTGACCCAGGAGCTGTGCCGTCGCGAAGCGTACCTGACCGACGCTCAAAGGCTCAGTCAAACAGGCAGCTTCGGGTGGAGACCTGCCAGCGGAGAGATTGTCTGGTCAGACGAAACGTATTGCATCTTCGAGTACGATCGCGCGGTTAAGCCAACAATAGATTTAGTAGTGCAGCGCGTCCATCCGGAGGACCGGGTTGACTTCCAGAACGTCATCGATCGTGCCTCTCGCGGAGCAACAGATTTCGAACATGCCTATCGTTTGCTGCTGCCTGATGACAGAGTCAAGCACGTCCACGTCCTAGCTCACGCATTAGAGGATGCATCCGGCAACCGTGAGTTTGTCGGGGCGGTAATGGACGTGACGGAGCGGAAACGGGCCGAGGAAGCGGTTCTGCGTAGCGAGGAGGAGCTTCGGAATGTGATCGATACCATTCCGGCAATCGCGTGAAGTGCACTGCCCGACGGCTCGAATAATTACCTGAACAGCCGATTCACAGAGTATTCCGGCATGTCTGCGGAGCAGATGGCCGGGTCAGGCTGGAAAGTAGCAATTCACCCCGATGACTTTCAAGAACACGTCGGTAAATGGATGGCGTCGGTCGCCTCCGGCGAGTCTTTTGAGAATGAGTTGCGATTCCGTCGTGTGGATGGTCAACATCGCTGGCATTTGGTCCGCGGAGTGCCGCTGCGAGATGAAGATGGAAACATTATCAGATGGTATGGAGTCTCCACCGACATCGAAGATCGCAAACGCGCCGAGGAGGCCGTGCGCGCGAGCGAACACAGGTTTCGGCTGGCCATTGAAAGCATTCCCGGGCGAAGGACTCATCGAAGTCACTGCCACCCGCGTCGCGATCCTGACGGACCTCGCCATTCCGGCCGACCGCATCGACGAAGCGAAAGCCGAAGAAGCGCGGCAACGCGCTGAAGCCCGTCTACGCGAAAAACTCTCGGACGAGCAAGTCGCTGCCGTCAACGCTTCGCTCACCCGCGCCCTGGCCCAATTGCGCGTCAAACGACGCCGACACGTGTGATAAGATCCCGCGGTGATTCGAGAAAAATTTGCGATCAGTGTCTGTAAAGTTTGGAGAACTACCGCAAATGCTAAGAGAGTTGTTCATGTTGAAGTGGAGGATCGACGATGACAAAATCTGGGCACTTGTGGGCGGTTGGGTATGACGACATGGGACGGGCCGATCAGGTCCGTAACGAAATCATCAACCTCGGGTGGAACAAGCAATACCTCGAACTCGATGACGTGGCAGTGGTCGTCCGGCACCCCGACGGATCATTCACGTTCGACCGAAAAGCATTCCCGGCCGCGTCCAACGTCCTGGGCTGCAGCGTGGTGGGATTGGTTGCGGGCCTGGTGGTCGGCGCCCCACTGATCGGCGCGGCCGTTGGTGCCATGGTGGGAGGCGCTGGCTCCGTCGCCGTCTTGGACTCGGTTGGAATCGGCGACGACTTTGTCAGGGAAGTGAAGGAGCTAATGAAGCCAGGGACGTCCGCCATTTTCGTCTTAGACGACGAAGGGGATATGGACGTGATATTACACGCGATACGTGGTCTGGGCGGAACGGTGTTGAAGACCAACGTCGATCTTGAGCGGGCACAGCTAATCCAGTCAACCCTGGCCGGGCCTTCGGCACAGCCGGACAAATCGGATGCCAAGTAGTAGATTCAGTCAGATGGAGACTGCCACAACGAGCGGGTTGCGTACGGATGACAGCGTGAAGGTCGTACTGGAAGGCCGAATCACCGCTTATACTGCGGCACCTATCTGGAAGGATGCCCTGGATACGTTGGCGAGTAATCCAGACCGCCCCATTGTTGTCGACGCCTCGCGGCTCGAGTACGCGGACGATGTGGGCATTGCATTGCTCTTCGACTTGCTTCGCCGCGACCGGCCGCCGCAAGCAAAAGTCGAGATGCGGGATCTCGCCGCCAACCTCGCCGCGCTCGTGGAGGTGTTTGATCCCAAGGACTTCGCGCAGCCGCCGCCGGGGCGTACCCACATCGGAATCCTCGAGCACATCGGGCGGGGAGCCGCGCAAGAAGCTGCGTACGTGAAGACGATTGCCGTTTTTTTGGGCCAATGCGCCGGCGCGCTCTGGTACGCAATCCGCCATCGTGGTTTGGTCCGCTGGGGCGAGGTGGTGAGCGTTGCCACCGAAGCCGGAGCTAACGCGGTTCCGATCGTGCTGCTTATCGGCTTCTTGATGGGCGTGATCATCGCCTTCGAGATCGGGCTGGTCGCGCAGCAGTTCGGCGCGGTTATCTTCGTGGTGAATGGGGTGGGCGTCGCCATGTTACGCGAGCTCGGGGCGCTGATGACCGCGATCGTGTTTGCGGGGCGGACAGGCGCCGCCTTCGCGGCTCAGATCGGCACGCAGAAGGTCAACGAGGAAGTGAACGCGATACAGACATTCGGTCTCGATCCCGTGCATTTTCTAGTGCTGCCTCGTTTGATTGCCGCCGTTCTGGTGTTGCCGCTCCTGACGGTTCTCGCCGACGTGATCGGGATTTTCGGAGGCGCGTTGGTGATGGCGACTTTCAACGTAAGCTTCGTCCAGTTTTACAACCGGCTGCTCGGAGCGGTGGATACCGGAGACTTCGTTCTGGGCATCGTCAAAGCGGCCGTTTTTGGTTTGGCGATCGCTGGGATCGGTTGCCAGCGCGGACTTGCCACCGGCGAGGGGGCCACGGCCGTGGGCCTGTCGACGACCAGCGCGGTGGTCAAGAGCATCGTCTGGATCGTGGTGCTCGACGGGATTTTCGCGGTGCTGACGAGCTGAGGTCACCGATGTTGCAGACTCCAAACCCACTCGGTAGCGTGAGGCCGGCGAGCAGCGAGCGGCCGCCAGCCATCAGCGTGCGCGGCCTGAAGATGGGCTACGGCACGCGCGTCCTTTTGGAGAACGCGTCGTTCGATGTGAAGCGTGGTGAGATCTTGGTGATCCTAGGGGGTTCAGGCTCTGGAAAGTCGAGCCTGATGAAGAACATCATCGGGCTGTACCGGCCGATGGGTGGAGACATCCTGATCGACGGGACGAGTATCGTGCGCGCCCGTGGCCAGGACAAGGCGCGCCTGCAACGTAAACTCGGGGTGATGTACCAGAGCGGCGCGCTCTTTGGTTCGCTCACGGTACTCGAGAACGTGCGTTTTCCTCTAGATCAGTTCACCGATCTAGGACTGGGAGAAAAAAACCTGACCGCGCGCATGCTGCTGCGGCAGGTGGAAATGGGCTATGCCGAAGGGTTCATGCCCGGGGCGCTCTCAGGCGGTATGCTCAAGCGTGCCGGGATCGCTCGAGCGATGGCGCTCGGCTCCGACATCCTGACCCTCGACGAACCGTCGGCGGGCCTCGACCCGATTACTGCGGCGAACCTGGACCGTACGATCCTGTCGCTGCGTGAGGACCTCGGATTCACCTTTGTGGTCGTGACTCACGAGTTGCAAAGTATCTTTGCCATTGCCGACCGGGCGATCATGCTCGATCCGGTCTCGCGCAGTATTATCGCGGAAGGCAAGCCCTCTGAGCTGCGCGACCGCAGCGACGATCCGCGGGTGCGCCAGTTCTTTAATCGCCAGTGCGACGCGGCCATGCACAAAGCGAAACCCTGATTATGGACGAAGCACAAAACTACCGCCGACTCGGCCTGTTCGTGCTCGTGACTGTCGCCCTCGTAGCCGGGATCTTGTTCGTTCTGGGCGGCCGGTCGCTATTCCAGCCGACCTTCATCTTCGAGACCTACTTCGACGAATCGGTCACGGGGCTAGAGATCGGCGCCCCGGTTAACTTCCGCGGGGTACCGCTCGGCCAGGTAACCGAGATCGTGACGGCCTCAGCTTTGTACCAGAGCGACGTGCCGCTCGTTAAACGCACGAGTTATATCGTCGTTCGAGCCAAGATCTCCGGCAGCAGCGCGGCGCAGACCGCGCAGATGGAAAAGGACACTCGTGAGAATGTGAAGCTAGGATTGCGCGTTCAGACCCAGCTTGCCGGGATTACCGGCCAGCAGTACCTCGCGCTTGACTATTTCGATCCGAAAACGTATCCACCGCTCGAGTTTAGTTGGACGCCGAGGTACCCGTACATTCCGTCGGTGCCGAGCCTCACTGGCACGATCATCGCCAATGCTCAACGTTTTATAGCGAGCCTGAACCAGGCCGATGTCAAAGATCTGGGCCAGAACCTAAACAAGTTGGTCGTCAACCTCAATGCCAAACTCGACAAGGTGCCGGTCGCCGAGATTTCCACGGAATTGGAGGGTGCGCTGAAGAGCGCGCGCCGAACGATCGATCGCGTGGACCGGGTCGTTGCCGGGGCGCCGATCGACGAGGCTGTGCAAAAACTCGCATCGGCCTCGGCCCGGCTCGACAAGCTGCTCGCGGACCCGGGTTTGCAGCAGACGGTGGACAACGTAGCGACCTTCACCGAGCGCCTGCGTAAGATCGGCGAATCGGGCGAGCTGGATCGAGTCGTGCGGAACATCGACGAAGCGGTCCAACGCCTCGACGGCATGCTCGGGGACAATCAGTACGATGTGCGGACGATCCTCCAGGACTTACGGGTGACCGCTAGTAACTTGCGCACGTTGTCGGAAACCGTCAAGCGCTATCCGGCGGGCGCGCTAATAGGTGGGCCGCCGGAGAAAGTCGTCCTTCCGAAGGACTCGAAATGAGATTGATCCGCCTCGCTTTTAAGCTCTGCGCGTGCGTCGTAATCGCCGGCTGCTCGATCGGCAAGCCGATCCCCCAGGCGACGACCTATGTCATCGAGCTGCCCGCGGCCACGCCCGCCGCGGCGCGCCGCCCCGAGACGCTTCGGATGGCCAACGTTCGCGTAGCGGCCGCGTTCGCGGGGGACGCGCTCGTCTACCGCATGGACGAGGTGCGGTATACCGCCGATCCGTACAACGCCTTCATCGCTGAACCCGCCCGCATGCTCGGGAGCAGCATGGCCCAATGGCTCGACCGCGCGGGGCCATTCCAGTCCGTCGTCCAGCCCGACAGCGTGCGCGGGGCGCCCTACATCCTCGAGGCGACCGTGAGTGAGCTCTACGGCGACTTCCGGCCAGGCCACGCTCCCACCGCGGTCGTTACAGTGCAGTTCGCGCTTCTCGACCTAACTGGTGCCAGGAGCAAGGTCGTGCTCGAGCGCACGATCGGCCGGCGCGTAGCGGTCCAGGAGGTCTCGCCGGATGCGCTGGTGCGTGGCTACGGCACGGCGCTTGCGGAGATCCTGGCCGAGCTCCAAAAAGATCTCGAACGCAACATTGCTGGCTAGGCACTATTTCGGCAGGAATCAAATACGAACCTCGATCAAATACTGCTGGCTGTTACGGTGTTGATCACGGCGACCGTGGTCGCCGGCAGCGTAGCGAAGCAACTGAATCTGGGCTCGATCGTGGCGCTGCTTGTCGTCGGAATGGTGCTCGGGCCCCATTCCCCGACGCCGCTGTTGACCGGTCACGTCGAAGAACTGCAGACGGTCGGCGAGATCGGTGTGATATTGCTGCTCTTCCTCGTTGGGCTTGAAACCAAACCGGAAAGACTATCGTCTATGCGCCGCCTTTTCTACGGTTTGGGTACAGCGCAGTATCTCTTAACGACCATCGCCGTTGCAGGGCTTCTGATTGCAGTCGCACACCTCCACTGGCAATCGGCCCTCATTATGGCCCTCGGTCTTGCATGAGTTCAGACGCCATCGCCATCTCAAGCCTGGAGGAGCACGCCGAAACTGCAAGCCCGCAAAGCCGAGCGGTCATGGCCGTGGTGATTTATCAGTGCTTCATGGCCATACCGGTGCTCGCGGTGATCCCGCTTCTCACCGCGAGTCCAATGCAAGATACCCCGGTGCCAACGGTCCTTAAGGCGCTGGAGGTATGCGCGGCGATTGCAACCGTCTACCTGTTCAGCCGCTACGCCCTACCGAAGATCCTGGCTACGGCGGCCCGGAAATAGGGCATACAAGCGTTTACCCTGATCGTCATCGCCGCTATCTTCGCGGCTGCATGGCTCATGGACACGGTTGGCTTGTCGAACGCTTTGGGCGCTTTCATGGTCGGCATGATCCTGTCCGCTTCTGTGTTCGCCTACCAGATAAAGGCGTCAGTATCGTCGATAAAGGGACTCTTGCTCAGCGTGTTTTTCATCGCCATCGGGATGTCAATCGATCTCAAGGAGGTTATCGGGATTGGCGGTGAATTATTCTACTATCTGCCGGCACTGTTCTTGATAAAAGTTGCTGTCGTCATTGTCCTTGGCCTGGCTTTTCGCCTGGGGCTTCGCGCGTCTGTGGTGGCCGGTCTTCTGTTGGCCCCCTTTGATGAAATCGCCTACGTCGTTTTTTCCAGCGCGCACAAAAGCGGCCTGTTGACCGAGCGGGCCTACGCGTTGGGCCTAACGGGAATCTCTTTCTCGTTTGTTCTTTCGCCCGTTTTGATCAATCTCGGGTACAAACTGGTCGACCGGTTCAAGACAGAGAGAAAACCCGACCTGCCGCTCAAGGCGTTGAGCGAGTCGATCCATGATCACGTCGTTGTTGTCGGGTACAGTTATGTCGGCCGGGTCATCTGCATCATGCTGGAGCAGGCGAATATTCCTTTCATCGCTTTCGAGCTTAGGCTCGATCGCATCGCCGAGGCGAAGAAAGAGAAGCGCAAGGTGTACTATGGAAGCGTTTCCGACCCGGCCATGATGGGTGCGTTGGCGATCTCGCGAGCCCGCGCTGTGATCGTGACGAGCCGAGATTATGCCGCAGTCAAACGGTTGACCGGCAATCTGAACCACTTCGATCCTGGCATCAAAGTCATGACTCCTGTGCCCTATCTGTTTCAGCGAGACGAGTTGCGGGAACTTGGAGCAGCGCAGATGGTGGCCCTCATGCCTGAGGGCACGTTGAGCTTCGGGAGATCGGTCTTGGGCGAGCTTGGCATTACATCTGATAGTATTGAACCTATCATGAACTCACTTAGAGCCGCAGACTATGCATCCATTCGCGGCGTCGGAGGCACCATTCCGAAGGATGGTCTGAAGGATGTCGTGGCGGGGAAAAATAGACACCCAGCGAACGAGACAAAAGTTGATAATGCGCTTGCCGCTTCACAACCTTCGCTACTATTTCGTCGAAAAGACGGGAAGACGCACTCACCCATATTTCATCAACCCCATAAAGCCAAAATCCATGTGCAACTGCATGTGGCAGTGGTAAAGCGTCAGGCCGGGATCATCGGCGACCAGATCAATCTCGGCGCTCTGCCGGCGAGGTACATTCACGGTGTCCTTTAGAACGCCTGCGGTTGTTATGCCGCCGATGCGCCTCAGCTCGAACGTGTGACGATGAAAATGGACCGGGTGATCGTCGCCGCTTTTATTTTCCATCGTGATTCGGTAGCGCTGACCTTCCTTTACAATCAGCGGGTCGACATTCGGCCACGATTTGCCGTTGATGGTCCAGCGATTGAAGCCGCCGCGACCCCCAGGGATTTTTTCAAAGACGAGATTAATGCGCTGATCGGGCTCCGGATGGACCGCGTTGGCGCCGAAGACGGTATAATCCCAACTGCTTGAACGCGGTGTTGACCACTGTGGTACGCCGCGCTGTCCAGCGTATTCGACGACGATGCCCATCCCCATTTCGCGCATGCCGTCATCGGTCGCACCCAGAATCCAAACTCCCGGCTGTTTCATTTCTACGAAGGCATCAATCCGTTCCGCGGGAGCGAGGGTTAATACCGGAAGAGCATGGGGATTGGGCACCGGATTGCCGTCGAGCGCGATAACATTAAACTCGTGACCAGGCAGCGCCAGGCGAATATCGTCGGTGGCACTGGCGTTGAGCAGATGAAACAAAACACGCGCGCCAGCCTTCACTCGGATCGGCTCGCCGTGACCGAGGGCTTTGTCGTTGAAAGAAGCGGTCCGATACATGACTTCCAGGCCGTTGTCAGGCGGCGGCCCCTTTCGGATGTCTTGCATGCTGACGAAGTGCGGCTCCCACTGATGCGCCACGAGAAAAATTTCTTGATCATAATTGCCTGGATTGCTCTTGGGCTCAATATAGAAGAAACCAAATTGTCCAGAGTAAAGACTGCGGCGCAGATCTTTGCCGGCAAAGGCGTGGGTGTGATACCACCGGCTTCCGCTCGGCTGCGCCGTGAAAGAATATTGCCGCGTGGCGCCTGGAGCAACCATCGGTGTTCCCTCTTCCATGGCGCCGTCCACTTCCGATGGAACGTAAAAGCCGTGCCAGTGCACAAGCTCCGGAACATCGGTGTCGTTTCGGACGTTGACGGTCACCTGCTGTCCTTCTTTGACGCGAAGCAAAGGACCGGGCGTGCTGCCGTTATAGCCGACCGTCTGAATGATTTGGTTCGGTGAGAGTTCGAGTTTGACCGGAGCGATGTGCAGAGAAAGGCGCGCGGCGTTGCCAGGTAAAGTCGAGGGTGTTGTCGTCGGTTCAACTGACGGTGCACAGCCCGAGAGAATTGAGACGCCGGACAAAGCCGACATACTGGCGAGGCGGAGAAATTCTCGGCGATTCATAAAATCATGCATGATCCATATTATTTTTGATTTGCGGCCAGATAATCGCGAACGAACTGGTTGGTTAGTTGAGTCACGTCCTCGGTCACTGCAGGAAGATTTTGTGCTCCGACAATGCCCACTACGTTGGCGATCCAAGTGGTCGCGCTCGCCTGGATCGAAGGGTCTCGGATCATCGAGACGTCCTGGTTAAGCTCGATGCGTATCGAGTAGCTGTAGAGTTCCACTCCTGTGTCGTGAGTGGTCAGATTCAAGTAGAGATAGGGTCTACCGGGCATATTAAACGCTTCGTTCGCCGTAAGCACGGGAATATCTGCCTGCCGCAATTTCGACTCGACTTGGTCTTTCAGCAGACTTTTGGTCAGCCCGTGTTTTTCGACATCGGAGTCAATGTCTTCGATGAAGACCATAACTCCCTTGAGTCCGCATAAAGTCTGCCGTGGTTCAGCGGACGGCGCGGATCGTTTTTCTGTGCGGCTCTCCGGTGGAAGTGTGGGGACCTTTAGGCTGCCGACGACTATTTTGGGTGGTTCAATAGCCTTAGCGACGTTGACTTCGTGATCACCGGCAAGACGAAATCGGAGAATGGTTGGATCACGAAGGTCAGTCGCAGATGCCGGCATTAAAGGTAGTGGGCTGCTCAACATCAATATCCCAACAATTGGTCCAACTTTGATCTTCATGATCGCTTCCTTCTTATCGCATCTCAGGTCGCGAATAGTCATGAATCGGTAGGTTACTCTAAATCCGAGCTATCACTTCTCCTCCGACAGCAGTCAAGACAACAACCAGCCAAGGTGGTAGCTTCCAAAAAGCTAATAGGCCAAAAGAGAGAAGGGCAAGTCCGAAATCGACGGGCTTGAAAATCGCGCTCGTCCACACAGGATTGTAAAAGGCCGCAAGCAGAAGGCCGACCACAGCTGCATTAACGCCGCGGATCGCCGATTGAAAACTTGCCCTTGTACGAAGCAGATCCCAAAACGGTAACGAGCCGGCGGTCATCAGGATGCCCGGGAGGAAGATCGCAATGAGCGCGAGAATCGCACCGGGCGGACCGTTGGGCTCCGGCTGCATAACAAATCCAAGATAGGCGGAAAAAGTGAAAAGCGGACCGGGGACCGCTTGCGCAGCCCCATAACCGGCGACGAACTGTTCGTTTGTCACCCAACCTGGGGCTACGACTCCAGCCTGCAATAGCGGCAGAACCACATGGCCTCCGCCGAACACAAGAGCGCCGGCGCGATAAAAACTGTCGAACACGGCCAGCGTTTGACTGGAAATCACTTGGCGAATCAAAGGGAGGACCAGCAGAAGTCCAAAGAACACGATCCAGCAGACTGTTCCAATCCGCTTGCTAATTGGCACTCGGATGTGAAGCGCCGAAGGTGCGTTTTCAGGCGGGAAAAACCACCAGCCGACAAACCCTGCGGCAGCAATGGGAAGCACCTGCCCACCTGCAGTCGGCCACACTAAAGCTACCATGGCCGTGAGAATAGCCATCGTCGCGCGCTCGCGGTCGGGACAGAGCGTACGCGCCATTCCCCAGAGCGCGAAGGCAACAACCGGCACGGCAACGAGTTTCAACCCGTGCAACCATCCGGCGCCGCTTGCGGCACCAACGACTCCGATTCCGTAAGCAAACGCGATCAATGCAAGCGCGGATGGTAGCGTGAAGCCAACCCAGTGCAGGATTCCTCCGATCAAGCCGGCGCGGGTGAATCCGATTGCGCTCCCCACCATGCTGCTAGTGGGACCAGGCAAAGACTGGCATAGGGCGACAAGATCGGCATAGCTTTGCTCATCGATCCACTTTCTGCGCTTGACGTACTCTTCGTGAAAATAACCAAGGTGAGCGATTGGGCCGCCGAAAGAGGTCAGGCCCAAGCGTGTGGAAGCCCAAAGAATCTCCAGCAGTGAAACCTGCCGCTCAGTAGGGACGACTTTGTCGGCGGCGATCTCAACGGTTTCATTCATAACGTTCGGCAACCTCTTCGAATGAACCGCCGGCGATTTCCAGTGCCTTTAGAGCGGTTTCCAAGTCTTCACTTCGATGAGTTTTAAGAAACTTGGCTCCTTGGGCGCGTAGCCCCTTCACAATCTCGTGCCATTGCTTCGCTTGGCGGTGCGCTTTGGGGTCTGGCTTGTGGTGAATCTTTCCGCCCAGGCCTGTATGTTCGAGTGTCTCCTCCACAGCGTGTTCAGTGATTTCAAGCGCTAATACTCCATGCTGGAGATCTTCGTAACCAGTTTTTTGGTGGATAGCTTGTAGTTGTTTTTGAATTCGTTTGAGTTCCTTTATTAGACTCTTCAGTTGATCTTGCTGAGCTTGTTGTACTTGCCTCATCCGTCGAATTCCTCTCTATTCGTTATCTTGAACTCAATCATTTCGATGACGGCCGCCACTCTTGATTCGAGCTTCGGGACTGACATAACTTATTTCGTTATCGAAATCCGAGACAATGGGACATATTTCTTTTGTCATGCAGGAATCGTCGTTGGCACGTTGGCTGTTAAATTTAGTTTATACGAACGAGGAGCAAAAAGCGGATAGCTAATCGCAGTGAAGACGATGTTGGCCCATTGGAAACAACGATCATCTTTTCCCAAGATTTTTGTAGAACCTTAGCGCTCCACTGGAGTGTCTGACTGTCTAGACCACTGACCAAAGGAACCGGCATATGTCTTGGCGTTCTGATAGCCAAGCATCATTAATACGATGTTCGCGAGCGCCGCTCGCGCGCCACCCTGTCAGTAGGTATTTATGTTTTTCTCAGAAGTGATCCCCTTAGATTCCAGTAAGGCGCGGAGCTCGGCTGCTGATTTAAACGTCTTATTCACCGGCTCAAGGAGTTCTGTCCATTCCAGATGGATTGATCCCGGAATGCGCCCTAGTCTCGGAGGCGGCTCACCGCCCGCCGAGGCCGCCGATCCCTCGTATTCCGCTCGGCTCCGAGTGTCCCAAAAAATCGTTTGGGGTTGCCCATGAGAATCTTTTGCTTCAGCGAGAGAGCAATAAATGTCCTCGACGGGCGTCGCCTTATACGCGGTTGGTGGATAGGTTACGGCGTCAGAGGAAATCGGCCGCCCTTCACGCGACCATTTGTGGAATCCGCCATCGAGAATGCGAACGTACTGATGGCCGTAGTAAAGAAATCCCCACGCAATCATCCCCATTACTTGCGTGGGGGTATCGTAAACGACCACTGTCATATCATTGCTGATGCCCAGGTTTCCCGCTGCCCGGTTGAATTCCTCGGGAGCCGCCATATCTTGATTGGCTGCTCTCGGAATAGCAGTAAACCCGGTCAGGTTCACTGCGCCCGGAATGTGGCCAGCGCTGTATTGCTGTGGGGACCGTGCATCGATGATACGCACCTTCGGGTTATTTAGATGTTGCGCGAGCCATTCCGTTTCTGTGAGCAACTCTGGACGCGCGTAATCGCGTTGACTCACTGGAACAAGTGCCACAAATACCTCCGACTCGAACGTTAGAGATTTTCGTTGAATCTATATAATCGAGTCTACCCGAATCTGAGACGATGTCTAGATAGTCAGTTTCTTCGGCCCGGTGTGATTAATAATTTGTCGCGGGTCGTTTTTGTAAATGTTCTGTTCTGGTTCCGCGCTGACCTTGACTCTTAATCAGCGGGTCCGGAGTTCGAGTCTCGGCCGGCCAACGAAAGCTTATTCACGGCTGGGTTGAGTGGACTTTGGGCCGAACGGATTCGCTTACTTTGCGACAACTTTGCCACAACTACATGTTCGAATCGGTAAAATGAAGTGAGAGGCAAGAATTGGAGGGACGCGGTACCAGGATTAATAGTCCCCGTGTCGGTCAGGTTCGTTACGGTCGTCTTTGCGCGATTATGTCTTGTACATTCGTGGATGCTCGGGATGGCTTTGACCACAAGAGGTGTGTCTTTTCTTATACTCCCCCGTGTCTGTTTGAACACTCCGTTTGAGATTAATTTTCTTCCGCATTTTTTTGGCGCGCTGTATTTGCTTTGAATTTGCTTGAGGAATACCCGCCCGGGTGCGGATTCTCGGCTGGCACAAACGTTGCGCCATGGTCGCCGGTATTTCATCAAATCTCATTACTAAGGGGGAACCATGGAACGAATCGCATGTATCTTTCTGGCAGGGTGGTTGTCCGTTTCCCTGCACTCTGCGGTGCGCGCGGATATGATTGCCGATTGGAACGAAAAGGCAGTTAGCGCCGGGAATACGGCGCGCGTCGGAAATTTTCCGACTGCTCGTGCCATAACGATGGTCCACTTGGCGATGTTTGAGGCGCTCAACTCAATCGAGCAACGTTATACTCCGTACAGAGCGAGGGTATCGGCAGACCCGGATGCATCGAAGGAGGCTGCGGCCGCTAGCGCCGCACATGCCGTTTTGGTCCGGGTGTATCCCGAACAAGCTGCGGAACTGGACAAAGCGCTCCAGGCGTCACTGTCCGCTATTACGGATGGTGCACCCAAGACGCAAGGGATTCAGATCGGACAACAGGCTGGCGCTATGATACTAGCCGAACGCAGCAACGACGGCGCAGATGCGCCGAACAACTACCGACCGTTCACGGTCGCCGGCAAATACATTCCTACCGTCTTGCCAATTGGTTGGACCGTGATGGGCGTAAAGCCATTTTCACTCAAATCCGGGAATCAGTTGCGACCGCCAGCCCCTTATTCGCTCAAAAGTGCGCAGTGGGCAAAGGACTTCAACGAAGTTAAAACGATGGGAGCGAAGACCGGCTCCGGTCGTAACGCAGAGCAGACCGATATCGCCCGCTTCTGGGAATTGACGGGACCGGCGACGTACAACCCGGTTGTGCGCCAACTGTCGGCGGCCAAAGGGCTCGATATTTTGGATAACGCCCGCCTATTTGCGCTTTTCTCCATGGCGACGGCCGATGCGAGTATTGCTATCTTCGATGCCAAGTACACCTATAACTTCTGGCGCCCGGTGACCGCAATCCGCAACGCCGACATGGACGGTAATAACGCGACGGAGCGCGATCCGAACTGGGAGCCGATGATTACAACACCTATGCACCCTGAATATCCCTGCGCCCATTGTATCTCCCAGGGCAGTGCCGCCAGCGTGCTTGAAGCGTTTTTCGGCGACGCGGTACCGACTTTCACGATGACGAGCACAACGGCACCGGGAGTAACTCGAAAATTTTCGCGGCTATCGGATTACGTTACTGAGGTTGTTAATGCACGGGTGTATGACGGTGTGCACTACCGTACCTCGGGCGAGGTCGGTGCCGCGATGGGACGGAAGAACGGCCAATACGCCGTGCAGAATTACCTAAAGCCCATCGGTCTTGCGACTGCACGATAACGTGATGCTTGCATCTCAATTGACTGTGCAGGAACGGCAATTGCTGACTCGTGTTCGACGGGGGAAACCACGCCAAAAAGGAGGTGGAAAATGAAGGTCCGGATGTCGGTCTATTCGGACGGTCTTATCGCTGGCATCATCGGAGCGGCGGTTATTGCCATTTGGTTCCTAATCCTGGACACAGTCGGTGGTCTACCTTTTTACACGCCTACCGTCCTGGGAATCGCACTCTTCCTGGGGCCCGAAGATCTTGCCTCGACTGAGGGAGTGCAGCCTCTTTTGAACCTGATTCTGATGTACACATGGGTTCAGGTGTTGGTCTTTGTGATGCTGGGCGAGATTGCAGCGTATCTCCTTTGGTTGACTGGAAAGAATCCCAATCTTGGCTTTTGCTTATTTCTTTTTGCGCTTCTGGAATTTGGATTTGCCGGCGCAGCGTTCGTTTTTGCCGAGCCGCTGCCAGATCATCTCGCCTGGCCAGCGGTACTGGTCGGAAATCTCCTGGCAGCAACTGCGATGGCGTGCTATTTCCGGCTCCGCCAGCCAAACACTATAGTCGGGCGGGAGCAAATCGCCTGGCAGTACAAAGGAGGTGATGCGCTATGAGACATTGCTAGGAGAGAGGCGGTAAAGATGTTGCAGATTTTCAATAGAGTTGTTCATCAAGACTTCGACAAGGAGGATCGTATGAACAAGAAACTAACGTTAGCGATCTCCGCGACGGCCGTGGCTGGACTAATGGCGCTGATAGGTGCTCCGCTGTTCTCTCAGTCGGGAGCGGCTTCGCAGCCAACCCTTCAGGGCGTCTGGCGAGTCACAGAGATAATGACGACAGGCCCGAATGCTTCCAAGAACAGCAGCCCCCAGCCGAGCCTGTACATCTACACGGCAAAACATTACAGCCTCATGCGTATAAACGGGACAACGCCGCGCCCGGACTTGCCCACAGACCAGGTGGCGAATGCAACTGCTGCTCAGTTGTTGGCGGTGTATGGACCTGTCTTATCAGCCCAAACCGGCACATACGAAGCGGCTGGTGGGAAACTCACGACGCGCCCGATAGTTGCAAAGGGTACTGCCCCGATGAAGCCGGGCACGTTTGCCACTGCGTCCTACAAGTTGGATGGTACAACGCTTACGATCACGCAGGAACGCGGATTCGACGGGAAGCCAGTAGAGAATCCGACAACGTGGAAGTTGACGCGAATCGAGTGAGGTATACGAGATCTTGGAAGCGAACACCTCTCAGCCGGTTTGTCGATCCGGGGCGGGCGTACGCATAGGACAAGACTCATCAGAAGTTTCGCCTTGACGGTCTAAACTGCGATTGGAGCTGGCGGCGGTCAATTATCGTTGGTATGTCCCGATGACAGAACCGCCGCGGCTCAATCGCACTTCGTTAGCAGCCAGCAGACGAAGGGACGTGCATGGATAAGTTTCTTGCGGTGTTACTCGCTATTTTTGTTTTTCAAACCTCAGTCCAAGCGATGGACAAGATCAGGGTCGGCACGCCAGCAGACGCAGCTCACTTCACCATGCATTTGGCCCACAAGAAAGGCTTCTTAAAAGAGGAAGGCTTCGACGCGGAGATGATTGCAATCTCCGGGGGGGCCACTGTGGCCAGCGTCGCGCTCAGTAACGGCGAGCTTGACTACTTTTACGGTCTTGGCGTTTCCATTCGGTCGATTATTCTGGGCTTGCCGCTTCGGATCGTCGCGTGCTACCGGCCAACGCCACACTTCCTGTTACAGGCTCGTCCAGAGTTTAAATCAGTCAAAGACCTCAAGGGGAAAACCATCGGGATTACTACCTATGGCAGTGGCACCAAGATAATCGGGCGGTTGATGGTTAAGCACTTTGGCCTCGATCCAGACAAGGATGTAAAATTCGTTCCGGGTGGCTCGGGTGAAGGGCGTTATATCAGAATGCGTCAAGGATTGTTGGACGCGACAGTGGCCACTGTTCCTACCGAATATATCGGTAGGAAGATGGGATTTCCCATCATGGTCAGGTCTGAAGACCTTTTTACCTACCCCTTCAGCGGATTGACGGTTAGCATGAAAAAACTCAAAGAAAAACCCGACGAGATCAAGCGGGTTATTCGCGCCGGTATCAAGGCCAACCGTTACATGCGCGAGGATCGCGAAGGAACGATTACGATACTGATGAGCACCTACAGGCTCGACAAAGAAGTGGCCACCGCGGCCTATGATTCATTCATCAAAGGCTTCAATCTCGACGGCAGCATGCCCGAGGACGGCTTTCGCCATCTTATCGACGACACCAAGCGGCTCCTGAAAATCGATCGCGAGGTCGCGTTGAACGAAGTCAGCGATTTTGCAATCCTCCGAGAGGCGCAGAGGGAGCTTGGGATCAAGGAGAAGTAGAGTTTTCATCTGGCTTCATAGCCGCGAGAAGTTCGGTGAGGCACATATGGAACCGGCTGTGCTGGAAATCAGGGGGAGGCACTATGAAAAAAAGCCTTCTGCTTCTTTTTCTGCTTGCAATTGGCTGCGGTCTAAACATAGCCGAAGCGCAGCTGCCGGTTCGAGTAGGTTACACTGCGCTGTCGGGCGCGTTCTCGCCAATCTGGATGGCAAAGGAACTAGATTTGTTCGAGCGACAAGGCATCCAGTCCACGCCGATCTACATGGCCGCGACACTTGCTTACCAGGCCATGCTGGCCGGGGAAACCAACTTTACGGTTGGAACCGGCATTGCACCCGCTCAGGCGCGCCTTGGCGGGGCGGATCCGCTCATAGTCGTCACCTATATCAGTGGGTTTAACTTTTCCGTTATCGCTCGCCCGCCGGTTCAGCAACCAGGCGATCTCCGAGGCAAGCGCGTTGGAGTCAACCGATTTGGAGCGGGCACGGACTTCGGTGCACGGATTGCTCTGAAGCGGTGGGGCCTGGTTCCGGCCAAAGATGTGACGATCATCCAGTTAGGTGGGTACCCGGAGGCGCTTGCGGCTCTCAAGGGAGATTCTGTGCAGGCCGCCATGTTGGCACCACCCTTTTCCACGGAGGCTAAACGTCTGCGGATGGTCGAACTTATTGATTTCAACCAGAGTGATATTGAGTTTACCGGTGTAGGTCTCGCCACCACAGTGCGCTTCGTGACCACCCACGATGAAGCCACTCGCCGCGTCGTCCGCGCCTTGGTTGAAGGAATTTGGGCCTTCAAGGGCAACCGAGAAGCAGCTCTTCGTGCCATCGGGAAATACACGCGCACGACGGACCGAAGACTCTTGGAGGAGACCTATCAGACCTACAGGAAAGGCTTCCGGCTAGTTCCTCGGACCACCGAGGCGGGGGTTCGAAATGTCCTTGACGCACTCGCTGATCAAAACCCAAAAGCCCGGACCGCGAACCCGCAAGATTTCTACACCAACCGCTTCATTGATGAGCTCGAGCAGACCGGCTTCATGCGCGAGTTAGCCGCCCGATATCCTGAAGCCTTTCACTGAGTCCAAGCGTAGGCCGGTGGGCTGGCCGCAGCCGCTCCATCAATTCAATCCGGTACCGGACTGGAGCGCGACGGTCCGTGCGGCCCTCTCCTGGGATGGATTCCAGGTGTGTCGTTGGTTTCACTTGTGGCGCGTAGCAGATTCGATTTGCGTTGCTACTGATCGACAGATGAGGACGATAGGATTTCCGCAGCGGTTGACACTCGACTTCATTGTCTAATAGGCTCTCGGGTCAAGGTGTTTTTTGATCAGCCTCTCTTACAGTTAGCCTCTGAAAGTCCCAAATAAGGAGTCGGAGAACCCACATGGCTAGAGTTGGGGTCTCAAAGAAGAAAAAGAGTCCACGCGCTAACGAAGTTAGCCAACTCAAGAAAGAATTACAGCGTGTCACCGAACAGCTTCAGTCTCGCGATCGCGAGCTCGAACAACGCGATGCAGAATTGCGGGAAGGCCTTGAGCATCAGACAGCTACATCCGAAGTGCTTGGGATCATTAGCCGCTCACCCACGGATGTGCAGCCGGTCCTCGACGCCATCGTCGAGAGCGCGGCGAAGGTTTGCGGGATTGATGACGTGGTGCTGCGACTCAACGAGCGGAACACAATGGTGGTCCGGGCTCATTTTGGCTCCATAACCATTGCTAGCCCCGAAGTGGATATAGACGCGCCCTTGCATCGCCGAATGCGCGAGCATGGCACGCTCCATATTCCCGACATGCGTGCGCACAATGATTTTTCGATGTTGATTCCCTCGCTAGTTCGCAGCTGGCGTGCCTACTTGGGAGTTCCACTTCGTCAACAAGGTGAACTTATCGGAACGCTGGTCGCACGTCGCATCGAGGTGCGCCCCTTCACCCCGGCCCAGATCAAGCTCCTCGAGACCTTTGCCGATCAGGCGGTGATTGCTATCGAGAATGCGCGGTTGTTCCAAGAGCTTAAGGAGTCGCTTGAGCAGCAGACAGCGACCAGCGAAATTCTGGGCGTCATTGCCAGTTCGCCAACCGATATTCAACCCGTGTTAGATGTAGTGGCTAAAAACACGGCCCGACTTTGCGAGGCGACTGATGCTCAGATCTACCGCCTCGATGGGGATGTCCTGCGGCGGGTCGCCGTTTTCGGGGAAATTCCGACGGGTGAGATTGGCGAGGAGAGAACCGTTGAGCGTGGCTGGCTAGGTGGGCGAGCTGTAGTGGACAGGCAGGCGATCCACGTTCATGACATCGAGGCGGAATCGGAAGCCGAGTTTCCGGTCGCGAAGGCGTACCAGAGACGTTTCGGTATTCGCACTCGTACCATGTTTGCCATGCCGTTAATGCGCGAAGGTCTTCCGATTGGAGCCATTACGATCCGCCGCACGGAGGTCCGCCCGTATACGGATAAGCAGATCGCCCTTCTCAAGACCTTTGCCGACCAAGCGGTCATCGCCATTGAGAACGTGCGTTTGTTCAAAGACATCCAAGAGCGCAATGCTGAATTGCGCGAAGCCCTGGAACATCAGACCGCAACGGCCGAGGTGCTCAGCATCATCAGCCGCTCGCCCACCGATGTGCAGCCAGTGCTCGACACGATTGTCGAAAGCGCCGCACGGGTCTGTGGAATTGACGATGTATTGCTACGACTCCGTGAGGGCAACAGTATGGTTGCGCGGGCTCATTTTGGCTCCATACCCATCCAACGCTTTGAGATCAGTAGTGATGATCCACGGTTTCACTGGGTGCACGAGCACGGCACGCTTCACATCCCCGACGCCCGCGAGCAGAACGAATTCCCGTTTCCGTCTGAGACACCGGTGCGGACTTTCTTGGCCGCTCCTCTTCGTCTGCAGGATGGATTCATTGGAACGCTGGCGGCGCGTCGCATCGAGGTGCGCCCCTTCACTCCGGCGCAGATCAAGCTGCTCGAAACCTTTGCGGATCAGGCGGTCATCGCCATCGAGAATGTGCGACTGTTTCAGGAACTCAAAGAATCATTGGAGCAACAAACGGCCACGAGTGAAATCTTAGGCGTCATTGCCAGCTCGCCAACGGATATTCAGCCGGTGCTTGACACCGTCGCTAAGAATGCTGCCCGACTCTGCGAGGCTGCGGACGCACAGATTCGACTCGTAGAGGCTGACAGAACGCGACTAGTGGCCTCCTTCGGCTCTCTGCAAGCGCCGGAATTTACCCCCATCGGCCCACGAAATCCTAGTGGTCGAGCGATTCTTACGCGACATACTTTGCACATTCACGATCTTCAGGAGAGCAAGGACGAATTTCCAGAAAGCCAGGGCTTGCGCCTGGGACTCCGGACATTTCTGAGCGAGCCGATGCTCAGAGAAGGGGCGCCGATTGGCGTTATCAACATCAGGCGCATGGAGGTTCGTCCTTTCTCAGACAGACATGTCAAACTGCTCAAAACCTTTGCGGCCCAAGCGGTGATCGCCATCGAGAACGTACGATTGTTCAAGGAGATCCAAGAGCGCAACGCGGAATTGCGCGAGGCCCTGGAGCATCAGACGGCAACCGCGGAAGTGCTCGGCATCATCAGCCGCTCGCCGACGGATGTGCAGCCAGTCCTTGACGCAATTGTCGAGAGCGCAGCGCGGGTTTGTGGAATTGATGATGTGCTGCTGCGACTCCGCGACGGGAACAGTTTGGTTGCACGGGCTCATTTTGGTCCCATACCCATTGGTCGCGTCGAAGTCAGTGTGGATGTTCCACAGGTTCGCTGGATGCGCGAGCATGGTACGCTTCATATCCCCGATACCCGCTCCATGGAGAATGATTTTCCATTATTGAGTCGCGTCCCTGCCGGCTGGCGCACATGGTTGGCCGTTCCACTTTGCCAACAAGGAGAATTCATAGGATGGTTGGGTGCGCGTCGTATCGAAGTGCGTCCCTTCACCCCGCCGCAGATCAAGTTGCTTGAGACGTTTGCTGATCAAGTGGTGATCGCCCTAGAGAACGTGCGGCTGTTTCAAGAACTGAAAGAAGCGTTGGAGCAGCAAACCGCCACGAGCGAGATTTTGGGGGTGATCGCTAGCTCGCCGACGGATGTTCAGCCGGTGTTGGACACAATCGCGGAAAATGCGGCGCGGGTGTGCGGTGCGAGTGATGCCGTCATTCGGCGGCTCGATGGTGATATGCTTCCTGTCGTGGCCCACTACGGGTCACTTTCCGGCGGACTTGATCTGATTTCCCTCGGCCGTGGTTCGATGGCTGGCCGTGCCGTTATTGACCGGCAGACGATCCACATCAGCGACGTCGGGACGCTCGACGAGAGCGAGTTCCCAGTGAGCAAGGATTTCCAACAGCGATTCGGCTATCGAACGGTGCTTGCGACTCCTTTGCTCCGTGAGGGAGTTCCTCAGGGTGTCATTCTGATGCGGCGAATTGAGGTTCGACCCTTCACCGACAAGCAGATCGCACTTCTCAAAACTTTCGCGGACCAGGCGGTGATCGCCATCGAAAACGTGCGCCTGTTCAAAGAGCTGCAGGAACGCAACGCTGAACTGCGTGAAGCGCTGGAACATCAGACGGCGACCTCCGAGGTGCTCGGCATCATCAGCCGTTCGCCGACAGATGTGCAGCCAGTCCTTGACGCAATTGTCGAGAGTGCGGCGCGGGTTTGTGGGATCGATAACCTAGGGTTACGACTCCGCGAGGGAAACACTCTGGTTTCGCGGGCTCAATTCGGTCCCATTCCGGCCGGGCGCGCCGAGATAAGTGTTGATGAACCAGCGCCCCGCTGGATACGAGAACATGGGACGCTTCACGTTCCCGACATTAACGAACAGAACGATTTTCAGATCAGGAATACCAGCGGCTCGCGCACTTTTTTATTCCTTCCCCTTCGCCACAAAGACGAAGTTGTTGGAGCACTGAGTGCACGCCGCAAAGAGGTGCGCCCCTTTTCCCCGGTGCAGATCAAGCTGCTTGAAACCTTCGCCGATCAGGCAGTAATCGCGATTGAGAACGTGCGGTTGTTCAATGAGTTGAAGGAGTCGTTGGAGCAGCAGAC
>Ga0081455_10001599_pt1 | contig 27678 bp, 23 predicted proteins | sample TabmetS3T2R1_FD_70207 | JGI IMG/M metagenome (GOLD analysis project Ga0081455, IMG submission 70207) | Tabebuia heterophylla rhizosphere microbial communities from the University of Puerto Rico - S3T2R1 | ecosystem: Host-associated > Plants > Roots > Rhizosphere ...
TGCCCGGCGCCGTCGGCCTCTTGGATCGGCTGACGGCCTACCGGACGCCGTGGGCGGTCGCCACGAGTGGGAGGCTGGCGACCGCGGGGCCCAGCCTGGCGCGGCTGGGCGTGCCCGAGGGCGTGCCGATCATCACGCGGGAGGCGGTGGCCCGTGCCAAGCCCGATCCCGACCTGTTCCTGGCGGCGGCCGACGCCCTCGGCCTGGCCATCGAAAACTGTGTCGTCGTCGGCGACAGCGTGTGGGACCTGCTGGCCGCCCGGCGGGCCCGGGCGCTGAGCATCGGACTCTTGTCGGGTGGGTACGGCACCGACGAGCTCGAGCGTGCCGGCGCGTTCCGCGTCTACGAGGATCCCGGTGACCTCCTGCGTCACCTCGACGAGGTCGGGATCCGTGAGCTCGAGTGACCCGCCGATCCGGGCGGGCCACGGCCCGACGGAAAGCCGCTAGCTGGGATAGCAGCGAAACTCGACCAGCAACCCGTCGGGGTCGCGGACGTAGATCGACCGGCCGAGCCCTCGGGCCCCGGAACGTTCGCCGCGGTCCACCACCTCGAGGCCCGGGTCGCCGTCGAGGTCGTCGAGCGCGCTCGGCGAGACGACGAAGCAGATGTGATCGAGGTGGCCGCGATCGGCTCCGGGGTCCCCCGGGATCAGGTCGATGATGGTCGAGTCGTCGACCCGCAGGGACGGGAACGGCGCTTCGTCGTTGCGCCACTCCTCGACCCGCTCACCGGCAAGCCCGGCGTGCTGCCCGTACCACGCGAGCGCCCGCTCGACGTCGGACACGACGAGCACGATGTGGTCGAGGGCGAGGGCGGTGGCCATGGGCATCCTCCGGTCCGAGGGACGCCCGCCAGCTTTTCACGCACGGGCGACGAGCTCGCCGTGCACCACCACGAAGACGCCGTCGGGCTCGGCGGCCCACTCGCGCCACGAGCCGGCGGCCTCGGCCAGCTCGGCCTCGGTGGCGATGCCGTAGTCGACGGCCTGCTCCGCCAGGGCCGAGGCCGTGATCCGCTCCGCCCAGAGCTCGGCCCACCACGACCGATCGGCGAGGGTGGCGTACGTCCAGGTCGACGTGGTGTAGCGGGCGCCGCTGAGGCCGGCCCGGTGGGCCCAGCCCAGCAGGTGGCGGCCGGCGTCGGCGTGGGCCCGGTTGCGCCGGGTGACCGCGAGGTAGATCCCGCGCCACCGCTCGAGGCCCTCGCTGGCGGGTGCCCACAGCATTGCCGGGTAGTCGCTGTCGCGGACGGCCACGACGCCGCCCGGCCGGGCGAGCCGACCCATGGCGTGCAGCGCACCCACCGGGTCGCTCAGGTGCTGGAGGACCTGGTGGGCGTGGACGACGTCGAACGTCCCCCGGTCGAGCTCCCGGAAGTCGCCCACCACCAGCTCCACGGCATCGAGTCCGGCGGCGCGAGCGGCACGTGCCGCCTCATCGATCACATCGGCCGAGAGATCGACCCCAACCACCCGTCCCGGCGCCACCCGCCGGGCGAGGTCGAACGTGATGGTTCCCGGTCCACAGCCGACATCGAGCAGCGACATCCCGCGGCGCAGGTGCGGCAGGAGGTAGGCGGCCGAGTTCGCGGCGGTGCGCCAGCGGTGCGAGCGCAACACGGAGTCGTGGTGGCCATGCGTGTACGCGTCCGGCGTCGCCACCGACGCATCGTGTCACCTGCGCTGGGCTGAAGCGTGGGCGGATGGCACGCCATCCCGACTCACCGTGGTCAGTGTTGCCGCGGGCCGAGCTGTGTGGCTGGGGGTTGCGCGGCAAATTCCGTACTGCTCCGTCCCCACCTGCTGCCCATCCGCTCGGCCACTTAGCGCGCGCTTGTCGCCTTGGTTGCCGATCTTGACGCATCGTTAGCGCGCAATTCGGCCGGCCGGAGCGAGCGTGTGGTCCGTGTCCGTCGACACCTCACCGGGCATGCGCGCCCCGGCAACCACCACGGAACCGCGAGAGTCAGCGTCCCTACCGCCGGACTCGCTGTCGTATCGCCTGAAGCTCAAGCTACTTGGCAAGCCCTTGCACAGCGAGGAGCTGGAGCACCAACGCCTGGGCAAGCCCACCGCCCTGGCGGTGTTCGCCTCCGACAACCTGTCGTCGTCGGCGTATGCAACCGAGGAGATCCTCCACGTCCTCATCCCCGTCGCCGGCGCCGTTGCGTTCTCGCTCGTCGTGCCCGTCACGCTGGCCATGTGCGTGGTCCTGGGGTTCCTGATCCTGTCGTACCGCGAGACCATAAAGGAGTATCCCTCGGCCGGCGGGGCGTACCTCGTCACCAAGGACAACTTCGGCCCCACGGTGGCCCAGGTGGCCGGCGCGTCGCTGCTCGTCGACTACATCCTCACCGTGGCGGTGTCGGCGTCGGCCGGTACCGCGGCTCTGACGTCGGCGTTCGATGCGCTCGCGCCCTTCCGCGTCCCGATCTCGCTGTTCTTCATCGCCCTGATCGCGTTGGGCAACTTGCGCGGCGTCAGGGAGTCCGGCCGGATCTTCGCCATCCCCACCTACTTCTTCATGGTCACCATGGCCTTCCTGCTCGGCATCGGGGCATGGAAGTACCTCGGGGGCGACCTTCCCGACTACTCGGGGGTGGTGGAGGACGGCCAGCTCACACTCGATGGCGTTGGTGTGAGCGGCGTGGGCTTCCTGCTGGGCGTGAGGCTCTACGACGTCCTTCATGCGTTCGCGTCCGGCGGCGCCGCGGTGACGGGCGTCGAGGCCATCTCCAACGGCGTTCCCGCCTTCCGCAAGCCCGAGTGGCGCAACGCTCGCCAGACGCTCGTGCTGATGGGCACGGGGCTGGGCGTGATGTTCCTCGGCCTGTCCGCGCTGGCCGCCAAGATGGAGATTCGCCCGTTCGAGACCGGCACCCCCACGGTCATCTCCCAGATCGGCAAGGCGGTGTTCGGCGGTGGTCCCGCGGGCGACCTGCTCTACTACGCGCTCCAGGCCGGCACGATGCTGATCCTGGTCATGGCGGCCAACACCGGCTTCGCCGACTTCCCGAGGCTGGCCAGCTTCCAGGCGGGCGACAGCTTCCTGCCCCGCCAGCTGACGAAGCGCGGCCACCGGCTCGTCTACTCCAACGGCATCATCGCCCTGGCGGGCGCGGCCATGGCGCTCGTGATCATCACCGGGGCCGAGGTCACGCGGTTGATCCCGCTCTACGCCATCGGCGTGTTCACCGGCTTCACGCTCTCGCAGTCCGGCATGACCAAGCACCACTGGCGCAAGCGCGAGCCGGGCTGGCGCAAGGGGATCGTCGTCAACGGGTTCGGGGCGCTCCTGTCGGGCCTCGTCACGATGATCGTGGCCGTGACCAAGTTCCAGGACGGGGCATGGGCCATCCTCATCGTCCTTCCGCTCCTGGTCGTGGTGTTCCTGCGGCTCAACCGGCAGTACGTGCGGGAGGCCGCCCACCTCGAGGCCGACGTGCCCGCGGCCGCCAAGGCCCCCATCCTGCGCCGCCACGTGGTCATGGTCTTCGTCGACCGCCTCGACCTGGCGGCCGCTCGGGCCATCCAGTACGCCCGCACCCTCACGCCCGACGAGCTGCGGGCCGTCCACTTCGTGCTCGATGACGAGGCCGCCCGCCACCTGGCCGAGGAGTGGACCCGGCTCGGGCTCCACCGGGTGCAGCTCGAGCTGGTGGAGTGCCCCGATCGCCGGCTCACCCGGACGGCGGTGGAGACGGTCGCCCGCGAGGTCGCGGACGGCGAGACCGAGGTCAGCGTCCTCCTGCCCGACCGCAAGTTCAACGGCCTGTGGCACCGGATCCTGCACGACCGGACGGCGGACGCAATCGCCGAACAGGTGTCCCGGCTGCCGCACGCCAACGTCACCATCGTGCCCTTCCACTTCGACGTCGTCGACGACGCCCGCGTGCCGCTGTCGGCGATCGTCGGGACCGGGGGGAACGGGCAGCACAAGGCATCGGGCCCGCGGCCCGGGGGCGGTGGCGCCGACACGGACATGCCGCTGCCTGTCCTGCCGTTGAAGGGCGACGGTGCCGATGGTCCGGGTCGGTACGAGGTCGCCGGCGCCACCCCGATCGCCGAGGTGCGCTATAGGGACCGCGTCCGCATCGCCGGTCGCGTCCGGTCCATGCGGGTCGCCCCCCAGCACGACGCACCGCTACTCGAGCTGATCCTCGACGACGGCAGCGCGTCCATCTCGGTGGTGTTCCTCGGCCGGCGCGGCCTCGCCGGCGTCGGCGTGGGGTCGCACATGGTGGTCGAGGGCGCGGTCGGCCTGCACCACAACCGCCTCGCGTTGCTGAACCCCGCCTACGAGCTGCGCCTGTAGGCGCGGCCGCACCGGCGGGCCGTCACCCCGTCAGCGACGCGTCCAGCTGGATGTCGACCCCGGCGAGCGCCTTCGAGACCGGGCAGTTGGCCTTGGCGGTCTCGGCCTGCTCCTGGAAGGCGGCCGGGTCGATGCTCGGTACTTCTGCGGACGTGGTGAGGTCGATGCGGCTGATCCGGAACCCGCCGTCGCCCGGCTCCAGGTGGACCTTGGCCGTGGTCTCCACCGACGTCGGTGTGAAGCCGGCCGCCTCCAGCCCGGCGGAAAGGGCCATCGAGAAGCAGCCGGCGTGCGCGGCGCCGATCAGTTCCTCGGGATTGGTCCCGGTTCCTTCCTCGAAACGGGACGAGAACGAGTACTGGCCCTCGAAGGCCCCGCTTCCCAGGCGCATGGTGCCGCTGCCATCGCGGAGCCCGCCCTGCCAGCGGGCGGTAGCCGTGCGTGCGGGCATGTCGTGCCTCCCAACATGGTCGATGGAGCCCCCCTTGGCTGCACGCTAGGTCCTACGCTCGGGCGGTGACCGACGGCGACACCGATGCCGAATCGAGTACGGGCGAACCGGCGCGCCGGAGCGAGCCGGTCGTCAGTGCCGAGTCGCTCGCCGGCCTGACGCGGGCACTGGGTTTGCTGCTGGTCATCGGCGGTGCGGGCCTGGCGGTCACCGGGGTGCCGCTCATCTTCCTCTACCGGCCCGATGATCCGGTCACCGGCGACCGGGCGGACCTCTGGTGGCTGCGTGGGGCGCACAGCGTCGCGTCGATGCTGTTCATCGGCGCGGCCGCGGGCATCGTCGCGGTGCTGGCGGTGGCGGCAGTCCGGCGCCTGCGCGTCCCCCCCGGGTGGTTCGTCGGCCTCGCCGCGCTCCTGGTCGCGCTCCTGGGTCTGATGTCGGGCCAGCTCATCGCCTGGGACCGGCTGGTGGCGGAGCCGTTCACAGACGGCTCGGACGCCAGGGGGATCGTGGATGCACTGTCGGACGACGTCCGTTCCGTTGTGGTCGACGGGTCCGGGGTTTCCCGCGGCGCATACGCCGCCTGGGCTGGCGTGCACGTGGTGGCCGTGCCGTTGCTGGCGCTCGGCCTGGCGGGGATCGTCCGCCGTCGCGCGCGCCACGGACGGCCGCCTGACGAACCCCCGCCGGAGACCGACAGTCCCGGCGAGCAGCCGGCCCCGGGCCTCGAGCCGCGCACTGAGCTCCGCTAGCGGGAACCGCAGCGGCGGTCGTCGACGTCGTACCCCCCGAGATCCGTACGAGAGCAATCGGACCGGGAGGCGACGATGCGGGGACGGATGGTGGTTGTGGGGGCGCTGGCCGCCGTGCCGGTGGCGGTGCTGGGTGCGGACCGGGCCGGCGCATGCGGTGGGCTTGTGGGGGAGAACGGCACGATCGAGTTGGTCCGCACCACGACGCTGGCCGCCTACAGCGGCGGCGTCGAGCGCTACGTGACGGCCTTCCAGTTCACCGGCGAGGGCGAGGAGGTCGGGTCGATCGTCCCCCTGCCCGACGTGCCCACCAAGGTGGAGCGGGGCGGCGACTGGACCCTGCAACGGCTGGCCCAGGAGGTGGCTCCCCCGCTGAAGGAAGGGCTCGCCTCCGCGTCCGTCGCCGAGGATGCTGGCGGCGCCGAGGTCATCCTCGAGACCCAGATCGACGCCCTGGACATCACGGTGCTCAAGGGCGGTGGCGACGAGGTGGGCGAGTGGGCCGTCGACAACGGGTTCCTGCTCACCCCCGATGCGCCCGAGGTCCTCGACTACTACGCCGAGCGGAGCCCCGTGTTCATGGCCGCCCGCTTCGACGCCCAGCGGGCCCAAGCGCTCGGCCAGGGGGCGGGCGACAGTACGCCGATCATGGCCACCATCCCGACCGACGACCCGTGGGTCCCGGTCCGGATCCTCGGGTTGGGCCTGGACGGCGCCCGGAACGTCGAGGCCGACGTGTTCCTGTTGACCGACGACGAGCCCGAGTTGCTCGCCGGTGGTGCGGGGCTCACGCTCGACCGGAGCGAGCCCGCGACCGACCTGCTGCTCTCGGACCTCCGCTCCGACGTGGGCATGGAGTGGGTCCCGGACGACATGTGGCTGTCGTACCTGAAGCTCGACGCCCCACCCGCCGACCTCGACTACGACCTGGCCGTGTCGGCGACCCCGGGCGTCACGCCGTCGCTGGTCGACGCCGGGGTGCCCGAGCCCGAGGCCATCCCGGTGGGATCGGGGGACTCCGGCGTGGCGTGGTGGCCACTGGCGGCGGGCGGTGCGGCCGGCGCCGCGGTCCTGTGCGCCGGCTGGCTCCGGTGGAGGCGGGACCGGCTGGAGCCGGGCCCGCACTGGACGTGAGCACCCTGGACACCTCGGTCGGCGTGCGGCAGAGCGCCGATGCGCCGGGGCGGTCAACCGCGACCGCTCCGGCGACCACGAGGCGGCGGCCCGGTGGCGGGCCGCGGCGCCGGCGGTGGCCCTGGCTGGCGGCCAGTGCGGCCGTCGCGGCCGGCGTGGCGACCATTGGCTTCGCCGTGGCCGCCGCCGGGACGGAGGATCCACCGGACCCGCTCGGTCCGGGTGACGTGACCGTCGAGCTCCGCGTCGACCACTCGTTGTTCGAGCAGACCGAGATACGGGTGGTCGAGGGCACGCGGTTGAGGTTCGTCCTCGACAACCACGACCCGATCAACCACGAGCTGATCGTGGGCGGGCCCGAGGTGCATGCCCGTCACGCGCGCGGCTCCGAGCCCCGGCACCCCTCGGTCCCGGGTGAGGTGTCGGTGGGCCCCAACGAGGTGGGGGTGACGACCCTGCGGTTCGACGAGCCCGGCACCTACGAGTTCGCGTGCCATCTGCCCGGGCACTACGAGTACGGCATGCACGGCGTCGTGGAGGTCGTCCCGGCGGGGAGCGCCTGAGCGCGACCAACTGCAGAACTACCGTGGCCCGCGTGAGCGAGCGTCCCGGAGGGCGAGAGAGCGAGCCCGGCCCGAGCGGCCGTGGGAGCGGACGACAGCGCGTCGATAGCCCGAGCGGCCCGGCCGCAGGCCAGGAGCGGGGAGCAACGCGCGAACGAGCTAGGGGCAGGGTGCTGTGGGAGCCGCCCGGCGACGTGCGGGAGCGCACCCGGATCGGCCGTTACCTGGCGTGGCTCGACAGCTATCGCGGGCGGTCGTTCCCCGACTACGAGAGCCTGTGGCGCTGGTCGGTGGGCGACCTCGACGATTTCTGGCGGACGATCTGGCAGCACTTCCACCTCGAATCGGCCACGCCGGTGGACCGGGCGCTGGCCAGCGCCGCGATGCCCGGTGCCGTGTGGTTCCCGGGGGCGATGGTCAACTACGCCGCCCACGCACTGCGCAGCGAGCCCGCCGGACCCGCCATCGTGGCCAGGTCGCAGTCACGCGATGAGCTCGAGTTGAGCATTGCCGAGCTGCGCGACCAGGTGGCGCGCTGCCGGGCCGGGCTGGTGCGCCTGGGGGTGGGCCGCGGCGACCGGGTGGCCGCCTACCTCCCCAACGTCCCCGAGGCGGTGGTGGGGCTGCTGGCCACGGCGAGCCTGGGGGCGATCTGGTCGTCGTGCGCCCCGGAGTTCGGCACCCGCAGCGTGGTCGACCGGCTCCGCCAGATCGAGCCGGTGGTGCTGCTGGCCGTTGACGGCTACCGCTACGGGGCCAAGCGGGTCGACCGGGCCGCCGAGGTCGCCGATGTCCGGGCCCAGCTGCCGTCGCTGCGCCATGTCGTCACCGTCGGCTACCTCGACCCCGGCGCGCGGCTCCCGGGCTCGCTGACCTGGGAGGAGCTGCTGTCCGAACCGGGCGAGCTGGCGTTCGATGCGGTCCCGTTCGACCACCCGCTCTACATCCTGTACTCGTCGGGCACCACCGGCCTGCCCAAGCCGATCGTGCACGGCCACGGCGGCATCCTGGTGGAGCACCACAAGGTGCTGGCGTTGCACAACGACCTCGGGCCCGGTGACCGTTTCTTCTGGTTCTCGACCACCGGCTGGATGATGTGGAACTACCTCGTCTCCGGCCTGCTGGTCGGGGCGACACTGATGCTGTTCGACGGCGACCCCGGCTACCCCGACCTGGGAGCGCTCTGGCGCATGGCCGGCGACGACGAGGTCAGCTTCTTCGGCACGTCGGCACCCTTCCTGCTGGCCTGCCGCAAGGCGGGCGTCGCCCCGGCGGATGTCGCCGACCTGACCGCCCTGCGGTCGGTCGGGTCGACCGGCGCGCCCCTGCCCGCGGAGGGATTCGAGTGGGTGTACGAGGCGGTCGGTCCCGACGTGCTGCTGTCGTCGGTGAGCGGGGGCACCGACGTGTGCACGGCGTTCGTCGGCGGCTGCCCGCTGGTCCCGGTGCGGGCGGGCGAGATCGGGTGCCGTTACCTCGGCGCCAGCGTCGAGGCCTACGTCGGGGGGCGGCCGGCGGTGGGACAGCAGGGCGAGCTGGTGATCACCCGGCCCATGCCGTCGATGCCGGTTGCGTTCTGGGGAGACCACGATGGCGCGCGGTACGAGGCCGCCTACTTCGAGGACCATCCGGGCGTGTGGACGCACGGTGACTGGATAACGGTGTTCGAGGACGGCGCCTGCGTCATCACCGGGCGGTCGGATGCAACGCTCAACCGGGGCGGCGTGAGAATGGGGACCGCCGAGCTGTACTCGGTGGTCGAGGCGCTGCCCGAGGTGGCCGACAGCCTGGTGGTCCACCTCGAGGGCGCGGACGGCGGACCGGGCCGGCTGGTGCTGTTCGTGGCCCCCGCCGCCGGGATCGAGCTGGACGACGAGCTCAGGGCTCGCATCGCCAAGGTCCTGCGTGTCGAGCTGTCGCCCCGGCACGTGCCCGACGAGATCCACGCCGTGCCCGGTGTGCCACGCACATTGTCGGGCAAGAAGCTCGAGGTGCCTGTGAAGCGCATCCTGCAGGGCGCCGACCCCGACCGGGCCGCGGCCCGGGGAAGCCTCGCGAACCCCGACGTGCTCGACGCCTACCAGGCCTTCATCGACCGGTAGACCCTGGGCCAGCCCGGTCGGTGGGGGTCAGCCGAGCTCGGAAGCGGACTTGGCGCCTCGGGCCAGCAGCCACGCGACAAGCGCCGTCGGGTCCAGCCCGTCCTGCTCGCTGCGGCGGGCGGCATCCAGGGGGGTGAGCCCGTCCCAGGTGGCGACCCAGTTCAAGTCGGCGCCGCGACCGAGGAGGAGCTCGGCGGCGCCGCGCTGGGCACCGTGGCACGCGGCCCAGAACGCTTCGGTGACCTCGTCCGCGGTCGGGGGCGGCTCGTCAGCGAGGTGCGCGTCGATCCGGTCCGTGAGCCCGAGGGCCGCGGCGTGCCAGAGCGTCGTGCGCGCCCCGTGCTCGATCAGCCGCCGTGCCGCCCTCCACTGCCCGAACGCAGTGGCGTCGGCCAGAGGCGGGCCGCCGCCGATGACCGCGCCCGGCGCCTCGACGTCGGCGCCGGCCTCGACCAGCGCGTCGAGCGCGTCGATGTCGTTGCTGCTGGCTGCCCAGTGAAGTGGCGTCTCGGCGCTCTCGGGTCCGCGACACCGGGCGTTGACGTCGGCGCCGGCCCCCACGAGCGTCCTCACGCTCGCGGCACCGTTGGGGAAGTTCCCCGGCCAGTCGGTCGCTATGTGCAGCAACGTGCGCCCGGCGTCGGCCGCCTGGTCGTCGTCGCAGTCGCTCTGCAGGATGCGGACGGTTGCGAGGCTCGGATCCTCCTCGAGCAGCCGCGTCAGCGTGGCGAGGTCGCCGGCGTGGATCGCCTCCGTCACGGCGACCGCGATCGGCTCGTCATCGGCGATGGTCGTCATCGTGTGCCCCCGGATCCCTGTGGTCGTCGCGCCGAAGCGTCGCGCATCGGGCAGCGCGCCGCCTCCGCGTTCGACGACGATCGAACGACTCGGCCTGGCGGCGGCGTACACCCGCTCTACGGCCGCCGGCGCCGGCATGGCACGATGGCTGATGCGGTTTCGGGTCGCCGGCTCGCCGGCTTCGAGGAAGAGGAGGGTCATGGAGACCAAGGACACGCTCTACATCGGCGGCGAGTGGGTGGCCCCGGCGGCGACCGGCACCATCGAGGTCATCAGCCCCACCACCGAGGACGTGATCGCCAGGGTGCCCGAGGCCTCCGAGGGCGACGTCGACCGGGCAGTGGGGGCCGCCAAGGCCGCGCTGGTCGGCCCCTTCCCGCAGCTGTCGCCGGCCGAGCGGGCCGAGTACGTCACCCAGCTCTCCCAGGCCATCCAGGCCCGGGCCCCCGAGTTCGCCGACACCATCACCCGCGAGATGGGCTCGCCGTCGAGCTGGGCGCTGATGGGTCAGGTGCTGTCGTCGACGATGGTGTTCGACGGCTGGGTCGAGCTGGCCCGCACGTTCCCGTTCGAGGAGCTGCGGCAGGGCGCGCTGGGACCGGTGCTCGTGCGCAAGGAGCCGGTGGGGGTGTCGGCCGGGATCATCCCGTGGAACGTGCCGCTGTTCATAGTCGCTCTCAAGCTCGGGGCCGCCCTCGTCGCCGGCTCACCCATGATCCTCAAGCCGTCGCCCGAGACCCCGCTCGACGGCTACCTGCTCGGCGAGGTGCTCGACGAGATCGGGATGCCCAAGGGCATGGTGTCGATCCTTCCCGCGGGCCGCGAGATCGGCGAGTACATCGTGCGCCACCCCGGCGTCGACAAGGTCGGGTTCACCGGCTCGACCGCCGCGGGTCGCAAGGTGGGCGCCATCTGCGGGGAGATGCTCAAGCGCTGCACGCTCGAGCTGGGCGGCAAGTCGGCGGCCATCGTGCTCGAGGACGCCGACCTGGCCAGCGCCATGCCGCTGCTCATGCCCAACGCGCTCATGAACAACGGCGAGGCCTGCGTGGCCCAGACGCGGATCCTCGCGCCGCGGGCACGCTACGACGAGGTGGTCGACGCCGTGGCCGACGCGGTCAAGGCCACGAGCGTCGGCGACCCGGCCGATCCCTCGGTGGCGGTGGGTCCCCTCGTGGCCGAGCGCCAGCGCGAGCGCGTGCTGGGCTACATCGACAAGGGCCGCAGCGAGGGAGCCAAGCTCGCCGTTGGCGGCGGGCGGCCGGCGGGGCTCGACCGGGGTTGGTTCGTCGAGCCCACGTTGTTCGTCGACGTCGAGAACCGGATGACCATCGCCCAGGAGGAGATCTTCGGGCCGGTGCTCGCCGTGCTGCCGTACGACGACGAGTCCGACGCCGTGCGCATCGCCAACGACAGCGACTACGGCCTGTCGGGCTCGGTGTGGACGCAGGACGTCGAGCGCGGCATCGACGTCGCCCGCCAGGTCCGCACCGGCACATACGGCGTCAACCAGTTCGGCACGCTCGACCTGCGCAACCCGTTCGGCGGCTTCAAGGCATCGGGCGTGGGCCGTGAACTCGGGCCCGAGGGCCTGTCGGCGTACGTGGAGACCAAGTCGATCGTGCTGCCGGCCGACTACCAGCCGCCGGCTTGATCCGGTTCCGGGCGCCGCTGGGCCGCGGGCCGAAGCGCCGACGCGTCCCGGCCGCCGTCGCCGTGCTGTTCGTGGCCGCAGTCATGGTCCTCGCCGCTGCCGTCGCCGCGGGTGCGGCGGTGGCCGAGACGGCAACGGTGGCCACGGTGTCCAGCGTGTCCACGGGCAGCTCCGCCCCGGCGGCGGCCCAGCAGCCGGAGGACGATCCCGACGGCGACCCCTCCACCGACGACGCACCCCTGCCGGGGCAGGACATGATCCCCGAGCCCAACTCCGGGCGCCCGCCCCGCGATGCCGGCGATCGGGGCGGTGCGCTCCAGGGCGTTGTGCTCCTTCTCATCGTGGGCGGCGTGGCCGGAGTCGCGGGCCTGGCACTGCGGGAGTCCCGCCGGGCCCGGGCCCGCCGGCTCGCCGGGTCCGACGGCCGCGCCCCCGGGGCCGACGCGATCACACCCGACGTGACAACTGACCACCGCCGCCGTCGTACCCGCCGCCCGTAGCCTCGCGGGACAGTGGACGAGCCGTCGACAGTCGCCGCCGGGCAGCTCCCCCCCGGCTACCCGGGCACATGGGAGGCCGACGTGGTGCTCGCCGACGGCGGCACTGCGCACATCAGGCCGATCCGCCCCGACGACGGGCCGAGGATCCTGGACTTCCACGGCCGCCAGTCCCCCGAGAGCATCTACTTCCGCTACTTCACGCCCCGCCCTTACCTTCCCGAAGCGGAAGTCGAGCGGCTTACTCACGTCGACTACTCGGACCGCATGGCGTTCGTCGCGCTCCTGGACGACGTGCTGGTGGGCGTGGCCCGCTACGACCGCCTGCCCACCCGGTCGGACGCCGAGGTGGCGTTCTTCGTCGACGACCGCCATCAGGGCCGCGGCATCGCCACCGTCCTGCTGGAGTACCTCGCCGAGGCGGCCCGCCGCACCGGCATCACCGCGTTCACGGCGACGGTGCTGCCGTCGAACGGACGCATGGTTGGAGTGTTTCGCAACGCCGGCTTCACGACAGCCAGCCACTTCGGGGACGGCGTGATCGAGGTCCGGCTCGACCTGCGGCCGACGCCCGGGGCAGAGGCGGCGATCATGGCCCGGGCCCAGCGCGCAGAGGCCGAGGCTGTGCGCCGGCTGCTGGAACCCTCGTCGGTGGCGGTCATCGGCGCCGGACGGGAGCCGAGCGGGGTCGGCCATGCCGTCCTGCGCAACCTGCTGGATCGCGGGTTCGCCGGACCCGTGTACGCCGTCAACCCGGCGGCCGACCAGGTCGCCGGCGTCAAGGCGGTGCACGACATCAACGACATCGACGGGCCCGTCGATCTGGCGATCGTGGTGGTGCCGGCGACCCAGGTGCCGGCGGTGGTGGAGCGCTGTGGCCGCAAGGGGGTCGCGGCGGTGATCGTGATCTCGGCGGGGTTCGCCGAGGTCGGCCCCGAGGGTGCGGCATTGTCCGCCGCAGCGCTCCGGGCCGCCCGGCGGTTCGGGACCCGCCTGCTGGGACCCAACTGCCTAGGGGTCATCAACACCGATCCGAACGTGCGGCTCCATGCCACGTTCGCCACGCCCAACCCCCGTCCCGGGCCCGTCGCCCTGCTATCGGAGTCGGGCACGATCGGCGGCGTCATCCTCGACCGCGTCGGGGAGGCCGGGCTGGGCGCGTCGTCGTTCGCCGCGATCGGGAACCGGGCCGACGTGTCGGCCAACGACATGCTCCAGTACTGGGCCGACGACCCGCGCACCGAGCTCGTCCTGCTGTACCTCGAGTCGTTCGGCAACGCCCGCAAGTTCAGCCGTATCGCCCGAGAGTTGGGCCGCACCAAGCCGATCGTCGCCGTCAAGAGCCGGGGCGCGGTGCGCGCCTATCCCACCGATGGCGTACCTGAGACCGAGCCGTCCGCGGTCGACGCGCTGCTCGAGCAGACGGGCGTGGTCCGGGTGGACACGCTGGCGCAGCTGCTGGATGTCGCCCGGGTGCTGGCTTGCCAGCCGCTGCCCGAGGGCGACCGGGTGGCGCTGGTGGGCAATGGCGGCGGGTCGCTGGCCCTCGCGGCGGACGCCTGCGTCGACGCGGGGCTGGTGCTGGCCGAGCTGGGAACCGGTGTGCGGCGTCGTCTCGGCCCCGGGCCGCCGGGGTCCCGGGCGGCGACGCGGGTGCGGGCGAGCACCGTCGACCTGGGGTTCGAGGCCGGCCCCGACGACCTGGAGCGGGCGCTGCGTGGCCTGCTCGGCGACGACGGGGTGGACAGCGTGCTCGTCGTCTGCGCGCCGGCGCCCCGTCAGCCGACGGCCGACCTGGTACGGGCCGTGGCGGCGGCGCGGGCCGACTGCCCCGACAAGACGCTGCTGGCGTGCGTCTTCGGACCCCACCCGACGACCATCTCGCCGGATACGGCGCCGGACGTGCCGGTGTTCGACTTCCCCGATGCGGCCGCATACGCGCTGGGACGGGTGACGCAATACGCCCGGTGGCGGCGCGCCCCGGAGGGCGAGGTGGTCGTCCCTCCGGGAGCCGACCCGGCGGCGGGCCGGGCCCGGGTGGCGACGGCCCTGGCTGAGGGCGGGACGGAGGCCGGTGGCCGCTGGTTGCCGACCGATGTCGCCGTCGACGTCCTCACCGCCGCCGGCCTGCGGATCGTGCCGTCGCGGGTGGCGCAGGACCGTGACCAGGCGCTCGCCGCCGCCGACGACCTCGGGTACCCGGTGGCGGCCAAGTCGGCGGCGCGTAGCCGCTCGGCCAAGACAGAGGCGGGCGGGATCGCCCTGGACGTCCACGGCCCTGCCGAGCTGCGGGCGACGCTGGACGGCATGGGCGGTGCCCTCGGGGACGCGCTGTGGCCCGTCGTCGTTCAGCCGATGGTCGAGCCCGGCGTCGACGTGGCGGTGATGGTGGCCGAGAGCGAGCTCGTGGGGCCGGTCGTCACCCTGGGCGCCGGCGGCGTCGCCACCGACCTGTCCGCCACCGAGGTCCACGTGCTCCCCATCACCGATCGCGCTGCCACCCGGTTCGTCGCGTCATCGCCGCTGGCCCCCCTGCTCGACGAGGCCGCGCGCCGGGGCCTCGGGGACGTCCTCTTGCGGGTGGGGGCACTGATAGAGGCGGCCCCGGAGGTGGTGGCGCTGGAGCTCAACCCGGTGATCGTGTCGCCGTCCGGCCCCGCGGCGGCGGACGTCCGGTTGCGCGTCGCCCCGATCGAACGCGACCCGCTGCCGCCGGTCCGCCGGCTCTGACCTGTCCCCAACCTGCTCCGGCGTTCGTGTGCGCCGGAATCCATCGGCGTCGAACGCCGGTCCAGCTCAGCGGGGCTCGCGGGGAAGCCCGAGCGTGCGCTCGCCCAGGATGTTGCGCAGGATCTGGCTCGTTCCGCCCATGATCGTGTAGGCGGGGGCGTAGCAGAGGTTGCGGCTCACCCGGCGGGCGAGGGCCTGCATGCCGCTGCCGTTCCCGGACTCGGCGAGCAGCGCCCACGGTCCCAGGACCCGGCCGCAGAACGTGGCGATGCGTTGTTCGAGCTCGGTGCAGAACGTCTTGGTGGCTGCGGAGAACTGCCGCGGTGTCTGGCCGAGCGTCTCGCGGAGCACGAGCAGCCGCCCGATCCGGTAGCCGGACTCGATGGCGGCCATCTCCTGGCGGACCAGGGGATCGGTGGCGTCGGCCCAGGGCCGCACGTCCTCGTACAGCCTGCGGTTGGAGACGAGGCGGTCGATGCCGCCGCGCTCGTGCTCCATCTGCCGCATGACCTGGCGGAACGAGCCGTTGGGCTCGCCGACGAGGTGGGCGGCGGGCACCCGCACGTCCTCGAAGTAGACCTCGCAGAAGTGCCGGCTGCCGGTCATGTCGACGATCGGCCGGACCGACACTCCGGGGGACTGCATGTCCACCACGAGCTCCGACAGGCCCTCGTGCGGCTTGGCATCCGGGTCCGTGCGGGCGATGAGGTAGCACCAGTCGGCGTCGGCGGCGCCCGAGGTCCAGATCTTTTGGCCGTTGACCACCCACTCGTCGCCGTCGGGCTCCGCCCGAGTCCGTATGCCGGCCACGTTGGAGCCGGCGTCGGGCTCGCTCATGCCGATGCACCACATCGACGTGCCGGCAACGATCCCCGGGAGCCAGCGGGCCCGCTGCTCGTCCGTGCCGAACTGCAGCAGGCTCGGGCCCATCTGCCGGTCGGCGAACCAGGCCGCAGCGACGGGCGCGCCGGTGCTGATGAGCGCCTCGAACACCACGAAGCGTTCGAGGGCGCTGCGGCCACCGCCCCCCTGGTCGACCGGCCAGGTCATGCCCAGCCAGCCCCTGGCGCCGAGCTCCCGGGCGAAGGCGCGGTCGTGCCCGATGATCCAGCTGTCGTCGGGCACGTCGGCTCGCTCCGACGCCTCCCGGCCGACCTTCAGCGCCTCCTCGCGCAGCGCCTGCAGGTCGGGCGAGAGGGCGAAGTCCATCAAAAGCCGAGCGGATAGGCCAGCAGGTGAGTACGGAGCCGTACGGGATGTGCAGCGTGAGCCGAGGCCATACAGCTCGGCCTCTCGCAGCGCTGACCACGGTGCGCCAAGACGACGTTCCTCTCCGCTCGAGTGCTTTACGCGGCGACGGTACTCACTAGCTTCGGCGGGATGGACATCCGGCCCGTGCGACCCCACGAGCACGACGCGCTGGGCGAGCTGACGGTCGCGGCCTACGCCGCGACCGACCCTGCGGTCGTCGACGCGGACGGCTACGTCGGCGAGCTGCGCGACGTGGCCGGCCGCGTCGCCGACGCCGAGGTGCTCGTGGCGGTCGACGACGCCGGAACCGTGCTCGGCGGGGTCACCTACGTCCCGGGGCCCGACTCGGCCTGGGCCGAGTTCAGCGAGGCCGACGGGGCGGGCATCCGCATGCTGGCGGTGGCGCCGGAGGCCCAGGGCCGGGGGGTCGGCGAGGCGCTCAGCCGGGCCTGCGTCGGTCGGGCCCGGGCCGCCGGGCGGGGCCAGATCCTGCTCCACTCGACCGACCGGATGGCCACCGCCCACCGGCTGTACGAGCGCCTGGGCTTCGCCCGTGATGTCTCGCTCGACTGGGAGCCGGTGCCGGGCTTCTGGCTGCGCGGGTTCCGCCTGCGGCTCGACTGACAGGCCGGGCGTTCGGGGTGGTGAGGCGGGCTAGAGGCTCAGGCCGTCCACGACCTCGGCACCGGGAAGCCCCGTCAGCCACGCCCCCGGCAGCGCCAGCTTGGAGCGGCGAAGGCCGCTGCCCACGATCACCTCCGGGGTGTCGACGACCGCCCGGTCGACCAGCAGCGGCCAGCCGGGCGGCAGGCCGATGGGCGTGATGCCCCCGTATTCCATGTCGGTCTCGGCGACCGCCAGGTCCATGGGCGCGAACGACGCCTTGCGCGCATCGATGCGCCGGCGCACGACGTTGTTGACGTCGGCGCGGCTGGTGGCGAGCACGACCACGGCGGCCAGCCGGGTCTCGCCCGACCGCTTCCCCGCCACCACGACGCAGTTGGCGGACACGTCGAGCGTCACGCCGTAGGCGTCGCAGAAGGCGGCGGTGTCGGCCAGCTCGGGGTCGATCGGCGCCACCATCACCTCGGCGGGGTCGCCGGGGCCCCGGTCGAGGGCGGTGGCCACGGGTGCGGCGAGCAGGTCAGGTCGGGTGGGTGCGGGGACCCAGGGCAGCGTTCCGAGCATCAGGTGGGACATTCTGTCGCCATGCTCGACGAACCGTTGGCGCCGCCGCCCGACCGCGGGCGCGTGTTCCGATCCGGGCGGCGCGTGCGCCTGTCCGACGCCGATCCCACGGGGCGCCTGCGGCTCGACGCCTGCGCGCGCTACCTGCAGGACATCGGCAACGACGACACGGCCGACTGCGGCATCGACGATGCTCACACGACCTGGGTGGTGCGTCGCGCCGTGATCGACGTCCATCGGCCGCCCCGCTGGCGGGAGTGGATCGACCTCGACACGTGGTGCGCCGGGCTGGGTGGGCGCTGGGCCGAGCGTCGCCTGTCGATGGTCGGCCAGCGCGGCGGGCGGGTCGAGATCGCCACCCTGTGGATCCACATCGACGTGGCCACCGGTGCCCCCGTGCGGCTGCCGCCCGCGTTCGCCGAGGTCTATGCGGAGGCGGCGGGAGGCCGCCGCGTGTCGAGCCGGCTGTGGCTCGGCGATCCCCCGGTCGGTGCCGCGGCCGAACGGTGGGTGCTGCGGGCCGTCGACATCGACCTGCTCGGCCACGTCAACAACGCTGCGTACTGGGCCGCCATCGAGGAGCAGGTGGAGCCGGGCACGGCCTTCGCTCACCGGCTGCTGAGCCGGCCCCACCGGGCCGTGATGGAGTACGGGCCCGGCATCGCGCCCGGGGACGCGGTCGAGCTGCTGGTCGACGAGGCCGGCAACCACCTCACCGTGTGGTTCACCGTGCGCGACGCCGTGCAGGCCAGCGCCACGATCGTTCCGCTGCCGGCCGACAGCCCGCCAACACCGTGAACTTGCCGTGGTTAGCGCTGCTATGGCGTCGTTGTCTGCGGCAAGTTGGGGGCGAGGACGGGGGTCGGGGCTAGTCCGACAGCAACACGATCTTGCCGAGCTTGCCGCCGGCCGCGAACCGGTCGTACGCGGCCTCCGCGTCGGCCATCGGGAACGTGGCGGCGATGGGCACGGTCACCGCGCCGCGGGCCAGCAGCGGCAGGACGTGGCGCTCGACGCGCCGGGCCGCCTGCGCCTTGTCCTCCAGGGGACGGGGCCGGAGGGTCGACCCGTGGATCCGCCCGCGCTTGCCCATCAGTGTGAGCAGGTTGAGCTCGGCAATGAACCCGGCGCCCACACCGATGACGGCGATCCGGCCTCCGATCGCCAGCGCGTCGAGGTTGGCAGGCATGTTCACCGCCCCCACCAGCTCGAGGATCACGTCGAAAGGCCCGTCGTCAACGAACGCCTCGGGCGCCACCACGGTGGCGCCCAACGCCGCGACGCCCCCGCGCAGCGCCTCGTTCCGCACCGTCGCCACCACCTCGCTCCCGGCGGCCACGGCCAGCTCGACGGCGGCGGTGCCCACGCCCCCCGCCGCGCCGTGGACGCAGACGCGTTCGCCCATGCCGAGGCCGCACTGAGTGAACAAGGCATCGTGGGCCGTCGTGTAGTTCTCGGGGAATCCACCAGCTTGCGCCCACGTCACGCCGTCCGGCACCGGGAGCGCGAGCTGCTCGGGGACCACGGCGAGCTGCGCCTGACTGGCCCCGGGGACGACCGCCATCACGCGGTCGCCCACGCGGAACCGGCGCACGGCCGGGCCGCAAGCTGCCACCTCGCCGGCCAGCTCGAGGCCGGGTAGCTCGGGCGGAGCCGTCCCGGGTGGGGGCGGGTACATGCCGTCCCGCTGCATCAGGTCGCCGCGGCAGATCCCCGCGGCCCGGACCCGGACCAGCAGCTCGGCCGTACCGGGCTCGGGGTCGGGACGGGGGAGCCAGGCGAGGGCGCCGTCGGCGATGGTGACCGCGTGCATCCGTGCGACTTGAGCCGGACGGCGAGGCGGGCCTCAGCCCCGCTGGTCCATCGGTTGGTACGCGCGCTCGGCCGGCCCGACGTAGAGCTGTCGGGGACGGGCGATCTTCTGGTCCTGCTCGAGCAGCTCGACCCAGTGGGCCAGCCACCCCGACGTCCGGGGGATGGCGAAGAGCACCGTGAACATCTCCACTGGGAAGCCCATCGCCTGGTAGATGAGGCCCGAGTAGAAGTCGACGTTGGGGTAGAGGCGGCGCGACGTGAAGTACTCGTCGCTCAGGGCGACGTCTTCGAGCTTGAGGGCGATGTCGAGCAGCGGGTTGCGGCCGGTGATCGCGAAGACCTCGTCGGCCGTCTCCTTGATGATCTTCGCCCGGGGGTCGTAGTTCTTGTACACGCGGTGGCCGAAGCCCTGCAGCCTGACCTCGCCCCGCTTGACCCGCTGGACGTAGGCATCGACCTCGTCGATGCTGCCGATCTGCTTGAGCATGGCGATGACGGCCTCGTTGGCGCCGCCGTGGCGCGGGCCGTAGAGGGCGGCGGCCGCACCGGCCACGCAGCTGTAGGGGTCGGCGTGGGCGGACGCGATCGTGCGCATCGCGGTCGTGCCGCAGTTCTGCTCGTGGTCGGCGTGCAGGATGAACAGCACGTCGAGCGCCCTCGCCAGTGCCGGATTGGCGTCGTAGCGGGGCTCGGCCACCTTCCAGAGCATCGACAGGAAGTTGGCGGCGAAGGCCAGCGAGTTGTCCGGGTACACGAAGGGCATCCCGACGCTGAACCGGTGACAGGCGGCAGCGAGCGTCGGCATCTTGGCGATCAGCCGGACGATCTGCTTCAGGCGGTTCTCGGGGTCGTGGATGTCCTTGGCGTCGAGATAGAAGGTCGAGAGTGCCGCGACCGCCGAGACCAGCATCCCCATGGGATGGGCGTCGTAGTGGAAGCCCTCGAGGAACCGCTTGCGCACGTTCTCGTGGATGAACGTGTGGTACGTGATGTCGTGGACCCAGCGGTCGTACTCCTCGTGGGTCGGCAGCTCGCCGTGGATCAGCAGGTAGGCGACCTCCAGGTATGTGGAGCTCTCGGCCAGCTGCTCGATGGGGTAGCCGCGGTAGCGCAGGATCCCGGCGTCGCCGTCGATATCGGTGATCGCGCTGCGGGTGCACGCCGTCGTCATGAACGCCTCGTCGTAGAACCAGACGTTGGGGAGGAGCTTGCGCCAGGGGCCGGCGTCGACACCACCCTCGGAGATCGGGATCTCGACGGATTCGCCCGTGCGGTTGTCCGTGATCGTGATGCTCTCGGGCACGGTGCGCTCCTTGATGTGGCTGCTTCCTCGCGGCCGAGGCTACTGCCGAGTGGTCGACGTCACGAGGGCTCGACCCGGTCCCCGCCGGTCAGGGTGGGGCGGACTCCTTCCTGGTCGGCGCCCTCCACCAGCTCGCGAATGGCGGCCCTGACGGCGCGGGCCGGGGCCGCGGGCCGGCCCCGCCGGGGCATGGCGATGCCGACCGAACGCGGCAACAAGCCCCCCACGGCGATCCGCCGGCACGAGATCTCGATCCAGCCCGAGGCCGCCGTCGCCGGCAGGATGGCGGCGCCATAGCCCTGGAACGCCAGCCACGCCAGCAGGCCGACGCCGTCGATCTCCGCCTGGGCCCGCATCTGGATACCGAGACGCGCCGCCTCGTGGTCGAGCTCGTCGCGGAACGGCGTCCCCCGGGGCTCGAGCAGGAGCTCGTGTTCGGCCAGGTCGGCGAGCTCGACGTGCTCGCGGTTGGCCAGGGGATGCGCGAACGGCACTGCGAGGACGCGCTGCTCGTCGAACAACGGCTCGGTGGTCAGCTCGTCGTCGCTCAGCGGCAGGTTCACGACGGCCAGGTCGAGGGCGCCGCTCACGACCTGCGGGACGAGCGACGTGGTCGTGGCGTCGACGATCACCACCCGGACGCGTGGATGGCGCTCAGCCATCGCCCGCAGGAGGTTGGGCAGCAGCCAGCGGCTCGCGGTCCCGATGCAGCCCAGGCGCACCTGGCCGGACACGTCGTGGAGCATCGAGGCCACGTCGGACCGGAGCGACTCCAGTTCGTGATGGACGCGCCGCGCCCGGTCGACAACCACCTCGCCCTCCTCGGTGAGGGCACCGTTGGACCGGTCGACCAGCGTCGTTCCCAGCTCGCGTTCGAGCCGCGCGATGTGGGTCGACACGTTGGACTGGACGGTGTGCAGGCGCCGGGCCGCGGCGGAGAACGAGCCGGCGTCGGCCACCGCGGCGAGGGCGGCGAGCTGGCGCAGGTCCATCACTGGTAATGATGGCAGCTATCACCAACAACTGTTTGACGGTGCAGCCCGTGCACTTGCACAATGCTGGCACAAGGGTGCCGTAGTCAGATCCCCCCTCTCGCTATGCCGCACCTGGAGGAGCCGACCGGGCAACCCGCGGTCGGCTCCTTGCTTTTTCCGGGCGAGGACGTCCGGCTGTGGCGCGGTACCTTGCTCGGCGTGCCGGCTGCCGCGTTCTTCGACCTCGATCGGACGTTGCTGCGGGGCGCGTCGGGCCCCGTGATCAGCGAGGCGTTGCGGGCGAGCGGCGTGCTCTCCGACCGCGGCGTTCCCGGCGAGGGTCTCCTGTACCAGGTGTTCGACCTGGTCGGGGAGACGCGACCGTCGATGATGCTCACCCGGATGGCGGCCCGGTTCGCCAAGGGCTGGCACCAGGACCTGGTCCAGGCCGCCGGCGAAAAGGCGGCCGAGCAGTTGGCCGGGGCGGTGCAGCCGTTCGCACGCCCCCTCATCGACGACCATCGCGCCGCGGGTCGCCGCCTGGTGCTGGCGACGACGACGCCGGACGACATGATCCGCCCGCTGGCCGACCGGCTGGGCTTCGACGACGTGGTCGCAACCCGTTACGGCGTCGACGGCGACGGGCGCTACGACGGCACCATCGACGGCGAGTTCGTCTGGGGCCGGGGCAAGCTACGCGCCGTGCGCGACTGGGCCGAACGCCATCGGGTCGCCCTCGCCGACAGCTGGGCCTACAGCGACAGCTACTACGACGCCCCCCTCCTGGGTGCGGTCGGACACCCCGTGGCGGTCAATCCCGACCCCCGCATGCTGGGCGTGGCGCTGGTCCGCCGCTGGCCGGTCGTGCACCTCGACGTTCCTGCCGGCGTGCCCAAGCTCCCCCTGCTGGGCATCGAGCCGCAGCGACTGCTGCAGATGCTGGCGTGGCCCGAGCTGCTGCCGTGGGTGCGCTTCGACATCGACGGCGTCGAGCGCATCCCGGCGGCGGGACCGGCCATCCTGGCGGCCAACCATCGCAGCTACTTCGACCCGTTGGCGCTGGGCATGGCGCTGGCCCGCCGGGGCCGGGCGGTGCGCTTCCTGGGCAAGCGCGAGGTCTTCGACGCCCCGGTCGTCGGCTCCCTGGTTCGGGCCATGGGCGGCATCCGGGTCGAGCGCTCGACCGGGTCGGACCGGCCGTTGGTCGAGGCGGCGGCGGCCCTCGCCGCGGGGGAGTTGGTGGCGATCCTCCCCCAGGGGACCATCCCCCGCGGCCCGGCGTTCTTCGATCCCGAGCTGAAGGGGCGCTGGGGTGCCGCCCGGCTGGCGGCGGAGACGCAGGTGCCGGTGGTGCCCATCGGGCTGTGGGGCACCGAGAAGGTGTGGCCCCGGTCGGAGCGGCTACCCCGCATCTGGAACATCACGGGCCCGCCGACCGTCACGATCAGGGTCGGCGAGCCCGTCGCGCTCAAGTACCGCTCGGCGCAGGCCGACACCCGGCGGATCATGGCGGCCATCGCGGACCTGCTCCCTCCCGAGGCGCGGCGCCGTCATGCGCCGACCGACGAGGAGCTCGCGCGCACCTATCCGCCCGGTCACCACGCGGCTTAGCTCGCGGTTGGACAACGCGTTGCGATGGCCCGACCTGTCTCGTCACCCACGGCTGGCGTCCACGGGACCGACCCCGAGAGGCCCGGGGACGGGTCGCGCAACGCGCCCGTGCCCGGTGCGAGGGCCGCGTCAACCACCTGACGTGACCTCGGGGCCGGCGATCGGCGGCGGGACCGTACCGACGTCCGTCGGGACACGCGCTCGCCTGGCCCGAGGGAGCGCCGTGGGCGGCGGTAGGTTGCGGTGATGGAGCGGCGGATCTTCGGGCTCGAGAACGAGTACGGGATCACGTTCACCCTGCGGGGGCAGCGGCGGTTGAGCCCTGACGAGGTGGCGCGCTACGTGTTCCGGCGGGTGGTGTCGTGGGGCCGGTCGAGCAACGTGTTCCTGGCCAACGGGGCCCGGTTGTACCTCGACGTCGGTAGTCATCCCGAGTACGCCACGCCGGAGTGCGACTCGATCCTCGACCTGGTCACCCATGACAAGGCCGGTGAGCGGATCCTGGAGCAGCTGTTGGTCGCGGCGTCGCACCAGCTGCGCGACGAGGGCATCCGCGGCAGCATCTACCTGTTCAAGAACAACACCGACTCGGCGGGGAACTCGTACGGCTGCCACGAGAACTACCTGACCTCGCGGCATGACGACTTCGGGCACTACGCCGAGGTGCTGATCCCGTTCTTCGTGTCGAGGCAGATCTACGCCGGTGCGGGCAAGGTTCTACAGACGGCCCGGGGCGCGATGTACTGCATCGCCCAGCGGGCCGAGCACATCTGGGAGGGCGTGTCGTCGGCGACGACCCGCAGCCGGCCGATCATCAACACCCGCGACGAGCCCCTGTCCGACGCCGAGCGGTATCGGCGGCTGCACGTGATCGTGGGCGACTCGAACATGAGCGAGTACGCGACGTTCCTGAAGGTGGGGGCGACGTCGATCCTGCTGCGGCTGCTGGAGGATCCGACGTTCGTGGTGCGGGACATGACGCTGGAGAACCCGATCCGGGCAATCCGTGAGATCAGCCACGATCCGACGATGAAGCGCCTGGTGCGGCTGGCCAACGGACGCGAGGCCTCGGCGCTCGACATCCAGTCCGAGTACCTGGAGCGAGCGCAGCGCTATGCGGAGACCAGCGACCTCTCGCCGCTGGAGGCGCAGGCGCTGCAGATGTGGGAACACTGCCTCACCCGCCTCGCCGAAGATCCCCTGTCGCTCGACCGCGAGGTCGACTGGGTGATCAAGCACAAGCTGGTCGAGTCGTACTGCGCCCGGCACGAGCTGCCGCTGTCGGACCCGCGGGTGGCGCTGCTCGACCTGCAGTACCACGACATCGACCGGCGACGCGGCCTCTTCCACAAGATGCAGGAGCGTGGGATGGTCGAGCGGGTGACGACCGACGAAGCGATCGACCAGGCCGTCGAAGTGCCGCCCCAGACCACCCGGGCTCGCCTCCGCGGCGAATTCATCCGCCGGGCCAAGGAACGCAAGCGCGACTACACCGTCGACTGGGTCCACCTGAAGCTCAACGACCAGGCCCAGCGCACCGTCCCTTGCAAGGACCCCTTCCGCTCCCACGACGAACGCGTCGAGCGCCTGATCGCCAGCCTGTAGCCGTCAGCAGGGAGGTCGGTCTCGTGACGCTGGCGGGACCGGACTCGTTGGCACCTGCCGTCGTGGAAGCCGAGCTCGGCCCGGGGGCTGCTGCTGTCGTGCCTCCACCACCCGCTTCCGGCGACGACCTCGCCCCCCTGGACCTGCGGCACCGCCAGAGGGCCGGGCCGAGCAGATCATCCCGGACAGCTCAGCCGGGCACGGGGCGACGGACCCACCGGCCCCGCCCCAACCTCTTGGCCTCCCTGAGGGCGCGGTCAGCCCAGGCCATCACTCCCTCGGCCGGCTGGCCGGGCCCCAGCTCGGTGACGCCGATGCTGGCGCCGACCTCGACGCCCCGGGAACCGTTGCCGAGCGGGACATCGACGGGGCGGCGGATCACGTCGAGCAGCCGGTCGGCCACCCGCTCGGCGTCGTCGCCGTGGGCGAGGCGCTCGCACAGCACCGCGAACTCGTCCCCGCCGATGCGGGCCACGAGGTCACCTGGGCGCACGGCCGTGGCGAGGCGCCCGGCGATCTCCGCCAGTACCTGATCGCCCGCGGGGTGCCCGTGGTCGTCGTTGACGGGCTTGAAGTGGTCGAGGTCGATGAACAGGACGGCCGACTCACCCACGCCGGCCTTGCCCACCTCGCGGAGGCGGTCGAGGAACACCTTCCGGTTGGCGACACCGGTGAGCGTGTCGTGGGTGGCCGCGTACTCGAGGGCCCGATGGCTGCGATCCCACTGCAGGGTGAGCTGCAGCAGCTTGCCGGTGCGCTGGACGGCGTTCCAGCTGAACGGCGACGGGGGACCGGCGAGGGGTCGCCAGATGATGAAGGCTGCCACCGGCTCCGGATCGCCGGGCACGGCGACCGGGTGCACCCAACACGACTCGAACCCCGCAGCACGCGCCTGTGTCGCCAGCGCTGAGGGGAGCCCGTCGGCGGATGCGATCTGCACGTCGTCACCGGATTCCAGGGCCACGGCCCACGGCGTGTCCGGCTCGGGGAGCAACAGGTCGACAGCGCTGCCAGCCGCGACCCGGAATAGCGGGGCCTGCCAGCGGTCGCACACCGCCACAGAGCTGTAGGGGATCGCCTGCTCGATGGCCGCGGCCAGGTGGCGGAGCACATCCGGCAGCCCAGCGTCCTCGGCCATCGCCTCCAGCGCCCGGTCGAGCGCCCGCTGGTAGCCGGCGCGCTGCGCGAACACGATGTGCCAGGGCAGGCCCGTCAGCTTGGCGGGGGCGCCGATCAGGTCGACGGGCGTCCAGGAGCCGTCCTTGCGCAACAGCTCGGCCGGCACCCCGGCGCCGGCGCGGGGATAGTCCTCGGGCACCTCGCCGAGGGCGGCCAGGCCCTCGACCGCGTCGTGCAGCGACCCGGGGCTGAAGATCTCGTCCAGGCGCTTGCTGGCGAACTCCTGCGGCGTCCAGCCCAGCAGCTCCTCGATCGAGGCGCCGACCCATTCGATGGTCCCGTCCTTGCCGATGATGCAGAAGGGGTTGACCGCGGTGTCGGCCAGGGCGCGGAACACCTCGGGCGAGGGCTCGCGGGTCTCGATCAGCTCGATGCGGTTGCCGAAGGGATCGTCCACGTGGACCCTCCGGCGTCCGTCGACGTCCTCAGCAGGGCGGACATCCACTCCGGCGGACGCGAACTGCGCCAGCAGGGGGTCCAGGTGGTCGACCTTGAGCGCGGGATGCGCCTTGCGGGCCGGCTGGAACGGGTCCTCGATACCGAGGTGGAGCTGAACCGTGCTGCTCGTGAACCAGCAGCCACCCCGGGCCGCCAGCTCCGCGGGCTTGGGTATCCGCTCGAACCCGAGCAGGGCGCCATAGAACTCGTCCGCCTCCTCCTCGGCCCGGGGACCCGCCGGCATCGCGAGCTGCACGTGGTCGATGCCGAGGTACGTGGGACGAACCTGGTCGTCCCCGGGTGGCGCCATCCCAGGATCATGACACCATCGTCGCGGTAGTGACGGATCGAGATCCCTCTGACCGGATCGGCGCCGGTCCCTTGCGTGGTCCATCAAAGGCAGACAAGTATATGACAAGTGCGCCAGGTCCGTTACCGCGCCATCGCCGACGAGTTGCGCGGACGGGTCGAGTCCGGCGAGCTGCGGCCGGGCCGGCTGCTGCCGAGCGAGAGCGAGCTCTCGCGTGCGCACGCGGTCAGCCGGGTCACCGTGCGCAAGGCGCTCGAGCTGCTGCGCGAGGAGGGCCTGATCGACGCACGCCAGGGTTTCGGCTGGTTCGTGTCTGCGGATCCGGTCCGCCAGGTGCTGGGGCGACTCGGCACGATCGAGGACCAGCTCGTCGAGCTCGGGCTGAGCTCGGAGCGGCGCGTGGTGGGCTTCCGCTTCGCCGCGCCGCCGCCCCGCGTACGCCAGGTGCTGGGAGTCGAGGCCGTGCTGGAGGTTCGGCGGGTCAACCTCGCCGACGGCCAGCCGTTCGCCCGCGTCACCGTCTGGTGCCCCGAGGAGGTTGGCGCCGGGCTGTCACAGGCCGACGTCGAGCGCACGCCGTTCTACGAGCTGGTGGGAGTGCCGATCGGTGGTGCCACCCAGACCATCGGTGCCGCGGGCGCCGGCGCCGCCGACGCCGACCTGCTCGAGATACCCGTGGGCTCTCCCGTTCTGCGCTGCGAGCGCGTGACCCGCGATCTCGAGGACCGACCGCTGCTCGTGTCGGAGCACGTCTTTCCTGCGCATCGCACCGAGTTCGTGGTCGATCTCCCCCGGTTCGAGCCCTCCATGGGGCCGTCGGGGCTACGCCTGGTGCAGTGACGCCGGGACGCTCGGGGTGCTCGCCCCGGGCTGCTCGTCGACGGGCTTGGACGTGCCGTCGCCGGTGATCACCATGTAGGCGACGCCGAGGGTCAGCAGCACGACGACGACGATCAGCACGATCACCGGAGCCGCAAGCGCGCCGCCCGTAGCGACCGACGAGGCG
>Ga0081455_10001600_pt1 | contig 27663 bp, 25 predicted proteins | sample TabmetS3T2R1_FD_70207 | JGI IMG/M metagenome (GOLD analysis project Ga0081455, IMG submission 70207) | Tabebuia heterophylla rhizosphere microbial communities from the University of Puerto Rico - S3T2R1 | ecosystem: Host-associated > Plants > Roots > Rhizosphere ...
TATCGAGCCATCGCTGGCAGGGCCTGCTCCGATCTTTCGCTGCGCGGTGAGCAGCAGGACCCCGCTGCCCCGCCTGCTGCCTAAGGTGGGGTGGCGATGCGGGCTGGATCTCAACCCGCTGGACGTTAACACCCCGGGCGAAATGGCATGGCTCGAGACGCTGGTATGGCCAGAACAGGAAAATCGGGCACAGAATCTTAGACTCGCCATCGCAGTCGCACGTACCGACCCGCCCAAGGTGCATCGGGGTGATCTGCGCACCGATCTTCCTGTTCTGGCCGCGCGCGCCCCCAAACACATGCAGCTCGTCGTGTATCACTCGGCCGTAATTGGCTATATCAGCTCTCGATCAGAGCGCGACGCATTCGCCGAGACCGTTCGTCAAATCGGTGCCGTGTGGATCAGCAATGAGGCGGCTTTCGTGTTTCCGCAGTTCGCGAGCGCCGCTCCACCCCCTCCGAGCCCCGGTCACTTCTTGCTTGCCGTCGACACGAAACCGGTCGCGTGGGTGGGCCCGCATGGGCAATCGATCGAGTGGTTCCAAACCTAACCCTCACGGGGTATCGAGGGTCTTTTGTGGGTCAACCCCTGCCGTCTGCAATCGGCTTTTCGATCTCGAATCGTTGTCCAAACCTCCACAGATACCTGCCATTCCGAGCGTCGACCGTGCCAATGGCGCTTCGTGCCACGAAGAGACTCATGCGCCGCAGCAAAACACGGTTTCGTAGCGAGCGAGCAGCGTCGGCGAAGGGATGTGGTTCCATATAAAAAGGGGCCTTCCGGCCCCTTGAAATGTTCCTAGCTGCGCCCGCCAATCTACCGGCGTCCTATGCGGCCCCCGCCCCCGATGCGGCCAATACCGCCTACTCGCCCCACACCCACCGAGCGAGCGGCTACAAAGCCGCGTCCCCCTCGCCAATCGCCACGATTGCGCCAATAGGCGCGTCTGGCTATGCCTGCCCCGACCGCCAGGCCAAGGCCGCCGTAGCCATAGTAACCGCCATAGCCGTAATCGTCATCGTAGTAGCCACTTACGGCAGGTGCATATCCATAGGCAGCAGCTCGCCGCACGGCAGGCGCCGCATAGGAGTAGCCGCTATAACCCGCCTGCACATCATCACAGGCCTGACCCGGCACGTAACTTACGGCCAAGGTGGCAAAGGCGATCGGGATTGCTAGCTTAAGCATATCCTTTGTCCTTTCTTTTGGGGGGATCGCCGTTCTATGCGGTCTCGGGGCTCGTTAGTATCAGGGTTAACGTCCAAATCTTGCCCAGGGTGATGCCGGACGACGCATGTAGCAGCGCCAAACATTCGTGAGGCATTCGAACAGCGGATCCGCGGACCGCGCAGCGAAATCCATCCGAGGTCGCTGGCGAGAGACCAGCGAAATCCGCGTTTGGGTTGCGCTATCCTCGGTTCAGGGGAGCGCGTGAAATCGTGATGCGGAGGAGCCGCTAATCTCCACGTCCATCCGAAAGCTGGTTGGCAAGCCGGTCAGACAACCCATCACGGACCTGGGTCGCGAGTCTCTGCCTGAGGGCGCTCCGAAGTGCGTCTCTCTGCTCAGGCGTAAGCTGGGAGAGCCCGTCGGCAATCTTGTCCGGAAGCCTCTCCCGCAGCTCGTCAGCAATCCTCTCCTTCATAGCGGTGCGCACGGCTGCCCGTTGCTCCGGCGTGAGCTGGGCAAGCCGGTCCGCAAGCTGGTCGCGGATCTCGCCCGACACCCTTTCACTCACGATGCCGGATCCTACACCACCGGATCCTCCACCGACCCTGTCCGAGATCCGATCAGAAAGCCCGTCTCGGACTTCTGCTGCTAGTCTCTGCTTGAAGGCGCTTCGGAGGGCTTCCCGCTGCGCGGGAGTAAGTTGGGAAAGCCGGTCGACAATCCTGTTCCCAAGCCTATCCTGTAGCTCATCTCTGATGACGTCTCGCACCATCGCCCGTTGCTCGGGCGTGAGCGCGACCGCGACGTCTCCGTCGCGTTGCGATTGCGCAGATGCTGCACCGATTGAAAGGGCGAGAGCGGTTGCAGCCACCGAACCAAGCATCAACGTCTTCATTTGGCGTTCTCCCATCTGAGTTTTATCCGTATCCCCACTACGTCGAGGGTAGATCCGGCAGGCGAAGAGAGGGTTGTCGCATTTTTCGATTGCAGGCCGCCGGGCGAGGCCGCCCAGTCGTCTAATCTCCAAAGCTACCAAAAGCGCTCCATTGATGATTGAGCAATCGGGGACTTACAGGAAATGCGGAGGGGCAACCACTGAGCTTAGGCTTTCTCATGCAGCCGAGCGTGCAGACATTCACCAGTGCCACTGCGCTTGGGGCAGCGGATAGACTGTCATGGCCAAGTGTCTCATTTGAACGGCGGCACATTCAGACTTTGACAGCGCCTCGCCATCCGCGCGGGGTCGGGCACCTCACAATCAGAAGCGTGCATGGGCGGAGTTGGATCAGGTAGTCTCTCGTGGGATGACGGGTAGGCTCGGGTGCTACGTTGCAGTGGCTGTGGTCGCGGTGCTTATCTTGCCGCTCCGGGTACTGCTGCTGCTTACGTTTGCGAGATACTGGACGTAATTGGTCCTACAGGACACAGGCGGAGACAGTGGGCGTTCGGATTGGGTACAATTTTTAAGCCGATAGGCCCTTGGCCGCCGACAGCGGGGCCGAGCGATGATACCGGCTACTAGCTGATGAATTGGACCTGGCCAGGAGGGGCGTTGCCAGGAAAAATTTGCTGCTTGGGGCCGTGCATGGGTTTGGTTTGCCATTGTTCTCGCCGGCGTGCTGTTTTCTGGTCCCTCGACGTCTAACCCAAGAGACACTGCCCTATTCGCGGTTCATCGCCGAGCTTGATAATGGCAAGATAGAAGAAGTGACATTTCAAGGGAGCAAGGTCTTCGGTAGGTTCAAGGACCACCGCGTGTTCGAAACCGTAGCCCCGCGTTCCGAAGTGCGTGCAGAAATGCGCGTGCCGTAGGGCCCTCCAGAGTGGCTGCGATATCCGAGCTGCATGTTGTTTAACCCCTCCCCGTGGTTCAAGACTTATGGTGTCTCGCCTTTGCGCGATCCAAAAAGGAACCCCCATGGCATCCGCATTGGATAGATTGACGGTGCTCGATCTGAGCACCGGGTCGGCGGCAGCTTTGGCGACGATGTTTCTCGGCGATCATGGAGCACGCGTTGTGCGTCTTGTCGCAACCAAGAGCGCCCACCTGCGCCAGGGCGGCTTTATCGTATGGGACCGGGGCAAGACGTGCGCGATGCTCGACCTCAATCTGGCTCTCGACAGCCTTGGTTCATCCGGCGCTCACCAGATGCACATTGGCACGCCAGCTGCAGAGTTCTTGCGGCTGGTATCGGGCACAGACGTCCTCGTTGAGGACTTTGCACCCAGTTCGCCATTACAGCACCTCGTTGATTGGCCACGGCTGAAGCGTGTCAATCCGCGCCTCGTCAGCTGCTCAATCACCGCCTACGGCAAGCGCGGGCCGTGGAAGGAAGAGCCGCCGATCGATGATCTTGTCTTAGCCCGCACGGGCCTCCTCTCCGGCATGCCAGGGTTTCGGCCGGCGCCGGTGCATGTCGTGCACCCCCTGCCGAGCGTGGGGGCCGCTCTCCTCGCCGCCACTGGCATTGCTGCTGCGCTACTCGCGCGTGAGTCGACAGGGACGGGACGCCAGGTCGAGACCTCGCTGATGGCGGGCGCCTTGCTCTTTCAGACAAAGGTAACGGGAGAGCGTCTCGACCGGCAGGTCTTCCAGAGCCACCCATCGGGGAGCGCTCCCTTCTACAGCGTCTACCCCTGCGCCGACGGCCAATGGGTCCAGCTTGGCTGCGTGCATGCAGGTTTCATCACGACAGCCGCGAAGGCGCTGGGCATCAGTGAGTTGGTCGAAGATCCTCGGTTCAGGATCGGACTAGGCGGCGCGTTGCCTGAGCACGACGCCGAGCTGCGTGCGACCCTCACCCGTATCCTGCAATCGAAGCCCTATGCCGAGTGGGCGGCCACCTTCGAAGCTGCCGACGTCCCCTTCGCGCCGGCGCAGCAGATAGAGGAGGGCATCAGCGACCCTCAAGTGCTGCACAACGGCATGGTCACGACATTGGAGGATCCGGGCGTCGGGCCGACAACGCAGATGGGTGTGCCAGTCCGTCTCAGCAGGACTCCGGGACGTATCGCCGGCCCTCGCACCGTGGCGAAGCTGTCTGTGGATATCGGCGTCCCACCGCCAGTCACCAACGGCCCTATACCGTCCGACGGGGAAGCTCAGCCGCCTCTGGCCGGGGTGCGCATCCTCGAGATCACCAATTTAATCGCTGGGCCGACCGCAGGCCGTATCCTGGCGGACTTGGGTGCGGATGTAATCAAGCTCGAGCCGCCGTCTGGCGACATCTCCCGACCGCTCGGCCGGCCTTACTTCTACAGCGTGAATTTCAACAAGCGCTCGGTTTGTGTGGATACGCAGACGGATCCCGGCAAGAGGATCGTGCAAAAGATTGCCGCTACCGCCGACGCGCTGGTCGCCAACCTGCGCCCCCACGCAACCGAGCGGATGGGAATAACCCCCAGCGTAAATCCACGACTTATCGAGACGCATCTGACGGGTTATGGCTGGACCGGTCCCTACGCCAAGCGTCCCGGCATCGATCCCTTAGCCCAGGCGCTCTTGGGTCTTTCGCGTGCTCAGGGCGGGCCCGACAATCCGCCGGTGTTTCCCGCGCAGTTGGCGCCGACGGATTATACTAATGGCGCCATGGGTGCATTCGGCACGATCTTAGCTCTGCTTGCGCGCGCCCGCTCGGGCATCGTGCAGCGCGTCGACAGCGATCTCCTGAGCAGCGGTATCGTGCTGAGTTCGCCGTGGTTCACGCGCTATGCCGGCAAGCCCGAGCGGCCGTTAGCCGACAAGGAGCAATACGGGCTTGGCCCATTCCACCGCCTTTACCGCTTGCGCGATGGCTGGATCTACGTGGTGGCTGAGAGGGAAGCGGAACGACGAGAGATGTGCAGGATCTTTGGCTGCGCCGAACCAGAGCCATCGCTGCAGCAGCAAATCGACGGGCACCATCCCAACACAACACCATTCGCGATGGAACTCGCAACGGCTATAGCACGCAGCTCTACGACCGAAACGCTTGCTGCCTTGCGCGCGGCGAAAGTGCCGTGCAGCGAGGTTGTCGCAGCCCACAGCGAGGTATTCCTCGACCATCCGCATGCCGGCGCAAATGACGTCGTTGCAGTTCGCGAGCATCCCAGGGTCGGGAAGCTGCGGATTGCCTGGCAGCTTGTTCAATTCACCGACACGCGCAGTTCAGACGGCCTGCCGACGCCACTCTTGGGGGAGCACACATCGATTGTGCTGCGCGAGATTGGCTACAGCGAAAGTGAGATCCGCAGCCTCCACGCAGATGGTGTGGTAAAGACGGAAGGAGTATAGACTGCCAGCCACGCATTGAAAGGCATTGGTGCACACCTCCAGTAGCCGAACGAAATGCGCAGCCCCGCGGCCGGTGTCGATGCGCGGGGCACCTATCACCCCCTACGGCATTACATCACGGGCCGCACGATCGTCATCAATGGCGGCCTGGTGCGCTGAGACACTTTCCTAATTCGCCGCCAGTGGGCTCGTCACGTCCCGGAACGAAGATCTGAACGAGGTTATCACGTCGACGACCGACGGCTCAGCGCCGCCGAGGACCACGCCCAGCGCCGGCGCGATCTCCTCGGCGCGCTCCACCCGGATGCCCCGGCACCCCATGGCACGCGCGACGCCGGCGAAATCCATGTCGGTGAACGTGCTGGCTACTAAGCGATCTATCATCTACGGCGCCACGGCTTTTGCAATTTTCAGAACGTAAGCGGGCCGCGCCCGAGCTGCGACCCGCCCCCACAGGGGTTCCCGCCACCCCAAAGGAGGCGGTTTTAGAAGTGGCGATACGCCTGCGCGCCCGTGAGCATGCTGAATGGTCTCGGTTGATGGCAAAGCATCGACGCACACACGTCTCACGAAGGCTTGGAAGGCGGTTATTGGCTACCCACCACCCTGTGCTGGGCAAAGACCCCCACCCGTGCCGGGCTGCCGGGATCGGCCACCGGCGGGCGGCTGACATCAGAGGGGGCCCGTGACGCGGCGCTCAGCCTTGCCACTGGCCGCTGACCGTGCCGGCGTTGCGCGCCCAGCCTCGACACGTCGTGCTCGATTGCAAGAACCGCAAAGAGGTTCTAAATGCGCTGCAGCTGCCGACGCGGGCCCACTAGACCCCGCGATCATGGCGCGGATCGACGCCGCCTTCGCTTCGTCAGCTGCATGCTCCCGACGAGAGATTTCCTCCCTAGTATGCAGCGCGCAGGATCTCCAACACCTCCTCGGACCTCGAAATCGGCCGCGGGTTGGAGTAGGTCCAATCGTCGAGCATGCAATTCTGAGCCAAGCGCGGCAGGTCTGCTTCCTCGACCTTCACCTCGCGCAGGCGGCGGGGCATGCCGAGGCCGCGGATGAAGTCGTCGAGCACGTCAGATGCGCGTTTTTCCGGCCGGCCCATGGCTGCCGACACTTCGAGCTGGCGTTGCGCGTTGACCTGCGCATTGAAGTCAAGCACATAGGGCAGCATCACGCAGGACGTGTGGCCGTGCGGCACGTTGGCCGAGCCACCGAGAATGTGGCCGATAGCATGACTGGCGCCGAGCCGCGTGCCTGACACGATGCCCACCATAGAAAGCCAGGCCCCCATCATGCACCGCAGTCGCGCGTCGAGGTTGCTGGCCTCCTCCTTGACGCCTGGCAGGCCTGCGCCAAGCGCGCGCAGCGCCTGCAGCGCAGTGCCGTCCGTGTAGTCGTTGGCGTCGAGGGAGAGCAGGGTTTCGACTGCATGATCGATAGCCCGGATACCGCTCGACAGCCAGAGCCACTCGGGCGTGTGCACAGTTACGGCGGGATCGAGGATGACGCATTCCGGCACGATGCCGCGGTGAACGAAGCTTTGCTTGAATTTGAGCCGCGTGTCGGTGATGCCGGCGCGGGCATTGAACTCTCCGGCAGAGAGTGTCGTTGGCACAGCGATTTGGCGGACTTTGGGGGGACGGAAGGTCGGGATCTGTCGCTTGCCGTTTGCGACAACGGTGCGGAAGGGCTCCATTTCATCCACGTCCGTCACGCCGTGCTCAAGGCAGATAGTGACAGCTTTGCCTCCATCGGTTACCGAACCGCCGCCGAAGGTGACGAGGAGATCGGTGCCGGCCGCTCGCGCCGCATTGGCGCAGGCGACCACTGCGTCACGGGGAGAGTGGGCGGGCATGTGATCATGCACGCCAGCGAAGCGGGACCCGAGTGCCCGGCGCACCTTCTCGATTTCGTCGGTTTGCCTGTTGAGCGTGCGTCCCGTCAGCAGGAACACTCGCTTCGCCCCAAGCCGGTCTGCCTCTGCGACTATCCTTGCAGCGGCTGGCTGCCCAAAGATCACGCGGTTCATCTGCGTGAACACCATCGTCCCCGATTGCATGGTATGCCTCTTGCTCTGGGTTCCCAGCAGCAGCATTTTGGTGGCGTAAGCCGGCGGGCACAATGTCCTGCTCCACGTACGACCGAAGGCTGGCAATGACGAGTTCCGCAATTGCAACCGACAGACGCGTCGTGCTTCACGACCAGGACAAGCGCAATCACGACTTTGACGAACAGATGCATGGACATGCCTCAACGTTTGGGCAACGTGGAGGCCTGCCAAGTTATGCATGCTCGCGCCGGACTGATGGCCGGCTCGTTAAGGCCCTCATCTGTCTTTGGTCAGCCCCACCGCCGCCGTCGCGCAGAGTTCGAGCTTCACGCCTGGCCCTAGGTCGGCGACGCCGATCGCGGCGCGGGCGGGCATGTCGACTTCTTTGAAATGCGCTTTCCAAACGCGGTTGAAGTCTGGCTTCTCGGCGAGATTCGTTAAGTAAATAGTTACCTGCAGCACGAACGCGATGCTCGAGCCACCCGCCGTCAGCAATTTGGAGAGTTGACGCAGCACGTCGTCGGCTTGGCCGGCCATGTCGAGGGTCGTATCCTCCGCAACGATGCCGCCGATGTAGAGCACGCCACCGTGCGCTACGACCTCGTGACCAAGACCATCCCAGGGCAGCAAACGCTTGATCATTTTCTCTCCTGTGCCAATGCCGCCTCATCCCGCGGCTTGTCTAGAGCTCGCTCGTGCGCCATTGGCTTGGGCAGCCGTAGCGACTTCAGTGATTTTTGGAGGAGGCGGCCGGTTGCGACCACGGGCTTCATGCTCCCGCATTTTCCCCGACATCGAGTAAGCCTCAGGTCTCCTCTGCTGGGGCAACGTTCGGGATTCCGGCCATCAGGGAAGCTGGAATGAGCTTGATCAATTCATCGACCGTGAACTCGCCGTTGTTCTCGTACTTATAGATCGAGCGCGCGACGTCACCGTAGCAGTAGGTGTGGTAGTGCGATTTCTCGGCGTGGAAGATCTGCCCGTTCACATCCTTCGCGGCGTCCGTGCAGAGATAGGCGACCATCGGAGCCACGAACTCGGGACCGGGCATCGCCATTCGTGTCTCGAACTCGGCCTGTGTCAGAAGGCCGGCCTCGACGCGCCGCTTCCAGTTGGCGATGACGGCATCGTTGACCGTCATGCGAGTGGCCGCAAAAGGACACATGGCGTTGGCCGTTATGCCATAGCGACCACACTCGCGTGCGATCGTGCGCGTCAGACCGATGACGCCAGCCTTCGCCGCCGCATAGTTGCACTGGCCGACCGAGCCCTTGAAGGCATCCGAGGAGAAGTTGACGATCCGGCCGAAGCGCTCGCTGCGCATCAGCTTGATCGCGTGGTGGGACATGTTCCACGTACCTTTGAGATGCACGGCGATGACGGCGTCGAAATCGTCCTCGGTCATGTTCCAGATCATGCGCTCGCGCAGCATACCGGCCGCGTTGACGACGAAATCGATCTTACCAAAGGTCTCAGCGCACTGGCGAACCATGCGGCCGGCGCTCGCGTAATCAGCGACGGAATCGTAGTTGGCAATGGCCTTGCCGCCCGCCTTGCCTACTTCAGCCACCACTTCGTCGGCCGGGCGCTCGTTCGTGACCTCGCCGTTGCGACCGGCACCGGGATCATTGACTATGATGCGCGCCCCTTCCCTGGCCATCAGCAGCGCTATGCCACGGCCGATACCGCGACCGGCGCCGGTGACGATACCGGCCTTGCCATTGAGATTCATCAGCCGCTCTCCCGTTCGTTTGTTGGCGCTCGGGCTTTGCTAGTCCACGAGAGCAATCCGAGCCAGTGTCCTACAGATGGCCGGCCTTCAGTAACGATCCTCATCGCGCGTCAAACTGGTGTGAAACAGGGCAGCTTACCGCCGCCCTCACTTGGCTTAAAGACGACCTTCACCTTCTGACCGACCTTCACCTTCCCAGGATCCACATCGACGATGTTCGTTAGCATCGACACCCCCTCGTCGAGCGTGACGTAGGCGACGACATAGGCAGGCTTGGCCGCGTGCATGATCGAATAGGTGTAGATCTCGCCGGTGCCCTTCGCCTCCCTCCACTCGAGATTGGTCGACATGCAGTGCGGACAGACCCCACGCGGATAGTGGTGGGGCTTCCCACAGTCCTGACACCACTTGACGAGGAGCTTGCCGCCTTTGGCGCCCTCCCAATAGGGCTCGGTGCCGGGGGTGGGCGGAACCGCTGGGTAGACCTTATCGCTCATGATCATTACTCCCGCTCGAGGATGACAGTTGCGCCCACGTGGCGCGTCGCGAGTGAGCCGCCTGTGCCATGCGCGAGCACAATGTCGTGGTTCTTGACCTGCACCTTCGGGTGCGCCTCGCCGCGGGCCTGGCGGACCGCCTCGATGACCTTGGTCATGCCACCGCGGTTGCCCGGATGGTTCGAGCACAGCCCGCCACCGTCGGTGTTGAACGGCAACCTGCCCACGCCGGATATCAGGTTGCCATCTGCAACAAACTTGCCTCCCTGCCCCTTCTCGCAGAAGCCAAGGTCCTCGATTTGCATGACGACGGTGATCGTGAAGCTGTCGTAGATCGAGACGTATTTCACGTCGGACGGCCCCAGGCCCGCCATCTCGAAGGCGGCCTTGCCTGACTCGCGCCCTGCCGAATAGGTGAGGTCGAGGCCGACGCCGCCGCCCTGGATCTTGCTCGCCTCCCCGACGCCGATGACCTTCACCTTTGGCCGCTTCAGGTTCTTTGCGATCTCGGGCCTGGTGATCACCAGCGCGCCGCCGCCGTCCGAGATAACGCAACAATCGAGCCGATGCAGAGGGTCAGCGACCATTGGGGAGCTCACGACCTCCTCGACCGTCACCACCTTCGGCAGCATGGCATGCGGATTGTGCTGGGCATGGTGCGAGGCTGCGACCTTAACCCAGGCGAGCTGCTCGGACGTGGTGCCAAACTGGTGCATGTGCCGCCGGGCCGCCATAGCGTACATGTTTGCCGTCGCAGGTCCGTACGGAAACTCGAACTGCACATCGGGTTGCTGCACATTGCCCACGCGCGGCGCGGTGCCGGTCTGCATGCCTTCCGAGCGCGGCCTGCCGGCGAGCGTCACGAGCGCGATGTTGCAGCGCCCCGCCGCGATCGCCTCCAGCGCATGGCCAACGTGTACAATGTAGGAGGAGCCACCCGTATCGGTCGCGTCGATGTGGCGGACTCTGAGGCCCATGTACTCGACCATCGACAAACCGCCGAGGCCCGGCGTATCGCCCGAAGCGCAGAAGTAGCCGTCCACATCGGTCTTGCTCAGCCCAGCATCGTCGAGCGCACCCTTTGCGACCTCCGCATGCAATTGCGCCAGCGACTTGTCTGGCGCCTTGCGGGTCAGGTGCTCATAGGCCCCCACGATGTAGGCCTTCCCCTTCAGACTCATTTTCGGCAAGCCTCCTCCACTCACGCGCAAATTGTCGTGAAGGGAAGTTCGCCCGTACCGGCATGAAGGTCAATACTGCGTCCGAGGATGCCTGCCCCCCGCGCGACGGGGCGGCTCTCCGTGTCTCCACTTGTTCACGCCTCGGTATCGACGAGTAGGTCCATTTGACTGCGCTGGCCGCGCTATGCATGCCCGCTTGCTATTCCTGCTGGGCGCCCTGTGAGACCGGGCGTGCGCCACCTCGGTAGCCGGGCGATGCAACACGAACATCTGCGTGCGACGAGACTGCTATACATTTGCGGAAGTCGACACCCTCGCGGTCGGCACTGCAAACAACACCAGCATCTACATCCGGTATTTGACGTTGAGCAGCAAGAGACGGAACATCCCAAAAGCCGCATCGAGCATCGCGCGATCGGCGCCGCCAAAGGCGCACAACTACGTCCGGAATCAGAGGGACCACGTCGACCGTCAGCAGTAGGCTCAGAAACACCGAAGCAGCAGCGGAGGCGCGCAGCGTCCGCGACGACGCCGATATCCCACGTTTGCAGGCTTGCAGAAGGAGATCCTCGGTGACACAGCACACGTCAATTAAGTTTCAGCGCCTCGGATTGCTCATTGCGCGCGTCGGGCGGATACTAGGCCTGAGACAGGCAGGCGGCAGGAGGCTTCGATGACGAGTGGAACAGCAGGCGGCGGCTCGGGCCTGGCCTTCGTGGATTGTGGAATGTCGGCTGCGGTGGGCAGCCTGCCGGAAGGGCGACGGCGCGGCGTCGCTGTGAAGGGCCGGCGCATTAGGACAATCGACATTCACGCCCATTGCGCCGTGCCGGAGGCGCTGGCGCTGATGGGGCACAAGCTCGAGGGTCCGCAGAACCGGCCGGATCTCGACATGGCAACGACCGTGTCGCTGCGCATGAAGCTCATGGATCAGCAGGCGATCGACGTCGAGGCTTTGAGCATCAATCCCAACTGGTATGCTATCCAGGACCGCGATCTCGCGGCCAAGGTGATCCAAATCCAAAACGAGCGGCTGGCAGAGGCCTGCGCGGGCAATCCTGACCGGTTCGTCGCCTTTGCGACGGCGGCGCTGCAGTTTCCTGATCTCGCTGCCGATCAGATCGAGCATGCGGTTCAAAAGCTTGGGCTCCGCGGTGTCGGCATCGGCGGCAACGTCGCCGGCATGGAAATCTCAGACCCCGCGCTCAACCCGTTCTGGGCCAAAGCAGAGTCGCTCGGCATCCTTGTCTTCATCCATCCGCAGGGCGACGGGGCACCCTCTCAGCTCGGCCATCGTTTCCGCGGCAACGGCTATCTCTCGAACGTAATCGGCAACCCGCTCGAGACCTCGATTGCGCTCTCGCATCTGATTTTCGACGGCACGCTCGACCACTATCCGGGGATCAAGATCTGTGCGGCGCACGGCGGCGGCTATCTGCCCTCCTACGCCGCCCGCTCGGACCTCGGCTGCAAGGTGAGGCCTGATCTCTGCCACGGCGGCACCTGGGGCTCAATCAAGAAGCGGCCGACCGAGTATCTGCGCCAGATGTACTACGACACCATGGTGTTCTCGGAGGAGGGGCTGCGCCATCTCGTGGCCGAGGTCGGCGCTGACCGACTGATGATCGGCACCGACTATCCGTATCCCTGGACCTCGACGTCCGTCGAGCACGTGCTGGACTCGCCGCATCTGTCCGACGCTCAGAAGGTGGCGATCCTCGGCGGCACCGCCGCGACGCTGCTCGGCATTGCGGCGGCTTAGGTCCGCGGCCCAATCGTTGGGGGAACCGGGTCGGCTTAAAATCCTTTCTGACGATGAGACATCAGATTGCGTCCTCATCCGAAATTCAGCCTCGCGTAGGTGCAGTGAAACCGAGTTCCTATGCAGAAGCAGAACTCTTAGCCCTCAAGATTTGGAGGCCATTGTCTCCGTCGACCAAGTCCGAATTAGATGAACTGCGTTGAGCCGAATGTTCGCGATGACGGACGACCTGCCGCAAGACGAGATCGGACATCTATGCGCTTCTCGAGAGCGCAAATCCTGGCTGAGCCGCAGGCGTGCCATAGACCTCGCGGCGGCACTCCGCCGCCTTTTATGCCGTGAGGCCAACAACAGGATCCGAGCCGTGCCAAAAGTTACGAGCCAAATTGTTGCCGTCGCGACCGAGGCTGACTATCGCATTGATCCAACACGATGGGGCTCGGCGGCGGTGGCGGCGCACTTCCCGGGCTTCCGGCACCTCGATATAAGGACGAGCGGCGCCATCATCCGTCTCCGTCATGGTGGTTCCGGACCGCCGCTGCTGCTCGTCCACGGGAACCCGCAGAACCATACCTGCTGGTACAAGGTCGCGGCCAAGCTCGCCGAGCACTTCCACGTCGTGCTGCCGGATCTCCGCGGCTACGGCGATAGCTCGCTACCCGAGCCCGGTCCCGACAATGTCAACTTCAGTTTCCGCGAGATGGCGCGCGATCTCATCGAGGTGATGCACGCGTTAGGTCACGAGCGCTTCATGGTCGCCGGCCATGACCGCGGCGCGCGCACGGCATTCCGTCTCGTGCTCGATCAACCGGACCGCGTCTCCCGCCTTTGTTTGATGGACATCCTGCCCAACTACCATGTCTGGACGAATACAACGATGAGCTGGGCTATCGGCACTTGGCATTGGGGGTTCATGGCTCAACCTGAGCCGTTTCCTGAACGGCTGATCAGCGCTGTCCCGGCCCGCTACTTCATTGAGAGCCGAATGCTGATCCGCGGCCGCACTGGGCTCGGCTTCCTAACCGAGGCAGCGATCGAAGAATATGTTCGCTGCTACACACTGAAGACGATAACCGGCTCATGCCGTGATTACCGGGCGTGCGCAACCTGCGATTTCGAAATGGACACTGTCGACAAAGACCGCAAGCTCGATGTGCCACTCTTGCTGCTTTGGGGTGCCAGAGGGCAGACATCGGAGCGTGCAATTGACTTCCTCGACGTGTGGCGGCGCTATGCAACCAACATCGTCGCGTACGAAGCGATCCAGTGCGGCCATTACATCCAGGAGGAGACGCCCGAGAAGGTGCTCGACCACTTCACGCGATTTTTCGGGTCGTGAGTCGAGTCGGCTTTTCAGCATCCCATTATCGGACCTCGGCCTCTTTGATATTGGCGATGCTGATCGCGCCGCCAACTCCGCCGATGGTCCCGAATGCGAACCTCCCCCCGCGGTGACCAAGTCGGAATCGCTGGTGACCAGGGTCACCCCTTCGAGCCGGCTCGCACGCACGAGGGGCAGCATCTGGCGCAGTTCTACGAGGGCTGGCCGCACGGCACCAATGGCCAGATGGCCACCGAATCCATGGTGATGCGGGAGATGCTGCGCGAACGCCCCGGCGGGTGCCGCGACGCGATGGCTACAGCGATGACGCCAGCGACGATCATCTCCGGCCTCGCCCTCATCCGCTCGAACCACTGGATGTAGAAATGGATGCCGCGAAGGTAGCGGTCATGTTGGTGGTCCCTCGCCGGCCGTGCATTGCGCCCCAGAAACCACGGCGAACGTGAAGCGATCCTGCGTTACTGGACAGCGGGCAACCCCATAGGCAGCGGCACCAATGCCGCCGAGTAACCCACGTGACCCCCTGGGCGGTGACGTGAGGCGGTCGCCCTGGCGCGATCGCGGCTAACAGTTCGAGTTCGAGTCCTTCATGGTCCGGGTCCCCCGAGAGGCATCCCACTACTTTGCGTCATGGCGAGTCCGGACGGGTCTCGCCATGTCGGCACCGGATGGCGCGGAAATGGGCCTAAATGCTGGGTTTTATTGCTCTTATGTCCGAACGTGGCGAGACATGCCTTGCTCGCAAAGTGCCTGTTGGCGGAGGGAGTGGGATTCGAACCCACGATACGGTTGCCCGTATACACGCTTTCCAAGCGTGCGCCTTCAGCCACTCGGCCATCCCTCCGGTCACCGGAGCAGCCGCGAATATAGTGGGAGCCCGTAGGGTTGCAAGCGGCAGAACTACACTGTCCGGGCGGCAAGCGATATAGTGCTGGGGCGCACCTTTTTTGAGGTTAAATATGGGCCTTCTGAGGTTTCTCGCCGGTCTCTTGCTACTCGTTGCTGTCATTGCCGCCATCTATGATGGCACGAGAGCGCTCGAGAGTAGGGGAGCCGAGTTCACGATGACGTCGATTGGCGAACAATGGTCGAAGGTGGCGCCTATCTCTCACAAGAACGCCCAGGCCGCTGTCAGACGCTACACCCATCCCCTGGTCTGGGATGGGTTGATCCAGCGGTTGTTGTTGCTGCCGACATGGGCCGTGTTCGGCAGTCTTGGGCTCGTTGCCGCCTACGCGGGACGCCGCCGGCGCCGCGTCAACGTGTTTGCAAACTAGAGCTAACGCTTGCTTGTGGGTTGGGCCGCGCCGGCAGGCGCGAAGGAAGTTCGCGGCGCGGTAAAGATGTCGATCGCGATGCCGCCGAGTACGAGCGCTGTCGCTGCGACGATGAGGTAGAACATGGCTCGCTTATGCCGACCCTGGAGGTCCTTTAGCTCCCCTTCGGTCAGCGGCGGACTATTTTCGGGCGCTGTCTTGCGGCGAATGACACCAAGAATGCGCCTCTCAATGGAACGGCGTACCGTACCGGCGTCCATGATGTTTACCCCGGCGCGCTCGGCAATTTTGCTCCCGATCTCCGGAAAGGGAAGCGCCTGATCGACGTTGTCTTCATTCACCGTGCCGAGGCGAATGTGCTCGCCGTCCCTGGTGAGGAGGCGCGTTGCGCGAAGCAGTACGGGGGCCATCACATTGCCGAATAGGACACAACGGGTCTCAACCGCCTGGATTTGGTCATAAGGCACCTCGCGGTCGACGAAGCGCAGCATCGGAATGGCCCCCCGCGGGAGCGTGATTCGAACCGCCGTTTCTCCGAGGACAACTCTTGACCGGATCGCTTGGTAGATCTGGACCGCCAATAGCGTCATCAAGGCCGTGAAAACCAAAGCGAAAGCCATGAGCCCGATGGTATCGAACCACAGGCCGTGTGCCAGTCGCCAGGCGAGCATGGGACCAAGGCTGGCGTAAAAGGGTAGTAGGACCAGGAAGGCCAGCGAGAGGAACGTCTTGCGTCCGACACCGGCCTCGTAAACGGTGCGCTCATATCCTGCGGATGGCATCCCACCCCCCTGCCAAAGCCGCCTCTCCCGACCTGAATTCTAGCGCCGCACGTAGCCGCGCACTATATGTATGATGCCCGCGGCTCTAAGAGGGTTTGATCATGTTGTTTGCTCGCAAGAAGTCCGAAATGCCGACAGCAGAGACCGCGCTTAAGGGCCGCCCCGACCCTATTCCGACGGCCAAGCTTCACTACCTCAATCAGCGCCCGCTTAAGGGCCCCTATCCGGATGGCCTCGAGACCGCGATCTTCGGGCTTGGCTGCTTTTGGGGTGCAGAGCGCAAATTCTGGGAAATGGGCGATGGGATCTGGGTAACCGCGGTCGGCTACACAGCTGGTCTAACGCCAAATCCAACCTATGAAGAGGTGTGCGGTGGACGCACTGGGCACAACGAGGCGGTGCTCATCGTCTACGACCCGAAAAAGCTGAGCTACGAGGAACTTCTCAAGACGTTTTGGGAAAGCCACGATCCCACCCAGGGCATGCGGCAAGGCAATGACGTTGGGACGCAATACCGCTCGGGCATCTATGTGGGTTCGCAGGACCAGCGACGGGCGGCGGAAGCCTCCAAAGCCGCGTATCAGAAGGTATTGAGCGCGAACGGCTACGGGCCGATCAGCACCGAAATCGTCGACGCCTCACCTTTCTATTTCGCCGAAGACTACCACCAACAGTACTTGGCCAAAGTGCCGCATGGCTACTGCGGCCTCGGCGGGACGGGCCTGAGCTGCCCCGTGGGCACGGGAGTTAAAGCGGACGGCTAATCCTGCCGCCCAGGCGGTTGGCTCGCTAGGGCCGCGCGCCATCTGGTCAATCGGCTCATGGACTTTTGCGCGGGTGAGGACCATTTATTCCCCATGCCAATAGTCATTACGGACCGGCCTCGCCGCAAAAAAGCCCTCGCCATGCGGCGCGGCTTTGCGCAGCGCTGTCCCCAGTGCGGTAAAGGTGCGCTGTTTTGGAAGTACCTCAAGGTGAATGATGCCTGTCCCAACTGCGGGGAGGCCCTCTATCATCACCGCGCCGATGACGCCCCAGCCTATTTCACCATTGTCGTCGTTGGGCATTTGATCGTGGGTGGGGTCCTGGCGTTGCATAAAGCCGTAGCGCCACCTGAGTGGGTTCAACTCGCGATCTGGATGCCGCTCACTCTACTAAGCTGTTTGTGGTTACTGCCGCGCATCAAAGGTGCGCTGGTGGGGCTGCAATGGGCGCTCTACATGCACGGCTTCGATGGGTCGAGCGCTGTCGACGAGGTCATCGAGCCTTAGACAGGGCCTCGGCCGCAGCGACCTCGCAATCCAACTGGCCGTGCCTGTCTTCGCAGGCGTCGTGCAGCCCGGTGCATGGCCTCGCCTCACGAAAATACCTGTCGTGCCAGTACGCCGGGTTCTGCTCGGACTTTGGCGGGTAAAATAAGCTCCAGACCTCCCGCCACGGCGCAGCAATGCAAATGCTGCAAAAACTTGCAGGGCCCGCACCGGAGCCTGGGAGGCAGCCTTCAGGTGGCCACGCCGCTCGGCGATTTCAGGTTCACTTCTTCGGCCCTTTATGTTGAAGCTGTCGTCCCTTCCATTGCAGTGGCGGAGCAAGCATGAGCCTGTCCCTGAAGCAACGGCTCGTCACAACATTCGTGCCTTCCGCGCTTTACTATCGCAGCAGGATTGCCGACGAGGCGACCTGGGGCGAACACGAGCTCAGTGTTTTGCCCAAGTTCGTGCCCCGCGGCGGCACGGCCATTGATGTGGGCGCCAATGATGGTGTCTTCGCCTTTGCTCTGTCGAGCTTGGTAGATCGGGTCGAGGCGTTCGAGCCAAACCCGGACTATGCCCTTTTTGCGCGGCGGATGTTGGGATCACGCGCGGGTGTGCACGAAATAGCCCTCTCGAACACAACGGGCAGGGCGGAGTTCGTCGTCCCGGTTTCGGAGGAGGGAACCGTCCTGCACCTTGGCGGAAGCTTACGGCAATCTCCTGGGCCGGCCGGCAGAGACTTACGCTTCGACGTCGCGGTGCGGACGCTCGACAGCTATGCTTTCGAAAACGTACGCATCGTTAAGATCGACGTCGAAGGCAGCGAAATGGAAGTTCTCGAAGGCGGTCGACAAACGATCGAGCGTCATCGGCCAGCACTCATCGTAGAGTTGCTGACGGGGACCCATGCTGATCCTATCGAGCTCACACAAGAGATTTGCAGGCTCTATGGCTATCACCCCTGGATCGTGACCAAGCAAGGGGCCTTCGTCGAAGCCGTACCGGTGCTGCGAAGCCTGGGGAGCAACACCACTTGGGGTTCGCCCATCCTAAATCGCAACGTCCTGTTTCTAAGCCGCGATGCCAAGGAAGCCTGAACCCGTCGTTGCACCGCCATTCTCTGTCGGCTGCAAAAGGGAAATGAGCTCGTGCGGCCATAGCCAATGAGCGAGGGCCTCTGGCTCGGCAATTCACCCGCATCCTCGAGGCGTCGCCGTTCGCGCCTGGCTCCGGCGGCGGGGACATCGGCAACGTTTCGTTGCTGACGCCCCCGCGCTTGGTTGGCTCATGTGCGGGCACAGGCCGACCGGAGCCAACAACGCCTGCTTTGCAAGCTTATTTCTCAGACACTGCCTTTTTAAATTTGTTCCAGACCGGCACCCGTTTTCTCTTTGTTAAGAATGCCGCCATCGAGGGTCCCATCCCTCGGCTGACAATGATCCCCGGCCTGGCCGGCTATTGTCGGCGGCTCGGGAGGCGGGTGAGGGTCCGGGGCAAAACAGGGGCACGTCAAAAGAGGGGCAAACCAGCGCGAGTCCCCGCCTGCGCCGGGTTAACGGTTGGCCAATTCGATGAGGACGTCAGCGTGGCAGGGCTCGGTTAGCTTGCAGGTGCACGACAAGTCCTTCCCCTGCAACTCGCTTGGATCAAGATTTTCGTCGCGTATGAAATCCCGATAGAGAATGAGTGCGCCGGCCTTCCAGCCACCTGCCTTGACCGCGGCGGCGATGTCCGCCTCGCTACTCACGAGCGTGTCGACGTCTTTTTTCTTGAATGGCAATTGCCACTTCGTGCCCGGACCCACGTCCACAACATTTGGGTCGAGCGCGGTCTCCTTCTCGCGCCGTCGACGGCGCGGTTTGTCGAGCGTCGGGCTATCGCAATCCATACCCTACAAACGCGCAAGCCGCCGAATTGGTTGCGTTTACGCTGGTTTAATGATGAAGCCTCAGATGAAAGTTCACCCCCTGAAGGGCAGCCTTGGCTGAGTATCGCGTGATAATGATGGCGGGCGCCGCACTTAAAGTTGGAGCGACCGTTTCTGCACAGCAAATGTCCTCCACCGCAAAGCTCTCTGGGAGCCAGCCGCAGCGCCGCTAGCCCGGTGACCGAGCGGCGAATACAAGTGCTTCACGTCTGCTTCGCGGACTGTCAGTCCAAGCGGCACTTGGTGGGAGATGGAACACGCCCGGGCCAATTCACCCGATCCGGCAACGACCCCGCTTGGGCGTTTCGGCAGAGCTTAGGCCGCTTTGCGTACGAGCATGCCAGGCGCGGTCTGGTGCTGGCGGGGCTTTGGCGGCTGGAAGGCCAGGCGCAAATGTTGGCTGCAATAGGATTGCCCGGGCACTTGCGTTTCGCCGCAAAAATGGAAATCCTCCTGTCGCGGATCTCCGATCGGCCAGCGGCAATCGCGTGGCTCGAGCGTTGTGACGGTCTTGCGTTTCTTGCTCATTAGGCCTTCCACCTGGACACGAGCTACGCGCCAGGCTCGGCCGCAAAGCTGTGATCGATTGGCGTTGAAATCGCCCCTATAGATAGTGTGCGAACCGCCAGCTGCAATATTCGTGCGTGTGCGACCCAATGGCGCGGTTTTACCTTTATTTCCAACGACTCGGGGTCCCCATTGCCTTGGTGGGGCAGGGGCAAGGTTTGGGGGCCTGCTCGGGCGACGGCTCCCGAAGGTTCCCCGCCTGGCCCACTTTTTGGGGCGCCGCCAACGTGGAGGGCAAGGTTAGCCCCTGCCGCATGAGGGATGCCCGACGCCTAGGTGTGAAGGCCGTCCAATTTGCGCCCCCAACAGGGACCGTTCCAAGCGTTGCTTGGCCACCGCGTCCCGGTGGTCTGCGCGTCCTGCCGGAACGCCGCACCGGGGCCGCCGACAGCACGGACAACCTTGCCATCGATGATACCGAGCATGCCGTCGTCCACCGTCAACAGAGTGTGCCCGAACAGCCTTCGTACGCGCGTCACCACCGTCTACAACATCTTGCCTGTCGCGGTACCGGTTTTGCCTTTCCACTGAGCCAATACGGGACCTGCCTATCTTCTGCAGCATGGCAAGCGCACGCGGACCGCCTTCAGGATCGCGATTGCTGCGGAGGACGCATTGGTGACGGCTTCCGTTTCAGCTGCCGCCCCCGCTTTCTTGGCATATGCATTCTCGCCGGCGCATCGGTCCTATCGCTGTTGGCCCTCCCGCAGCTCTGTGGCTGGGATGCTCGAGTGACCAGGCACGTTGCGCGCTATGGTGTCGACGGAGCTGGGTTCGCCGTATGCAGAACCGACGTTAGCGGCTGCGATGCGGCGTTCCGCGCAAGAGCGAGCAAGAACGAGCCGAGTGGCCAAGTGGGCTCTTTGCAGGATATTAGCGCGAGGCGCTCAGCAGCCAATAGAAAAAGCCAGCAATCAAGCCGCCGACAAGCGCCACCGTGCCATAGGGACCGAGCCAACCATCGATCCAGTTCACGGTTGACCACACAATATCCATCGCACTGCCTCGATAGCATCTTTGCTCGCGACCGCGGAGACGGCGCCACCCCCATCCCATCGGTGTTGGACCAGGGGGCGGCGGCACGGGTGCCCGTCAGCCGCGCCATAATCCTTTAAAGAGTTTTAATTTAGACCCTTGTCAGCAGTTCGCGAGAGGTCGTGACTGCCCTCCGAAATCCGCCGCTTGCTATCTTGCGGCGGCCAACGGACAGCGCCCGGGACGGAAGGTATGCGTCCCGAGGATGGTTGCGCACGGGTGGGGCTTGACGGCCCGCACCGTCCGCCAGAGCAGACCCCGCAATGTGCTCCAGCCTCCGCGCTGGACACCCGCACGCTCATTATGCCGTGTGGAAACGAGCAAGAGATTAACGAACGCGCGATTTGGCAGGCCCATCGGATAAGAAGTCCGGGGATGGAGCTTGACTGGACAGGGCTGTCGGCTGTGCGGGCCACTTCTAGTGGTTTGCGGAAATGGCGCAGGTTCCCCGGTCCAGCGCAACCAGCGCGGTGGCGCCGTCGACAAAAAAGCCGGGCGACCGTCTCCCTCAGACGGACACCCGGCCCTTTGCGCGCCATTAGTCTCTTGCTCCCCCCGAGCTAAGGCGCTCAGCGATCAAGCCTTAAGGACCGCCCCTATCTATGCCCGCGGTCTTCCAGGCGACCGCCGCAATTAATTCGTACAATGAGCACCGAGCAATGGCTACCCACGAACAGCTGTGCCCAAAGTAGGCGCAACCGCCCCGCGCGTTCCTGCAGTTGACAGGCAGTTGCAAGTCTGGGGGGTGGCGAGGGGGACGGGCGAGAGCGGTAGTATCGGGGGAACACAGCGCGCTCTCGCCCTAGGCCACTGCCATACGGGGGTAGGACGGGGTGGCCCTGCGCCATTGGGTCGAGGGAAGAGACCACAAAGGGCGCTTGCTACATTCATGGCAAGGGACGGAGTTGGTTTCTATGCGGAGTAATACTGAATGGGGCAAGATTTTTTGCCGGGGCGGGGCCCGCCGTTTGTGGGTGCTTCTGCAACTTAGGGCACTGGTCTCCCCCTAACTGGGGATCAAAAGACGGTTTCGAGCTCCTATTTGGCTGCTTAAGCAAGAACGCCGGTTTGGAGTAACGGACCGCCCGGTTTTGGGACATCAGGGCGCGATCCATTCCAGCTGTGGGAAGCCCCACCCGGCAAGGCACACTCGAGCCCGGCCATTCCCTCTCCTGCCGGTCAGGGCGCGTGCTGCTCATCTGGACTGCGTTTGGGCGAACTTTTTCAGGCAACGCTCGGACGCAGTCCCATTCCTTTGCTGCTGCGCAGAAATTCCGTTGCAGCCCATGCGACCATGGCGCTCGTCATCACCCTATTTACGCTAGGAGCTGCTCCTTTGGCGCGCGCCGGGGCGTGTTCGTCTCTCAGATCAAGCGATGACGTGTTCGCGCCTGCGGCAACAGGTAGCGCGACCGGTGTTACATGAGGGGCGTTCGCTCGCTTTGCGAGTCGCGGCAGGGTCGCCGCTGCAACCTAGCCAGCAGACGGGTGAGCGCGGAGGCCTGACCACTTCGGCGACACGCCGCGGCGTTCCTCATCTGTCATGCACCGCGGCGCAAGCCCTTATCGGCTCGCGGCAACTCCGGCGAGATAGTCTCGATCTTGCTCTGCAAGGCTTCTTTGGTCCGCTGGTGCCGCCAGCCGAGCAGTCGGGCGTGGGCCGTGCACTTAATTTTGCCTTCACCTCCGCCTTTTGTGCCCTGCCGCGGGTCTTGGCCGGGGGGCTGCCCCTCGGTGGGCGGGGAGGTCCGGTCTTCCCCTTCTGGCGGCTCTGGGGCATGATGCAAATCGATTGGGGCGCGCACGCCGGCCCCCCCGACCGCGATGCTCCCAGCGGTCCTCCGTCGGGTGCGCGCGGGCAGGCCACGGAAGGTTAGCTGTCGCAAAATAAGCATCGGAGGAAAGCCATGCAGATCGAAGCGCTGGGCTATATCGGCGTGAGGTCGGACCGGCTTGATGACTGGGCGACTTTTGCGGCACGCTTCCTTGGCATGCAGATCGATGAGCGCAGCGCGAGTAGCCTTCGCCTCAGGATGGATGACCGCAGGCAAAGGCTCGTCGTCGCCCCGGACATTGGTGAAGGATCTGCGCTATTTGGCTGGGAGTTGCCGGATTCGGCAGCCCTCGAAAGGCTTGCGGCCCGGTTGGAGGCGGCCGAGATCGAGGTCACGCGTGGCACTCGTGCGCTCGCTACCGAGCGGCGTGTCAAGGACCTCATCGTTTTCAAGGATCCCATTGGCACGCGGCTCGAGGCCTTCCACGGCGCGGAGTGCGCTGTCGAGCCCTTCAAGCCAGGCCGCGCCATCTCGGGTTTTCGCACCGGTCCCCTCGGGGTCGGTCACGCGGTGCTCGCCGTTGCCAACATTGAAGCGCTATTGCCTTTTTATCGGGATCTGTTGGGTTTCCGGCTCAGCGATTGGCTAGTAAAACCGTTCAAAGCCTATTTCTTCCATGTAAACCCGCGCCATCACAGCCTGGCCCTCATTGAGACCGGGAGAAACGACATCCATCATTTCATGATCGAACTCTACAGTCTCGATGACGTTGGCCAGGGATTCGATATCGCGCAAAATCTGCAAGTACCGCTCGGTACGACGATCGGCCGACATACCAACGATTTCATGACTTCGTTCTATTCGCGCACCCCGTCCGGCTTTATGGTTGAATACGGCTGGGGAGGCCGATGCATCGATCCGGCGACCTGGCAGGCGGGCGAATTGGCGCACGGCGGTAGTCTTTGGGGGCACGAGCGCCTGTGGCTCGATGCCGAGCGACGCCAGCACGCCCGCGACATCCAATTGCAAGCGGCTGCAGAGGGCTTGCGACAGCCCGTGCACGTGTTGGAGGGCAACTATGCCATCTCCGCCGGCGTGTGTCCGTGGTGGGAGCAGGCCAAGAAGCAAAACGGAGCACCAAGCGCGTAGCCAGCTCGGAGCGAGAGGTTCGCTGAGACGGGCTGTTCGCGCCACGTCGCGTGCAGGCAACTCGCACTGGAACTTGGCCGGCGCGCGGGGTTGCCGATGCCAGAGGCGGGGGCGCCGGCCCAGGCCCCCTCGGGGAGGCCATCGATGAGTATGCCCGTAGCGAGCAACGCGAAGTCAAACATTGGCACTGGAGCGCCGCGCAATCGGCTCGCACACCTTCCTGGAGAAGACGGTTGGCCGATCGTCGGCAACACCTTTGCCGCTCTCAGGGACCCCGTCGGCCACGTCGCGCTGATGCACCGCAAGCACGGGCCGGTCTACCGCGACCACCTGTTTGGCGTACGCACGGTCGCCCTGCTGGGACCAGAAGCCAACGAACTCATACTCTTTGATCGCGACAAGAACTTTTCCTCCGCCGACGGCTGGAGTTTCCTGCTCGATCGCCTGTTCCCCCGTGGGCTAATGTTGATGGATTTTGAGGAGCATCGGCTGCACCGCAAGGCGCTCGGCGTTGCCTTCAAGCCGTCGCCTATGAAGGCCTACCTTGGCGCGCTGAACTCAGCGATCTCGCGGCGCGTTGCGGAATGGCACCTCGCCGGCTCAGGTCAAGGCGGTGCCGCCGAGTTGCTATTTTATCCTGCCATCAAACAGTTGACCCTTGATTTGGCTGCAACGTCTTTTCTCGGGATTGAGCTCGGCCAGCAGGCGAATGCCATCAACCGCGCCTTCGTCGATATGGTGGCGGCCAGCATCGGCGTCGTGCGCAGTCCCGTTCCCGGCACGCAAATGTGGAGGGGTGTGAAGGGGCGGCAGGCGATCGTTACCTTCTTTAAGCAGGAGATCCCGACGCGGCGATCTGGGCAGGGGACGGACCTCTTCTCCGAGCTTTGCCGCGCGCGCAAGGAAGACGGGTCGCTGCTGAGCGATCAGGAAATCGCCGATCACATGAGCTTCCTAATGATGGCAGCCCATGACACCCTGACCTCGTCACTGACGACGCTCGTTTTCTTACTGGGCAAGCATCCCGAGTGGCAGGACAAGCTGCGCGCGGAGATGCGGGCGCTCGGCCTGCCGCCCGGTGCGCCTCTTCCCTACGAGCGTTTGGGTGAGCTTGCTTTATTGGAAATGGCCTTCAAGGAGGCGATGCGGATCATCCCTCCAGTGGTTTCCGTGCCTCGGGCTGCCGTGCGCGACTTTCGTTTTAAAGGCTATGAAATCCTGGCCGGCACACACGTGGCGATTAACACCATCTTCACCCATCGCATGCCGGAACTTTGGCCGGAGCCCCTCAAGTTTGATCCGCTCCGTTTCAAGGATGAAGCAGTCCGAGCGCGGCACAAATATGCCTGGGTCCCCTTTGGCGGTGGCGCACACATGTGCCTTGGCCTGCATTTCGCGTACATGCAGGCGAAAAGCTTCTTTTACAATCTGTTGATGACCAGCAAACTGACACTTGCCGCTGACTATGTGCCGCGCTGGCAGATGTGGCCGATTCCCAAGCCGCGCGACGGCCTGCCGATAGGCATCGAGCGCATAAATTGAACATCCGGCATGGGGCGTAGCTACGCGCTCGCATCGCAACGTTGGCGCTGCGCGGACCTGAGCGTGCTCAGGCCGTCGGCAGCGTTAGCTCGAAGTGAAACTCGTCAAGCCGCGGAGGCAGATTGTGCCCTTTTTTCGCTTGGGCGGTCCAGGCGAAAGCTCGCAGTGATCCGCAGACGCCGCTCGGCCTCAGCCTGCACCAGCAGGTTTCCACCGAGCGCCTCGATGCGCCGCCGCACCTCTTGATGTTCGATACCGTCTGAGAGCCAGGTTGCCTCATGCGAGGGCTCCATCTCCCAGCACAGCTCGATCTCCAGGACCTCTTCGCTTGTCGCACGTACGTGCACCTCGCTTCGCCGTGCGTTCTGCTGGAAGGCCTTGCTCAGCCCGTGAGAGACGAATTGATAGGCACAGGCTTTCAGGGCGCTGGGCGCACTTTGTGGCAGATCATGAAAGTCGCTGGTGACCGGGCTGGCGGTACGCAGTTCGTGCAGGCATAGCGCCGTTCTGATCGTGTCGGCCAAGGAAAGGTCATCCAATTGCGAAGGCGCAAGGCTCGCCGAGACGGCGCGAATTTGGTGCAGACATTGGGTCAACGCTTTGCGCATGGCATCGATATCACTGGCACGCTCCAAGCTCGCCTGGTCAGGGGGTTGTGCAAGCGAATCGACCTTTAACAGCGCTAATGCAGCCAGCTGCAGCGGTCCCGCGTGCAGGTCCCTCCCTGCCCGCCGGAGATTGCGTTGATTACGTTCGAACACACGCCCGTTGGCCCGGCATAATCGCTTGCGAAAATGCGCATTTTGAGCCTGTTGCAGGGCTAGCTCGCCGATGCGGCTTTGCAGGCGGCCGATCAAGTCAAAAAGCGCAAGCACCAGCGCAAAGGCAGTGCTGGCGATAATAACGTAACTCGCATACTGGGCGGCGCGCGTTTGCCGGACCAACTCGACCGCCAACTGAGAAGTGCTAGCGAGTGCAATGATATGCTGCGTACCGGTTTGCCGGATGGGTGCCATGATGTCGAGCACCGGGATCGGCGCTGCGTGCGTCGGGTCGGCGCTGCGCAGCGAGACCGTGGCCACCACTTCGCCGCGAAGCACGCGATCGCGCAGGCTGTTTGGCAGCGAGCCGCCGACCGGATTTTTCCAGACCGTGCTAAAGACGATGCTGTCCCCCCTGAACAGGCTGAAGGCAACGATCGGTTTGCCGGACGAGAGCGAGGCCAAGCGCCGCTCAAGGGCCGCGCGGTTCCCGGTCGACAGCACGGAATTTGCGGTGAGCTCCTGAACCAAGGGCTCGACAACGCTGTCCATATACAAGGCAGTGCCCGCCGCAGCCTTTTGGGTAAAGGCAGATTCAATATGGCTTGCCACGACCGTGCACGCATAGATGGCGCCGCATACCACGACGAGTGCGGCCATGCCCATGAGTTTGGACGCGCGGTCGAGACCTTGCCCACGCTGGCGTGGTTCGACCAAGAATGGCAGCGTCAGTTGCAATGGGAGCGCCATGACTTGCACATGATAATCACTATCAACTAGATAGCCCGCTCCCTTTCACCTGCAATCAGACCAAAGTGAAGAAATTTTCGCGGCCGAAAGCACGATTGCGCTGCGACAAATGCCTGGGCTGCCCCGGGGCTCTATGGGATCGACGGGGCTATTGCGCAGTATCTGACGCGTCGCGCCGCCTTCGGCGCCCGGCCTTCCCGTGCACCTGGTGCGTGATGCCAACGCTTCGCTGCGCCTCGGCCCGGACCGTAGGTCGCAGCAAGCACAACGTCTCAATCCGGCAACAGGCGCCGCAACAGGCTGCGCCGCAGCGCGGGTTCGCTAGTGAGGTCTAGGGTGGCGAATAGGTGCCGGTCGGCAGCGACGAGATAGCTCTTGACGCTGTGGTCATAGGTATACTGGCCGTTCTCGCCGGCGTTCCTCACGTAAGTGGCATCAAAGAGCGCGGCCGCGGCCTTAATCTGTTCGGGGCTGCCGGTCAGCGCCGTGATGCCGGGATGGAACGAACGCATATACGCCTGTAAGCTTTCGGGCGCATCCCGCTGATGATCCACGGATACGAACAGCACCTTGAAACGTCGCGCCTCCTGGCCCAAACCTTCGAGCGCGTTCGACCAATCCAAGAGCGTCGTCGGGCAGACGTCGGGACAGTGCGTATAGCCAAACACCACGGCGAACGGCTGCCCCTTGAGGTCGGCCGGCGTCAAGTGCGTGCCGTCCTGGGTCGTCAAGGCATAGAGCGTCTCGAGCGCAATGCTGGGCTGCGGCTCTGTGGAATGAGCATCGATATAGGAGATGAGATTGGCCGCGTCGCTCTCATGGATCTGCAGGTAGG